>JACCDR010000470.1_pt1 | contig 10390 bp, 20 predicted proteins | sample 7446431 | NCBI WGS metagenome assembly JACCDR01 (sample SAMN15323443, study PRJNA562643) | freshwater metagenome | isolation source: river surface water | place: USA:Blue River Watershed | collected 2017-08-17 | reverse complement strand
GCGATCCACGTACGCGACGAAAACGGGCGCGCGCTAAGCTTCACGCTGCGCGACAACGGAACCTACGTCCTGCGCGGCGTGCGCGAACCCATCGATGAGCGCGGGCGCTGCGCACTGACAATCACCCGCTAGCACACGGTTTCTGGCACACGGTTTTGAAAAGGGCTTCCGAATGAACAAGGCCATCGTACTCGTACTCAGTTTGACCCTCAGCGCCTGTAGCGCAGGCGGCGGCGACACCGACGACGCTCCACCCAGCGAGCAGCGCAATCTGCCTGCGCTTCCGAGCAATGTGCTGATCTCGGTCGCGGCGCCAGACTGGGAGCCGACGCAGGATGCCAGCGGCATGCTTCTGCGCGCTACCGACCGCGGCTTCGGGGAGTACGACCTGCAAGGTCAAGCCGAGCTCGCGCGCCCCGCGCACAGCAGCTGCACGGTGAAAGCAGGCAACTTCCTGTGCGCAAGCGGAGTCACGACGTGCCCGCGCGCGCCCACGGTCATCGCCGAAAATCTCCTCGGCGGTGGACTCAAACCCTCCGCGCCGATCCCCTACATCTCCAACGATCTGCTGATCTGCGGCTACACCTTCGATCAGCGCGCATTTCTGCACGCGAACGGACCCGCGGAAACCTGATCCTCGATGACACGCACCCAGCACGACGCGCGCGACCGACACACCGGCCGCTACAAGGCCACGATCCGCTGCGACTTCTGCGGCGGAGCCATCGGGAACAACACCTACTGCTCCGACGACGAGGTGTGCGCGGGAAGCGATGGGCCAGGCTTTTACCTGTGCGGGCGCACGCGGTGCGAGACAGCACGCAGAGGCCTCTCGGTCGCGACTCGGCGCGCGCTCTACACAGCGCAGCGCGCTGTCAACGAAGGGAAGCTCCCGCCGCTGCCGCTCGTGTTCCGCGTGCACGACGTGCTCGCGGGCGCCTACCTCGGCGGCAAGCGCGCAGCGCCCGCCCACACACTCACGCACGCGGCCGTCGGTGACGACCTCACCGCAATCTGCGGGCGCGTGCGCCCCGACATGCTGTGCGACCTCGAGAGAGGCGACGACGTGATGCCTACCTGCCCCGAGTGCGCGCGGCACATGACACGGCTCATCGAGCCGTGAAGCTCACCAAAGCACAGCGCGCATGGCTCGTGCGCCTGCGCGAGCAGGAGGACCACTCGCGCGAGCGCGTGGCGATGGGCGACCGCGCGCACCCTGAAATCAGGTTTCGGATCGGCGACAACTTCCGCACGTTCGAGCGCGTGATGGCTGTGCTGGTCGCCCACGGCTTCGCCGAGCCCTACGTGCACGGTGGCTGGGTGATCACCGAGGCCGGACGCGCGCACCTGGCAAGTTGACCACGCGCAGCGGGCGCCGGCATGCTCACGGGATGCTCTGGACCACAGTCACCACCACGGTCTGCATCAGCGCGCGCGAGAAGGGCAAGGACGGCCCGCAAACAGCCGGCTGGTACTTCCGCCTGGATGGGCGCGTCGACGATGCGGACGCCATCACGCAAGCGATCGCGCGCGCTGAGAACAAGTTCGGCGCGACGCACGACAACTTTCGCTTCGCCAAGCGCGACGACAACGTGCAGTGGGCGCCCGCGGGCACACGCTTTCCGGATGGGTGCACCTACCGCTACCTCTTTCAATGGGAGCCCGGAGACTGATGGCTACGCTTCCGGACGCCGAACGCATCACCGAGCTGTGCCGCAGCGCCCTGCGCGCGCACGACGAAGGCGACGCGCACACCGCCAGAGCCAAGCTCGCCGCAGCGCGCGCCGCGCTCGGCGCGCTCGACGCTGAAGCCTTTCAGGTCGCGCGCGAGCTGGTCGACGAGGTGCACGGCAAGCTCCGGCGCCCGAAGGGCCTACAGCAGCTCAACTAAAGCGTATAAAATAAACCTTGACCCAGTCTGCAGACTTCGGGCATGATTGTAGACGTCAAGGAGAAGCGAAGTTGGACCCGAAGCAGTACGACGACAGCGACGAGGAGATCGACACGCGCGACGAGTTCGAGCGCGAGGCGGACGCAGAGCGCGCGCGGGTCGAGGAGCTTGAGGAGCTCGAGTACGACCGGCTCGAGGAGCGCGGGCTCGACCAGTGGCGGGGCCTCGACCATGACTAGGCCGCTCCACAAGCACACGGTTTTGCGGCTCTACGTCACGGCGGCCACGCCGCCAAGATCAGCACACGGTTTCGGGTTCAGCGACCGCGTGTTCATGGCCAAGATCGTGCGCTTCACCCGCGAAAACAGCAGCACACGGTCTGCGCTCGACGCCGCCATCGGCGCGGGCACGTACCGCGAGGAGGCCATCGCGCAGGCGGTTGCTGCCGACCGCGAACGAATCCAGATCGGACGCCGAAATCGCTGCGAGGCGCGCGCAAGCCTCGACGCCAACACCCTGGATAACGGCTGCTCCGAGCCTTGAATCGGAGACCCCCACTCACTCGCTTTCCATGGCTGCTCCGAGCCTTGAATCGGAGACCCAATCCCCAACAACCTCAAAAGCAGTACCCACCCGTGAAAAAGATCATCGTCAGTCTCGTGTTCCTCATCTCAGCCGGCGCCGGCTGGGCAAGCGCCCCTTCCACCGCGGAGTGCCGCATGTGCCAGCAGAAGACCTGTCACAGCGACAACAGCTGCGGCGATCACTGCACCTGCGTCTGGCCCGACGGCAAGGACTACAAGATGGGCGTGTGCGTCCGGATGGGCGACTGACCGTGACGACAAGCGCCAACACCAACAACCTCGCGCCCGACCAGACGACCGCGCTGTTCGTCTCGCAGGCGGTCGCGAGCGCACTCGCGAGCTTCGGGGCGAACGAGCTCGAGGCGGCCCAGCAGAGCCTGCACCTGGCCACCACCAGCACGCTGCTCATCCGGAACCGGGAGCTGCGCGCCTCGCTCACGATGCTCGTGCAAGGCGCGAGCTTGAGCATGCTCGCGATCGATGTCGGCGCGATCGCGGCTGCCGCCGCCCATGGGGAAGGCTGATGTACGAAAAGAGCGCGAAGTATCCGCTGCTCAAGGTAAGCCTGCTCGGCAAGGTGGACCTGCGGGGACTCAAAGAGGCCCCCTGGCACAAGATCTACTGCGGGCAGACCTACGCCATCGTTGGAATGTTCCACCTGCAGCGTGCTGACGGCTACCTCGAAGGATGCCTTCGCTGGGCTGTGACCGGCGTGTACCAGGGTCAGCTCTCAGGCGCGCCAAGTCGGCACGTCTTCACCGACACCTACGACAACGCGCGTCTGATCGTGAGCGCACCCGAGTTCACCGGCGGCATCGTGTCCGCACGCGTTTACCAGGTGAAGTCGCGAGGGTACCCGAAGGTGCCGAAGCTCGCCGCCTGAGCGGGGACCTACCACCCTACTGTGGGGTACAATCGTACGGTCATGCCGTACCGCATCGAGACGACCCACACGGACGTACACAAGAATGCGCAGGCGACCTCGCTCGGCCCATCGCTTCAGCTCGACGACGAGAAGCAGGCGCGCGCGGTGGCAGAAGGCCTGCGCGCCGAAGGGCTCGACGTCGCCCTGTTCGAGCGCGAGGAGCCCACGGGCACATGGAAGCGGGTGCTGCTCGGGGAGATCGACGCAGACGGGCGAGAAGTGCGCCGGGACAACCTGCTCGACGAGTTCGTGGTCATCGTGCGAGACGGGGAAGGGGAGTACGAGCTCGCTTCGGACACCATCTTCCTCACCCGCGCGCTGGCCGAGCTCTACGCACACGGCGCCTACCCCGACCGTCAGCCGCTGATCGTCCGCGGCCGGTTCTCCCGCCTGCGCGCGGATTAGCTCCCAATCGTGGAGCGCCCTTAGGTGTAGGGACAAAGGGGACGTGGCGATTTTCCTTGTCACGTTCCTTGCGCACATGGTGCCATTGCCGCCACCCTTAGGGGGACCATGGCTCTCTATCTTCTACCTGTTGTGGGCTCCCCCAAGCCCACACCGAAGCGGACTCGACGCACGCGCGCAGAGGCGCAGTTGCAGGCGCGCCTACGCCGCGCGCTCTGCGTCTGCTCGGAAGCCGCCACGCGGCCAATTCGCACCGTCGTCGACGCCTGAGGGGGCCATGAGCGACACCTTGCAGCTCGGCGGGCACACGTGGACCCGACAAGAGGAAAAGCCGTGCGCGCGCTGTCGGGCGCCCACCTTTCGGATGTGGCGCCGTACGCCCACAGAGCTGATCTGGGAGAGGTACCCAGGTACCAACGGCGCGCACACGTTCACGGCGTTGCGCACCGGGCGCATGTTCAACATCTGCGGCGCCTGCTTTGCGCACACGTTCCACGGCGAGCGACAGAAGGTGCTCGCGTGGGAAGCACACCGCAGCGACCGTGCGCGCGTAGCGGAGCCTACGAGCGAGTAAGAATCGGTCTGTACGAAGTACGGACTGATTCTATACGCTATAGAGCATGGTCCCTCAATACAGCGCGCGCTTCACACAGCGTCCGCAGGATCTCGAGCGCGTCTTGTTCGGCGTGGGCTACATCGAGGACACCTTCGCCGTCGAGTTCTGGGTCGACGTCTACGATCGTGCGACCGACGAAACCGTCATCGTGACCGGGCGCTACTGCGAGATCTTCGGCGAGCCCGAGTACGTCTGGCTCGACTATGAATCCCTGCACCTCTCGCATCCGCTCTGGCGTCTCGTCGCGCAAGACCGCGAGCTGATGGCCGCCTGCGAACGCGAATACCAGCGTGCACGCTTCCGCGCGCTCGATGCCATCGCCAGCTGGACGGCATAACCATCATGTCCGAGCGCGTGCGGCACAGAGACGTACGTCCGAGCCGCAACCAAGATGCTCGGCAATCGCTTGTCGCGCTAGATGTTGTCCGGTCCGGTTTGCTCGACTGGGAATCCGAGCAACGGAAGGTACCCGGCAACCATAGAAATCACATCCTTCATCTCCGAGCTTGGAGGAGTATGTCCGGGCTCCTCGTGCGAGTACGAGACCAGTACGAGTCCGGGTTTTCCCGAAGGTGCCCGGCAACCACTGCAAATCGGGCGGATCTTGATGGCTCGGCTTTGAAGGTGCCGAGCAACCATTGCATGCGGGCTAGATACGCCGTCCGGGCCCAACGTGCCCGGCAACCACTTGTGATCTTCCGCTATGTAAGCGGCGGCAAGAAGATCCGAGCTTCTCCACAGGTCCGAGCCAACAGCTCTGTGTGAACATTGCGCTCGGCAGCCATTGCTTGCGTTCGTCAACGGAGCCGCGCCGAAGCGCGGAAAATACGTCCCGACAGTCCGAACCAACGTACGTTCGGCAGCCGCTAACTTTGTTTCAACGGAGCCACGGGGAACCCGTGGAAAAACGACGAGTGACACCAAATCCGAGCTCTCCAATAGGCGCTCGGCAGCCGCTTGGCAATGATGCGAGTGTCTGGCCCGCAAGCGGCCAGCAGCCGTGTATCAGGTTGTCAAATCGGGCGCGCGCCCAAAGTTCTTACGCCTTGCTAGCATCCTCGTCAGGCTTGCGCTTCCTGATTTTCGGCAGACGAACGATTTTCTTGGGGACCACGACGGGCTTTCCTTGCCAGTGCGCCAGCAAGTTCTTCGCTGCGTTGAAATCCTGGTCCCACATCGAACCGCAGTGCTCGCAGGTGTGCCAGATATCCTCCTTCTGATCCCACTTGCAGACGCAGCCACACTGATGACAGGTGCTCGTCGTGCCGTTGTTGCGCAGCTTGACGGCGACACCGCCCTCGCGCTCGACCGCCTGCACCACCGCGAGGCGAAACTCTCCCGGCGCAGACACGTGCAGCTGCCCGCGCTGTGCGCGCGGAGCGTTGCCCTCTTGCTCGGGCAAGCTCAATCGCTTGGCCTTGGCAATGTCGAAGTCCTCGAAGATTGCCACGCCGTAATGCCGCGCGAACCGCGCAGCGGCCATCCGATACACCTCGCGCCGGTACCCGAGCACGCGCGACCGCTGATGACACTCCCACGTGTAGAGATGGTTGCTCTTCACTTGCCATCGGCAGAGCGCAGCGAAGATCTGCTTATCACCATCAAAGCGATGGGACCGCCACGCGTCGACGAGCGCGTGCAGCCGGCGATGGGACCGCCACTGATCGAGGTAGGGGAGGGCGTCGCGGAGAAACGGCGGCAGCACGAACCGCTTCTGCGCGGCATGCAGCCAGCGGCGAAGGCCCGTCATCGTCTTGGCGAATCGGCGGTCCTGAATCTCACGCAGGCCGTCCGCGTACGCGAGGCGCGCGCGCACGCGCGCGGGCATGCGCACTTCGCCCGAGCGCCCCTGGTCGTCGACCCAGTAGGCCACGCGCAGCGAGTTGTCCGGGCGCTTTCTCCAGCCGAGATCGATCGCCACGACACCCCCGTGCTGGGGCAGCGGCACGGGTTCGCGCGCATAGGTGAAGCTCGCAGACCAGCGCTCGGACAGGCCCACCTTCCGCAGCCGTACGACGATCCCTCTCAGCAGCGCATCATCGGGCAGCGGCCGATGCATGATGATCGGAAACTCGGCCCACACGGGCTCGCGCTTCGACGCTCCGGTACTGCCAATCCGCACCTGCAACAGGTGCCGAACCTTGTGCCTCGTACCGCGCGCGCTCTTGGCCTTGCCGAGCCACCGCGCAGGCGCAGGGATGAGCCGCGCGCGTGTGTCTCGCCCACGGTGCAGCGCCTCGACTGTCAACCCGCCCTGTAGCTGCACGCTGATACGCCCCTCTCCGCGCCAGCGCTTGAACTCGGGATCGACCGTACTGCGGCGCGCCTGATCCATCGCACGCTCGATGGCAAGGTACGTACCCCAGAAGCACCCGCAATGGGCGCGCAGGCCGCGCTGCCAGGTACGCGCGCGCTCGTCGAGCTCTCGTGCGGCAGCCTGGAACGCCGGGTTCTCGCGCGCTGCGCGCTGTGCCTCCTTGAGCAACGCGCGCGCCTTGCGCAGCTCCTCGTACACCTCCCTCGCACGCGCGCTCTCTGCACGAAGCGCCAACCGACTGCGAGCGGCGCTGCGCTGGGCGTTGATCTCGCTGCGTAGCGCCGCGAGCTCCTTCACCCGCGCGTCGACGGCTTGCTCGAAGGGGCCAAGGTCACACAGCTCGCTCCGGAGCGAGCGGTAGACCGCGCGCCGGCAGCGCTCAAGGGCGATGAGCTGATTTTGATACCTGTGTGCGGCCAGCATCTGGGCGCGCACGTTCTCTTCGTTGCGTGTCGGCCGCAGGCATCCGTACAGGTGCACGCGGACCTCGCGCGCCTCCCCTGCGCCCGCGGCGGGCGCCGTCACCGCTGGTTCCCCCATCCAGTCGCTCCCCCAGGTGTTCGTACTTCTGGGGACCCTCGCCTACGGGCGGCAAGCCTGGCAACTCTTTTGGTGAGGCTCCGTACAGCCGAATCGATCACCGATCATCGCGCTATTTCTCGGGGTTTTTGCTCTGTTTGGCCCCGAAAGACAGCGTTTGACGATCACCCGATCAGCTCGCGCGTCGCGCGGCGACGCCTGCAGACGGGTCGACGTCCGAGCCCGGGCGCGCCCGGAACGTACGCATGTGCGCAGCGCGGTTGCTCTTGCCCTCGGCGACGCGCCGGTCGACGTCCTCGACGACCTCGCGGATCCCAAGCGCCTGCCCCATGATGCGGCGCACGAACACGTTCATCGGCATCCCGCAGTCGGCCGCGTTCTTGGTCCACTCCGCGTACTCTTCTTCGCTCATACGCACAAGAACTTGCTGCGTAAGCAGACCGCCCCTTCCCTTGCTAGTCATCAGATTCACTTCCCTTTTGCGTGCTGCGGACCATCGAGGGGCCCGGTAACCTGCAACCAGTATCCCGCCTGGCGTCTTTATCTGCAACAAAAAAGGAGCCCGCCTCCGCCGGGCAGGGTAGGCGACGGGGGCGGGCGGAGACCCTGAGGGAAGCAGCAAACAACCCGGGGCCTCTAAGTATACGAGATAGCGCTGCACTCATTGCCGATTCGGTCAGGAACCCCAGAACCGCACCGCTGACCTGGCCCGCTTGCGAGCAAATCCCGGCTCGCCTTTCCTCCTCGCCAACAAGCGCGCGCCCTCTCGACGGTCATCGTCGCGCGAGCGCGCCCACGAAGCAACTCTTGTTGGTACGCCCTGAAACACTCAGGTGATCCACTGTGCGTCTAACTCCAAGTCTTACAGTTTGACCCTTGCTCTACGTGATCGAATAAGCGCACAATCGCCCTCGTAGAGAGCTTCAGGCTTGGATCTGCAAGTAAGTCTGCAGATCCACTCCCCGCACTTTTCGTCGGCGGCCCAGCAGATCTACTATTCTGACCTCCGCTCGTTCGCTCGTTCCGCTCGTTCCGCTCGTTCTTCCCGTCGTCCTCAGGAGCGCGTTTCCATGCTCGCCGCCGACCCCGTCACCGATCCCGTCCTGCGCCGCACCATCAACGCCATCGTCGAGCGTCGCACGCGGCACCTCTCGTCCAGCGAGCAGCGCGAAGTGCGCAAGGACCTCACGCAGGAGCTCAGGCTGCAGGTGCTGGAGCTCGCGCAGCACTACCGCGGCGACAACGGCGCATCGTTCGCAACGTTCATCTACCGAGCGCTCTCGCTGCACGCCTATCACGTGCTGCAGCACTACCAGCGCCCCGTGCACGCGGGCAAGAATAACAAGGATGGCTGGCGCATGCTGCGCGTGCTCCCGCAGCACGCGCAGGAGATCGGCTTCGCCAAAGGCAGCAAAGCGCGCAGCATGGCGGTCGACCCGATCGACACGCTCGAGGCAGCCGGGCCCAGCAGCGAGGAGCTCGTCGAGAACGCCTCTGTCGGCGCGCACCTGCGCAAGCTCGCACGCGAAGTCGCGCGCAAGAACCACGAGGCAGTCGAGGCCATCGTGCTCCGCGACGAGACGCTCGAGAGCGCTGCCGCGCGCACGGGACGGCCCGTAGGCGAGCTCCGACGCGCGGTGCGGCGCTACCATGCGCGCATCGCCGAAGACCGCGAGCTCAAAGCGCTGTACGCCTCGGGGCGATGAGCTGCCGGCGCGCGACGCCGTGGCGCATTGAGACCTCAAGCACCTGCGACTGCGCAGCGTGCACGAAAGAGCTCGCACTCTGGCGCCAGGCGCACTGGCTCGAGGCGGAGGTCGCCGCCGACACCGCCGCCCACACGCGCAACATGCGCCGCCGAAAGATCAAGGAAGCGATGCTCGCCCAGACGGGTGGACGCTGCGCCATCTGCGGAAACCGTACGAGCATGGACCTACCACCCACGCATCCGGCCTACGCCACGATCGATCACATCCGCCCGCGCTCGCGCGGCGGAGAAGACAATCTTTCGAACTGGCAGATTGCGTGCCTGCGGTGCAACCAAGAAAAGGGCGACAAATGGGAGGAGACGGGGTAAACCGGCCCTGTGGAACGCAGCCCGCTAGAACAGCTGATTGAGCTCTACCGCCACAGACCTAGCATCCCCACGTCCCCCTCGGTGCTCTCCGACGTCGCCACCGCCATCGAGTGCGCACTTGGCGAAGAGCGGTCGGTGCAAGCCGCGGCTCTCGTGACGTACCACGACGAGGCGTGGTCCGACGGGTACCAATCTGGGTACAAGCGCGCGCTCGATGAGGCTACCGACGGCACGCTGAAAGCGCTGCGCGCCTGCGAGGACGCCCCCATGCCGCCACGCTCCCCTATCACGCGCGCCGACGTGATCCGGGCGCGCCTGCAGGAGCTCGGCGCGTTAGGGAAGAACGCGAGCGAGCTCCTCGCCGAGCTGAACGAGCGCGTCACCGAGCTCATCCGGCGCGCCGACCGCCTCGAACAGCGCCTGCGCCAGGAGCCCGCACGCTGATGATCGAACAGCACACGTGCGCGGCCTGCGGGAAGACAGGGCCCTGGACACGCAGCTGGTCCTGGTACGGCTCCCTCCTGCAATCCGAAGCCTTCCCCGACACCCCCGACAAGGTGTGTAGCCGCGCGTGCCGCGAGAAGCACAAGCCGAGCGCTGCATGCCTCACCGGGCACAAGCGCGCGCTCGCAGAGGCGCGCAAGGTGAAGCACCCGCGCGTCTACGACCGGCCGCACTACCGCTGACGCATCGCCTTGCGCAGCCGTGCTCTCCAGTAAAACAAGCACAGCGCGCACGGCTCAACGCCACAGGCGACGTTGGGGCACACCGCGAAACAGGTCTGCTCATACCCCTTCACCGCCAGACTGCTCACGAGGATCGTATGCTTCGACCCGCATACACACGGCACCGCCGCTAGGTCCCACACACTGCTCAGCGCCACGACGTCAGCCATGCGAAACCTCTGCCCCCTCCCTCTGCGAGGGCAGCCTGTTCCCGCACCACGGACAGTGGCTGATCAGCACGCGCCGCGCGTACTCGCCCGCCACCAGCTGCCACGACCACACGCCCGCAAAGCTCGTTCGGCGCAGCATC
>JACCDR010185672.1_pt1 | contig 10391 bp, 13 predicted proteins | sample 7446431 | NCBI WGS metagenome assembly JACCDR01 (sample SAMN15323443, study PRJNA562643) | freshwater metagenome | isolation source: river surface water | place: USA:Blue River Watershed | collected 2017-08-17 | reverse complement strand
TTTGAATTCGTCCAGCGTAAGGCTGGCCACAAAACCCATTTGGATGGAAAACATGGCGGTGCGTATGCCCTGGTTCAGGTGGTATTTGTCGGCCACGGCCACCAGCATGCCGGGGTACTGGTCGGCACGGCGCCATGTACTGTCAGGGTTCCACCACTGGGCATTGGCACCGGGGTGGCGGTAGCGATAGGCATGCGGGTTGTGTACTATCACTTCCCGCTGGCCATCGGCCACGCCGGCAATCAGGCCGGCAGTGATCAGGCTGGCGTGCTTCCAAAAGGGTTGACTGTTGACTGTTGACTGTTGACTGATGGCGGCCGTTTGTAGGCAAAATATAGACAGGATCAGGCAAAGGGTTTTCATGGTTGTGGGGTTTTTACTGTTCAAAAAATCCAAATTTCCGTATGGCATAGGCGCTGGTGTTGACAGGTTTGCCGTTTTCATTAAACCGAACACTGGTCAACAAACCTTCATAGGACAACGAACCCTTAATGGCATGTTTAAACAAATTCATGATGATATATTTCCCGCCTACACTTTTCAAATAATTATTGATTCCTTCCACAGTTGGTTCCAGCCTTATAACTACCAACTCACACCTTGCGCCAAGTGGTTTATGTTCTATTTTATTGCCAGCCTTTATTCTCAATTCAATGGCAGAAATGACCTTGAAATGGTTACCATCAACAAGGAACCCAGCATTTGCGGCTTGATTAAATAAATCTGCTGCATGTTGAAATGTCATAACAAAATGATTTTAATAGTCAAAATATAGACAATAGCAATTCAATAAAATGGGCACTTGGCCCATTGATGCCTGTATCAGGCGGCGGTTTGTTGGTCAGCCACTGCCCAGGTAGCCAACATATTGATGTGTTCAATAGCAGCATACAACTTTTCCAAATGCTGCCGGCGGCTGGCTTTTTTGCAAGGCGCATCAACTGCCAGTTGATTTTCCATTACATGATATGCGTGCAGCAGCGTATTGTACACATCGGGCAATGGCACCTGACGGTGTAGTTGCCACAGCACACGGCTGGCCATTTCCTGCTGGTAGGGCCGCATTTGGTGGCGGCAAAAAAATACTGCTTTGGCAGTGCTGGGGTCGATGGGTGCCAAATAGGGCTGCCCGGTCGCTTTTGTTTGTGTCATAACAAAAAAAATAAGTTGGCTGGTCACTGACACAAACCTCACGTTGGTACATGAGAAGCTTGGGACTTTCACCCATATGCCAGCCAATAAGTTTACAATAGGTTTTTGTACCATGATTTGAGATTTGTGTCACTGCAAATATATAAAACAGTGTTGGACTTTGTGAATCTTTTTATAGTGAAAACATCCCCTTGGGCCATTTTGCTCATCCTTTATCCTTTGACCTTTGGATGTCCTTACATTTCCTTTGCCATCCTTTGGCATCCTTTGGAGTTTTCACAGCTAATTGATTGATTTTTAATTTTTTAATCCTTTCAAAGGTTCAAAGGACGATAAATTCAAAAAACTTGCAGGAAAATGAAAGTGTGTTTTTGTTTTACGGAAACGGCACATCATTTTCGCCATAATCGGCCACCATCTGGGCATCGGCCAGTTTGATCAAAACCGCGTCCATACTGCGTTTCGGGCGTTTCGTGCCTTCGCTATCTGTCCAAAAAGTTTGCTTCAGGTGCCCGGTAACCACCAAACGCTGCCGCGAAAGGATGACGGGTTCATCTGAAAGGATGGAATGGTAAATAGTGGTCATTTCCACGTTTCTGAAAGGACGAGAATCATGCACATGGGTGGAAATGCTGACTATTTTGAACCGCAGCATGGGTTTGCCGGCCAGCATTTCGTGGTGGATGTCGCCATCCAGCACGCCTTCAATGGTTACCTGGTCGCCGGGGTTTTCGGGCGCCTGCTGTTCCAGCGGCACGCCCAGTTTATCGTATTCAAATATGTAACTGCTGGTGCTGGTGATCTTGCCGGTTTCCCTTTCGGTAAACTGCAGGCTGCTGTTTTTGCCAACATACCCTTTGCTGGTGCTGATGTACAGTTCCAGGCTTTGCATGTTGATGCCGGTTTTGCCGGTTTGCTTGCGGTGCGCTTCCAAATACAGTTTGTGGATGGTGGTCAGCCTGATGGCCAGCAGTTTGGTAGCGGTAGGAAATTTGGCCGGCACATCCTTGCCATCGCGGCGCACATTGATCTGCGCCGTGTGCAGTATGCGGAAATGATAGCCGTCATATATTTCGCCGGTTTCAAGTAAGTAAACGACTGTGTTCCAAAAGTCGGCCAGGCTGTCACTTTCGGCAATCAGGGTGGACAGCCTGATCACATCACGCACTGCCTGCGCTTTTACCTGCGCCAAAGTGAAAGGAAACTGGATGTATTGCGTGAAAAACTTATATGAATTAACCATGGCGCAATAGTTGCGCAGCACCCGTTCCTTATATTGCCCGCCAGCATCGGTTACTGCCTGGCGCAGGTCGGCAAAGGTTTCGGCAAAGGTGCGGGGGTATTCCTTTTCAAACTCGGTGCGGTGCTGCAGCAGTTCTACCAGCAGCCCACTCAATCCCGTCTTTTCCAGTTGTTTCAGCTTGTCGTAGGCGCTGATGGCATCGGGGCCGCGGCTATCGTTGGGCGTAAATGACAGGATGATGCAGCGGGTCAGGGCGGCGTTGTCATCGCGGGTACTTAGGTACTGCCCGGTTAATAGCAGGGCGCTGTTTACACGGGCTATTTCGGTGCGGTTTTTATTGGTGCCCTTGCCACGTTCGCGGCCAGCACCATCGTAGGCGCCCTTGATGCTTTGAAAACGATCTTCTTTGATGGCCTGGTCGTCAAATTCGTCCAGCCAGGTCACACAGTTGCGAAAACGCGAAAGGCGGTTAAAGAATGCAAACTCGGTGCCGTGGTTCAGGTTGAACGGCTGCAGATCCGTCAGGAAAACGGCACTGATGCTTTCGGCAAACTTGCTTTTGCCGCTGCCCTTTTCGCCGTAGGCGCTCAGGTGGGGGCAGTTGTTGTCTATCTTATAAATAACATCCTTAAACAGCCCGATGAACACAAACCCAATGCCGTACATGGCATGGTCGGGGTACACTTTTTGCATCAGGGCGCACCATTCGCCAAAGGCAATGCGGGCCGGTTTGTGCAGCAGGTAGCGGTCATTTTCATATTCATCATCTTCCTGGCGCTGGCTGGCATATATATCGCTGGCCGATGGGCTGAAATAGTGGTGATCGCCAAAGGTGGCAATGCCCAGTTCATCAAACGGCAGCACCCGGCCATGGGCGTGGATGGCGTTGCTCCATGCGAAAAAACCTTCAGGCTGCCAGCCCAGTGTTTTGAGTTCGTAGCAAACCGGGAAACTGTTGTTAATGGTGTTCAGTATTTTCATCAGGTGCAGTTTGCTGCCCCAAAACATGTAATTGCCTTCCTCGTACACCAGGGCGCCAAATTGCTCCACGCTGATCATGGCGCGGCTGGGCATATCCAGCACGGCCCTTTTTTGGCCATTGTGAATGGCAATGATCCGTTTGTTATCCTGTTTGCTGTAAACGTGCATCAATGGTTCCATGATGAAATTGCTTTGTGCCTTGAATGCATCGCCACGTTCGCGGAAATAGTAGCCGGTGCGGGGGCCATCCTGCAGCGGGTAAAACCCATGCTCCAGCGCAAAATTGGGATCCACGCCCTTTGGCAGCATGGCGCTGATGGCATCGGCATCGTTGTATTTTTCATCTTTGAAACTGGTATCAATGCTATAAAATTTTAATATGTCTGTAAGGCGCTTTAATGTTTTCAGCTTGTTGTCGTTGGCGGCCCAGGTCAGCTTGTCCTGGCAGCGGTCAAAATCATAATCTTTGGCCAGCTGGCACACCTGGTGATACCATTGCTGCGCTTCCATGGCAAACATGCCATATACCAGGGCGATGTTCGTCCAGTCGGCGCCCAGGTTGCCGGTGATGTCTGTTTTGCTTTCGATGATCCGCATGGTCAGCGCTTCCAGGTGGCGGTACAGGTGCTGTTTGTGCGCCGGCCAGTTTTGTTTGGGGTCAATGCTTAGCAGTTCAATATCCATTGGGGGGTAAGTAAAAAAGTTGACGGTTGATAGTTGACTGTTGACGGTGGGCGCCCGTTAGTTAGCTGGCTGGCCGTTGGTGGTTTCTATTTCCTGCAGCGCCTTGGTGAATGCGTGGATGCGTGGGTGGTCGGGCAGGTGCTGGCCTATCTTGTTCATCACGGTGCGCATGTAGGTGTCGATGGTGCCGGTCATGATCAGATCTTCGGCGGTTTCATACAGCTGCAGGCGGCGTTCGGTTTCCACCAGTCGTTCACGCAGGATGGTGTTTTCCAGGCGCAGGTTGTGCATGGTCAGTTCGGCGCTGTCGGCCACGGCTTTGTACCGGTGTGCCCAAAAACAAATGATCAGCAGGTCGATGTAAAACAGGTAGGTGGCGCTGTTGGTGCCGCCCTTTTCGGCGGCTTTTGGCAGCAGGTCGTTTATCTTGTTTATCACATCAAACACAATGGCTTCGGGCATGCTGGTGCGTGCCTGGCGCAGCATGTGGTACAGTTTTTTTTCCTGCTCGGTGGCAGTGGGCAGTTTCAGCTGCAGGGCGTTTATCAGGGCGTCAAGTGGCGACATAAATGGTTGACGGTTGTTGGTTGACTGTTGACGGGATGGGTGTCGTCCAGTTTTAATAAGTGCAGTTAGGATAAATGCCCCAGTGCCAGGTGGCGGGGTGATGCTGGGCCAGCCACCGGTGGGTAAGTTGGCAAAGGTTTTCGTTGGCAAATTTTTGCGCCTTGTCGGGGTTGGCGGTGGTCACGTGCATTCCTTCGGCCGTGAATGTTTTCAGGTAGCGTTTTTGGCCATCCACCCAAGTAATGATGACAAACAGCATGGCAGCAGATTATTTACTGATGGAAAAAAAGAAAGTGAAAAAAATGGCGTCACCCTGGTAGCGCAGATCGACACCGGCGCGGCCGGGCACATAGCTGATGCCACCCATGATGTAATTGCGGGTTCCTTCGGCCAGCTTGTCGTTGGTGGCCCAAAACCGGCTGATGCCGGCATAAAACCGCCATTCGTAGCTGGCTGCCACGGCCGCCAGTGCCAGGCTGTTGCCTTCGGCTATTTCGGCATTGGCGCTGGCCAGGTAGCCAAAATGGGCGTGGGGCTGGCCAAAGGTGTGAACGGCTTGTGCGCCTACCACTACCCTGCCGGCGCTGCGTGGGCTGAAACCAGCCATGGGTTCCAGCCTGAATGTAGACTGGGTGTAGACAGTTATGGCGATGCTGATGCATGCCAATGTCAGGAACATCGGTTTTTTCATAGCAATATGTTGACGGGTGAATAAATTATCGGGCCAGTTCCAGCTGGGTGTTCAGTGCGTTGCGCAGGCTGGTATCGCAGGCAATGGTATCCTGGCTGATCAGCCACTGCAGGTACTGGGGATCATGGCGCAAAATAGCTTTCACGCATTCGCCTTTGTACTTCCCCCACGGCACCCGGCTTTTTTCTGTTAGCAAGGTTTTTTTTCGGGGTTCTTTTAGTGCGGCGTTGATAGCGGATTTGATCCGCTGCTGGCGGTCGGGTAGCATAGTAAATAATTAGGGATGAAAAAAACAGGGTTATGTATTCCATAGCAGTTGGGGGTTGTTTACATGCGGTAGGTGATTTCGCCCTGTTCATTGTCCACCACGGCTTCAAACCCGGCTTCCATCAGCAGGTTAATGTCGCGGGTACTCCAATACAGGTAGTTGTCAGCGTGGCGTTCCAGTTCGGCTTCCAAAAAAATGCGGCGTGCCTGGTTGGTTTCGTTTTTCAGCACTTCAGAAATGTCGGCGTAGTGGTTCAGGGCCAGTTCGGCCAAAAATTGCGTTGTCATATTGCGTAAGTTTTTTTGATGTTTTGCAATGCCATTAGACGCAACTGGGTGCGGGTGACGTGGGGGTGTTTTAACGGTTTCTGACGGGAAAAACACCCTTTTTTATGCTGCTGGGTTATATGCACATCATCAGCGGGCAGCAGTTGCTGCAGTTGCTGTATCAGTTGCTGTATTTCGTGGGGGTTGAGCATAGACAAACTATAGACACTCCAGGGCAAAAAAATCAGGACACCTTGGCCAGGCGGTTAATGGCGGCGGCTTTGGCTGCCTGCCGTTTGGCTATTTTTTGCCGGTATCGCTGCACCTTTTCCTGCAGCAGCAGGCTGCCGCGTTTTCCACTGATGATATTGGTGATGGTTTGGGGGTGGATGTTAATGCCATCCTTTTTAAGCATTTCCACCACTTCCTGGCGCCACCCTTTGGGCAGGGCCGGCTGCCGGGTGTGGGCGGCGGCTTGCTTTTGATTTGCTTTTGGTTTACCTTTGGTTTGCATTGGGTTTGCTTTGTGTTTGCTTTGCTAAAGTAGTAGCCCTTTTTGATATAGACAAGAAATAGACAAAAAAAATTTTCGGACGGCGGTTTTTCACCATTAAATAGCCCACTATGGAAAACCATTTAAGTGTACCGATTAACAAACGATTTGTGCGTGCCATGCAATGGATCCACGAAACGCAGCGCATCAGTTTTCGCATGCTGTGCCAGGAAATAGGGTATGCAGCAGAAAGTTTTGACAAACTGAAACGCGGCGAACGCAGCCTGCCACCGGAGTATCATGCGCCGGCGGCCCGTGTGTTCGATCACTACGGCATCAGCAGCAAATGGTTCATCAGCGGCACCGGCCACATGCAGAAAGATACCAGCCTGGTGAATGATGACAATATGCTGCTGGACATGCTGCGCAAAGAACTGCATCTGAAAGAAAAACTGCTGCGCAAACTGGTGGATGAAAACGCTGAATTGAAAGCCAGGCTGCGGGTGTACGAACCCTGACGGCGCGGCAACTACGGCAAAAACTACGGCAATTTAGGCGCGGCTAAATGCTGAAACGCAGGCTGCGCAGGGGTTTTGAGTTATGAAAAAAAAATCGTATGACGGGCTGGGTGACGGGTTCGATTCCCGTCTGGGGCACAAGGAAACGCCTGAAAAATCAGGCGTTTCGCTTTCCCGCATTAAAAGTATGGCAAAAAGTACGGCATTATTTTCCAGCACCAAACCATACAAACCGGCCCGGTTGTACGCCGGAAACCACAAGGAATGGTACGTGGAATTTCATTATTTAAAACCTGACGGCAGTGGGTTCAAAAGGTTCAAACATACGTTTGACATTGGCAGGATCCGCAGCCGGTATGGCGATGATGCTGCCATCGTGTATGGGCAGGAATGTGTGCGGATCCTGAACAATGAACTGGCGGCCGGGTTGAACCCGTTCACGGCAAAGATCGCCACCGAAAACACCAATGCTTTCCATGTATTGAATGCGCTGGTGACAAAAATGTGCGCTGGCGCCACCCAGCACGCTGCCAATGCCTACAAAGAAAACCTGAACAGGCTGGCCCGTTTTATGCCGGTGATCAACCAGCCCGGCTTTCTGATCAGCGATTTTTCACGCAATTATGCCAACAAATATGTGGCTGCATTGGATGCCGCCCAGCTGGCACCCAAAACCATCAATGGCAGCATCATGCACCTGCAGCTATTTTGGAAAGAACTGCAGAAAACGGGGCAGGTGCAGCACAATGTTTGGAATGATGTGGACAGGCTGAAAAAAAAGGTGGCATCAACCAGGTACGAACCATTTACTGCTGATGAACTGCTGACCATTTTTGGCCACCTCGAAAAAATAAAACAGCACAATTTGCTGCACTTCATGCATTTTATTTACTACGCCTGGGCACGGCCGGCCGAACTGCGCAAACTGCGGGTGGGTGACATTCGCCTGGCTGATGGGCTGATCAGGTTTTCGGCTGATGATACCAAAAACAAAAAAGGCGCATTTGTGCAGATAGTGCCACGGCTGGCGGCGACCATAGAAAAAATGCAGCTGGAAAAATACCCTGCCGATTTTTATGTGTTTGGCAAAGGATCAATGGCGCCGGGCAAACAGCCACTGAACAAATACAGCCTGGTGGAACGGTGGCAGCAGCATGTGGCCGGCAAACTGGGTACCACCAAAACCATGTATGCCCTGAAACACACGGGAAACATCATGTATTTGCTGAATGCCAAAGAAACGGTGAATATTAAGTGGATGCAAATGCAAAACCGGCACAGCAGCCCGGCGATGACTGAAAAATATATCCGCGCCCTGGGTGCGTATTTCATTGACACCACTGCCGTAGATTTTTAGCGAAACACCACCGGCATGTGATCATCGGGCACCTGTTTCACCAGCTGCAGTTCCAGTGCCGCCCAAACCAGCTGATCAAACGCATCACTGTAGTCGGTCGATTCTTCCACCGGCACAGATAGGTTTTTTTCCTGCCGTTTGTCCTTTTTGGTTTTTCCAGCGCTCAATATTGCTGCCGCGTTTTGCAAACTTTTCAGCAGGTTAAAATTTTCGCCTTTGTTGATCCTGATGGCAAAATCAGCACGGTTGGCCATGTGCAGTTTTATGGATTCAAATTTTTTATTGTGTTCAGGGTTTTGGCCCATGTACACATCCACCACATGCCAGCCATTTCCGCGCAAATAACTGGTGACAATATCAGCAAAGGTTCGGCCAGCAGGGTTTCGGCCGATGGCGGTGTGGTCGTAGCAATAGTAAACGATGCGTTTGCGGTGGTGATAATATCGGCCCACAAATAGTTCCAGCGTTTGTTCGATGCCACCGGTGGGGTGTTGTGTGTCCAGCCCTGCCAGGAAATTCAGCGTATTATAAACGCTATCCTGCAGGCGGCCAAACTGTGCCACCACCAGCGGGGTGATGCGCCACTGGTAATCCATGGCAATGATCAGCGGGGCATCGGGGTTGTGATCATCAACAATATTGTGGTAGTGGAACGCGCCATCCAGGTTAGGATAGAACGTGGCTTCCACGGTTTCAGGATCTTCGTTTAAAATGGCCACTTTGTATTCGAGTGGGCGCAGGTCGCGGCGCAAATCTTTAAAATACTGTTCGCCCACTGCATTGATGTTTTCAAATGCTTTGGCTTCGCATACATACACCAGCGTTTTGCGCAGTTCATTGGCGCGGAATTCCATGGCAGCATATTGCTGGCATTCGTCCTGCGTGGCTGTGCCATCTTCAATTTTCGCCAGCAGTTCATTCATGGCCAGCTGCAGGGTAATAACTGCTTTTATTTTTCTTTCATCAGTCAGTTTCCTTTTGGCCAGGATCCAGTAAATGTTTTCGCCCCATTTATCAGTGAAATACCACTGGCTGCGGTATTCAGGTAAATGGCCAAACCATTTGCGGGCGCCACGTATAGCCGGCAGCACTTCGGTGTTGATCTTTTCTTCCCGCAGGTATTTGGCTTCGTCAGCGATCAGCGCCTGGGCGTTGTATGCGTTAGCAGATCCCGGCACCTTTTGGCTGGCTCCACAAATGGCGGTGCCGGTTGCGAACGAAATAACATGCTCGAATTTGTTCAAAGGGATCAGCGGTTTTTCCCAGTGATCAGGTGGCTTTTTAAACTGCACAAAATCTTCGCCATCTTCCATGCCCAGTTCATTTGTCAGGTAGTCGATGATGTTCGGCACAATGCGGTCGTGTATGCGATCAAATGTATCAGCATACAGCAGTATTTGACTGCGCGGCATTATGTTGGCCAAATGGTTCAGGCGCGGGCCAATGCCACCAGTGGTTTTGCCGCCAGCCCTTGGCCATACGGCAAAAGTCACGTTTGCATTCACCAGGTGGATCAGCGCCTGGCTGCGGTTCAAATTAACTACTTTGGTTTTTTCCATTTATGTGGTCATCAGCGATTTGCATGGCATCTTCAATGGCGATGGTTTGTTCCTTTACATCCTGCGGCACCACGAACATCAATAACTGCGGGCGCTTTGCTTTTTTCACATCGGGATATATTTCGAGATACTTCGCCAGCACAGCTTCCAGCTTTGCCACTGCGCCCCAATCCAGCGCATCTTTCGCCGCCTTGATGTGTTGTTCAGTAGCTTCAATGCGAACGCCTATTTTATAGCGCTTATTCATCGGCGCGGTGCTGGAAAAAATGAATTCGGCATCAACCAGGTCACGGCTGGCGGTTTCCCGCGAAACAGCAAACCGCTGCATGATCATGTTCCTAATATCGCCACGGCTGTGCGCACATTGGCGCAGCATTTCATCAGCAAAAACAATGCGTTCATAAATTTCGCGTTCGCCATGCGTTAAAGTGATCGCACCATCGCTGGCTAAAAATGCGATGATGTTGTCAACGTGCCGCCAATTATCTACAGCAGCGCCTGATTTTAATTTCTGCAATGCATTTGTGTGCATGATGTAAAGTTAAAAAATGCAGTCGGGGCAATTAAGACAGCCAAAACCCGACAAAAGTCAAAAAGTGGTTTTTGATTCAG
>JACCDR012659514.1_pt1 | contig 10393 bp, 6 predicted proteins | sample 7446431 | NCBI WGS metagenome assembly JACCDR01 (sample SAMN15323443, study PRJNA562643) | freshwater metagenome | isolation source: river surface water | place: USA:Blue River Watershed | collected 2017-08-17 | reverse complement strand
CGCACCGCAAGGCGCCGAGGTGCCCACCTACGGCACCCGGCCGGCGCCCGCCGTGCGGCTGTCCTACGCGCTGCAGCGCGCCAGCGCGCGGGGTGGCATCTCGCAGGGCACTGCCGAGCTCGTTTGGATGCCGGCCGACGAGGGCTACGCGCTCAGCCTGCAGGGCAGCGCGTCCGGCACGGTGCTGCTCGGCTGGGAGAGCCGCGGCGCCTTCGACGCCGCCGGCATCGCGCCGGAGCGCCACCTCGACAGCCGCCGGGGCCGCGACGCGCAGGCCGCCAACTTCCGCCGCGACAGCGCCCGCATCACCTTCTCGGGCCCGTCCACCGCGCTGCCGCTGGCCCCCGGCACGCAGGACCGGCTGAGCTGGATGCTCCAGCTGCCGGCCATCGTCGACGCCGGGCCGGCGCGTTTCGGGCCGGGCGAGCAGGTGTCGATGTGGGTGGTCGGCGCGCGCGGCGACGCCGGCGTCTGGACCTTCGTCGCCGAAGCCCGCGAGACGCCCGAACTGCCGGCCGGCCGCGTCGAAGGCGCCTTGCGGCTGATCCGCGAGCCGCGCCAGCCGTACGACACGCGGGTCGAAGTCTGGCTCGACCCGGCGCGGCACCACCTGCCCGCCAGGGTGCGGCTGAGCATCCCGCAGACGGGCGACACCATCGAGCTCTCGCTGCACGACGCCCGTTTTCCTTGAGCCGCACCCGTTCGTGGTGCAGGGCGGCGCCCGCTTCCTGCGCGCCACCCCGTGGGGACTGGCTTGCTTTTTGCAGCAACGGCCCCAGGTGTCGTGCCAGGAGGTCCACTGATGCAGATGCTCTACAACTCGGACAGTTACGTCGTCGTGCGCTTCGACGTGCCGGCCCCCGACGCTGCGGCCGGGCCGCTGCGCCGCGGCGGCTACGAGATCGTCGACAAGCTCGCGCGCAAGGAAATCTTCATCGAAGGCGCGGTGGCGGAAAGCTTCCAGCTCGGCGTGCAGGCCCTGATGGAAAGCCACCCGGCCGACGAAGAAGCCTTCGACAACTACATCGCCGGCTACACCGCCCTGGCGCAGCAGCCGCTGGTGCTGCACTGACCCCGGCGGCGCGCAGCGCCGCAGCCGCGACAATCGCGGGCTGACCATCAGGGTGCGCAGCCGTCTTGTGCGGCCCCTCGAAGGCTTCCACGAAAGCCCGGCTCCGCCATGGACGACATCAACCCGCCGCTGAACCAGGCCATGCCGCTGCTCGGGCTGCTGGCCTGGCTGGCGGCGTGGCTCGGTGGCCACCTGTTGCTCGGCTACACCCGCGGCGCGCAGCGGCGCGAGGGCGCGGTGGCGACCACGGTGCACCTGGCATTGGCGGCTCTCGCGCTGGGCAGCGCGCTGTTCGCGACGATGGGCCTGAGCATGTCCGGCGAGCCCATCGCCTACGCGGTGGGCTACCGCGCCGATGCGCTGTCGGCAGCCTGGGCGCTGGCGGTGGTGGCATCGGCGCTGCCGGCCGCGCTGATGCGCTGGCGCGCTTCGCCTTCGGTCCTCGCGCTCGGCGCGGCGGGGTTCGGCGCCGGCGCCGCGTCCTCGCAGGCGCTCACGGTCTGGGCGGCCGGGCTGCTGCCGGGTCTGGATTGGCGGCTCGGCACGCTGCTGCTGGCCGCCGTGCTGCAGGCGCTGCTGTGCGCCGCGGCGCTGTGGCTGGCCTTCCTCGGCCCCGGCCGCAGCGGGCGGCGGCGCCGTCTCTGGCGCGCGGGCGCGGCCGCGGTGCTGGGCTGCGCGTTGCTGATCGGCCCCGAGATCGTGCTGTCGGCCGGCGACATGGCCACGCAGATCGCCTCGGCCCACACCGAGCGGGTCGGCATGGATGTGGTCAAGCTGCTGTCGGCGGTGGCGGTGCCTATGCTGCTGCTCGCCTTGGCCGCCTTGCTGCACCTGGGGGACGATGGCGCGGCCGGTGCCGAGTCGCTGTCGGGACGGCGCCGTCGCAGGCGTCGCCGCTGGTGGGCGCAGCGGCCCTGAGCGCCGGGCCGGCGCCTTGAGCCGCGCAGGGCGCGTCTTGAGCGGATTCCGGCGAACCTTGCCACAGCGGGGCGCCGGGCCGCTTCCTACAATCGCGGCATGAATCCGCCGACATCGCACTACACCCGCGGCGCAGCGCTGCCCGCCTTGCTGCGCCAGCGCATCGCCATCATCGACGGTGCGATGGGCACGATGATCCAGCGCTACAAGCTCGGCGAAGCCGACTTCCGCGGCGAGCGGCTGAAGGACCACCCCAAGGACCTGAAGGGCAACAACGACCTGCTGGTGCTGACCAAGCCCGAGGTCATCAGCGAGATCCACGCCGCCTACCTGGCCGCGGGCGCCGACATCATCGAGACCAACACCTTCGGCGCGACCTCCATCGCGCAGGAAGACTACGGCCTGGCGCACCTGGCGCGCGAGATGAACGTCGTTGCCGCGCAACTGGCGCGCGCCGCCTGCGATGCGCACGCCACGCCCGACAAGCCGCGCTTCGTGGCCGGCGCCCTGGGCCCGACGCCGCGCACGGCCAGCATCAGCCCCGACGTCAACGACCCCGGCGCGCGCAACGTCAGCTTCGACCAGCTGCGCGACGCCTACCGCGAGCAGGCCGAGGGGCTGCTCGAAGGCGGCTGCGACCTCTTTCTCGTCGAGACCATCTTCGACACGCTGAACGCCAAGGCCGCGATCTTCGCGCTCGACGAGCTGATGGAAGAACGCGGCGAGCGGCTGCCGGTGATCATCTCCGGCACCGTCACCGACGCGTCCGGCCGCATCCTGTCGGGGCAGACGGTGGCCGCGTTCTGGCACTCGGTGCGCCACGCCCGGCCGCTGGCGGTGGGGCTCAACTGCGCGCTCGGCGCGGCGCTGATGCGGCCGTACATCGAGGAGCTGGCCAAGGTGGCCGGCGACACCTTCATCAGCTGCTACCCGAACGCCGGCCTGCCGAACCCGATGAGCGAGACCGGCTTCGACGAGACGCCGCCGGTCACCGGCGCGCTGGTCGAGGAATTCGCGAAGAGCGGCTTCATCAACCTGGCCGGCGGCTGCTGCGGCACGACGCCCGAGCACATCGCCGAAATCGCCCGCCGCGTCAGCGCCTACCAGCCGCGGCCGCTGGGCAGCAGGATGTTCAGTTCGCTGCTGGCGGCCTGAAGCGGGAGCTCTTCTTCAGGCGGAGCGCGCGCCGAACAGCGCCGCGAGCCCCGTGAAGCTGAGGAAGGACAGCACCGTGCTCGTCATGATGATGCGCGCGATGCGGCCGTTGTCGGCGCCGTAGCGCTCGGCCAGCAGCGAGACGTTGCTGGCGCTCGGCAGGGCCGCGGCCAGCGTCAGCACCATCAGTTCGAAGCTCGTCAGCGGCAGGCCGAGCGCGCGCGCCGTGGCGCCCAGCGCCAGCACCAGCAGCGGGTGCACGAAGAGCTTGATCAGCGCCACCGGCACGTAGTCGGCCGGCGGCGTGCGCGAATGCGCGTGCTGGCTCGCGCGCCAGAGCACTGCGCCAATGGTGAAGAGTGCCACCGGCGTGGCCGCGTCGGCGAGCATGCGCACGATCACCGCCAGCGGCCCGGGCAGCGTGAGGCCGCCCGCGGCGAAGAGCGCGCCCAGCGCGATCGACCACGGCAGCGGGTTCGACAAGGTGCCGCGCAGCACGCGCCACGCCGCCTGCCGCGCGCCGTGGCCCGAGGCCTCGTGCGCCTGCGCCAGCGCGATGCACAGCGAGCTGGTGATGAAGAGGTCGACCAGCATGCTGATGATCACCGGGCCGGCCGCCGCCGGGCCGAGCAGGGCCACCAGCAGCGGCACGCCCATGAAACCGGTGTTCGGGAAGGCCGCGACCAGCGCGCCGAAGGCGGCGTCCTTCAGGTGGATGCGTTCGCCGAGCGTGACGGCGATGGTGAAGGCCACCATGCCCAGCGCCGCCAGCACGCAGACCGTCACGACCACCGGGTTGAGCAGTTCCAGCAGCGGCGTGTTCGCCCCGAAGCGGAACAGCATGCAGGGCAGCGCGAAGTACAGCACGAAGGCGTTCAGCCCGGGGATCGCGCTTTCCGGCAGCACGTGGCGGCGCGCCGCAAGGTAGCCGGCCAGCACCAGGGCGAAGAACGGGATCGTGACGGCCAGGATGTCCTGCATGCGCCCGCGAGTATCGCAACCCGGGCCGCGGCGCTGGCTATCATCCGCCGCCCCGTGCCACCGATGGCTGCCGATGGCCGAAGCTCCCGATACCCTGAACCCCGCCCAGCTCGCCGCCGTGCACCACCTGTCGGGGCCGTGCCTGGTGCTGGCCGGCGCCGGCTCGGGCAAGACGCGCGTGATCACGCACAAGCTCGCGCGCCTGCTGCAGTCGGGCCTCGCGCCGGCGCCGACCGCCGCCATCACCTTCACCAACAAGGCCGCGGCCGAGATGCGCGAACGCGCACGCGGTCTGGTCGGCCCGCGCGCCGCGCGCGATCTGGCGATCAGCACCTTCCACTCGCTCGGCGTGCGCCTGCTGCGCCGCGATGGCACGCACATCGGGCTCAAGCCCAACTTCTCGATCTTCGACGCCGACGACGTGCTCGGCGTGCTGCGCGACGTCGGCAAGACGAGCGACAACGCCACCGCCCGGCGCTGGCAGTGGACCATCAGCCTGTGGAAGAACCAGGGCCTGGACGCCGAGGCCGCCGCCCATGCCGCGGCCGACCACGACGAAGCGCTCGCCGCGCGCGTGATGCACCTGTACCAGGAGCGGCTGGCGGCCTTCCAGGCCGTGGACTTCGACGACCTGATCCTGCTGCCGCTGAAGCTGCTGCAGCGAGACGCGCAGGTCCGCGCCGCCTGGCAGGACAGCTTCGCCCACGTGCTCGTCGACGAGGTGCAGGACACCAACGCCGTGCAGTACGAACTGCTCAAGCTGCTGGTCGACCACCCCGACGAGCGGCGGCGCGGCCTCTTCACCGCGGTGGGCGACGACGACCAGGCGATCTACGGCTGGCGTGGTGCCACCATCGACAACCTGAAGCGGCTGCCGCTCGACTACCCGAAGCTGAAGGTCATCGCGCTGGAGCAGAACTACCGCTCCACCGGCCACATCCTGCGTGCCGCCAACGCCGTGATCGCCGGCAACCCGAAGCTCTACGAGAAGAAGCTCTGGAGCGACTTCGGCGACGGCGAGCCGGTGCGGGTGCTGGAGTGCGACACCGACGAGCACGAGGCCGAACGTGCCGTCTCGCGCATCCAGGCGCTGCGCTCGGGCACGATCGCGCCGGCCGACAGCCGCGGCGCCAGCGCGCCGAAGTTCAGCGACTTTGCCGTGCTCTACCGCGCCAACCACCAGGCGCGCGTGTTCGAGCAGAAGCTGCGCGCCGCGCAGATCCCGTACAAGGTGTCGGGCGGGCAGAGTTACTTCGACCGTGCCGAGATCAAGGACCTCTGCGCCTGGCTGCGCCTGCTGGTCAACGCCGACGACGACCCGGCCTTCCTGCGTGCGGTGGCGACGCCCAAGCGCGGCATCGGCACGCAGACGCTGGCGAGCCTTGGCGATTATGCGAGCCGCTGGAAGCTGAGCCTCTTCGCCGCGCTGTCGTCGCCGGGCCTGGGCGCGGTGCTCAAGGGCAAGGCGGTCGACGCGCTGCACGAGTTCGGCCGCACGGTCGACAGCCTCGAACAGCGCGCCCGCCACACGCGTGGCGCCGACGACGCGCGCGCGCTGCTGCTCGGCTGGCTTGCCGACATCGGCTACGAGCAGCACCTGCAGGACGGCGAAGACAGCGAGAAGCTCGCTGCCGCGCGCTGGGCCAACGTGCTCGACTTCGTCGACTGGATCGCGCGGCGTTGCGAAGGCGACGAGGGCAGCGAAAGCCAGACCGTGCTGCAGGTGGCGCAGACGATCAGCGTCATCATCAGCCTGGCCGAACGTGGCGACGATGCCGACGTCGTGACGCTCTCCACGCTGCACGCCGCCAAGGGCCTGGAGTGGCCGCACGTGATGCTGGCGAGCGTCAACGAAGGGTTGCTGCCCTTCCGCAGCGGCAGCGCCGACGCCCAGCCGATGACGGCAGAACACCTGCACGAAGAGCGGCGGCTGATGTACGTGGGCATCACACGCGCGCGCAGCACGCTGGTCGTGAGCACGCTGCGCCGGCGCAAGAAGAACCGCGAGACGGTGGCCGGCGTGCCGAGCCGCTTCATCGCGGAGATGAAGCTCTCGGAAGTGGTCGCCAAGGAAGACCCGCGCGCCCGGCTGCAGAAGCTGCGGGCCGCGCTGGCGGCACAGGTGGCCGACGGCGCCGAAGGCCCCGCGCCGCGTTGACGGGCCCAGGCAAGGCGACGCGGCGCCATGGATGCCGCTGCATGTGGCGCCGCGGGCGCTGGCACCGCGCCCGCGACCTTTGCCCGTGACCGATGTCACCACCGCCCGCCGCGATACCTGCTGTAACGGGGGCGCCCAGCAGACGGTTGATATACCCGCATGCTGATCAACACGGGTGACACCGATGGCACTCTTTCGCGGCGGTGATGGCAACGACAGCCTGCTGGGCGGCAGCGGCAACGACCTGCTCGAAGGCCTGGCGGGCAACGACACGCTGCGTGGTGGCGCCGGCAATGACACGCTGAACGGCGGCACCGGCAACGATCTGCTCGACGGCGGCTTCGGCTTCGACCTGCTGGACTGCGCTGCCGCCAGCGCGGCCGTGAGCGTCGACCTCGGCACCGGCCTGGCCAGCGGCGGCCTGGGCAACGACCGCCTCTCGGGCTTCGAGAGCGTGCTGGGCTCGGCCTGGAACGACACGCTGCTCGCCGGCCGGCTGGCGGCTCGCCTGGCCGGTGGCGGCGGCAACGACCGCCTCACCGGCGGCGACGCTGCCGACACGCTCGACGGTGGCGCCGGCAACGACACATTGGCCGGCGGCGCCGGCAACGACCTGTACATCGTGCGCGATGCCGGCGACCTCGTCATCGAGTCGGCTTCCGTCGAGCCGCGGCTGGTCAGCACCGGCAGCGCCGGCCGCGGCCTGACGGGCACCAGCGACGCGGCCTCGATCAGCGCCGACGGCCGCTTCGTGGTGTTTGCCAGCGAGGCCGGCAGCGTGGTCGACGGCGCAGCGGCCAGCGCCCCTTCGGTGTACCTGAAGAACCTCGTCACCGGCGCGGTGCAACCCGTCGCCAGCAGCACCGGCGGCACGGTGGCCGATGCGCCGGCCTACAGCGGGGCGCTGTCGGCCGACGGCCGCTGGGTCGCCTTCGACAGCGAGGCCGACAACCTCGTGGCCGGCGACACCAACGGCGCCTTCGACGTCTTCGTGAAGGACCTGCAGACCGGCGCGATCGTGCGCGCATCGCTCGGCACGGCCGGCGCGCAGGCCGACAACAACAGCTTCAGCGCCGCGCTGTCGGGCGACGGCCGGACGGTGGTCTTCAACAGCACCGCATCCAACCTGGGCGCCAGCGACGCCCGCCCGCAGCTCTTTGCGCGCGACCTCGACACCGGCCTGCTCACCAAGGTGTCGGCCACGGCCGGCGGCAGCTTCGGCAACGGTGTCTCCGAAGGCGCCAGCATCGACGCCGACGGCAGCCGGGTCGCCTTCGTCAGCACCGCGGCCAACCTGCTGACTGGCGCCGGCGCGGCCACCAGCGGCCGCCAGGCCTTCGTGAAGGACCTCGACAACGGCGCCGTGACGCTGCTCTCGGCCAGCGCCGCCGGCGTGCCCGGCAACGCGGCCAGCCACGCGGTCTCTATCTCCGCCGACGGCCGCTGGGTCGCCTTCAGCAGCGACGCCAGCAACCTGGTGGCCGGCGACGGCAATGGCGCCCGCGACATCTACCTCAAGGACCTCGACACCGGCGCGCTGCAGCGCGTGTCGACCAGCGCCGCCAACGCGCAGGCCAACGGCGCCTCGGCCGACCCGTTCGTGTCGGGCGACGGCCGCTACGTGGTCTTCAGCAGCAGTGCCGCCAACCTGGTGGCCGGCGACACCAACGGCGTCGCCGATGTCTTCGTGAAGAACCTTCAGACGCAGGCGATCGCCCGCGTCTCGGTCGGCACCGAGGGCGCCCAGGCCACCACGGCCAGCACGGCGCTCGGCATCTCCGCCGACGGGCTGCACATCGTCTTCAGCAGCGCCGGCGCGCTTGCGGCCGGCGATGCCAATGGCCTGCACGACGTGATCAGCGTGATCAACCCGCTGGCCGCCGGCGGTGGTGGCATCGACACCGTGCAGTCGGCCATCAGCAGCACCCTGGCCGCCAACGTCGAGAAGCTCGTGCTCACCGGCAGCGGCAACATCAACGGCACCGGCAACGTCTTGCCGAACCAGATCACCGGCAACGCCGGCAGCAACCGGCTCGACGGCGGAGCCGGCGCCGACACGCTCAGCGGCGGCGCCGGCAACGACAGCTACGTGGTGCAGAACAGCGGCGACAAGGTGACGGAACTCGCCGGCGGCGGCATCGACACCATCGTCGCCACCGTCAGCTACACGCTGCCCGCCGAGGTCGAGAAGCTCACGCTGGGTGGCAGCGCGGCGATCCAGGGCCACGGCAACACGCTGGCCAACACCATCGTCGGCAACGGCGGCGACAACCTGCTGCGCGGCAGCGGAGGCAACGACACGCTGACCGGCGGCGCCGGGGCCGATGTCTTCCGCTTCAGCAGCGCACTCAACGGCAGCAGCAACGTCGACGCCATCACCGACTTCAACCCCGCCGCCGACTCGCTGCAGCTGGAGAACGCGGTCTTCACCAAGCTTGCCACCACCGGCGTGCTGTCGGCCTCGTTCTTTCGCGCCAACAGCAGCGGCACGGCCGTCGACAGCAACGACTTTCTCGTCTACGAGACCGACACCGGGCGGCTCTCCTACGACGCCGACGGCAGCGGCGCCGGCGCGCCGGTGCTCATCGCCACCTTCGCCGGCATGCCGGTGCTGAGCTCTGCCGACATCTTCGTCACCTGAGCGCCCTGCTTGCGCTGGCCATGAAAAAGGGGCGCCGCTGGCGCCCCTTTGCTCGTCATGGCGGGCGGTTCAGGCCGCCTGCGCCAGATGCGTCACTTGTTGTACGCGGTCTCGCCGTGCGAGGTGATGTCGAGGCCTTCGCGCTCCTCGTCTTCCGGCACGCGCAGGCCGACCGTCATCTGCACGATCTTGAAGGCCACGAACGCGACGATGGCCGAGATCAGCACGGTGTAGATCACGCCCTGCGCCTGGATCCAGACCTGCGCGCCGATGCCGGGGAACACGCCGCACTTGTTCTCGATGTAGTCGCAGGCACCCAGGCCGCCGAGGCTCGGGCTGGCGAACACGCCGGTCAGCAGCGCGCCGATGATGCCGCCCACGCCGTGCACGCCGAACACGTCGAGCGAGTCGTCGGCGCCGAGCATGCGCTTCAGGCCGTTCACGCCCCACAGGCAGACGATGCCGGAGATCAGGCCGATGACGAGTGCGCCGCCCACGCTGACGAAGCCGCAGGCCGGGGTGATGGCCACGAGGCCTGCCACCGCGCCCGACGCTGCGCCGAGCATCGAGGCCTTGCCCTTCATCAGCGCCTCACCGGCAGCCCACGACAGCGTGGCGGCAGCGGTGGCGACCACCGTGTTCGTGAAGGCCAGGGCGGCGACGCCGTTGGCTTCGAGGTTGGAGCCGGCGTTGAAGCCGAACCAGCCCACCCACAGCAGCGAGGCACCCACCATCGTCAGCGTCAGGCTGTGCGGGGCCATCGACTCCTTGCCGTAGCCGATGCGCTTGCCGATCACGTAGGCGCCAACCAGGCCGGCCACCGCGGCGTTGATGTGCACGACGGTGCCACCGGCAAAGTCGAGCGCGCCCTTGGCCCACATGAAGCCGGCGTTGGCGGTCACTGCTTCCAGCGAAGCGGCGTCGGTGATCGCGTCAGGGCCGTCCCAGTACCAGACCATGTGCGCCACGGGGATGTAGCTGAAGGTGAACCACAGCACCGCGAACAGCAGCACCGCCGAGAACTTGATGCGCTCGGCAAAGGCGCCGACGATCAGCGCCACGGTGATGGCGGCGAAGGTGCCCTGGAAGGAGATGAAGGTCAGCTCCGGGATGTAGACGCCCTTGCTGAAGGTCGCTGCAATCGAGTCCGGCGTCACCCCGCTCAGGAACATCTTGTCCAGCGTGCCGAAGAACGGGTTGCCGGCGGTGAAGGCCAGGCTGTAGCCGTACACGACCCACAGCACCGAGATCAGCGCGAAGATCATGAACACCTGCATCAGCACCGACAGCATGTTCTTGCTGCGCACCAGGCCGCCGTAGAACAGCGCCAGGCCGGGGATCGTCATGAGGATGACCAGCGCGGTGGCGATCGTCATGAACGCCGTGTCGCCCTTGTTAGGCACCGGTGCCGGTGCAGCGGCCGGTGCGGCTTCGGCCGGCGCCTCGGCGGCCGGCGCGGAGGCGGGTG
>JACCDR010101472.1_pt1 | contig 10393 bp, 12 predicted proteins | sample 7446431 | NCBI WGS metagenome assembly JACCDR01 (sample SAMN15323443, study PRJNA562643) | freshwater metagenome | isolation source: river surface water | place: USA:Blue River Watershed | collected 2017-08-17 | reverse complement strand
GCAGGTCCACTCACCACCGACCTGAGCGGAGCGATAGGCAGCGGTCAAATGATTGAAGGGTCCCGAAGTGACGAGCGTCCCGATCGTGGTGTTCGTGCTCACGTCGGCGAGCGTCGTTAGGTTCAGGATGTCGGCGCGGACTGTGTCGGTGCCGGTCGTGTTGATGCGACCTACCATGACACGGGACGACGAAGGGGGGACCGCAACGCAGATCGGCCCATCGGCCGGAAGTGCCTTGGTTGCGTTGGCGGTGATCGCTGCGGCCGAGGAGATGATGGCGACCTCGTAGCTGGCACCCATGGCGGCGACCACGTAGGCGTTCGTTCCATCCTGCCCGCGGCAAACATCATAGGGCCCGTTCGCGGTCGCCGCGATCGTGGTACCTGCGGTCGCGAGGTCGGCGGCCAGGGTGGCGATGTTGAGATCGATGACCTTGAGGTCGTCCGACCCGTCGAGGAAGAAGAGGAGCGCGTTCGACGCGAGCGGGACGAGGCGAGGGCGTGTGGCCGCCGAATCAACTCCATCGTCGGGATTGGTTGGCTGGAGGACCACGTTGCCGGTCGCGTTGTCGATCGCGGCGACGTAGACGAGTTCAGCACTGGATGTCTTCTTGACCCAGGCGTAGATCGCGTAGTTTCCGATCTCGCACTTGTCCGCCATCACCTGCTCGGTCGTGTTGACGAACACCGGGGTCTCGGTGACCTTGGCCGCGAGGTGGGTGCCCTTGAGCACCCAGGCGGTATCGGCAACACTCCACGAGTAGACCGCCTCGGTGGTGAAGGCGAGGAGTTCCCCGTTGTAGTCCTGAATCTTCTGGATGTTCGAGATGGTGCCGCCGCCCTTGATGTTGGTCCCGATGGACACGAACGGCTTGCGGGTCTGGACGCCCCCCACTTCGATGAACTCGCCGTTCTTGCAGACGGCGAGCGCCGGCGCCTCGAGCGCACGCGGGTCGGGCTCGGTGTTGACACCGGCCCCGAGCGGGTAGAAGAGAGTGCGCCAGTCGTAGGTCGTCATCTAGAAGATCCAGAGGTCGACGTACATGGTAACCCCGTAGTCGTCGGCGCGCAGAACGACGTACTCCTTCGGGTCGAACTTGTCCGACACTCCCCTCGTGCGATCACGGATGAACCCGGCGGTAGGTGTACCGGCTTTCGAGTAGGGCACCCCGATGAGGACGACCGGGACGCGGCCGAGAGCATGGTGGATAGGGACGTCGGTCGCGGCCGGCAACTCTCGGTCACGATAGAGCCGGCCACGGACGATCTCGACCTTCTGGAGCTCGTCAATCCGGTCGTCGGTGTTCTTCTGTGCGTCCTGCCCGCCCACAGGAGCGGGGAGGAACTGTCGACCCTTACCAGCCGCCATAGCGCCAGTCCCCCGGGGTCCACTGCTGGAGCGCGTCGATGTCGTCGAGCACGATCCGGCGGCGGCCGTTGTGGAGGGCGCGCTGCGCGGCCCAGAAGAGGACGCGCTCGCGCGCCGCCTCGCGCTCCTGGCGGTCGACGGTCGCGTCGAGGCCGACCTTGTGCTTGCAGAGCGCGGACACGGCCCAGATCACGAACTGTTCGCCATCGAGTGTCGCCATCTCGATGACGGTGGCGTCGGCGGCGGACGACAGGTCGTCCGGGACCGGGACGTAGATCAGTCGATACTCCTGATTGTCCGGTGGAGTTGGATAGAGCTTCAGGTTGGAGCCGATCAGCCTGAACGCCACGGCCTCCGACGCCCCGGTCTGCCCGGAGGTCCAGTTCCGTTCTGGAACCATCAACTCGACCAGTTGACGCCGGCGGTCACTTGCGTCGACCACGTAGTCGACGCCAATCGTGACGAGGTGATCGTCCGGGAGAGCGAAGACCGAGTCTCCGTCGGTGAGGATGATCGACTCTGTATCGAAGAACGAGATCCCCGCGTCTACGAGGAGCGAGTAGAGCTCCGCGTAGACGAGGTGGATCATCTCCTTCACCATCGAGGATGAAGGATCGTCCTGGTTCTCCAGATCAGCTCGTCGGAGACAGCGGGTGACGAGCGCCCCGAGGGTTACCGTACGGGCCACTCGGTCACCTCGCTATCAGACGACTGGTCCGCCCTGGTTGAAGACGAGCAGCAGGAAGAGCTTGTCCGTGGTCGCCAGGTCGGCGAGCGCGGGGGCCGCCGCCTCGGTGCCCGGGTCCTCGACGAAGACGTCGAGAGCCTTGCTCGAGGCGGTATAGGAGTCGTGATCCCAGGACACGATGTTGGTGCCGCCCGCCGCCGGCGCGGCCTGGCCGAACTGGGCCAGGACGCCGAGCAGTTTCCCCACGTAGTCAGACGTGGTGAGGCGATACTTGCCCTGCGAGACCCGAGTGATGGTGACGCCGGGCCCCACTTCCTTGGTGGGGTCCGCGGCGCCAGTGCCGAGGATGCGGACCGGCAACAGTACGGTGTTGCCGACCTGGCACTTGAGGGGAAAGGAGTCGAGCATGGTCTACCTCTCGGTCCAGCCGATTTCGATCTCGAACGAGTGGGCGCCAGACTGCGACGCGCCACCCTGGTGGAGCAGGAACATCTGCTCCGGGCCGATGACGACCGGGGGCATGGCGTAGACGATGTTCGCGATGGCGGTGCCAGCGACGATCATCGAGCTCAACTGGCGCCCCTGGCCGAAGACCCAGAGGTAGGTGTCGCCGACCACCGTCACGACCGACCGCGCCAACTGGCCGCCGGTGAGGAGCCGGACGTCGGCGGAGGCCGCCGCGGCCACCACCGCGCCCGCCTTCACCGTCATCGCCGGCGAGGCCGAGGAGTCCATGTTCGGGTTGACCGGGGTGAGGGTCGACCCACCCGAGGTGTAGCGGTTCGCGCCCTTGTCCAGCTTGCAGCCGAACAGGGTCGTGGTCGCGCCGGCGCCCGCCGCGGTGGTCTGGAGCTTGATGTAGTCCAGGTAGCACCGCTTCGCATTGGCCGCCGGGGAGGCGCCGTTGCGGAGCAGGAGGAACGGCTTCGTGTCGTCGATGGTCGTCGGCGCCGCGTGCCCGGCGATGCCGGTGCCGGGGGTCGGGTTGGTCGCGAGGAAGTAACTCCCCTCGTCCGCGAAGGGCCACATCGCCCCGCCCATCTGCTGGACGAAGGCTTCGCCGTAGCGCGAGCCACGCTGTGTGCCCCACGAGTTCTCGGGGTTGACGCCCGGGAGAGCCCGGGCGGTGCTGATGTACTGCTGGACTGAGTCGGCCATGGTCGTCTCCTAGATCGAGTACACGCCCCACTGGCCGGGGGTGAGAAGGAACCAGTTGTGCATCGAGCGGATGCGCGCCTCGAGACCGTCCGAGGACGTCTGCCGAAGGTTCGGCCGACCGTCGTCACGGATGACGTGCGGGTACGGGTCGATGTGCCGGCACTGGAGGGACTCCAGGGCGCCGATGTAGCCGCGGTTCGTCGGAGCGTCCGGGTCCGAGTACATCTTGATCGACCCGGCCGGGGTGTGGATGACGAAGTACTCGAAGCCGTAGTCGGCGGTTCCGCCGGCCGACTGGAATTCGACCTTCGCGTTCTGGCGCCGGACGACGGTCCAGAAGTTGATCGGGTTCAGGAATCCACAGTTGGCCTTCTTGCCCTCCTGGCGGATCTTGACGCCCACCAGGCCAGCGTTCTCCTCGATGGTGGAGGTGGTGTCGTCCAGCCGGCAGCCGGCCAGCTTCCGGGTGTCGACCGAGCGGTCCACGCCACGGAACGACTCCGACGCGGCCGGCGCGGTGAGCGGGATCAGGTCGGCGAGACCTTCGCAGCAGGTTCCCGGGTCGCCCTTGCGGAAGAGGTAGTCGCCGGCCGCGAGGCCCGCGATGTCCGCCACCGCATCCAGCGTGATGGTGTTGGCGTCCACGTCGACCGCGGTGACCTCGGCGGAGTCGCCGGAGTCACGCAGCGAGAGACCGTCGGCGCTGTCATCGGCGACGACCTCCATCCCTCGCTTGAAGTTGCGGGCGTCGCCAGCGGTCGCCAGGGTCACCACGTTCCCGGTGATGCCACCGACCGCGATCACGCCGCGCGCGCCGGTTCCATCCCGGTAGGCGTCGAACGCCAGGGAGTCACCGACCTCTTCGATGATACCGTCGGTCTCCATCGTCACGAGGTCGAAGAACGAGTCTTCACTTCCCCGCGCGCGGGCCATCGACGGGCCGTCGAGGGTGATGACGCCGTACTTCAGGGCGACGGATGCGGCGAACTGCGCACCCTTCGACCCGGTGGCGCCGGCCTGCGCGGTCGAGAAGGTTCCAGAGACGCCCTGCGGGTTGCCGGTCCGCACGACGTAACGGAAATCCTCGCCGCCCATGCCGACTCGCATCGGCGCGAGCTCGGAGAGGAGGTGGTCACGCTTGGTCTGCTTGCCGACCTTCTCGTCCGAGTACCGCTTCTTGTAGATGAACGCAACCTTGGTGCTGTCTGAACCTGCCACGGGACCACTCCACGTGTCCCGGGCCTAGCTCAGTCGTCGAGGTTGCCTTCTCTCATGGCTCGAACGATCTCTTGTCGTTCTTCCTCGGGCGACTTCGGCGCGGGACGTTCCGAACCGTCATCCGTCTTCGGTTGTGGCCGCCCATTCGCGCCGGCTCCAGGTTGCTTGTTCTTCGCGGGGGTTTTATTCCCCGATGCATCATTTGTACCACCCGGCTTCGGGATGTCAAGGCCGAGCCTCGACCACTTGGCGCGCTCGAACTTCTCCAGTGCGGCGACAACCTCCGCGTGCGCGGGCACTTCGCCGGTCTCGCGAATCATCTTCGCCGCGGTGAGACGGAGTTTCTCGCGGGCGCGCTCCGGGTCCTTTCCGAGCAGATGCGCCACGATGGGGGCCTTCTCGGCCTTCACCGCTTTCGCGGCACGGTCGAGGTACTCGTCCGCCGCCTTCTTCTGCTCGGCCTGGAGTTCGCGCTGCTCGCGGGCCTCGCGGTCCTCTTTGATCTGGCGCTCGAGCCGCTCGATGCGGTCGGCCTGCTCGCGCTCGCGTACGGTGCGCTCGGCGATCTCCTTGTGGCGGGGATCCTTCTGTCCCTTCGGTGAGCGACGGTAGAACTGCTCGGCGTGGTACTCGAACTCCTCCTCCGAGATCCCGAGCTTCTTGGCGATGTCGGTGAGGTTGTAGCGGGCGCGCTCCTTGAGCTTGTTGAACTCCTCGAGCTCCTGGCGGGCCGCCTTGTTCTCGTCCTGCCACTTAGCGCGATCGGCCTCGAACTCCCGGCGCTCCGCGGCGAGCGCCTCGCGGGCACGCTTCTCCTGGCGCTGGACCTGCTGGAACCGCTTGGCGGTCTCCGGGTCCGGCTTCGCCTCGTCCTCTTCCGGCTCGATTTCCGGCTCCGCATCGAGCTCGGTATCTTCCGCCTCATCAGCGTCCGATACGGAGTCCTGAAGTCCGCCGCTATCCTCTCCCACATCGGCATCCAGATCCCCTCCGCCATCAGCACTCTCCTGTCCGATAGGTTTGACAGTCTCGCTCCGAGTGTCTGATTTCTCGGACGGTGCGCCGCCGCGATCAATCGCCCTCAACTCAGCCAGCATCGAGGCGCGGTCGTCCGCGCCACCCTCTACGGGGGTCACTTCACCAGCCATGATCACCTCTTACGCGATCAGATTCGCCGGCGCCACTCCGGCGCCTGGGAGGACCTGGCCAGGATCAACGGCCGGCGGCAGCATCCCGACCGCGGGGGCGGCTGCCATGGGGTCCACCATCCCGGGCGCCATGGGTGCGCCTAGGGCCGCGCCGGGGGGCGCGGCGGGGGTCTTCTGCGACTGCGACACGATCCAGGCGGACTGTACCACCCACTGCCGGAGCCGCTCGATGATCTCCTCGGGAGCAGAGCGCTTCTCGTCCTCCGCGTGGGAGATGCGGAGGAGCATGTTCTGCCCGCGCCAGACGTTCATACTCGCGTTCTGGTAGGCGGTCGGCCACGCCTCACCGCCGTCGAGGATGTACTCGATGTCGCAGTCCGCCGAGTTCATCGCGGCGGAGTAGAGGGAGAGTTCCCTCTCCACGTCGAGCGGCGAGTGGGGCATGAGAAGGCGATTGGCGACGTCCTTGCTGATCACCCCACCCTGCGCCATCTCCATGACGAACTGAGCGCGGCCCGCCGGTGTGCGTCCAAGGGTAGACGCGGCGACCATCTGGACCTTGAGCTCGAAGACGTCGACATCCTTCCACTTGATCTTGCGTGGCCCGTGGACAGAGCGGCGGACGACCTCGGGTGCCTTCTTGCCGAGGCGCTTCGCACACCAGAGGGCGAGGAAGTGGGCCTCGAGCAGGAAGCGCTCGAACGCCTTCTCCTGGAGAGCAAACTTCTGCGTGGTCGCGTCACGGTACTCGCGGAGCGCGACGCCCGCCTCGATGCCGGCCGGCTTGGTGCCGTGCGCCGCCATGGTGGAGACGCCGGTCTCACGCGACGCCATGGCCTCGATGTCCGAGGCGCGGCGGTACATGTCCGCCGAGATCGCCGGCGGGATGACGGTGGCTGGTGGGGTGCCAGACTTGGTGACCAGGAAGGTGCCGGCTCGGTTGGTGCTCTTGATCGCGATGTTCGCGTCGGCCGGCTGCACGTAGGTCGTCGGAACCGCCCACTTGTCGATCAGGAGGTCCATCTGCCAGTGGTACTTGGTGAGTACCTTCTGCATTCCTGCGATGCGCTCGGCGAGGGAGATGCCGTGCCACTGCCGGGCGCGCACCGCCCAGCGGAACTCGGCGAAGGGGAAGAAGCTCCACTCCCACTCGTCATCGAGGAGGTCGGCGCCGGAGATCACGACCGTGTGACGCCCCGGGACGTAGCCCTCCTCTCCCTTGGTGCCGACGGGGAGAACCCAGGACTCGAGGACGGCAACCTGCTCCTTGCCGACCGGCCGGTAGTCGGGCCAGTTGCGTTGCATTCGGCCGCCGCCGGCCGCCGCCTGGATCTCTTCCTTGTGCTCCGGGTACTCGGAGATGAGCTTGCGTGCGTCTACTACCTTCGCCCGGTGCATCTGGTAGACGTAGCCGTAGTGGGCCTCGTCGCGCGAGACGATGATATCGTCGGGGAGGACCATCTCGGAGAAGATCTCTCCGCGGCGGTCGATGTCCACCTGGACGAGCCCGATCCCCTTGATCGCGCCACCGAGGCGGAATGCCTCCGCGCACTTCGTATGGAGTTCGAGCTTCCTCCCCAGGGCCTCGCCGTACCAGGAACAGTGCTCAGCCTTGCGCTGGAGGGACCAGTCGGCGTCATCGGTGAGGATGCGTGGGCGGATGTCGGTGGCGGTGACGATCGCGCAGACCGTGTCGACGTTGGACGCGATCAGATTCTGCACCACCTGCTGCGCCTTGCTGCGCATGGTGCCGGTGTTGTCACCCGAATTCTCGGCCTCCGGGTCATAGAGCCAGTAGAGCCGCGCCATCCGCTCCATGGCTTCCGACTGGTCCTGTTCGAGCTTGGAGACCTGCTCGAAGACGACGTCGGATACCTTGCCCTTATCGGCCTTGTGCCAGGGCTCGCGGTCCCAACTCATGACTTCTCACCTCGATGGTACTGGCGGAGCTTGACCTTCGGGTTGAAGGCCGGATGCTCCTGCCCGTCCTCCTCATCGTCACCCTGCTTCGGGTCCGCCGCCGGCTGATGCGGCGCGAGCTCGACCGAGCATCCGTCGACCTCGAGCTTCAGAACGCCCGCCGCGCGGAGCGCCTCCGCGTGTCGGAGCACGTCCCGGATGAAGCCTTCTGCGCTCATTTAGTCCCACCCATCGTAGCGGTCGAAGTCGCCATCGTCCAGTAGGTCCCGGAATTCGCCCACCTTGCGCGGCTCGGGCAGGGGCGGGGCCTCTTCATTCTCCCTCTTGAGCCGCTTCTCCCGGTCCTCCACCAGCCAGGCCGGGCCCGGGGCGCGCGGCGCCGGCTTCCGCTCCTCCTCGGCGAAGAGGTGGCCGGCCTTGCGCCGGGCGTAGACCGCGGCATCGGCGCAATCGTCGCGCTCACCCCGTGGCTTCTTCACCAGACCCCACTCGTCAACCTCCCACTGGAGATTAAGCATCTGTTCTTCAAGCTGGGAGCCTTTGAGGATCTTCATCCGGCCGTCGATCAGGTCGCCGTTCATGATCTCGACCGCGTCGACGTAGTTCTTCTTCTCGGCCGCCTCGTAGTTGATGCCGTAGACGTTGGCGAGCTCGGCGATGATCTGGTCGCCGGCGCCGTCGCGGTCCATCACCATTCCCGCCGGCCAGTCGGTCCGGCCGATGAGCCCACCCGGGTGGTCGTGGTCGAGGGCCTCGCCCAGGTGGACCTCGGCGATCTTGCGCGGGTACATGTCCCGCTTCTCAAACTCGAAGACGTGATAGAGCGTCTTCGACAGGTCGGTCGGCGAGTAGGCGAAGATCGCGATGGCGAACGGGTCCTTGCTGCCGAGGTCGGCGCCGTAGATGTAGATCCAGTCAGTCCGCGGCTTGCCGTCCGGGCCGGGCGGCAGCCTGGCGAATCCCATCTCGTCCCGCGGCGGATCCCATTGGTTCCACGCCTCACCCGACTCGAGGTGCGGGCGGTACTTGAAGACACGCATCGTGTCGTCGGCCGCCCACTGGCCGAGGTACTCGCGGCGCCAGACCGGGTTCTCGTCCGACCAGCCCTTTTTCTCCTTGTCCGCGAGCGCGCGGGTCCAGAGTCGTTGAAGGGTGGGGACGTGCTTGGCGCCCTCGCGCAGGGTCCACCTGTGGACACTCCAGATCTTTCCCTCCGCGCCCGGGCGCGTGGCCTCGTAGAACGGGCCCTTGAGGGTATGCGTCGGCGTCCCGGCGAGACCGAGCACGCCGTCGAAGTCACCGAGACGAGGGCCGATGATTCGGTCTATCAGGTGCTCGAGCAGTTCCGTCGGGTAGGACCCGGCCTCGTCGACCCACACCTCGTGAAACGGTTGGCCGCGGTACTTCTCAATCTGCCGCTTGTCGTCGGCGCCGACGAGGCGGAGGCTCGAGCCCTGGTCGATGAACTCGCAGCGGAGGCGGACCTCCTCGAAGTTCGCGCGGATCTCGAGCGCGTCGACGAGCTCCTTCAGGGGGTACCACAAGAGCTCGATCGCTTGGTCCCTCGTCGTGGCGACGTAGAGGCAGCGCGCACGGTTGACGGACCCCATCCGGTCGCACAGGCGCGACTCGATGATGGTGGTCTTTCCGCCGCCGCGGCCGACCAGGAGCGCGAGGTACTTCGACAGGTCGTCAAAGACGTCCTTCTGCGCAGGGTGGAGCGCGTCGCGCAGGCGCGCGCGGCGCTCACCCCAGCCGGACAGCGACTCGCGGGCTACTTTCCTTGGACGCGCCAATCGCCGGGCCGACGCCAGCGCTTCACACTGGACTCAGGCACCATGTCGATCTGGACGTAGTCCTCGTCGCGAGGTCTGTACGTGATCTCGAAGACCCGGAGCCTCGGCAGCCACGCGATCGTGTGTCGCGACTCGGGCCGTAGACCGGGGCCTTCTCCGCGGCTCGTGAGCGCACTCTGCGCCCCTTGGATGCCGAAGCCGTCGTATGGATTCACGAACTGAACCATCGCGACCGCGACGCGCGGCTCTTCTCGCTCCGGCTTCTCAGTCTCCGGCTTTTCTTTCGACATGCGACCTCTTCTTCGGCTGCCGCGCGATCAGCGGGCACCATCGAGCGTGCGGCACCTTCGCCGCGAGCTCCGTGAGAACAGCAGTCTTGCACGTGTGGCGGAACGATGCACCCGGGTCGACCCCCGCCGCGCGGAACAGCCCACGCGCGATGCCTCCCTTGCGGTAGCTCGCCTTCACGTAGACGAAGTGGACCAGCGGCTCCGTCGCCTCGACCAACTCGCGGAGTCGACGCCCTCCACTCGTTCGCTTACCCGGGACGTGGTAGCCGCGCTCGACCGAGATCCATCCGGCGAGGTCGGCGAGCCCTGGCTCCTCCCCCTCCCACGCGGCGACGATGGTGCAGACGCCGGTGCGCTCGAGGACCTTGATCAGTTGCGGGTACATGATGCGATGCCAGTCCTCATACTGGATGAGGCCCGCGGCGTGCGAGTCCTGGTAGGCGTAGAGCCAGGTCGCGAGGACGAAACGGAAGTCATCCTCACCGACCGCCGGGCGGTAGGTGATCACTCGAGCTCCGTCCTGTCCTCGTCGGTGAGGGCCAGCGACGCCTCGGCCTCCGCGAGCTTGTCCTCGATCAACCAGAGCAACACATCGCGCATAACGCTTCGGTCGCGATCGGAGAGCAGGTCGCGGAACTCGCGCAGATCGAGGATTCGCTGGACGCGGGGAAGAGTCACGTGTCCTTCTTGATGCAATCGCGGCAGCGTAACGCATCGCGACCGTGGACCGGGTCGTCGAACTTCACGTAACCGCTGCGCGCCCAGAGACCACACATCGCCTGCCACACCTTGCGGCCGCGCTCGGTG
>JACCDR010023451.1_pt1 | contig 10394 bp, 11 predicted proteins | sample 7446431 | NCBI WGS metagenome assembly JACCDR01 (sample SAMN15323443, study PRJNA562643) | freshwater metagenome | isolation source: river surface water | place: USA:Blue River Watershed | collected 2017-08-17 | reverse complement strand
GCGCGCGGGAGGCCGCGCGCCACTCCTCCAGCGTGGTCTCGGGGGTGACCTGCAGGAGATCGCCGTGCCGGTCGAGCAGGTCTTCGTCGGTGATGGTCGGGGTGTACTTCGTGCGAACCAAGTACCCCGCGCGCTGGAAGGTGTAGGACGCGCCGCCGATGGTGACGACCCACCGCTCAAGCCACGCCGACGACAGGGCGAGGTCTGCGGTGGCGGTCCCGGCGAGCGCGTAGGTGGCGGTCGGGGTGACGACCGACGCGGCCGTGGCGGCGAGCACCTCGTTCGCGGCCGAGGTGATGGCGACCGTGGCGGCGCTGGCAGTCTGGAGGGCCGACGCGGCGCTGTAGACCTTCAAGTCGAGGGTCTCGTCGGCGCCGCGCTGCACGATGCGCGGGGTGGTCTGTCGGACGGTCAGCGACATTCAGCCCCCGGTGGGCGCGCCGGGTGAGGGCGCGCCCGTGGTCGGTCAGCGCATCCACGCGACTTCGACGAAGTCGATGTCGAGCTGGCAGGTCGAGGTGCCGGACGCCTTCTGCAAGAAGAGGAACGGCTGCAGGTTGCCGGTCGCGGCGGACGCGGCCAAGGTCGCGCCGAGCACCCCGTTGACGTAGAACTTGATCGCCGACAGGTCGCTGGCGTCGATCTCGAAGTGCGTCCACGCGTCCTTGACCCAGTCGATGCCGGTGTCGTTGTCGTCGTCGTCGGTGGTGCCGTCGTCGGTCTCGGCGAGGATGTTGTTGTTGGCGCCCTGCAGGCGGAACCACGCGTGGGTCGCGACGTCGTCGAAGGTGTTGTCGCGCGCCGACGCCAGCCCCATGACGATCACCTCGTTGGCCGCGAGCGCCGCGCCGTCCGAGGTGATGCGCACGCGGGCGGCGAACCGCGGCTGCTTGGTGACGTCGATCACGAGCTGGTCAGCGAAGAAGACCCCGATGGTCTCGGTCTCGTTGTCCGCCGCCAGCTTCAGACGGAACGACCCGCCCGCCGCGTCGGCGACGTAGTCGGTGGTCGGGCTGCCGGCGGAGCTCGTGTCGTGCTCGCCCCAAGGTACGGGCAGGGTGGCGCCTGCGTCGGACAGGAAGTCCTCCTGCACTCGGCACGCCTTGGCCAGCCCGACGCCGTACCAGCCGACGTCGACGGCCGAGCCGACGTCCTCGGGATCGAGGTCGCGGGTGAACAGAGCGCCGTCCAGGAACAGCGGGGACTTGCGTTGGCGCGGCTGCGCGCGGCTGCGGTCAATCGGCGGCATTGTCTCTCCTCAGCGGCGGAATGCCGCAACCCGGTTGCCCGGGCAAAGGTCAGCGTCGGGGATCGTGCTTCGCTCCGGCCCCGCGGTCGTTGCGGATCGCCACCTCGCGGGCGGTCTCGCGCGCGCGGCTGGGCTCCATGCCGGACTTGATGAGCCCGTCGGTGAGCTTGTCCATGGCGCGGCGGCCGTTCTGGTGTTCGCCACCGGACTGCGCCGGGGCCTTCGGATCGCTGCTCATGCGGCACCCCCGAGATCGACCGCGGCCACCTTGGGCTTGGGCGTCACCTTCGCCTTGGGCGCGGGCTCCGGCTCGCTGGCTTCCGGGGCCGGAGCGGTGTCCTTGTCGCCGAACAGGCGCTCGAAGTCCGCGATCATCTTGTCGCGCTTGGCGATCGCCGCGGCGAGGTTCTCCTTGACGCCCGGCTTGGAGGCGTCGCGCATGGACAGCCGCCCGATGCGCTCGCCGATCTGCGCCACGGACTGCGTCAGGTACGCGCGCTCCATGGCCGGCACGATGCCGCTGTCGCGCAGGTGCTTGCGGAACTCACGCCACGGGTTCGCGGCGTCCTCCCAGTGCGACTGGTTGCGCCCGAGGATGACGACCGACTGCCACTTGCACGCGTACCGCTTGCCCCCGCCGCGGCAGTCGTAGGCGACGATGTAGTCGGTCCACGGCCCGAGGCGCGCGTCGTTCGGCTGGATCGCGATCCCGCCCTTGTCCATGACGAGCGGCATGGCCGGACCGATGCGGCGGTCGCGGCCGATGTTGTTGAGGCCCGGCTTGGCCACGATGCGGGCGGGCTTGGGCAGCCACCCCTCGGCGTCGTCGTGCGTCCAGCCCGCCGGGTAGTGGATGAACACGAACGGCTCGTTCGCGTCCTTCTCCGGGAGCAGGTGCGCGTCGTTCGTCTCGGTGGGCTTGTACGGCGTGCCCTTCGGTTTGAGTCCCATTCTTCCCCCCAAAGCTGCGATAAAACCAGAACCGACAAGGGCCGCCCCCACAAAGGCGAGGGCGGCCCCGTCGTTGTCAGCTCGCGAGCGTCTCGATGCGGACGGCGCGCAGGTCCTCGATCTCGGTCACCGCGGGGTACGCGTTGACGATGTACGAGGTCATCCCGTTGTCCGCGTCGCGGCTGCGCTCGACGAACAGGTTCGGGAAGACCAGCGGATCGCCGCCGGACCCGAGGCGCACGATGTCGTCGGGGTCGATGTTCGGGTCCATGTCGGCCACGTTGGCCAGCGTGTACCCGAACGCGCCGTCGGCCACCATGGCGCCGACGTGCTCGGTGGTCCCGCCGTCGAGCCCGACGCTGTCGGACTGCCAGACCTCGACGCCCGCGAACAGGAAGCGGAAGCCCGCCGCGATGCGGGTCGCCTCGACGGCCGCCTGCGTGGCCGGGGTCATCTGCAGCGGGCCGACCTCGCCGCGGATCGACTCCTGCAGGTGGTTGACCTGACGCGGGTGCAGGACCGCGCGCAGGACGCCGCTGTTGTTCTGGAGGTTGAGGAAGAAGATCGCGTCGTAGAACGTGTCCACGTCCAGACGCGCCCCGGTGTTGCCGACGGTGTTCGCGACGTTCGGGAACGCCGCGCACAGGAGGTCGGTCATCGTCTGCCCGAGCGACCCGGACAGGATGTCGAGGATCTTCTCGATGTCGTACAGGCCGTTGCCCATGCCCATGACGAGCCGGTTGAAGTCGGTCGCTTGGATCTTGCGGCCGTAGCGCGCCGGGGTCAGGCTGACGCCCGAGGTCGTGACGGCGGAGTTGCTGAACCCGCCGCTGATCTCCGAGCTCGCCGCCGCCATCGCCGCGGCCATGCTGACCTTGGTGACGGACATGCTGGGCGCGCCCTTGCCGCCGGTCCACTCGTAGAAGCGCATCGCGGCGCGGAGGTCGGCGGAGTCGTACAGGGTCTCGTGGATGCGGCCCGCGAGGTAGGTCTGCAGCGCGGAACCCGCGCTGATGAGGGCTGCGACGCTTTGCTCGTTCGCCATGGTTGGCCTCGGTTCGCCGTTCGGGCGAGGGTTGGGTTTCTGGTGCCCTACGCCCGAACGGCGGCGACCCGGTGGGCTCCTGTCAAGAGGCTACCCGGGTTGTCGCCATGCGTCAACGCTTGCGACCGAACGTGTAGCCCTGCGACGCGAGGTGCTCTTCCATCTCCTTCCGGTTGGCGAGCGCCTGCGCCGGCGTCATCCCCTTGAAGTCGGCGTCGGTCAGGGGGCGCGGCGTCTTGCCGCTGACGGCGCCGGCGTTCGGGTCAGGGGGAGGCGGGCGCACCGGCTGCTTCGGCGCGGCGTCGGGCGTGGCCGATGTGAAGAACCCGCGCACCACCGGGGACTTGCGGAAGTCCTCGGACGCGAGCACCTCGGCGATCGTCGCCTGCTTGCCGTCCTTCGCGTTGCGCTTGGCGTAGTTGATCGCGGCGGTCTCCACGGACGCCTGCACTTCGGGGTCGGCGAGGTCCGGGTAGGTGGACGCCATCAGGGCGAACGCGGTCGACGCGGCGGCCTTGTCGGCGGCGCGCTTGGCGGCGGTCTCGTGCTCCTCTGCCGCGGCCTTCCACTTCGCCGCCTCGGCCTTGGCATCGTCGGCCTCCTTCTTCGCGGCCGAAACGCGCGCCATGCGCTCGGTCAGCAGCGACACCGGGACCTTGCCGCCGGGGTACAGCGTGCCGGTCTCGGGGTCGACCCACCCGGGCGACGTGTCGGTCTGGTGCGCGGTCGGCAGGACCTGCGGCACGGGCGGCGGAGTGACGACAGGCGGAACGGGCGGCAGTTGGTCGGACATCGGGATCCCCCTTGGCTACCCCTTGCTGGGGTAGACCTCATCAGCGTAACGCCGGGCGATGGACTCTGCCCAGCGGCGGCCCGGATCGCCGCCCCACAGGAGCCACGCTTGGTAGCCCTTGCTGTCGACGCCCCAGCCCTTGCCCTGCTTGTCGACCTCGTGACGGGCGAAGTACGACACCATCCGGGCGATCGTGCGCGGGCTGACGGGACGGCCGTTGGCGAGGTCCCGGGCGCGCGCGAGGCCGACCGGGGTACCGGCGCGGTTGCTCGGGGGCTGCTCTTCACGCAGGTCGAGGCCGCGCTGTGCGGCACGGCGGACGCTGGCGGGTGGGGTGTAGGGCATCACTCCACCGGCGCGGCAGGGGTGAACGTGCGGCCGACCGACCCGAGGATGTTCTCGGCATCGGTCTCGGACAGACCGAAGAACAAGGACAGCATCGCCTTGGCAGACTCGCGGGGAAGCTGCCCCTCGGCCGCCGCCTGCACGATGCCCTGCGCGGCCTGCACCTGCGCGCCGTTGAGGGCGACTGCCTGAACGGCCGCGGTCTCAGCGGTGGCCTCGGTGACGACGCCGTCGGGGGCCGGGGCGTCCGCGGCTGGGGTCGCGTCCGGCATGGGTTCTTCGGCCGTCGGTTCGTCGTCGGGCATCTCCGGCACGTCCACGCCCAGCATCTCGGCGAGGTCCTCGACGATCTCGCGCGGGTCGTCGCCGGTTCGGATGGCGTCGGCGAGCATGGCCAAGAGGTCGCTGGCGCCGGCGGTGTCGGGGGTTGCGGTCGGCGCGGGCGCTGCGGCCACGGCTTCGAGCATCTTCCGCGCCTCGATGTTCTCGACCATCGCCACCATCGCGGCCTCGCGGTCGGTGCCGGGGTTGAGGTGCGCGTACGCGTCGCCCGGGTGCAGCATCCCGGCGGCGATCTGGACGAGCGCGCTCTCGGTCTGCGCCTTGATCTCGTCCGGGGTGCGGCTGACGTCGGCATAGCGCAGCGTGTAGGCGGTGTGGCTCTCAGGCAGTTCGGTCGTCATGTACGCGTTCAGCAGGCGCGCGCCCGTGGCCAAGAGCAGCCGGTCGGCGATCCGCGCCGACGGGATCATGCGCTTCTGTGCGCGCCGGAGCCCGTCACGGCTGACCACGATCGCGTAGCCGCTCTGGCCGGTGCTGCCGCGCTGGACGTCGGCGGCGTTGATGCCGGCGTACTGCGCGAGTCCGGCCTCGTACATCTCGATCGCGGCGGCTTGGTCGGTCGGGTTGACGGCGGGCGGAAGCTGGTCGATGCGCGCGCTGCCGTTGTCGTCGATGACCTGATGGATCTGCATCGGGTTCGCGACGATCGCCTGCACCGTGGCCCCGAGCGCACCGTCGGGCGCGCGCACCTCGGCGGCCAACATACGCCCGTTGAACAAGAACCGCACCGGGGTCGAGCCGTCGCGCATCCCGAGCAGCCACAGCGTCCACAGCGCCGACGCCGTCAGCGTGCCGTCAACGAGCTCGGCGCGGCTGGCGTAGTCCCACAGCCCTGCGTGAACGGTCGCGTGGCGCAGGACGTAGGGCAAGATCGGGACGCCGGCTCGGTCGAAGTACGGGTAGGCGGGCGCTTCGGGTAGGAACTTGGCGGTGCTGTCCATGCGCACGCCGTCCTTGCCGACGATCTCGATCCGCCACTTCGGGTCGGCGGGGTTCGTGACATCCCAGACCTCCCACGCCCAGACGGTCTCGCCCTCCAACGTGATGCGCTCGCGGAGCTCTTCGACGCGGACCGGCTGCGTGTCGTCGCCGCGGCGGGTGCGCAGGACCACCGCGGACGCGGGCACGTCGCGCCACGTCAGCCCCACCACGCGGTCGGCGGCGTCGCGGTCGAGGTCGATGCGCACGAGGTGCTCGCCGATGCCGTCGGTCAGGAACGCCGCGCGCTGGACCACGCCCCAGAACTCCGGCGGGGCCAGAAGCGCGATGTCCTCCGGCTTGGCGTCGGCGGTGATGACGGGCGGGTCATCGTACAGGATCGACTTCTGCGAGGTGATCGACAGGAACGCGTTGTGGCTCGTGTCGGGCGCGGGGAGCTGTTGCCGGATCGAGACGTGGAAGAAGCTCGCGAGCCGGTTCTCGGCGTCGAGCTTCCACTCGCCGGTGAGCATCCGCAGCGCGCGGCCCTGGATCTCCCAGCGCTTCTGATCGTCCTTGTGCTCAGGCTTGGGGATCATGGGTCACCTCGTGCGGATGGCCGGGCGATGGGTCGCGCGCGGCGCCAACAGCAGATCGTGGACGGCGTAACGTGCGGCGTCTACTGCGTCCTTGAGATCGGGATCCTTCGGGCCGCGGTAGTTGCGCATGGACTTCAGGTGCGAGCGGCAGGATCGGTGAACGAGCCAGCGCCCCTCGCGCATCGCGAAGGACATCGCGGCCTCCCCGGCCTCGACGCTCCCGGGGTTCTTCTTCGGGGTCTCGATGCGGATCGGGGAGGTGCGCGAGCCATAGACGCGGGCGAGCGCTTCTTCGAGGAAGTCGTTGTACCGGCGCCCACCGCCCACAAGGCCGGCGCTATTGATGTCGCCGAACACGCGCTCGACGTGGTGCGGACTGAACCCGAGATCGTGGAGCAACCCCGCCAGCGCGCTCGCGACCTCGGCCGGGGTCGCGGTGCCGGTCGACGTCCACTCAGCGAGCACGACGTACGGGCCGCCGTCCACCACGCCGACGACGTGCACGACCTGCTTCCCGGGGCCTTCGCCGTGGTCGATGCCGACGCGGATCCGGTCGTAGCTGCGCAGGATGCCGGCGTCGTCGAGGACGTGGTCTTCGCGGAAGTCCACGAACCGGCGGCCCTCGGTCTGCCCCTCCCACTCGCCGGAGCGCCGCTGCGCTTCGGTCCACGGGGACATGCTGGCGATCTGCTTGGCGATGGACTCGGCCGAGCGGATGACGCGCCCGCTGACCGTGGTGCAGTCCTCGACCGTCAGCGTGGGGCGGAAAGTCTCCCAGTCCTCGCGCGGCGGGATGTCCTCGGCGGGGTTGCCCTCGACGCGCAGGCGCAGCCACGACAACTCAGCGTTGACGGGCGTGAACGTCATCCAGACGGGCGCCTGACGCACGGCCACGCGTTGCAGGGCCGCGTCGAAGTGCCCGGGCTTCGGCGGTTCGTCGATGCCGAGCCAGTCGACCGTGCCTGACTCCAGCGCGTCAGGCGCCTGCGTCCCGGACTTCGGCTCAATGATCGACCCGTTCGAGAGCACGATCATGCGGCGGGATCGGAACATGAACCCGCGGCCCCGGACGTACCCGCAGTCAGGGGCAAGCGCCCACATCGGGGCGACCTCGTGCATCTTCTCGGACCACGTCGCGTACAGCCCGTCGAGGTCGCGCATCAGGAACCACCCGACGGACCCGGGGCCGGGGACGGTGCGGTGCGGGTGCTGCCCCAGCGCGTGCGCCCACGTCTCCCAGGCGCTCGCGATGGTCTTCCCGATCTGATTCGGCGCGCGCACGAACCGGCGCTGACTCCGGCTGCGGTGGAACGGGTCCATGCCGCGCATCGGGTCGTACAGGGCGAAGCGGTTGGTTCGCTGCTGTTCGAGCAGCGCGGCGAGGCTCACGGCTTGCGCCAAGTGCCGCCGTCGAGGGTCAGCCCGAGCGCGCCCCAAGCCGCGGCCGAGTACTGGTCACCGCTGCCCGGGACCGACTGCCACGCGCCCGCCGACTGCCGGAAGACCATCAGCCCGACGCGCGCGAGCCGGCCGTGTTCGCGCTGGACCATGATGACCTTGCGCGTCTGCCCGTCGCCGAGATCGACGAACTGGTGCGCGCGCAGGTCTTGGTGGTCGAGGCGCAGCGTGGTCTTGGCGTCGCGAACGGCGTTGACGCGCGCGAGCTCGGCGCGCTCCTCATCGGTCAGGATCAGCATCGGTTTCCCCCTGGGCTTCGGACAAGGCTCGGCGAAGGACGTCGGGCGGCAGCGCGCGGGCGGCTTCGAGGAGCTGCTCGGGCGTGAGCGCGGCGGTGGTTGTGGCGGGCTCGGGTTCGTCGGCGGGCTCTTGCTTCTTCGAGCCGTACCCGTCGAGGTGCTCAAGCTGCCAGATCGTGGCCTTGAGCGAGACGTTCGGGTCTCCGTCGCTGGAGAGGCGCTTGATCTTCTTCAGCCGGGACTTGGCCCCCTCGAAGCGCGCGACGTCGAGGGCGTCGAGCATGGCCGTGTAGATGCTGGCGATGCCGGCGTCGCGGTCCTTCTTCGCCTGCCACGTCCAGCGATAGATCGTCTCGACGTCAACGCCGATGGCGTGCGCGATGATGCTCGGTTTGGCCCCGAGCTTTGCGGCGTAGGCCATGCGCTTGATCGTCTCGTCGTTGAGCTTGTACGGCCTCGACGCCATGCGGTTCCCCCGTTTCCAAGGTAGCCCGCGCGGAAGCCGTCGCAAGGTCCCTCTGACGCCATGTCACGAAACGCGGCGTTTTGTCAACTTTCCTTGAGACACGCGGGATCGGCTATGCTCGCAACGTCACCCCACCCAGGAGGCCGCCATGTTGTTCTTGCTCATCGCCTGCACCGACCTGCAACCCGTCGAACCCTTCGAGCCGCACGACACCGGGGCCGAGGTGGTCGACACCACCGACAGCGCCGATCCCGTCGAAGCGTGCGACGGACCCACCGGGCCCGGGAGCGTGACGGTCTACTGCGACGACGTCAGCGCAGGCAGCGGGACGGGCGCGGCTTGGATCGTCGAGGGCGGCGCGTGCGGCGTCGGGCCCGTCTACGTGGACGTCTACGAGGGGCACGTGGCCGAGGTGTCGGTGGCCGTGACGTGCGGCGAAGGGCTCGTTCTGGTCGATGGCGCGGGCGAGTGCGGGCACGTCGAGGACGGCGGCGCACGGGCCCTCGGTGTCGGCTGGTGGGTCCTCACCCCGGCCACGTTCTCGGGTGCGTCTCGGGTCGGGATCTCGGTCGTATGCCGGTAGTTGTGTGCCCGAGGGGGTCGGGCACTAGGTCGGGCACAGCGAAAAAGCACGAAGAACCACAACAACTAGGCACCGCGAGGCCTCTTTATATATATAAGGGTAGGTCTCTAATAATATAGTAATAAGCTGACTTATGATCAATCTGCCCGACTTGCCCGACCCCCTGACCCGCTTCTCTAAGGGGTCCAGATTTTTTCTACCTGTACGTCTGTACAGTGTGTGTATTTTTCCTGTATACCTATAGGGCGTGGGGGAAGGGTCGGGCGCGTCGGGCGCGGCCGATATCGCAGGCAGAATGCCGAGAACCTCTGCCCGAATGGGGTAGGGCAGGGGTAGGGCAGGTCGGGCAGACGCGCGCGATTGACGGCGTTTCGTCGTTGGGGCGGCCCGCTGAAAGGTTGACACGTCAACGGCTGTGGCGCCCGAGGACAACCCGTGACGCGGTCGGGCTGGACCTCACCCCGGCCATGGGGTACGCTTCGGGCGTGCCGTGACGCTCGAACCGTCCCGGCGTCCATGTCGAGCCTCCAGCGATGAGGCGCGCGCTCCCCCTGCCGCTGTCGAGAGCGGTGGGGGTGAGTAGCCGCGCGGTGAGCCTGCATGACGGACCCGAAGAAGACCCCGCCCAAGCCGCCGCACGTTGACCCCTACGATGTCCTTCGCGCGTTCGTCGACGCCATCGAGGCCGCCCCGCCTGACCGCGTCTCGCGCACCGCGGCGCTCCGGCAGCACCGACCGATGGGCCCCGCCTACGATGCCGTCGCCCGCTTGGCCATGCCGGAGGGCGACCCCGCGTGGGTCGACGGCGAGATCGCGCGCCTCGCCGCGATCGACGGGATGGCGTCGGTGAGCAAGGAGTTCAAGCGCGGCCTCATCGCGCGCGGCAAGGCCATCAAGAAGGCGCCGCACCTGCGCATGGCCGAGCCCGGGGAGGGCGACGCGCCCGACCTCGACAGCCCCTACGACGTGCGCCCACCACCGGGGTACCTCATCGACGGGGCCGGGGTCTACAAGCTGGTCGCCTCGCAGGACGGGAGCGTGGCACCGGTCCGCATCGCCGACGGCCCGTTGCTGCTGATCGGGCTGTCGAAGGACGTGGCGACCGAGGACATGAACAGCACCCTCGCATGGCGCGATGGCGAGCGCTGGGTCGAAGAGATCGTGCCGCGGCACACTTGCTGCGACCCCCGCGCGTTGGTGGCCCTGTCGGCCCGCGGTGCACCGATCGTGGGCCCGCGCTCGGGCGAGGTGGTCCTGTACCTGTCCGCAGCCGAGGCCGCCTGCACCCTGCCCCGCGAGGCGACGACACCCCGGATGGGCTGGGTCGACGGCTCACTGGTAGTCGGGCGCTCGGTCTATCGGCGAAGGGACGCGACTGGGCCAGACATCATCTTCCGGCCGGACGG
>JACCDR011084960.1_pt1 | contig 10395 bp, 11 predicted proteins | sample 7446431 | NCBI WGS metagenome assembly JACCDR01 (sample SAMN15323443, study PRJNA562643) | freshwater metagenome | isolation source: river surface water | place: USA:Blue River Watershed | collected 2017-08-17 | reverse complement strand
GAGTAGCCCTGGTCTGCGGAGAAGGTATTAGCACCACTACCGTAGGATTGGAGGTAGGCACCCTTTAGTTCGGCCTGTGTTTCAAACGAACGATAGGCCGATACGATGGTCAGGTTCACCCCGTCTTCTTTGGCGTCCTCAAGCATCTCTTCGAGGTAGGGTAGGGCGTCAGCATGGAAGTATTGCTCTTTGCGACCAGCGGCCAAGTAGTCGTTGTCGATAACCTTGAGGCGTGAGGGAACAAAATGCTCACTGAGGAAGTATACCTTTGAATACTTTTGGAGGAGTTCCTCATCAGTCTTTGAGAGTTTATCAAGGCGACCAACCGTACCAGAGATTTTGTTGATCTGCCGCTCGAAGGCATCATTCTTTTCTTCTTCCTGGGTCAACTTGGCGAGGAGGTCATCACGCTCGCGGGTGAGGTTGTCGATAGTGGTACTCGCCAGGGCTCGCTCGGTCTCGAGTTGGGTAGTAGAGGAAGCAGTCTCAAGGAGGAAGTAGTTGCGCTCCTCGAGGAGCATGAGCACCTTTTGGTGTTCGGTGTATCCGTAGTAGCCAGCTCCAGCGAGGAGAGCGGTGAGGAGACCAAGGCCACCCATCATGAGGGGGACTTGATAGGACTTCTTGGTACTCGCGGTTGTCATAGGTGGCACCAGTTTACCACGATAGCAAAACCTTGTCTTTATACCCCCTTTGTGGTATTGTTCTGCCGTTATTAGAGGGGTGGCCGAGGGTCCCAAACGGGGCATTTGACCACCACAACAACAAAATATGAAAGATACAAACATGCCAGTTACCGAGGCGGTTTCTACCACTGAGCGCGAGCCAGTTGCGTACGAACTTGCCTACCACGTTCTTCCAACGGTAGCTGAAGGGGAAGTAGACAGCGTTATTGCTGATTTGAAGCAGAGTATTACAAAGGCTGGCGGTCAGATTTTTGATGAAGAAGATGCTGATCGTTTCGAACTCGCGTACGAGATCGAAAAGTACCTCGAAGGTCGTTACCGACGTTTCAGTAGTGCGTACTTCGGCTGGATGCGTTTCCGACTCAACCCAACCGCTCTCGCAGCTGTTGTAGAAGAGGTAGAAACACACAAGTCGATTCTCCGCAGTCTCACCATCCGTCTTACTAAGGCAGAAGAAGCTGCACCATTCCGCTTCCACGAAGCATTGGCAGACACTAAGGTTCGCACTATTATCGCCGACGAAGAAGTTGTCGAAGGTGCTGCCGAAGTAGAAGGTGAGGTAGTAGACGCTATCGTAGAGGAAACTGACGTCAAAGCTGAATAGTGATACACTAGGGGTATCAATTAGCCAGATAAATTTCTTCTCGTATGTACCTTAACAAAGCGATGATTTTTGGGAATCTCACCCGTGATCCAGAGATGAAGGCTCTACCAAGCGGTATGCAGGTCTGTTCGTTCTCAGTAGCGACTAACCGCAGTTACACTGACCGTGATGGCAAGAAGCAGGAATCAACCGACTATCACAACGTGGTAGCCTTTGGTAAGCAGGCTGAAGTTATCTCAAAGTACCTAACGAAGGGTCGTGGCGTCTACGTCGAAGGACGGATGCAGACTCGTAGTTGGGACAAAGATGGTCAGAAGCAGTACCGTACTGAAATCATCATGGATCGCTTCGAATTCGGTCCAAGTACTGGCGGCGGAAGTGCTCCAAGTACTGGCGGTGCCTCAACCGGTAGCCAGAACAACAGCGCACCGATACTCCCGGATTACCCACAGGAAGAAATCAACCCAGAGGACATACCTTTTTAAAGCCTGGATATACAGTATCTACATCGTTGCAGTGCAGTATTTGAAACTCACCGTACAACCAGTACGGCTCGTCCCAAACACTTTCTGCGCCTCGTATCTACTGCATCCCAAACTTTAAAAAACATACCGACGTATTTCAGATTATTAGAGTAAAGAACAGATTATGGAACAAGCAGAACGACACAACATTCACAAGAAGGCTCCAGTCGAACACATCGACTACAAGGACATCATCCGTCTGGGCCACCACGTGAACCCACACGCTCGCATGAACAGTCGCAAGCGAACTGGCTTTGGTGCCAAGCAGCAGCGAGACTTTGCAAATGCAATCAAGCGCGCACGCTTTATGGCTCTCATGCCGTACATCTCACACTAGGAGATCACATATACACACAAAATTGGCCCGAGAGGGCCGATTTTGTGTACTACATTTTGCTATACTAATAAGCAGTAGGAGGGCAAGATGAAGTTCCTGATTTTCAGCAGCCTGTTTTTGGCTGTCGGTGTCGTGATCGTCCTTTACTTCTTCATGGGCGTAAATGGCTGGGCGCTGTTCCTGGGTTACGTTCTGTTCGGTACAGCAGGCCTGCTGGTGGCCGCCTGGTTCCAAGCACGATCACGCGGCTGGAAACGCGAAACGCCTCCCAGCCGACAACAAAAGTAAGGGGCGCAGACTTGATCTGCGCCCCTCACCTCGTTTTATACTACGCCTTTTCGATACGTTCTGAGTAGGCACTGTCTTCGGTGTTGACCGCGACAACGTCTCCTTCGTTGATGAACATCGGTACCATGAGGGTTGCTCCAGTCTCGAGCTTTACTTCCTTGAGAGCACCACCTGATGAGTTGCCTTTGACTGCATCCGCTGCCTCGACGACCTTGAGCTCCACCTTGATAGGGAACTTAAGTCCAATCACTTCATCCTCGTAAACAAGGGCCTGAATCTCACTGCGGTCCTTGAGGAATTTGCCCTGATCACCAACGAACTCTTCACTGAGCATAAAGCGATCAGCTGGCTTGCCAGCATTGTGGAACCAGTACTCACTACCTTTGCGGTAGATAAAGGTCACCATGCGGGTTTCGAGATCAGCTTCTTCCGCGGTCTCGTTTACGTGGAAGGTGTTTTCAACCACTCGACCAGTTTTGATGCTCTTGAGCTTCGTGATATTTACTGGCTTACGTTGCTGCTTGCGGAAGACGTGATAAGAGATAACCAAACAAGGTTCATCGTTGAAAATGATTACTTTCTTTGGCGTGATTTCGTTGTATGAGAGAATTGCCACACTTGTTGTATTAGTTGAGTAACGCCACTTTATACCAAACTTACCCATGAAGTGCAAAGGTTGTCGAGCAACACTTTTTCTCGTTTGGTGGTACTATTAGATATATGTTGGGCTTTTCGAATGCCGACGACGCACGAGAACTCAGTGATGAGGACCTCTTGGCGCGTTCTCTGGGGCAGCCTTGGCTCTTTGCGGTCTTGCTCGACCGCTACGAGACTGCGTTTATGCGCCGCGCGCTCTCGATTATCCGCGACGAGCGGGATGCTGAGGAGATCGTGCAGGACACCTTCACGAAGATTTATCTCAATGCGGGGCGTTTTAGCCCGCAAGACGGGGCAAAATTCTCCTCTTGGGCCTACCGGATTCTCCTCAATACCAGCTATACATACTATGTGAAGCGCCGAAAGAATTATGAGCGCTTTGCTACCCTCGATCCTGAGTTTGAGGCCTTGGTGGCTGATAAGGCGATAGAGCCAGAACGGGCGGCTGACGCCGACGCTATATCACGCGTCCTCGAACGTTTGCCGGGGCATTTTGCCTACGTGCTCCGTCTCCACTACCTCGAGCGCTGGAGCCAGGAGGATATTGCCAAAGAGACTGGGGAGGAGGTCGGGACCATAAAAGCCCGTATTCACCGAGCCAAAGCTGCTTTTCGCCGACTCGCCAAGGAAGGGGAACTGACCTAGTCACTTTTTTGTATTTGACATAGTTATAGAAGAGTATGGAACTACGACACACATTAGCTCAAGAACGCGCACTCCGTCGCCGGATTATGCGTCGTGTCTACTATGCGTATGGTCTGAGTATCGTCTGGCGACCATCACTAGTACTTGGCATGGCCTTTGGCGCGAGTGCAATAGCGTTTTGGCGGCTTGTTTCTATTTCGAGTATTATTGATAATCTGCTGCGGGTGCAAATAGGGGAAATGCCCTGGTATGTCACCGGCGCACTGAAGCAGGCTGATGTGATGGCCCTGCTCGCATTTATGGTTCTCTGTGGAGTCGGTACACTGATTGTCTTGCGACTCCTTGCTACTGTCCTTGGACGAACACAACCACGTTTGGCCTAAGGCTAGAGGCACATACAACAAAAGCGGGGTAGTGACCCCGCTTTTGTTGTATAGCTTCGATTTTAGTCGTCACTACCGCCTGTCGCTTTTTCTTCCTTGAGTGACTTACGGACGTGTTTAAGGAGTTCGGTACGTACCTTTGGATTTTCGCGGAGGAATGTACGTGAAGCGTCATACCCGCGACCGAGCTTCACCTCGGTAGAGTCATCACCCCCTGGCGGGATAAAAGTGTACGAAGAACCTGACTTCGTGACGTACTTGTACTTTTCACCCAGTGCGAGAAGCTCGCCTTCAAGTGAAATACCCTCGTTGTAGATGAGGTCAAACTCAGTTGCCTTAAATGGGGCAGCCACTTTGTTCTTGACTACCTTCACACGGTGGCGTCCACCGACCACTTCCTCGCCCTTCTTGATCTGGGCAATACGGCGGATATCGAGACGAACAGAGGTGTAGAACTTGAGCGCCTTTCCGCCTGGGGTGGTCTCTGGGTTACCAAACATCACACCGACCTGCATACGGATCTGATTGATGAAGATAACGACGGTCTTGCTCTTGGCGACGATACCAGTGAGCTTGCGTAGTGCCTGGCTCATGAGGCGGGCCTGCTTACCAACGTGATGTGCACCCATTTCACCTTCGATTTCGTCGCGGGGAGTAAGGGCAGCCACCGAGTCGATAACAATCACGTCAATCTTGCCGGAGCGGACGAGTGATTCAACAATCTCGAGTGCCTGCTCACCGTTGTCTGGCTGTGAGATAAGAAGCTCGTTGAGTTTTACACCGAGGTTCTTCGCATACTCTGGATCCATCGCATGTTCTGCATCGATAAAGGCACAGATACCACCGCTCTTTTGTGCTTCGGCGATAGCATGGAGAGAGAGGGTGGTCTTACCAGAAGACTCCGGACCATAGATCTCGATAATACGACCACGCGGGTAGCCGCCAATGCCGAGTGCTTCATCAAGTCCGATTGAGCCAGAGGCGATAGCATCAACATCAACCTTGCGACTGTCGCTTAGGGTCATGATGGCTTCTTCACCGAACTTAGTCTTGAGGCTACGCAGGGTTTCTGCGATATCAGCAAGACCGCTTTGCTTGTCGGTAGCGGGGGCGCCGATAGTCTTTGGAGCTTTGGCTGCTTTTTTTGGTTTCATACAGTAAAGGTTAGTTAATTAGCGATAGCAGTAACAATCGAGGCGGGGGTGTACATAAAGCTACGTTCGAGACTGGTGGTTCGTCCATAGCGATCAGTTGCCGCGATAGTAGCTATAGTATACCCGTTTTCAAGCACGAGCGCTTCATTGAAGTGTCCATAGGGATCGGTAAATATCTGCCGACCGTTGAGCGTGATGGTGGTGATATTGCGGGCTTCGCCTCGGAGGGTAATAAACCGCTCGTTACTTACTCTCGGTGGTTCCTCGGCGAGGGTGATTTGTGGTCCTGCGATGAGGAAACGGGCCTGCCAGAGTACATAGAGGATGAGGGTGAGTCCAAAGAGCACCATAAGAGCACCCTGTACCAGGGTGCGGAAGGTAAATGTTGGTGTGAGTATCGGTGCCATGACTGTCGGTATTGTGTTGCGTCTTAGAAACGATTCGAGTCAGCGTCAGCTTCACCAGCTCCATCCTCGTCCTCTGCACTGTCGCCATCAAGGACCTGACGAGGCTTGGCACCGTCAGCAGCGCCGATAACCCCACGTTCCTCGAGGAGGTCGATGAGACGAGCGGCTCTTGAGTAGCCAACCCGGAGCTTGCGCTGGAGGTATGAGGTAGAAGCTTTACCGGCCTCGATAACGGCAATACGAGCATCTTCGTAGAGGTCGTCATCGTCTTCACTGTCACTACCTTGGAGCATGCCGATAAAGCTATCTCCGGTACCACCGGCTTTTTCTTCGAGGTTGATCGAGTCGAGTGACTGGGCCTCAGCCTGTGACTTGAGGTAGGCAACGACATTCTTTGTTTCTTCTTCAGAGACGAAGGCAGACTGGAGTCGAATTGGCTTTGGTGAATCACTCGAGAGGAAGAGCATGTCGCCACGTCCAAGGAGCTTATCTGCTCCCACCTGGTCGATGATGGTACGAGAGTCGATCTGAGACGCCACATTGAAGGCGAGACGGGTAGGGATGTTGGCCTTGATAGTACCGGTGATGACGTTCACCGATGGGCGTTGGGTTGCGAGGATAAGGTGGATACCAACAGCACGACTCATTTGGGCGAGACGGACGATGAGGGCTTCGAGTTCTCGTGGGTAGGCGAGCATGAGGTCAGCGAGCTCGTCCATGAGGATAACAATATATGGTAGCGGTTCTGGGAGGTCAGCACGAGTCTCCTCGAGAGAACCCTCGGCTTCCCAAGCCTTCTTGGCTGGCTGGTAGATATTCTGGTGGTACGAATCAAGGTTCTGGATTTTCTTACTCTGGAGAATATCGTAACGGCGTTCCATCTCCTTCACTGCCCACTTGAGCATGATGAGAGTCTTCTTGGCATCTGTGATCACCGGTGCAAGGAGGTGTGGGATACCTTCATAGAGGGTGAGCTCCACTCGCTTTGGGTCTACCATGAGGAGTCGGAGCTGGTCCGGAGAATTACGGAAGAGGAGAGACACAACCAGGTTGTGGATCATGATCGATTTTCCAGACCCGGTAGTACCAGCGATCAGTGCATGTGGCATACGAGCAACGTTGGCGAAGTGGGCGTGACCAGTCACGTCCTTACCAAGTGCTACGAGAAGTGGGTGCGGTGAGTCAGTGTACTCAGGGGTCTTGAGGAGTGAGGCGAGTCCTACGGTGGCACGCTGGAGGTTCGGGATCTCGATACCGACAAGCGACTTCCCAGGGATCGGCGCCTCGATACGGAGAGCACCGGTCGAGAGGTTGAGCTGGAGCTCCTGCTGGAGACCGACGATACGGGCAATCTTCACTCCCTGGGCTGGCTTCAGTGCGTACCGGGTGATGGTTGGTCCGATCTCAACGGCATCCATCTCTACATTAATACCGAACTCCTTGAGGGTACGCTTGATGATGTTGGCATTTGCTTTGACGTCGCCGGTCTGCGCCTTACCGGTATCTTTCTTGAGGAGTGAAAGCGATGGCGGTGCGTAGCGACCACGGAAGGTCGATACGACGAAGTCGCCTGACCCCTTGTTGCCACCGATACCGAGTGACTCCTTGGCAGCCGCGACGAGCGGTCGCTTCACGGGAGTACTGGCCTCAGCTTCTTCCTCGTCATCCTCTTTGTCCTTATCTTCATCAGCCAGGTGCTCGTCAGGTATATCGAGATTGTCGATGTCACTGTCATCACTGTAGTCCGGCTCGGTTTTGCGGGGCCTCAGATGGAGACCAGTATTAAATATGAGGAACACACCAATGAGTCCAATACCAAAGAGAATGACCCCAGCCAGGATGCCGCCGAGGAGTGATTCGAGTGGCCACAAGAGAGCCAGTCCAGCATACCCACCAAGACCGTCCTGCATATGTTCGAGTACACCGAGGACCGCAAGGAAGAAGAGGGCGATGCCGATTATCTTTGAACCACTGACATGGTTATCATCCTTTGGATTGAGGAGAGCATAGACATAAAAGCCACAGACGAGTGGCGAGAGGTAGGCGCCGGTCCCAAAGAGTGCATCAAGCGCGAGGTAGGTGTAGTGTCCAACCGGACCCCCAAGCTCAAAGAGCGAAGCCAAGAAGAACACACCAATAATAGCCACGAGGACGGCACCAATCGCCTGCTTCGCCTGGGGTGATAGATCATCAAAAAACGACGGTCGTGGAGCCTGAACAACTTCTTTCTTTGCTTGCTTTTTTGCCATACAGAAAACAGTGAAATACGCCCCCATCATACCATGTACCTCGAACCCGATGGAGCTTGTGGAATACGAAATAGTTGGCCAAAAGCCAGGTCTGTCCTTATATCAAATACGACACAAAATAAGTCGCGTGTCGTCTTGTCCTAGATGCAAATGTCCTTATAGTTATATGTACTAGAAGAAGAGACAGGGTGTCGTATATATGAGAGACATTAGCAGATAATAAGAGACGTATGAAAGACATAGAGCTAGAAGACAGTCTTATACAGATTGAATACTTGTCATCAGATAAGGACTTTTATAATAATGTTTTCAAAAAGACAGAACGAATTATTTCAGCCACGTTCTATATCGTGTCTCTCCTCGAGCAGTCAAAGACACACAAGGTTTTTGAGACGATGATTACGAACCATGCTCTCGCGCTCCACGAAGCCAATGTCGCTAGTCTCGGTGAGCGGCAAGGAGACAGTGCAGCACTCCGCACCTTCTCAGCCCGTCTCATGGCGCTCGAGAGTACCCTCACGGTACTCCACAGCGCGAGGCTATTTAGTGGGGAGGTCCTCGTCACACTCAGTGATGAGATAGACCAAGTCCTTCGGTATCTCAAACATCATGTTATGCATGGTGGGGAAGGTGTTGCTACCAATAGACCAAAAGTTCGTCTGCCGGAACGCACAGCCGTCGGCAGTATGTCTCGTCCGCGCCGTCAGCGTCCCAACATCCCGAAGAACGATCTCTCCTCGGACGCCATCTTGGTCTACAGCGAACTCGGGGACCGAACGACCCGTATCAAGACTGTCCTTGAGGCCAAACCAAACGCAACAATAAAAGACCTCACTGATACGATTACAGATGTGAGTGCCAAGACCATACAACGTGACCTTAATAGTCTTATAGAGCGCGGGGAAGTTATGCGACAAGGAGAGCGACGTTGGTCAACATACTCACTTGTCTAGTGACCTTTAAAGATATCTGTTTTAAATATCAGATTATGTCCCTGCTGTCTGTCCGATATAAGAGACAAGAGACATTACGTGATGTGCGCGTCGCGGGTCTACCCTATGCTGTCTCTATGTCGTGTCCAAACGCGTTAGCATATGAGACAGCTGTGCCAGCGAGGTGGTAGTGACACAGGGCAGAGCCAAGACACAGGCTATTTGCTTTTTTCTATATCTATTATCTAATAGATTGGGACGTAAGACCGACCATAACACCTCGTCTTCTTAGTCAGATACCAGTGGTTATTAAGTTTCTTTAAAATGCCGGTAGAGAGCCATAAGTATGGCTTTCCACACCAAGAAAACGTGCATTTTTGAAGAAACTTGCTATACTACCAGGGTATGCGCTTTGGCGCTTTTTCTCTAGGTCGCGAGCCTTTCATACATTGAAAGTCGCCCACCTTCGTAGAGTAAAGCGCGTTAGATAAGGTGCAATTGTTCGTTGACAACCGAATAGCAAACAACATGTACGCAACTGGCGTTTGCCGTTTTGCTGTACACCAACCACCGCCCGACCTTTTCCCGACCTGTCCGCCCCACAGACACACAGTCCTGATTCACAGCTGCTCTTCTTATAGCGGCCTAATACACTTCTATAGGAGGACAGTGATATTACGTGAGGGCAACCTCGCGAATATGAATTAATTCATATTATTAGTATTAGTCGTTCCCTTAACCCGGGAACACCGTGTAGTACTTAACCTACACTAAATTCAATTAATTGATTATATGCAGATCGCAAATACAATTGCTTCAAAGGCTATCGTAGCCGCTGTAGCAGCTGCAATGATCTTCTCAGCGTTCGCAGCTCCTGCAAAGGCAGCTACAGCTGAAGAGTTGCAGAAAATGATTAACGACCTGATGGCTCAGATGGCAGCTCTCGGTGGTTCTACCACTCCAGCCGCTTCATCAGCTTCAGTATGTCCATACACATGGACACGTGACCTCAAGACCGGTGCTACTGGTGCTGATGTCATGAAGCTCCAGCAGTTCCTCAACGCTAACGCTGATACTCGTGTAGCAGCAACAGGCGCTGGTTCAGCTGGTATGGAAACTCAGACCTTCGGTCCTGCTACTGCAGCCGCTGTGTCAAAGTTCCAGGTAATGCACCGTGCTGATATCCTTACACCAGCAGGTCTTACAAATCCAACTGGTTACTTCGGTCCATCAACTCGTGCTAAGGCTAACGCTCTCTGCGTAACCTCAACAGGTGGTGATGAAGACGAAGATGAGGATGAAGAAGGTTCAGAGGAACTCTCAGGTGAGGCTTCACTTGATGACATGACTCTCGACTCAGCTTCAGATGATGAAATCGAAGAAGGTTCAGAAGACGCTCCTATCGCTGAAATGGAAGTTAACTTCCAGGATGGTGACGCTTCAATCTCTCGCATCGACGTTACCCTTTCAGGTGCTGATGATGTTTGGGATACTTTCGCAACAGTTTCACTCTGGGTAGACGGCGACAT
>JACCDR010551481.1_pt1 | contig 10395 bp, 15 predicted proteins | sample 7446431 | NCBI WGS metagenome assembly JACCDR01 (sample SAMN15323443, study PRJNA562643) | freshwater metagenome | isolation source: river surface water | place: USA:Blue River Watershed | collected 2017-08-17 | reverse complement strand
GAGTTTTCTCCCGACTTCCGAACCGATGAAGTTGGGGCGATTGCGTCTCGTGTTCGCACCGTGAAGTTTGACTCAGGTAATACTAAACGGAAGTCGATTGCGGCTGCTGAGTTGGTAGGTGATAAGGTTGAAAGTACCGCTCTTATGCGGTATTCTGACGATGATTTCCAGACATTCTCGGATTTTCGACCAGTAGATTTGGCGGCTAACCGATCACGGATTCGGCGACTTGGTAACACCAATCGTCGTGCTTTTGAGATTCTGCATGTAGGTGATGCTGCGATCCGGCTTGAAGCTCTTGAGTTGGACGTTGGACAGGAAGGAAGTTAATCATGGCTATTGGTGATGTAAGACCGTTGGAATCCGATTATTTACGCACTCCCGGTCCAGGGAAAGTCCAGCTTCCGGACGGTCGATACGTCTCGGAAAACTCGTTGCTAGGTAAGCAGTTTCTCGATGAACAGCGAATTCGAGCAGAGCAGGAACAGCAGAAGCAGACCATTGCTGAATTGATGCGTGTTGCTGATCCGTTTGCGAGTCAGCGTGCAGGTTATCAGCAGCAGTTATCCAACTTGATGGCTGACCCTTCTGCAGCGATAGCCAAGAATCCGTTTCTGAAAGCATCGTCCGAACAGGGGATGGAAGCAGCCAACCGTAAGTTGAACCAGATGGGTATGGGTGCGTCAGGTAATGCCGCCTTAGAGTTGCAGAAGGCATCTCAGGCTAACCTATCGAACGACTTCTTCAAACTGTCTGATCTTCTCGGTGGATTCTCGGGGGCTAACCAGAATCCGGCTGCGGGATCACAAGTTGCGTTGTCAGGGATGGGCTTGTACGAGGGGGCGAGAAAAGACGCAACCCCTGAGAGGATGTACAACGGTATGGACTTCACGGCGAAGTCCAGCCCACTTACGCTCAGTCGGTTGTCGTCCTACTGGGGAGGTTAACATGGTAATGATCACCCCTGCTCAACGTCGCATGTTTCTGGCTGATCTGATGGCATCACCAGATGCTGAGAATGCTGACCTCGCTGGTCAATACGGTGCGTTCGACAATGAAACTGCTCGTCTCGGGAACTACTCCCTGAATGAGCAGCCGTCCTTGTCTGCGCTGTTGCAACCTGAAATGTCTCAACAGCAACCTGTTCAACGCTCGTCCGGCCCAATTGGTCAGATTCCTGGCACCTTTGGTCCGGGTGAAGGAGCGTTTCAGCGCTCTGGTGGAGAACTGGTACGCGTCAAGTCGCAACCTCAAACCAACTCTGACCTCTACCTTGACTACACCAATCCTATTGACGTGATGGGTGTCAAAGGGTATCGCTTGAAGGGCGACTCGTCTCGTGCGCTGCTCTCGGACGGTCGGATCGCTCGTCTCGGTGTTGATGCGGCTGCTGAACAGAGTGCGCGACGTGCTGAAGAAGAGTTCCAACTGAAACGTGCGAAGACGCTTGCCGAGATTGCGAAGTTGCAAGGTGGTGGCGTGGACAACGAAGCGGAGCGCCTTGCTGCTCGCGCCAAGATTCCGGGTACTGCCGAGTATGAGCGCGTCCAGAAAGACCTTGCTCGTACCAAGAAGACTTCTGATGCTGCCGAAGCGACTCGCAAGTACGCTGCTGATAACGCGACGATGCTTGAAACATCACTGGCAGACATTCTCGGTGTGACTCCTGACCAGTTGGACAAGGTTCTTGGTACAGACACCAAGAAGGCTCAGTCGCGTGTCTCGCCCGCTGTCGGTGTGATTGACGTGATGACTCCGACACTGTTTCAAGGGACCAAGGACATTGAGTCTGCCATTGAGAACCTGAAGTCCAAGGCGCAGATGTTCGGTCTTGCAAATCTCCGCAAGTCTGGTGTTGCTCCCGGTTCGATTACTGAGAAGGAATGGCCGAAGTTTGAATCGACGCTCGCCAACATTGATCCGAGTCTGAGTAAGGAAGCTTTCGTCAAGCAACTCAAGGACATTTACCAGCAGATCAAGAGTGCCAGAGGTACAGGGGAACTCGACTACAGCGAACTGACTGGTGGTGAGGCTCCTGCTCAACCGGCTCAGTCTGGTGCACAGCAACAGGCTCAACTGATGCGCGAGGCAGAGGCTGCTATCGCTCGCGGTGCCCCGAGAGAGGCTGTCATGCGTCGTCTGCAGGAAAAACTGAGAGGTCAATAACATGGGTGCCTTCGATGACCTGATTCCTCAACAGTCCTCCACTGGTGGAACCTTTGACGATCTGATCCCGCAGGAGCAGTCGAAAGGGTTCCTTGACACCGCTGCTGACGTTACCAAACGTCTCGCAGGTGCTGTGACTGACCTGATTCCTGGTATGGTTGATCCTATCGTCGGGGCAGCACAACTTGGAGCGAATCTGGTTGGTGCTGGTGAACCTGTCAATAAAGCGGTGGATCAGTACAACAAGTGGCTTGAGTCCAAGGGTGTTGATGAGGGTATTCGCGCTGCTGGTGCGATGTTGAGTCCGGTTCCGTTGGCAGCGGCTTCCAAGATTCCTGTGTTCGCTGGTGCAAAGGGTGTTCTACCCAATGTCGCACAACTCGCCAAGAACGTTGGTGTGGGTGCTGCGACTGGTGCAGGGTTCGGTGCGCTTAACCCGGTGGTCGGAGCCGGTGATGACTTCACTGGTGAAAAGTTAGGACAGATGGGCGTCGGTGCTGCTGTGGGTGGTGTTGTGCCCGCTCTCGGCACCGCTGTTGTCGGTGGGACCAAGGTGGCTGGTAGTCTTGTTGACGCGATCCGTGGGCGTCTCCCTGCACTACAGGCGGCTAAGGCTGTGCGAGCCACGCTCCCTGATGAGGCTGCTGCTCGTGCTGTGCTTGCCAATGCTCCTGATGATCTGACGGCGGCGCAGGCGCTCCAGCAGGCAGGCATCGTCGCTCCTCGGACTCAGGCACTCGGTGTGCGTGCTGCTGCGGGCGATGCTGATTACTACGCTGGTCTGCAGGCACAGCAGGAGGCTGCTCGGCTAACTGCGTTGCAGGGTGTGACACCTGACCTTTCTGCTGCACAAGCCGCTAGAACTGCGACCACTGAACCGATGTACTCGGCTGCTACTGCTCCCATTAATCTGGTTGACACTCGACCAGTAATCTCGGAAATTGACAACCTGTTGCGTCGTCAAGGTAGCAATCCTGAACTGGCAACTGCACTTACCAAACTGCGGTCAGGTCTGATCGGTCCAACTGGTAAACCTTACGCGAACGCTGAACGTGTGGCATCTGCTCTTGATGGGTTGAAGTCCTCCATAGCGAACAAAGATAACGCGTTCATCGTTAAGCAGCTCACCGGATTGAAGAATCAGTTGTCTGACGCAATTCCGGGTTATTCGGCAGCGCAACAAGAATTTGCTCGACTGTCACAACCTGTAAATCAGGCGCAGGTTCTTGAACAAGTGATGGCAGAACTGCGTAAACCGGGAGGTGGTGAACGAGTCATGCCGTTCCTTCGTTCCATTGGTACAGGTGAAAACGCTTTAATCCGCCGCGCTGGTGGTCAGCCTCGCTACGGTGGTGTTGAAGAGATTCTTGACCCCTCACAGATGGGAACTGTGAGCAAGATCGCTGCTGAGATGGATCGTGATCTGGCAACCAAACAGCTTGCCCAAGCAGGTAAAGAAGGTGCCACCAAAGCGTTGCAGGACGTGCGTTTGTCTGCTCGTCTCCCCGCGTTCTTTGATAAGTGGATCACTGCTGCCAACAAGGGTCTTGCGACCACTGAAGAACGTATCGGTGTAAAGACTCTGGAGGCGCTAACCGAAGGAATGAAAACAGGTAAGAATCTCAACAAGATGTTGATGGAACTACCTGCTGTTGAGCGTAACAAAGTTCTCATGTCCATGATGAAGTTTGAAAAAACGTCACCTTACATCACAGGTTCCGCTGTCGGAGCAACGGACTAATGACTGCTCCGAAACTAACTCCTCCACCACCGACAGGGATTGGTGTCCTTGATCGGTGGTTGGCGTTATTGTGGAGATTGCTGACAGCAGACGGACAGATCGGATGGTCACAAGTGGACAAGACGGGATCGTCCATTGCTGACATTGACGATGTGACTGTTACTGCACCCTCAGACGGTGAAATGTTAATATACAGCAACGGGGAGTGGGTTAACTCCGGTCCCACTGCTGCAACACAACAAGCGTACTCAGCGAGGCACGGATGATCCGTTTAGACTCCACCAAAAAATTACAGGCTTACTTGGATGGTGCTGTCGCAACGACACAACCTCAAGTATCGGTGTCGTATTCCGATCAGACTGCTACCACATACAACGGTGCCTCTACACTGTCAACGTTGAACGGTGTTACCGAGGTTGATATTTGCACTGCCCCGGCAGCCGGGACTATTCGGGACATTGATTTCGTCAGCATTGTTAACAGGGATACCGCTGATGTGGTGGTCTATGTTGTAGTCGATGTCGCTACGGTAGAGTATCGACTACTCAAGGTGACACTCGACGCTGGTGATCAGGTCGAATACACCCACGGGTCAGGATGGCGGGTTCTTGACCAGTACGGGTCACTCAAGACCGTTCTGACTACTCCAACACCTGTCTTGTATCTTGACCTTACCCCAACTACTGCCCCTGCTTACACTGAGGGGAGAGTGTGGTATGACAGTGCTACGAACTCTCTTGCGTTCTATACGGACATCTCGACATCCGTAGCTAACCTCCCGTACGAGACGTGGATTCGGGTACGCAATCAAACGGGTTCCACGATTACGAACGGTAGTCCTGTCGTACTGAGTGGTGCTACCGGTCAAACCCCCACTATTGCTCTAGCTGATGCCGATGTTCATCACGCTCACGAGTGCATTGGGATTATGACCAACGATATTGGTAACAACACGGTCAATATCGCTACCATCTTAGGTGAAGTCCGTGATATTAACACCACGGGTTCTGGTGCTAACAAGCTCACAGACGCCGATGAAGTCTGGAATGATGGAGATACCCTCTACGTTTCTCAGACCGCAGGTAAGCTAACGAACGTAGCTCCGGTATGGCCTGCCGCTGCTATTTCCATTGGAGTGGTGTCATATTCGCACGCTACCAATGGCAAGATTCTCGTTAGTGTAGGAGATGCACAAGAATATCTCACTGGTGAGCAAGCTGATGGCAAGATCAATAAGACTGGCATTGACTCAGATGATAGTGGGAATTATCTCACTACTCTGACCTATAATGAGACTACTCGAACTGTCACTATCTCCCCGACTGGTGCTAGCTTCGATGTCTATGTTCTAGGTGTCAAGTATACCAAGACTGCCCAGACTCTCTCTCATGCTGCAACAGGTTCTAGTCATTTCTTCTACTTTGACGAGACTGGCACCTTTGTAACTTCTACCTCTCCTTGGAATCTCCTGAAGCACGCTCCTGTTGCTTTCGTATTCCAAGACTTCACGAATAATCGTAGAATCTGCTTCGAGGAACGTCATCACTCTGGTCGTGATGTGTGGTGGCATCGTAACCAGCATACTGCTGAAGGAACAAAAGCTACTTCTGGCTTTGCAATCTCAGGTTATCTCCTTAGCGATGGTTCAACTGATGCTGCTGTCAGTTTTGCTATCGCTTCTGGCCGTCTGGAAGATGAGGACATTCGTGTAGACACTGAGGCTCTCGCAGACGGTGGTCCTTATACGCTTCTCTACCGTTCAGGAGTTTCTGGGGATTGGCTCCTTGATAGGACCTCTGTTCTCCCTTTCTACTATTCTGGTTCCAATCTCCAATACAACCAATTCACTGGAGCCACTTGGCAGCTTACTAACTTGGCGGAAGATACTTTCGTCAACTATTATGTCTTTGGTGTAACTGCCCTTCCTTCTGCTGATGTTACTCCCGCTCCGGGAGCTGTGCAGCAGTTCGTTATTATCCCTGGCCAGGCAACTTATGCCACTCAAGCTCTCGCTAATGCTGAAACAGTAGGTTCTCTTGCTTGGGGTTCTATCCCCTTCCAAGAGATCTGCCCTCTGTATCAGATCACGATGCGCTACAACGCAACAGCTCCTGCTGCTTACACAAATACTGCACGCTGCGCATTCATGGCAGTGACAAGAATAGTAGGTGCAACTGCGGCATCCCTCGCTGCTGGTTCTCCTGCCACTGATCATGGGTCATTGAGTGGCCTTGGTGATGATGATCATACTCAATATCTTCTGGCTGATGGTACTAGGAGCTTGACTGGGAATTTGACTGTTACTGGAACAGCAGCGAATTACTTTGCTGGTAGTATCCTATCTGGCACTACTACCTCTACCAACAACCTAGCTTCAGAACAGAAACTAGCGCTTGTGGCAGCAGGTACTGGAGTATTCCCTGGATTAAGCTCTGTGGCATATTCTGGAACTTCAGCATCTGCTGCTCCTATCGTAGACTGGAAGCGCTCTCGTGGGACTACTGATGGCTCTCTTACTGCAGTAGCTTCTGGAGATGCTCTAGGATACTTCAGGTGGTGGGGAGCTGATGGAGCGGCTTTTGTTAGAGCAGCTCAAATCTCAGCGCAGATAGACGGAACCCCTGGCACGAATGATATGCCCGGTAGGCTTCTATTCTCTACTACAGCAGACGGAGCTTCTAGTCCGACTGAGCGCCTCCGTATCGACTCTTCTGGTCAAGTCGGTATCGGTCTAACCCCCACAGCACGTAATAACACTCGACTCCAAATAGTAGATGGTATCGGCTTCCCTGCCACCCAAGTAGCTTCCAGTGATGCTAATACGCTGGATGATTATGAGGAAGGGACTTTTACTCCAACTATCAGACAAGCTGCAACGGCCGGAACTGGGTCCTATGCTGCTAACGGACAAGTTGGTAGATACACCAAGATTGGGAATAGAGTTTATTTTCAGTTGTGGTTATCTTGGACAAACTTGACGGGCGGAACAGGTGATTTACGAGTTGCTTCGCTTCCATTCACATCGGCAAACGTAACTAACTTGTACTCTGCGGTTGATGTTGGCTACGTTGACGGCTTGGCGGTAACAGCGGGTAACTACGTTACAGCGTATATGATGCCAAACTCTTCTTTGATTGTTTTGGCTCAAGTTCCAACTGGTGGCGGCTCTAATGTCGGGATACCCCTAGATACCGCAGCAACGGTAATTTTATCAGGTCACTACGAGGTATAAATCATGGCACTAACTGAACAACGCATTCTCAATCAAGTCTCAACCCTCCCTTCTCAATCTGCTATCAATGTCCGGTGGGCAGATCAGATCCTTCGAGATGGGGAAGTTATCTCAGAAACCTTTCATCGGAAGGTTTACACTGTAGATCAGAAAGAGGAATTCCTTCTAGAAGTTGAAGGGGCCGCTCTATATGTTCAGGTTCTTGGATGGTAAAATACCAATAACTCTTACACACCTGACAGGATCAGTTGAATGGAAAACGCCAGTCAAGTTCTCCCATACCTTCTCACAGTTATCGGGTTCCTCGCAGTATTCGTACTCAACGGGATCAAGTCTGAGATTAAGGAGGTAAAGATTACAGTGAAAGCACTGGAATCTGATCTTCGGGGAGGCGTTACCGAACTGGACCGCAGACTGACGAAACTTGAAACCAAGTGTGACGCCAACCATGCACACTAAAGACTATCAGGACTGTGAAGGTTGCAATAACCTGACTACCGGGTATCACACAGACCTTTGCAAAGCGATGCAGATGACCAAGCCTGTGTCCTACATGCGGAGTCCTCTGAGTCAGTGTGGTCCCGAGAAGATGCTCTTTGAGCCGATGAAGAAGTATGCGGAGTTCGACAATGAGTGATTTCGATGCTTTCCACGTTATGATGCTCAGTGGTGTAGTCGGTGTGATCATTCTGCTGGCTTACATCTGGTTCGGGACCGGGGACTGATGTGTTTGTCGAACTCACGGTCATTCGCACCGATCTGCTCCCCGATAAGACGTTCGGACTACTGGACATCAATGGGGAGTTTTTCTGTCACACGTTAGAAGACACTGACAGGAAACTGGAGTCGAACCCCACTGGAAAGGTCTATGGTGAAACGGCTATACCTCGTGGTAAATACACCGTCGTCCTCGACTTCTCCCACCGATTCAAGAAAACCCTTCCTCACGTCTTGGGTGTCTCACTGTTTGATGGTATCCGAATTCACCCTGGCAACACTGCTGCAGACACACATGGTTGTATCCTCGTTGGTGATTCACGAAACGAATCGGGTGTTGCAGAGAGTCGTAAAGCATTTGAGCGACTGATGGAGCGACTCAGTAAAGCGAGCAAGATCACTCTGGAGGTCAAATGAACAGTGACGATTGGAAGAATCTTTTTAGGTCTGTTGCTCCTGCCATTGGTACTGCTTTGGGTGGTCCTCTCGGTGGCGCTGCTGCTGCTTTTCTGGCTGATAAGCTCGGTGTTGAATCCAAGACCGTTGAAGCGGTCACGGAGGTTCTCAATAGCGGAAAACTCTCACCTGAACAGATCGAGAAGGTGAAGCTGGCTGAGATCGACTTCAACAAGTTCTTGGAGTCGAACAAGATCGACATGGCTAAGATCAATGTCGATAACACCAAAGATGCTCGTCAGATGCAGATGACCACACGGTCAGTGATGCCTGCTGTGATGTCTGTAATCATCACTATCGGATTCTTCGGTATCTTGGGGTACATGCTGACCGATGACTACAAGTCCAGTGAGCCGCTGCTTGTGATGCTCGGGTCACTTGGTACAGCTTGGGTAGCCGTGGTCAATTTCTGGTTCGGATCGTCCCACGGGTCCATGCAGAAGAACGAAGCACTGGTACGGAAATGACAGTGATACACCTGCGCTCGCTCGGTATGATTCGCACTTCACCAAGCTGGCGCAGATTCTTCTATAGAGGTAAGTAACATGGAACTCGGTAAAAAGCTCAAAGACATCCTGGTTAATGATCCGAAACGCTACTGGATCGATGACCCGAATGACATTGCTTACACTGCTCAACAGAGAGCCGCTGACGAGTTCGGTATCAACGATGCGGAGTGGAACAAGTCAGACGCTGTGAAGCACATGGTGTGGCAGAATGAGTTGGCTCGTCGCACCATGTTGCCTCAGATGGTCGCGGGAAAGTTGGCAAACTTGGTCGGTGCAGTCAAAGAGATTGGTGATCAGTTCCATTCAAAGGGTGAATACCGACTCAACTCCGGTATGGATATGATCAACAATATATACGGTGCCAACCAGATTCCATTGGAGGGTGACAATGTAAGTGCTGCGATCAAGGCTGCTCGGATGGCACCGAAGTCAATGAAGGATGCGCTGCTCTATAACCTTCCGTATGCCCGTGACTAACCCCCAAAACACGAACGCCAGCAGGCATAACATCTCCGTCTCAGCGGGGTACAGCGCAGCCTCGTAGCTACCCCATTTACTGATAATCTCTGCGACATCCGAGTGGTACATAGAGTCAAGCCAGAGGTGTGAGACTGATCCCAAGATTGATGCGGGGATAGCTGACCACCGTTCCCATCTCCAGCAGAGCGCGATTGCCAGTAGCGCGTAGATCACACCAAACAGAGGTGTATGAGTCGTCTCATGAAGCTTACCTTCAAGGTCCATTGAGACGCGAATAACCGGCTCCAGATCAAACGCAACTTGAGTGACCGCAAATGACCAGAGTCCGAAGTTCTTCTTCCCAACGACTTCACGAACAAGAAGTGCAGGACCGAAGTGGAGTGGTGTGATTGGCATGACAGTTTCCTAGAGTAGAAGTGTTAAACAGTTGTGCTACACTTCTACTCTAGTTAGAGAGTTTGTGATTGTCAAACCTTTTCTTCCATCTCGATCAACAGATCAAGCATGTGACGGGCTTTCTTCAAGTCCTCCAGACCGTTCTTGCTTCTCCAGCGGCTGACATACTTGATCACAGCGCCTTCGATGAATCCGATCCTGTTCTTGTGAATGTACTCAACCGGCTGGATCGCCATCTTCTTGTAGTGATCCCCACCTTCTTGTGTTTGCAAAGCGCTCACGTTCCCTTCCTCCGAATCTCATCACTGTAAAACTCACCCATCCCGCGTGAGCAGCATCCTTCACATTTCTGGTCACTCAGGCTCTTGTCGTACCTGCAATCTCTGGAACTGGTGTCCTCTACCCACACCCACACGTCTTTAGGTGGCTGCATATTGTGTCGGACATCTCGTGCCCAGTAACCTGACCTCCTGACCTTGCGGGCACACTTGGTGTAATGCTCACCACCCACAGTGAGAGGATGTACCTCATAGTCTAATCCAGGCATGATCAGTCCTGCCACTGCTGCCGATAGAACCTGACATCCAGAGCCAGCATCTCGATTTCATCTTCGAGCTTCCTGACTCGATCTTCAAGTTCCGTGTTGCGTTGCAGCGACTTCCTCAGTTCCTCACGCAGTCGGTCAGCAGGATCGTGAG
>JACCDR012151362.1_pt1 | contig 10396 bp, 8 predicted proteins | sample 7446431 | NCBI WGS metagenome assembly JACCDR01 (sample SAMN15323443, study PRJNA562643) | freshwater metagenome | isolation source: river surface water | place: USA:Blue River Watershed | collected 2017-08-17 | reverse complement strand
CTGAAGGCAAAGACCACCTCCGGGTTCGTCGCCGCCAGAATACGAGTACCGTATTCCCTGTTCACGCGAGCAGCAAAGACCGAGAAGGGAGCAACGAGACAAAGCGCTCCCTTACCCAGCTCGGGGTCGAGGGGGAGCAACCATGTCTCGATATCTGCCACCGCTACCTGCTTCGCCAACTCTCGCAGAATAGGGATCCACACCCCCACTGCACGTTTGTCTTCTGTCATTCGCTCTCCTTCGTACCTTACGGCACTTCTGGCTCCTGTGTAGTACCTCTGCGCGTAGCCTACCCCACCACCTCGCCAGGATCAAATATCGATTTCTCGAGCACGTCTCCGTTCACAAACCGGGCAATACGATGCGCGCCAAACACTGACGGCAAGATCCCCACCCCATTACAACCAAGATTGTAGAGCAATACTGGATTGAGTGGCTCGGGGCCAATACGCCGCACGCCATTGGGGGTGTATCCCATGAGCCCGTGCCAACAAAAGGCATATTCTGTCTCCTCGGCTGGGAATTTGTCGTAGCTACTGCGTAGGAAATCGTCGATCTCTTCCCGCACATGCTCATCGCATGCGTGCGTCCGAGAGTAGATGGCCCCATTGGGGAGCACTTTCTCTGGCCCACCAGTACAGACCAGGTTGTGTGTCGTACCGCTCTCGTGGGTATGCGGACGCCGCGTAAGATAGTAGTACGTCTCTCCCGTTGGGTCCCCGCTCTCACGAGCGGGCGGCATATAGCTAATAGCGGTTGGCGGGCGATGCCGCGGCTCAGTGTACCCAGACATGTACCCAATACGACCCGCGATCATATGGTGGAACTCAGGATCGATGGCGCGGCCAGCCGTGTTTGTGATCGTAAAACCCTCGAACCCATTGGTGCACAACACCACCCGTTCGGCCGCCACGCGACAACGCTCCGTCTTGATAGTCGCGGCGTGCTCAGCAAGCTCCACAACCCGAACTGGACTTGCTTCGTAAAATGAAAACCGCTCTGGGTACGTGGCGACCAAGTACCCAAGCAGCTCTTCGGTGAAGAGGGCGCTATTGGCGCATCCTTTCTGGTTTGAAATTGCAGCAATATACTCAGTGTTTTGTGTCTCCAACAACTCAAGGATATCTTTCTGCGGAGCGACGGTATACAAACTCTGGTACTCGCTACCTATCACCTCACGTTCGGTCCATTCTTCGGCGATAAGGACCTCCTCCCCACTAAGCCCACCTTGCGCACGACACTGATTGTCTTTCAGATGTTGCTGCACTTGTTCGAGGGTTGAGAGCCCAGCGTATCCGGTAAATCGGTAGATCGGCGTCGTGAGTGTGGCCTCAGCCACAATCTCATCGATCAGCTCCCACGCAGACTCCACCGACCGCTGCCCTTCGACCGCAAGCGCGAGACCGAACTCCTCGACCAACTCAGAGAGTGGCCGCTCGAAGTAGCTGGTAAGCTGGCCCGCATTGTACCCGGTCGCCCCGTGCGCAATCTTGTCTGCCTCGAGTAGCACCACCTTCTTTTGCGTATCTCGGAGTATGAAGAAGGCGGTGGTAACACCCGCAATGCCGCCGCCCACAATCACTATCTCAGTCTCAAGATCGTGCTCGAGCGACGTAACCGGTCGTGTCCGCTTGAGCTGCGCAATCCACGGCGAGTGATTCGGGATCATAGTCGCCCTATTTTACCATTACCACCAGAACTACTCTTATGGACTGAAATACAGCAACACTATGTGTTGCCCTTTATATGCCAGAGTGAATTTGGATGCTGTCTCTTTTGAGAACGGCTTCTTCTCGTAGAGAAACGTTGGCAAGACGAGTCCAAAGGGCTTTGTAGAGCTTTCTTTTTCTTGCAACTCCACTACCCGTAATCCGCCACTGTAATAAATAAGCGTATCCCAATGTGGGTACATAAGAGCGCGTATGCTATCCGTGTTGCCCTGTTCTTTTATAAGAGTTCCTACCGCGCGCTCCTCTTCAGCGCGCGCGGCAACTCCTGATAAACTGTCCGCCAAACTAAACCCCACATATCCTGTGTTACCGAGGCCCCCGAGCAGAAGCACAACCACACTGGCAACCTGAAGTCGTGGTCTGTTTTTAAGCAGATGCGCTACCGAAAGCAGTGCGAAGAGCGCCACAAACGGCATTGCCGGCACAAGATAATAGAACAACTTCGTCTTCCCCATCGCAAAAATAGCGAAAACCACTGCCGCAATCGCACCAAGTGTTAGTATCTTTGTCCGTTCCTCACTTCGGTCTCGATTGAAGAAAAGAGCGACAAAGCCAAACAAGAACACCGTCGTCCACGGTGCCATGTCTTCCAAACCAAATCTGACATACACCCAGTTCGAGGCGCTGCCGCCAAGAATGTTGGCATTGAACCGGTCAAAAACATGTCGAAATATATGCTCATTCCAGAAGATCATGCCGTGACGTGCCGTCTCGTACGCATACCAGGGAACCAGTAGCACCAAACCCAGAAAAGCTCCGTACCAGAAATGCTTCGCGCGCAGGAAAGAAAAGTCTCTGCGCCCCACTGCCCACACACCCACAAAGAGGAGACCGAGCGTCCCCACAGCGCTTTTTAATAAGACCGCCAATGCAATACCGGGTCCCCAAAGCACATACCATCGAGAATCCTTCGTTCCGCGCAAAAAACAATAAAAAGAAAATAGGAGTGTCGTAGCAATCGGCACATCCAATCTCACCTGTCGAGCAGCCTGAAGATACGCGCCCGTGGTCAATAACGCTCCCCCCGCTGCCAACGCAAGAAGGTTTCTGCCAACCACATGCCGTGCAATAGCCACCGTAAGTAATACTCCTAACAGTCCGAACAAGGCCGAAGGAATGCGGTAGGCTAATTCGGCGTCTTCAAACACACTCCCTGTTACCATTGCTAACCAGAAATAAAGAGGTGGCTTATCGAACCACGGCACCCCTAACCGCTCGAGCGACAGGTAGTCGCCACTCTCTATAGTGTCTTTAATTACCTGTGCGTATTGCGCCTCGTCATAATCAAGAAAAGCTGGCTTGCCGAGGTCAAAAAAGAAAAGAAACAGACCGACGCTCACAAGCCCCATGATGCCAACACCGAATTGTTTTATCGTGAGCTCTCGGTACATACCACCCATTGTACTACTCTTGCATTTCACGACACTAGAAACACATCACCCTTAGGAACAAAGACCCTACGCCTTCGCGTAAGGTCTTTGTTTGTGGTGCCCAGGAGAGGACTCGAACCTCCATGCCCTTAACGGGCGCTACCACCTCAAGGTAGTACGTCTACCAATTTCGCCACCTGGGCAGGTGTCGTTACTATACTACGGCCTCTGCGGTTTCCTCAACCGAAGCTTCAGCCGGCACTTCTTCTGCCTCAACCTCCGCTACGGCGATTGTCTCATCGCTCTTACGATTAAGCATGCGCGCGTTGCGGAGTTGGCGGCGCATCTCCTTAGCTGCCTTCTCACGGATAAAGTAGAGCTTGGCGCGGCGCACTCCTGAGCGTTTTACGATCTCGATTGAGTCGATGAGGGGCGAATAAAGCGGAAAGGTCTTCTCTACCCCTACCCCAGAGAGCGTTGCTCGGACCGTGAACGTTGCTCCTGCCTCGGTGCCGTGCTTAACCGCAATCACCAAACCTTGGAAGTCTTGCTTGCGCGCATTCTTGATCGTCTTCTCCTTCTTGTCGGTGCCACGACCCTTCTTAAGCTCAATAATATTCTGCGTTACGCGCACAGTATCGCCCGGGCGGATACCCAGGGCGGCACGTCCTTCCGCATTAACGGGAGTGATGACCTTTGTCATGATTGGCGCACTGTAGCATGCGTATTACAAAAAGCCAAGACCCCGAGGCACCTGCGATAGGTGCCTCGGGGTCTGATCCGACTCAGCCGTCAGCGCGCTGCCGGCCGTACGGCGAGAAAGGCTGTGCCAGCGAGCCAGTCGAGCGCTCGGTCCTGCAGATAAAGCGCCTTGCGGTACCTGCTTGTCTGCGCACTGGCATGCCACTCTTCCTTCTTGTGGAGATAGACGTGGAACTCACCTGCCTTCGGCAGCGTGATCCAGGCGTCGAGCCCCACGACCGGGTTGATGAGCTGCTCATCAGGGTACCGGACCGCAAACGTAAGCAGCGGCCCCAACCCTGCAGGCCGCCACGGACGCATTCGGTCTTCACGCGCAATCTGTTCACGCGCCTTTTCCGCAGAGATCCGATCTCCGCTGAAGTAGAAGCGGCACGCCTCATACCTCACGATACCGGACCCTCCGATCCACAGGTACGGCCACTTGGCGTAGGCCGTCTTCCAGTAGTAGTCGCCTTGTTCTATCAGCTTCTCGACGAGCACGCCGTAGTGCACGTAGAGTTCGCAAGGCTCGGACCTCACCATCAATCGCACATCATCCACTTCCTCAGGACACATCAGCCTTTCTCCTTAAACCTTTTTCAGAACACGTTCCATCAGTGATACTACTCGGTTATCAGTGTTTCTTCAATAGAAAAGCGTTTGAGAGCCTCACTCAGTGCGGTAGGTACCGGAGCCACAATCTCCACCGAACCTCCCGTGCGAGTGGGCACGATCACACGATACGCATGGAGTCCTAGCCGAGAAAAACCAAGTGCGGATGTGCGGTTTGGCGCATAGAGTGCGTCGCCAACAATTGGATGGTGGATCGCTTTCAGATGAACTCTGATCTGGTGAGTGCGACCGGTCTTCGGCTCAACATTAAGCAGGGCGTGTTCTCCGTCCGTACCAAGTACTTCATAATGCGTAAGCGCATCCCGCAGAGTTCCCTTGGCCTTCGGCTGTGCGCTCCGTAGGCGAAAATCTTGCCGCGAGCGCCCAATGTCAAAATCTATCGTTCCCTTCTTCTCAGCGAGCGTGCCGTACACAAACGCCAAGTAGGTCTTCTGCACCTCTCTATCGTGGAAAGCTTTTCTCAGAAATTCATATGCTTCTTTATTTTTCGCAAACAAGAGTACCCCCGAGGTGTCGCGATCAATCCGATGCACGTACCCACCCCCACTCTCTGGATAGCGCGCCGTAAACCACTGCTCCGCAGTTGGTTCTTCGGTCCTGCCATCGCTATGAGTAATAAGCCCCGCAGGCTTATTGATCGCGACCATATCCGCATCCTCGTAGAGAATCGGTAATTCCATCAGTGCGCGGTGAGGGACTTGAACCCCCGACCTTCTCAGTGTAAATGAGTTGCTCTACCAACTGAGCTAACCGCGCAAATTTACAACGCATGCAGGTTAGTCTTCGAAAGAGGCAAATGGTCTGTCGACCTCCACCAACTGAGCTAACCGCGCGCTTATGTACTGTACGTTGTTTTTGATTTTTTTTCTAGACCCGCACCCCCTCCCTAATAATCCCTCTCCTGGCACGTATGGGCTCTGACGTATAGATGGTCTGATACTCCTCGGCCCCCTCCTCCTTGCGGGCGATCTCGAGGACATACTCTCCGTTAGGTACTAGGGCGTGGTAGCGGCCGTGGTGGTCGGCTATGGTTTTGGTGATCTCTCGGTGGGTCTTGGCATCACGTATGGTGACGAGTGCGAAGGAGAGCGGGGTGCCCTCATGGTCGGTGAGGTACCCATAGGGGCGCGGACCGAAGCCAAGGAGACGGAGTGCGCCAATGAGGGCGTAGAGGGTGGTGATGCTGGCGTTGGCGACTGAGGGGGTGGTAGCGAGGGTGTAGAGGGCGGCGAGGAAGCCCAGGCGGAAGAACCAGCGGAAGACGAAGTGGATGAGACGGTCGAGCTCTGAATAGAAGTGGAAGGACTTGGAGGATTGTGCGTTGAACTCCTTCCAGTCGAGACCGACGGGATCAAGCGGGATGTTGTGTATGAGGGCGCCGTCGGCAAGGGTGGTGAGGGGGCCACCGAAGTATAGGTTGGTATAGAGACCGTCGGTGAGTTTCCCCTGGAGACGCTTTGAGGGGAAGATGTAGTTTTGTTTGGATACTTCAATACGGTACGTGCCGGGAGGGATAAGGAAGCCGTAGCGACCCTCGAAGTCGGTGTATCCCGTCTCTAGGGCCTTGCCATACTCATCGGTGAGGCGGATGACGGCCGGATCAAGGGGGTGCTTGGTGACGCTGTCGTATACCACACCCCAGGGTTTGCGCTTCCTGAGACCGAGGGCTGAGAGGAGGAGGTGCCAGAGGCGGGCCAGCGCAATGAGGAGGCTCCCGCCTCCCGTGAGGGGGATGGCGGTGCCGGCCAAGGTGAAGGTGCCGGTGAGGGCGCCGAGGGAGATGGCGATGGGGGCCACTTGTTCAGTGGTGGAGGCGATGAGAGCGGTGGTCTCTTTGGCGACGGTTTGTATCGAACGGACCGTGCGGGTGAGGATGGGTGGGGGGCTGTCTCCCCCACCATCATCGGGAGGTGGCTCGGGTGTGGGTGGAATGGGATCCTCGGTGTAAGGCTCTTCATCGCCCCCGGCGGGGTCGAAGCGTCGGTCAGGTCCAGTATGATCGAAGACTGGAAGGCGGAAGGGATCTTCTTCACCCGGACCGGGGTCAGTATCTGAGGGCGTAGGTGTGGGACCGGCTTCCCCACCCTCCCCACGCTCTCGGGGTGCCCCACCTCCCGAACTGCTCTCGCACGGAAGGGTAAATGCTTCATCGAACCCGAAGCCGGTCCCTGCTGTATTAGTGGCATAGGCGCGGACGTAATACGCGATGCCACAGGTGAGGCCGGTCAAATTGTGCGTAAAGGCACCGGTACTGAAGGGCTGGCCTGCGGTGTCGGTGGTGGTGGCGATGACTGTGACGAAAGTAGAATCTGTGCCATACGCAAAACCCCGAACCGTGACGTCGGTGCCGCCCGTGCCGGTGATGGTGCCGTTGAGGGTGGCGGTGGTGGCGGTGAGGGCGGTTGGGTCCTGCGTGTCCACAGTGGGACCAATACCCGCGTCAGGGGTGTACCCAATCGACACTTCGCTAAAGGTGGGGGTGTCTGCACCATCGTCAGTACTGAGGGTGACGCGGTATTGGAAGAAGTTGTCATCGGAGACGTTCTTGATTGCGAGCGGGAGAGCATCAGAAGGACAGGTGACGGTATCGTCCGTCTTGGTGCAGTTGACCGTCACACTATTGAACGAATACCAGCTGCCACTGGCAATATCTTCAGCAGTCTCGGCGGTGCGGAGCTGCACGATGAGAGAGGCGTTTGCGGGGAGGGTGGCTTCTTCGATCCAGGAGATGAAGTCGATAGCGGTGGTGGTGGATTGGGTATCGAAGATTGAGGAGGTGAGGGTTTGGCCGGTGACGTAGGTGACGTACCCGATGGTGACGTCGGAGAGGATGGGAGTGGTCGAGGTGTCGGGGGTTGAGAGGGTTGCCTGGTATTGGATGTATGGATGATCGTCGTTGACGCAATTCCCTGTTGAGAGCGCTGCACCATTCGTGATGTTGGCACAGCTGCCCCAGTCAGTGGCGTTCGAGAAGTCGCCGTCGGCGTCTGAGCGGGCCTTAATCGTGATGGTGCCGCCATTGGGCGTCTCACTCCAGGAGAGGGTGTGCCAACCGTGATGCGCTGCTCCGAGAGAGATGGGACCGGAGGTGTAGGTGCCGGTGGAGGCGTAGGTTGGAGCTTCCGTGAGGTGCATGATGCGGGTGTTGGTTGTATCGTCGTACGCGATATGCACCACATCATCAGAACCGATCGCAATGTCCGAGTATCGACCCACCGTACCCGTTGAAACTACGGTGCTACTTGCCCAGCTGCCCGAGGCGTTGGTGGCATACATGAGATCTCCGCCCGTCCAATAGGGGTACACAATGTGCGCCTTTGATTGAGAGTCGAGCGCAAGGTGTATCTGGTCGATCGTTGGACTTTCGACACCCGTCAACACAGTCGAGGTGGCCCAGTTCCCTCCCGAGGTCTTCGTACCGTATCGAATGATGTTGGTGGTGCCGTAATACACCACATGTAACTTATCGTCTGCGCCGATTGCGAGCGCTCCGTACTGCCCAACAAGTCCAGACGAATCTATAGTACTAGTCGCCCAGCTGCCCGAGGCATTGGTGGCGTATTTGAGGTGGGCCGATGTGGCGTTGTAATACGTTATGTGTACCTTGTTTGCCGAATCGGTCACGACTGACGTATGGGTGCCCATGTTATTTGCATTGTCCAGGGTTGTCGTGGCCCAACTACCTGACGCATTTGTCGCGTACTCTAGGTCTTGCGATGATCCGTTCTTACCGCCCTGATACGAAATGTGTACAGCCCCATTACCATCAACCGCAATATCTGAATACTGGCCGTCGGTGGTAGCCACCCCATCGCCGCTGTCGACATTTGTAAACACCCAACTGCCGCTTGCATTAGTCACGTAGTAGGCGTCCGCTGCACCATCACGATACGTAGCGTGGATCTTGTCGTTTTGATCCAGAGCTACCGCAATGTCCATCGCAGTGATATAGCTTGTCGTTGCGACTCCCGGTACCCAACTACCTGAAGTGTTCGTTGCGTACACAATACGGTCGTAGACTACGCCCGTACCGTTTGCCAGATAGAGTGCATGAAGCTTGTCGCCAGAATCGACGACAAGGCCGAGCTCCGCCCCCCCAGGGCTTGCAAGGGAGTAATCGTTATCGTCGATCACCTCATTGACTCCTCCCAGTACCTGCGTACTAGCAAGGTAGACACTCGCGTTACCAGAATCACCTAACACCTCCGTATCCGAGAACGTTTTGCCCGCCAAATTAAACCCCGTATTGGTACTCCCATCATTAGTCTGGGTAACGGAGGTGGTAGAGGTGGCGATCTGGAGGTCAGCACCGGCATTCACCACACCCATAGAGGTGGAGGTGGCAGAGTATTCAGTCCAGCCGGTTCGGTTATCCGTATGATTTGGGGTGTTGGCGGTGATGCCACCACTCCAGGAGGTTTGGGTGAAGGTGTAGGTGGTGCTGAAGGCGCTTGCCGGGAGTGCGAAGAGCAAGAGTACGGCACATACCCTAAGGATTGCGGCAGCTTGTCTGCGCTTCATGGGTGTAGTATAGCAGTCGATCTAACGCTTGGTGGGCACGGGGAGACTCGAACTCCCAACCCTTACGGGATACGCTTCTGAGACGTACGCGTATACCAATTCCGCCACGTGCCCAGTGCCCCCAGGAGGAATCGAACCTACATCAACGGCTTAGAAGTCCGCTGCTCTATCCATTGAGCTATGGGGGCCGCACCCCTCTACCCTAGCGCACCTCGCGCCTATTGCGAAGGGTCCTTATACGAATAGGCTCCGCTCTCATATTTTTGTTCCTCTACCGCCCGAGAATCTAAGACGCTCCGCACGGCACGAAGTGATGCTTGGTCGATAATTGGTGTGTTTTCTGCTACATCCGTATCGATGGCGCCCCCTCCGGCAACCCGCAGATATACGGAGGCGCTCCACGCAACAAGTAGCACAAGCACGACCACGAACACCTGCAGGCCCCACGTCCACCATCGCACCACATCGAACGATGTGGTTGGGAGCGATACCGCACGAGGAAGCGAAGGAATATTCATATGTTATGGCTTGGTAGGCGCCGAGCCTACTACCAGTTTAAGATCAGCCCGCCATCCTGGCTTAGGCACCTCTCGAGTAAAGACTAATGAGGAGACCATGAGATCGTACGGCGCATACTCAATAGAGCCTATCGTGCGCAACACCGCATCAAAGGGCCCGGTAACAACCAACGCAACCGCAATGGCACTATGTTCGGGCGTATCAGCCGTAGCCACCGAGGTGGTGTTTACCACGGCCCCAAGGGCACGGCCGCGCGCCTCGAGATCGTCCACAAACGCAGCCACATTTGCTTCTGACACGAAGTAGCCTTGTACGAGCGCCTCGTCGTTCTCTATCTCCGCGAGCGTTGTCTTAAGAGCGTCGGTGCGTGACGCGTCAGCGCTGTGCTCTGCAATCTCACGATCGAGAAGCACCACTCGAGCACTCTCAGCAACAACCACGCGATACCAAGCCACGTACCCCACCAGTACGCCGAACATACCTAGCCCTACAACCCCGAGTGTTACAAGAGACTTCTTCATAATGCCAACGTAAGCGTTATCGTAAACGGCACCTGCACATTCTTTGCATACGAAGAAACAGGGAGCTGCGAGGAGCGCACAAAGGAGGCTCTCTGAAGCGCTGCCTGGTAGTCATGCAGATTATCTCGTGTCGCCGCAACCCCCGTCACAATAAGCGTACTGGGCTGACTTGGTGTGTACGTGAGCCCCGTAAGCACAATACCCTCGCGAGGGATTTCGAGAACATTCCTCAACGCAGTGCTCGCTGACCCCGAACGCGAGAGTGCTTTGACCGCAGCAACATTCTTCAAAAGTTGATCGAGGCGCTCGCCAACGGTCGCACGATCTGAGGTTGTGCTCGCCGTCTGCAGAAGTGCCAGCT
>JACCDR010169724.1_pt1 | contig 10396 bp, 15 predicted proteins | sample 7446431 | NCBI WGS metagenome assembly JACCDR01 (sample SAMN15323443, study PRJNA562643) | freshwater metagenome | isolation source: river surface water | place: USA:Blue River Watershed | collected 2017-08-17 | reverse complement strand
GGGGCGTGCGACCGCCGCCGCGAACCGCGCCGCGCGGGCGGCCGGACAGGGCGAGGACAAGCCGGCGGCCAAGAAGACCCGCAAGGCGAAGCCGGCGCCGGAGCCCGTCGAGGACGACGAGATCGAGGACGACTTCGCCGACCTGGACGACGACGAGTGATCTCGTCCATGATCTGAGGGCAGCTCATCCTGTAAGTCGTGCGTGCACGCAGGGGTGCGGCCCTCGCCCACTGCCCCGAGCTGCGCCGTTCGTCGTCAACGTGCGCGCGGCCGGGGCAGTGTGGTGGACAGCCTCTGTTGACACGGCGCGCGTCGTCTGATACTGTAGTTACATGACGACGAACGAACTCCCCTCCAACCCGCTAATCGAGAAGCTGATCGACCTCGCTGACAACTTCAACAACATGGTGCAGGCGGACGCAACCAACGCCTACGTCGCCGTGGCCGATCTCCTCGACCGGATCGAGTACGACACCGAGGGCGAGCAGGGACCCGACTATGACAGCTTCCTTGACAACGTCGAAGAGCTCGTCAAGAATCACTTCGAGACCGATGACTACGACGTGTTGATCCCGTGCCTCGAGCAGCTGCAGGACGACATGGACGATCTGGAGGAGAACTGCAATGAGTGACAGCCGTGACCCCCGCAAGGACGCGAAGAAGATCACGCGTCAGCACAACGCGATGCTCGCCCGCAAGGCGCGCAAGTCGAAGCCCTGGCAGCGACGCTGGGTGGTGTGACGTGCGGCGCCCCGCGTGATTTGCTTCACACGATGGGGCGCGCGTATCGTCGACACCCTCACTTGACAGACGCACGATCGTCTGTTAAGATGAACTCGTTCAACTGAACACCGCAAGACCACGACTGAGGAGTCAAGGACAATGCCGACGTTCACCGTCGCCCAGGTTGCCGCCGAACTGAAGATCGAGCCGAAGCTGCTCCGCCGGCTGCTGCGATCGGACAAGACGCTCACCGCCCCCGGCTCCGGCAGCAGCTGGTCCTTCACCGCCGACGACATGCCGTACCTCCGGGGACTCGTCGAGGGCCACAAGACCGGCAAGGTCTCGAAGACCGCGCGCACCACACCGATCCGTGACGACGCCGGACTCCCCGCCAAGGTGTGCCGCTCCCACACGATGACCGACCGTGCGCGTGTGCGGGCCCTGACCGCCGAACGCACCGCGCGTCTCGAGCAGGCCCTGCGCTCGGCCGGACTGCACATCTCGCAGCTGCGCCCGGGCACGGGACGCACGTGGAAGACCCAGGACGAGGTCGCCGCGGAGCTCGCCGCCGCTGTCTGACCCGACTTGCAAGTCGCCCCTCGGTCTGATACGATCGGGGGGCGTTCTTGTTCAACGACTGAGGAGTCATTGTGCGACAGTTCAAATCTCTCGACACAGTCGAGGTCGATCTGCTGCAATGCTACGTGCTGCGTCATCGCTGGCAGCTGCGGGCGGGGCTCGTGACGACAACCATTGTCGACGGGGATCCCGTGATCGAGTGGGACCTCGAATGCACCAGCTGCGGCTCGCACGCCACCGAGATGCGCGATGCGAAGGGCAAGCGATTCCCGGGCACCGCGCGCACGTACGACTTGCACGACGACTACCGGATCCTGTTGAATTCGGGCTGGACACGCGAGCAGGCGTTCCTCGAGTTGCGCGACCGCACGAATTCGCGCGTGTGATACCCTAGGGCGAAAACGCAAGTACACGTTAGGGACGATTCTGTGGCCGCATTCATGTGCCCCCGGTGTGGGAACAACCGATCCAAGCGCAAGCACGCGCTGTGCACGATCTGCTTCTTCATCGACGATCTGATGCAGGAGCACCACGAGGGCCAGCACAGGGATCGGTTCAACGTGTCTTGTCCCTCGTGTCGATCCAAGCACAACATCGCTCTCCGTGAGTCGGGGGCTACGGACTACGTCAAGCGCGTGCTTGCGGCCCGGCCCCTGACTCCGGCCCTGGCTCGCTTTCTCCTTCGCCTTGACAAGGACGGCCTGATCGCTGCGACCAAGCTGGGTGCACGAGGGTCCCAGGCGTTGCTGCATCTGCGCGACCAGGGGCACGTCGAGCTGTCCGATCGCAACGTCCGTGTAAGCGCTAAATCGCGCGCTGACGCGTTGGAGCTGCTCGCTTCGAGTGAATCCCCACACGTGCGATCCCCGAGTCCTAGGGCGACGCCTGGGCGTGTGCAATCATCATCTCACGCGCAATGCGCGCACGAATCGACGCCGAAAGCGCGTGCGAAGTGCCGAGCCGAACGTCGGAGGACCGACCGATGATGAAGTGCCCGTCATGTCAGCAGCCCCGCGACTCTCACCGCCTGTTGGGTGTGGTCATCAACACATCCGCGTGGCACGACATCACCGAGGGACGTGTGATGCCCTCGGAGGTGTGGCCAGGTCGAGGGCAGATCATGAAGCACAACGCCGAGGTGCTGTGGAGCAAGCGCGGAAAGATCTTGCGTCGTCGCCTTGACACGGGTCGGCGCTCGGCGTAGACTTACTGCATGACGACGAACACCAGCCACTCGAACTGCACGCACCCCGCTACGAAGTCCGCTCGCGCCGCCTGCCGCAAGGGTCGCCTGAACGCGGGCCCTGAGGTGACCTTCGCCAACGTGACGATGGCTCCCGCCCTCGCGGCTGCGATGCAGCGAATCGTCAAGATCGAGTGGGAGCGCGAAACCTGCAGCCGCTGCGCCGGCACGGGGCAGTACCCCTCGCCCGCGTGGCAGGGCGTGTGCCTGAAGTGCGGGGGCAAGGGTAAGATGCTCACCCGGGCTGGCCGTGCGGCCCTCGCCAAGTACGACGCGTACCTGGCCGCGCACCACACCAAGAACATGATCGACCTGGAGCCGGGCGACATCGTGCGCGACCACGACGGCCGACGCACTGTCGTCGAGGTTGACCGCACGATCAAGCCCATGGGCACGACGTCGATCGGGGTCGAGGGCACCGACTCGTACGTGACGTACACCAACCTCACGATCACTGTCAAGTATCGCAGCACCAGCTACATCATCGGCCCGTACTGCAAGATCGCCCTCGTTCCTCGGGGCGAGGAGGCCCAGGCTGCGTTCCGCCACGTCGCCCACATGAAGGGCGCGATCGTGCACTACGCCGTGTGACTCCACACGAACGGACTAGCCCTGCACCTTGTGTGTGGGGCTGGTCTGCTGTATAGTCATGGCATGACGACGAACTCCTCCCCCTCCCTCCCCACCAACCACACGCGCAACACCCGCAAGGGCCGCTACGTCTCCAACGCCCTGACCACCGACATCAAGGTCCGCGACTACGTGCTCGTCGACCGCATCGCCGGCTACCTGCAGGTCGACGCCATCGAGGAGACCCCCCGGGGCCGCGTGTTCCACGGGCACTACTCCAACGGTTCGATCGCCTTCGTTCGCCCGACCGCCGATCGTTGCACCGCGTGGCTGGCCTACTGACCCCCTCGACCAATGGCCCTGCACCCTCGGGTGTGGGGTCATTCGTCAGAGACGCTGAAATCGCCCTGGATGCGCTGGGACGTCGCGTCGTGAGTCAACCCCCAGGCGAGCATGTCCAGCGCGTCAGCGACGCTCCTAGGCACTCCTACGATGCCTCCCGCTCGGGCGATGCGACCCATGACGTACAGCTGAATCTCTGAGGGCTGCGAGTCGCGCCGAGGCATCTTGGTCTCGAGCGCGAACAGGCGACCGCGCACCACACCGAGAATGTCTGGAACGCCCGCCGGCGTGAGGGGTCCGCCGTGCACCTTGAAGCACCAGATATCACGACCGTACTCGCGGCGCAACGCTTTCTGAATGTTGTACGAAAGCCTTGACTCAGGCTGGCTCATGTGATATTCCACCCCCGGGCGAGCGCGTGCTCCTCGAATTGGTCAATCTTGGGTTGGGACAAGTAGGGGTACAACAGCCCCATTACGTGTAGGATATGCTGACGGCGTGTGCAAGCCCACACGTACACGATGCCGGGTACCGTGGACTGCTTTCGTTCACGTTGGCTCAGTCGTCCTCGGCGTTCTACAGCCTCATAGAATCGATTGATGCAGACGGGATTGTGCTTCTGGGACACCTGCATCACCAGGCTGTATTCACCATGGAAGCATATGTTGCCCTCGCCATCCCAAAAGCCTGCAGCCCAAGCGTGTTCTGTATCCATGAGAAGATCCCTCAAACTCGGGAGCAGCCCCCACCCTGACGACTGAGGAGGAAGACAGGAGGGGGGCCGCTCGTATTACTATGTTACGTGCCGTGCGTACCCGGCGTCAACCGGGAATGGCACTACAGGTCGTCGATGTCGAGTTCGTCGAGGTCCTCCTCGGCGTCGTCGTCGTCGGACGTCTCCGGCTCGGGCTTCGCCTTCTTGGCGGGCTTCTTCGCCGGCTTCTCCTCCGGCTCGTCCTCGGCCAGGTCCGACGCGGGGAACACGCCGACGATCTTGGAGCGGACCTTGCCCTCGTACTCGTCGTCGTCGAGGGACATGCCCACCTCCTTGCCGATGACCTTGTTGAGCGTCTCCGAGGTCAACTTGATCTTCTTCTTGGGGATGTTGACGCCGGCCGCCACGAACAGGTTGCGCAGCTTCCACAGGCTGTTCTCGGTGAACACGCAGTTGTAGCGGTACACGGCCGAGGGCTGGTCGGCGTCGGCGATCGCGTAGATCACCTGCTGGTTGCCCGCCTTGGACTCGCCCCACTCCGCGTCCTTGACGATGGCGCGGTAGTCGCCGGGCTCCTGGTGCTTCGGGTTGTATCCCGACTGCTCCCGGACGTTGGTGAAGTCGAGGACGACGGACTTACCGGACTCGATCGGCACTGGTGATCCTGCCTTCTCTGATGAGCTGGGTGAGCTTGGGAACGGTCGGGCCCTTGAGATAGTCGGGGAGAACGAAATCCGACCGATAGCCCGTATCGTACGCGACGTGTGGTGCCAGCCACAAACGACGCTGGATGACCTTCTTGTCCTCGATCTTGGGGTGATCGAGTCGAACTGTGTAGATGCGCCCGATCACATCCACGATGGAATTCACGGCGGAACGGGCGCCCTTGGGAAGGTCCGGAACGTACATCATCGAGGTAGCCTCGGCATCGCCGTCCTCGGCGTCCGGGTCTTCCTCGACTTCCATCGCACGTTCCTGGGCGGTGTAGATGATGCCCATGTCCAGGGTGTGGAAATTCCAGAGCATGCCCTTCAGCAGCTCGCCGGACTTTCCGTAATCCTGCTTCTGCACCATTCCCGGCTTGCGGGTGAGATCACGTTCCTCCTCGAGTCCCATCACGAATCGGAGACTCATGTTGGAGAAACGCGTCAGCCCATCGACGCACACCCATCGGAAGCTGTGGTTGCCCCGCTTCAGATACTGGTACGCGTCGTCGAACTCCTGCCAGTTGTTGATGGGCCACGTGTTCGGATCCGATTGGGTGAGACCCACCGTGCCCTCCTCGGGATCGAGGATCAGCACGTCCGGAGCCGTTGATGCGAACCTGGTCTTTCCCTTCTTGTTTCGGCCGTAGACCAAGAACCGAGGCTTGCGACCCATCTGGCTGGGCCGTCGGATCTTCGCCGCGGCAATGGCGTCATAATCCTTTGCCATGTCACCTCCTTACATGACGATTATACGTGGTCGCATTGTGGTGAGGCTATTCGCCCAGGTTCCTTTCGTCGTTGTAGTACTCCATCGGATCGGCTTCTCGGAAGTCCTGTCGTCGCACGTTGCCGGCCATTTCCGGCATGTAGAGTTCGGTCTCGCAAAGCCGACGATAGCTGCACATGAAGTCACAGCTACGGTCCGGCACGCGTTCTACTCCCGGCTTTCCGAACGGGTAGGTGTGGATTCGCCGGTGAGTTCGATATGCTTCAGCAGCAAGTACCTTGAGAACTCGCTCGTCCCGCTCGAATCGATGCCGCTGGAAGAATGGCGATGTTTGGACGGACCCCTCGCTGTAACGGTCAGCTCGGAGTCGCTCCACAGTTGCAGCTGCCCGGGGATCGGTCCGCGCGATTCCGAGACGTTTGAGCTCCCGGCAGTAGGCGACATACGTGGTGTCTCCCAATTTCTTGTAGAACCTATCCCCCTTGAGTGTGAGCTTGGGCAGCGACGGCGGGGCAGTCTTGAGGTAATTCCAGATGAACCCCTGCACCGGAATGCCCATGCGACGGGCGGCCCACACGTACAGAGCCGACTGGGAGTCCTTGAGTCGAAACGACCCCGAGGGCAGGTTCTTGTGGTTCTTGTGATCGACGATCCATAGCCCGAACTCATCCTCGATCAGCATATCCACTTTGCCCCGGTAGATCCCACCGTCGGGCCACGTGGTCTCTACGAGAAACTCAATCTCGTGCACAACCCAGTTGTCCTCCTTGTAATGCCAGATGTAGGAGAGCATGAGGTTGTAGCAATCGGTGGGCAGGTCGCCGAGGGCTTCCTTTTCCTCATCGAACAACTCGCCGTATTTCTCAGACAGCTGACGATGGACCTCTTTCCAGTCCTCGCCCTTGTAATACGCCTCGAGCAGCCAGTGCATCCACTTGCCGAATTGCAACGGCCGACCGATGCTACGCGGCTTGAGTCGTAGCTTGTACTTGTATTCCGTTTGCTTCGGACAACGGCGCATGGTCTTGAGCATGGAGTGCGTCGAGATAGGCACGCCCTCATCATTATACAGGACCACTACGCAGCCTCCAGAATGGAAAGGTCGAAGTTGTAAACCTGATCGGCGGTCAATTCCTTAGCCCCGCCCCAGCGTGAACCGACCTTGCAGTCGGCGACGATCGGGACGTCGAGATTCATCCCGAACAAACGGCGAACGGGGAGATTCTCCATCGTGCCCTTGATGATGGGCAGGCAGGTCGATAGTTCGTCGTGTGGGATCTCGTAGTTCACCGCGTCGTGCACGGTTCCGATCGGATGCGCCTTGAGACCCATCTTGCGGAATCGCTTGGATACGAGGACGAACGACAGCAACGCGAGGTCCGAGGCGAGTCCTTGCACCGGGGAGTTGATCGCCTGTCGTTCTGCTTCAGCACGGACCTTGTTGTCGGGGGAATCGATGTCGGGCAGGTGTCTTACGCGTCCCAGGGGCGTTTCTACACGCTTGTATTTACGTGCTAGCGCACGTTGACGCGCGTGCCAGGGGAGCAACTGCGGGAATTGATCGAAGAACGCCGTACGTGCGTCCTGCGCCTGTTCGGGAGTGACGACGATCTGGTAATTCGACAACGCCGTGCCCATGAACTTGGTGGCACCCATGCCATACAAGAACCCGAAGTTCACCGCCTTGGCCATCTTGCGTTCGTGCTTAGTGACCTCGGCTGCGGGCTTGCCCGTCATCCGCATTGCCATTGCGGTGTGGATATCTGCGCCGGCGGCGTACAGATCGAGCATGGTCTGCTCGCGTGCGATGAACGCGGCGATACGTAGCTCGACCTGGCTGTAGTCGAATTCCACGAACGCGGAACCCGGGGGTGCCCCGAAGATGCCTCGCACGAGTTGATCCCGAGGAACCTGCTGCAGGTTCACGCCTCGAATCTGTGCGCGACCCGTGATCTTGTCTGCGTCAGCCTTGCCACTACTGAGTCGTCCAGTGACAGTTCCACTGACCTTGAAGTTGGTGTGAATTCGAGAATCACTGTCAAGCTGCTCGGAGTAGGCACTGAAGAAAGCGGTGCAGTACTTATTCCACTTGACTCGTTCAAGGAGGAGAGGTACGACTGGATGAGAAGATTGTAGAGCGAGCAGCACGCCCTCAGCCATGCTTGGATCACCAGGGTCTCCGTTGTCCTTGGTTTTCCCTCGTTCGATGATAGGAAGGCCGAGATGCTCGAAGAGAAACCAGCGAGCAAAATTAGAAGCATTGAAGTTCACCCCGTCGGTCTTCAGCTCGCCGGACTTGTAATACACCTTGAACGGGTGATCCTCGGGGACGTACTCCCGAATCCGTTGATCGATCGCCTCCAGCTCGGATTTGGCGATGTGCCAATTCGTCATCATCTGCGGCTGGTCTACCCACACACCCGCGCGTTCGGTGGGAATGAACTCGTTGCTTGCCGGCATGATGAGGCGCTGGAATAGCAACGCCTTGCGCTTGTTCTCCGGCAATTGCATGTGCCCTCGGAGAATGAAGTACAGCCTGGACGTGTGGAATGTGTCGAGGGCACAGTACTCGAGCACCTCGTCCAGGGGATCGCTGAGCAGGTCGGACGTGTCGATGGCCCAGGGCGGCGCGCCGAGTAGCTGACGTGCCAGAGGCTTGAGACCCTTGGGTCTATTCTCGTCGAGGAGATGCGCGGCGAGCATCGTGTCGAACGTCTGATCGATTGTTGACCAACCGAATTGACGCAGCCAGCGACAGTCGAACTTGCCGTTATGCGCTACACGTTTGGTCCTTGACTGCACCACGTGATGGAATTGTGCGAGGACCTTGCGCCATACACCGCGCCAGGGTGATTCCGGGTGATACAGCGGGATAGCCCACACCCGCTCGGGCGAGGTCGAATCCTCGTTCCACAGCGTGAATGCGATGCAGACAATCCGTGAGCTCGGGGCAAACTCGTTGAATCCCGTGGACTCGATGTCGAAGGACACGCCGTGCGCGTTACGGATATCACTGCGACACTTGTACAGATCCTCGCGTGTCCAGGCGACGTTGTACTCAGGCATCTCGTGCTGAGTGAATACGTCTTCGCCACGCATGACGTTGGCGACGTACGACAGATCTGCCTCGAACCCGCCCTTCTGACCGGGATTGCGATACACCGCGGCAGGGCTGATCGTGGCGATGACCGGAATACGAGGGTGACCGATCGTCTTGGCATCGTAGGTGATTCCACGGTGTTTCGTGATGCCAGACTTACCGGTCACCGACGACAACGCCTCGTTACCCAGGCACAGAATCATATCTGGATTGATCGCGGCTACCTCTTCGCTGAGATAACCACGACACGTCTTGATATCGGTCTTGTTGGGGCTCATATCCCAGGTGCGGCATTTCGTCGCTCCGGTGAATGCGCAGTCCTCGGGGTTGATGCCGGCACGCTCGAGATAGGTCGTGATCTCGCTGAGCTGGCGGTCCCCCCACGGCTTGCCCTGCACCACGAGGAGCTTTGCGGTGTGGGAACCCGTTGCCGTCACGCAACGATCTATGCCGTCAGCCTGCTGACACATCCGGCACATCTCACAATCCGCGTTACGGACCATGAGTTGTAGCCTGGGGTTCATCTTGGGAGGCATTCATTCACTCCCTGTCAAGGTGCACAATAGTAGGTTTCCACACTCGCCGCTTCGAGCAGGTCTAGCCCCGACGGGTCACGGTATTCCACGCCGAACACGACCCTAACAATGCCGGCGTTGATTATCAACTTCGCACAGTTCACGCACGGAGAATGCGTCACGAACAGTTCCGAATCCTGGGTAGTGGATCCGTAACGTGCTGCGAAGGCGATGGCGTTTGCCTCGGCGTGAACTGCCGCGTCACACGGGACCTCTGACTCGTGCAGGCAATGAGCCATCCCCGAGGGCGGTCCGTTATATCCAGACGTAATCATCCGGCCATCTCGAGCCACGACCGCGCCGACATTGAGCCGATTGCACGTGCTGCGCTGGGCGATCACGACCGCAACCCGCATGAGTGTTTGGTCCCGTGTGGGTCTCATTCCACGTCACCCCGGAACAAATGCAGATTGGAAATCGTCATGTTCAACCGCCCCGGACGCATTGACTTCTCGGGCACGATGTGATCGTCCTCACCCTCACGCCAAGCGAGCTGGTCGCAGATCCACTGCATGAGGCGAGCTGCCATGAAGACATCATTGTGGAAGTGACGGGCGAAGTCACAACTCCGCATCGAGTACCAACAGTCGAGATTGCCTTCGCCGTCGTTCTGGAAATGGTAGAACAACGTGCAGGGGACCCGGTAATCGGTCGCGCCGGTGTCCTCGGGGAACCACACGGGGAGCACGGCCTGACGCGTGAGCGGGTTCACGGCCAGCTGGTGCACCACATCGTGCAGATCCCCGTACTCGAACCGGATCCCGTAGTGGTTCACGGGTGAACCGTTGTACTTGGGCAAACCCTCGCCGGCATTCTTCGGCCAGAATCGTTCGGGGTAGGTGTGGGAAAACACCTTGTCCTCGACGTGTCGGTCTGCATCGCCCTTGTGGTAGGGCCACCACCTGTACGATGGCGCTGGGTTCAACGGCTTGCCGCTGACCCGTTCCTGGAAGTGATCCTCGGCCCAGGGCATGTCCGGTCGCACGTCACGCATGAGCGCTGAGGGGTCCGCTGAGACGTTGTAGACGATCGCAACGTTACGTAGCTCGTGCGCGTCATGCTGGGCGCTCTGGGACACGTTCAGCGTCTGCCACGCGCCGCGGTTGAACGGGGTG
>JACCDR012522959.1_pt1 | contig 10397 bp, 10 predicted proteins | sample 7446431 | NCBI WGS metagenome assembly JACCDR01 (sample SAMN15323443, study PRJNA562643) | freshwater metagenome | isolation source: river surface water | place: USA:Blue River Watershed | collected 2017-08-17 | reverse complement strand
GATGACGAAATTGTTGGAGTGGAAGATTTTGTCGGAAAAAGAAAAATCAAGGAATTGCACATTGTTCCCACAATTTGCGGAGCTGGAGTGGCGGCTTTAGCTGTTGGCGCTGTTGCTCTTATTGGAGCTGCGGCAACTGCTGGAACTTATGCCTTTTTGTCATCCGTATTACTTGCTGTTGCATTTTCAGCAATCTCTTTTGGTATTCAAGCTTTAATGGCCAAGCCACCAGATGCAAATTCTCCATCTGCTGGAGCATCAAGCGCAACATCAGCAACAAGCAAAAGCTTTTTATTCACTAACAAAGAAAACATCAAACAACAAGGAAACCCTGTGCCTATCGGTTATGGCCGTTTGAGAATTGGCTCCGCTGTTATCCAAGAAACCATCAAGAGTTATCCTAATAGTATTTCCACTTTTGATGAATTTGTGTCTCAAGCAACTCAAGAAGGCCAAGGAAACATGAGCGTTGTAAACAACCAGCAAACTTAATGCATCACTTTTTACAGAAAAACATTAACAATATTCAAGGCGCAGGCTTTGGCAAAAAGGGTGGTGGCGGTGGCTCTCCGCCCGCTCCTCCTCCTGCGGAATTACAGCCTCCTAAACTTGGCAAGCTGCAAACTTTAGCGTCTTATTCCTATAGTGAAATTATAGATTTAGTTGGAGACGGCCCAATTGAAGGTATTGTTAACCAAAACGGCCAATATGTTCAAGGCAATAGAATATTTGAGGGAATATACTTTGACAATACTCCAATTAAAAAAAGCTTTGATTTATCTTATACTGGAACATTTCCAGTATCAGCAAGTGGTTACTCTTTAACGGGTTCAACAACTGCCATTTATAACAAATGGTTTTCTTCTGGAGAATTTATTAATTATGACTTTACTGGCATTGGCGCTCAAGTTACAACTGGTGCCCTGTCTGGCAATTTAGTTTCTGGGTTGGACCCTTATATTCTTAAGTATAATTCTTATTTTGCCAACCATGCTACTGTTAATGATCCTTACTTGTCAGTAGATTATTCTCCAATTACGCATGCTGGACACTCTGGCGATCTTTTTCATTGTCCAGACCCTTATCTAAGAGATAAAAAATGTGAAATAACTTGGAATAGAGAAGATATTGCCAAAAGTATTTTCAAAAGCATCGACCTTCTTAAGACAATTTCAACAAGCCCTTCCACTTACGGCGAAAGCGCATCCGAAATTGCTTCTCAAAAGCTTTTAAGATATAATTATTCTTCATGGACAGAAGTTAGAAACAAACTTCTTCCGTATCCAATTAATAGCGACGATGATGATTATCCATTATTTGCTGTCAAATTTGAGTTTGGCTCTCCCTACTCTGAAAGCGTGTTGAATCACTGCGGAAATTCTTTGGTAAATATAGACGTTGACAATAAGCAAGTGACTGTCTCCAGTGATTTTACTTTAAACAAGTACACTAATACTGTGCTTTTTGACGATATAGCTAATCAGGTTTCTCAAAAAGTTGAGATTGAAGAAATTCAAACAGCCAACATTGTCAGACCTATTCAATATTTAGATTTGACTTATCTTCAAAAGACCACAAATACAACAGTAGAAATCGGCGGATCAGTCATTGTTTTTGGATTTAAGAACGGCAGAAAAGCACCATCAGAAGAATCAATCAAGGCGATTCGTGACTTTATTCAAGCTTTTTATATTGTTCGTCCAGATAATGAAAAGTATAACTATAATAATGTCTTATGCGAACCTCGCTATGGGGATGAAATCCAATCGCCATTAAGTTATTTTGATAAAGTCTATATTGATAAAGAATACGGAATTAAACTTCCTGGTCCGTTTGATGTTTCTAATCAAATTTTTAGAGTTTCTAATTTTGATGATGATACTGGATTCTACCTGCGTGGGACTTATGAGTTTCCTCTCCAAGGAGCTTTGACTAACGAAGGGTCTTCTGACACTCGTAGTGGAAAAGATTTCTCAAGTTATGCTGGGAACAGCCGCAGCCAATTTGTTGAAGAGGCTGTTCCGATTACTCATGTTATTGAAAATTCGGAGGTTGAGAGAGTATTTATCAGCATTGGTGTACGAGCCCTAAGTGACACTAACCAAATTGACACTTCTCTTCCTGGGATTGGAAGCGTTCAAGCGGGATCAAAAATACCAACAGCAGTTCGATTCAAGGTGGAGATTGGCCTTCTCGATCCTTTTGGAAAGGAAATATCGTCTTCGATTGAAGAGAGAATTTATCAAATTGTTGGAATGGCCGATTCTCCAGCTCTTGTTGACATTGGCCGTGAAGAAGTTTCTTTTATTCTTAATAACTTTAAGTTTATTAAAGGAACTAGAGGAAGCAACGAAATTAATGCTTCCACAGCAATTATTCTGCCCGAAGCGTCAACAGATACTAAGCGTTTTGTCAGAGTAACAAGAACTACCTATGAAACATCATCAGTATTAGTTCGGCGCGAACTCTCTCTTGAAAAAATCACAGAAGTAATTAACACTAAATTTGCCTATCCAAGGTCAGCAGTTATTGGAGTAAAAATTGATTCTAGAAATTTATCGACTATTCCGCCGCGAAACTATGATTTAAGAATGAAGAGAATCATGGTTCCTAGTAATTATTTTCCTTTGGCACCTGATGGAAAGGATAAAAGAAGATATAAAACTGCTACAGAATTTAACGCCGCAACAAATTCAGACCTTTTGATTTATAGAGGTAATTGGGACGGTACATTTAAACAGGCATGGTCGGATAATCCTGCATGGGTTCTATTTGACATGCTTACCAACACAGACTATGGCTTAGGATCATTTATTGAGCCAAGTCAAATAAACATTTGGGAGCTTTATAAAATTGGCCGTTTTTGTGACGCTGTTGATAAAAATGGATATTTTGTTGGCGTTGACAACACTTTTGGCGGGAAAGAACCAAGATACTCGATTAACGTTATAATGGCGGATAAAATTAATGTGTTTGACACTATTAATGCTATTTCGTCTGTTTTTCGCGGTAATGTGTTTTATGCTAATTCTTTTATTGATTTTTCTGATGATAGAATCAAGATACCAATGGCCGAATTTTCAAATGCAAACGTAAAAGACGGAACATTCAGCTATACTAACTCACGAAAAGATGAGGAATTTAATGTTGTCGAAGTATCTTACCTTGATGAGAATGATGAATTTAAGCCAAAAATTGAATATGTCGAAAACTCGGACGACATTCGCAAAAGAGGAATACTAAGAACAACTGTTGACTCGTTTGGGGTGACAAGCAAAGCAATGGCTAATCGCATTGGCAAACATGTTCTTTATGCCACAACTAATGAGAATCAAGCAGTTGGTTTTATTGCTGGGAATGAAAGTCTTTACGTCAAACCTGGAGATTTGATTTCTATTAATGACGAGCTTAAAACTCTTCAAAGAAATTTTGGCAGAGTTTTGGACGTGATCCCAGAACAAAGAAAAGTTTGGCTGAATGAAAAATATCAAAGCACCTATTTTCTCAATGAGATAACTCTTTTTGCTCCAACGGGCAAAAGAACATATGATCAACTATTCGCTCAAGCAAGAGCGAGCGGCGGAATATCATTTAAAGACGTTTATGAAAGCGATGTTCCTCAAATTCAAACGTTTAAAATCTCTGGATATGATAATTCGCCAGAATATGGCTCTCATGTTTATTTGCGTCCAACAACAACTTATCCTTTGGCGACTTTTACTGGAGAAAGTTTCTTAATGACTGGATTATATAGTGGAATAGGGACACAGAATGGTTTCCCTCTCTACTCTGGGATACAAAACACAACACTAGGTTTTAAAATTTTAAGAGATACTCATCCTGTTTTTTATTATAATTCTGGACAATCAGCTCAATATCCAGATGCTCTTGTTTTAATATTTAATGCTATTGAAACGGGTCAGATTATTTTTAATTTCAATAGTCCTGTTTCTACTGTAGTTAGTTTTACTACAGGCAATGCGATAGGTGATTATTGGATTGACACGTCAACAATGGTTACAGAAAGTGAGATGGCGTCTCAATTAGCAAGCGTTTTAAACGGCGAAATTACTAATGTCAATTTGTCAGCGTCTAATACGGTTGTTAATATTTATAACAATTCTCCTGGGTCTTCTTCTTATAGCCAGTTATCGTCTTCCTTGTCAACAATAACATATTATGGTGGCGGCTATGGAGAAGATGCATCATCTCCAACTAGCGGTTATAACCAAGTATTAGATGATTTTTGGAGCTTAAAAAGCGGAACTGGAGCTATAATTTCTGGATGCTCTGGACTATCTCAGCCATATTATGGCGTTTGGACAAGTGGAGGATGCATCGACTCCTCTACAATGGACAACGCTAACTTGGAATTTTTAAATCGAGTTAAAAAAGGCTCTCCGTTTGGAATCTCAATGTCTGGAATGGAAAAAGAGACTTATAAAGTCACCTCTATAAGGGAAGCCGCTGTTAATGAATATGAAATTGCCGCAATTAAATTCAACACGGGAAAATTCGCCGAAATTGAATCTTCTCAAAATTTAGATGATTTTTATTCCGAATATTCATTTATTCCAAGACAAGATACTGTTGCTGCTACGTCAACAGACGCACAGCTCTATTATTTAGACTCTCCTGTAATAACGAATTTTCAAACAGGAAATTACGACGGCCAATCTGATGCTTTGGATATTTCTGGAAGATGGAGCGGAGTAGCTGGTGCAACAAGCTATTTTGCAACTCTTATTACTCCAAATGGTTCTAAAATCTCTACGAGCGTATCAACAACTGGATGTGTTTTCAACGACCAAAGCCAGATTGGTTATTATAGGTTGACTTTGGCCGCAAAAAATTCCTCTCTTGGATATACCTCAAGAACTGTGTCAACGGGCCTAAATGTTTACGCATCTGCCAGTTTGTCAACTCCATATATTAAAAATATCACAATAGGATGATCAAAACTTTTTCTCAAGGATATAATTTAGCAATTCCGCCCGCTGTTGGCTCTGGAAGCGGCATTGCTTTGTATAAAAGCCCGAAATTCAACTTAACACTTGTTGATAAATATGGACTAAATGTTAATAGTTCCGCCCAATATGGCAACCAAAATTCCCTGTATTATAATGTTGACGTGCATTATCCAGATGGAACTTTGGCCCCAAACGGCTCTGACTATGAAACAGGATTAAAAAATCCAGTTTATACCTTCACCTATGAAAAAAACACTGGAGCTTTTAATGGTTCGCCGCAAAGAAATTATAGCTTAGTTTTTAAAGTTCACGAAACAAATCCAGCATCAAGTTCAAGCGGCCAATACAATGTTTATCATAATGAAGCTGAGATTTCCAGCGTTTCTGGAGTTTTAGATGGAACTTTGCTAGGCGGAGGAGCCAGAAATCGAACAGGAACCATAGATATTAATCTAACGCTCTCTAATAATTCTTTTTATAGAGTAAATAAATTTGAGATTTATACAGGAGCTTCTTCATCTTTTTCCATCGTTACTGGAACAGGTGCAGGTGCGAATCTTTTAAAGTCGATAACTGCTTTTGATCAAAAAGCAAATTACACTTTAACAATTAAAGACGGCGAGCAGCCTTCTAATGGTAATTATTATTTTTATAAGATTTTGCCGTATGATGATTTTGGTTCGGGCGTTTCTTATACGGGAAATTTGAGCGGATTAATGTACTCTGTTGAGAGTCCAGCTTTTACTGTAAACAATATTACAGGTAAAAACTTTGTAATGATTAATGATGGAAATTATGTGATAACCACATATCATTCAGGAAATTTTTCTGGCACTGGTTACAGTGTGTTAGATAGAGTTTTGAACATTTCTGGGAATATTATTTCGGGCGGATGGTATAACGTCAATGCTGGCGATGACTTCACTCAAAACTCAACTCAGTATTTCAAAACAATCAAATATCTCGCCCAAACAATTGATGGAACTGGCAATGTTTCTAGCCGCGAAATTCTCATTACAGACAATTCCACAAGTAGAACAGGAATCTCTAGAACTGGAATTATTTATTCGGAATACGCGGTTAGCGATAACAGCCAAAGCTCGCAATTTTTAGTCTCTGGAAGCGGCTACGGTTCTGGAAGCGGTTCGATTCTTTTGTTAGCAAAAGTTAATTATCCAACTGGTCAATATAAACTCTTAAGAACTATAATGTAATGTTAGGACAAATTGTATTTTTCGCCAGCGGTCCCGCTGAAATTTCTGGCAATATTCTTTCCACTAATACTGGAAATCTTGGCTCGTCCCAAAATAGATATTCTAACCTATATTTAACTGGCACAGGTTTTGCTGATGAATTTTCAGCTAGAAAAACGTCCGCATCAACGGGAGAAATAACTTCCTTAAGCATTTACAATCTTTATCCTATCGGACAGCCCGATTTGGGCCATAATTCATTGAGATGGAGGCATTTATATATCACTGGAACGGGATATATGGACAAACTTTCAGCTAGAGAAATTAGCGCCCAAACTGGAAGCATTGATTCATTGTCAGTTGGCACTGGATATTTTGATAAAGTAAGTGTTCGAGAAATTTCGGCCCAAACAGGAGAAATTACTGGCTTAAGTGTTGGAAACATTTATCCAGTTAATCAGCCAAATCTTGGTCACTCTTCGCAAAAATGGAACAACTGTTATTTAACAGGAACAGGTTACTCTTATAGCCAAGAGGTTATTTATAACGGCCAATCAGAAGAAGTAATTACAAGGGCTGAAACAACGGGCCGTTTTGTTTGCAAAACAGTGTTAGAAGATCAAACCATTGATTTCTCCTCTGGGGCAATTTCTGGATTGTTTTTTAACATGACAGCGAATAAAACTTACAAATTCGACTATAGCCTTCATTATTCTGGCTCTGCCACATCCGAAGGTATTCATTTATGCTTTAGTGGAACCAGCTCGTCAACTTTTGCTGCTGGTAACATTCTAATTAATGATTTTAACTCTACAGTAAAAGCTTATCCTGTGACAGGATATTTGCAGGTTATTAGTAATAACCAAGGTTCAACCGATAGAAACACTATATTTGCTAATATTCTTGTCACTAATGGGCCGCAGGATTCTACTCTCCACTTGATTGCAAGTAAAGAAACAAACTCTTCTTCTCCTGCTTTGAGTATTAATTCTGGATCGTGGGCTACTATGACGCAGTATTAATTGCCTCTACAATAGCTTGAGCTAGAGCTTTTACTTGGTCAGAGCGAAGCTCTATATTACAAATGTTATTTGGGTTCAGACCTTGATCAAGCTTTCTTTGCTTGTAGATTTCATTGGCCTTTGAAAGAATTTCTTCAAGATTTAATTTCATGGTTTTGCCAGTAGTTGTTTTGCGCCACTCATGAAAGCAGTTTTTTCTGCCTTATTTAGGCAAGTGTAATGTTTTTTCAAACGACGATACACGCGACGAGTAATAGCGTTTTCGCTTGTGTGGTTGGCGAGTTGGCGGATAGTTTTGGCGGCGGATTTTCTCATAGATTAAAAGCTTCTAGCGTGTATTTAAACGGTTCTCCTTCAATATTCTTTACGAGATTTAGCATTTCGGCAGCTATTTCTCGAATTTCTCTTTGCGCCTCTGGTTTGTTTCTGAGGCTTAGAAAGTGATAAAAACTTCTCCAGTTAAACATAACATCTGCTTGAATTTGAGAATTGTATGTTTTAAAGAAGCGAGCAGATTCTTTTGCGCGTTTACGACCTAATACAGGTTCAAGTTCTTTGAGGCATTGATGGTATAATGCATTGCCTTCTTCGGTAAACTTTTGAAGTGTTTCTGCCCAACTATCAACAGAAAAATTTGTATGAGGATAATCCCATTCCTCACCATTATGACCGTCTAATGCAATCCAATCATCTGGAATATAAAACTTGTCTTCTTTTAGTTCTTTGTACCTAGCACTTTCTCCATTAATAGATACTCCAATTCGGTGCTTAAGTAAATGAATGTGAGAAGCAATATCACAATCTACAAGAAAATGTAAAGAACTTTTTTCAAAAGGAGTATGATGACCCTGCTCCGCAAGCATTTTCAAAAGCTTTGGAATGCGTTCTTTCTTTTCTTCTGTAATATCTCTGCTAGTTGAAGTCCAAGCTGAACACGCATGAATTTCGTCGCTTCCGTAAAAGCCAATTAGTTGTACAGTGTTTTTCATATTAATAGTCGTTTTTTAGGCTATTTTTGTAGTCTTCGTCGCTGTCATTTTCGTCTGGAAATTTAAAACCTGCGCGGATCAAAGAGTTTATCAACTCTTCGTCGCTCATATTGGCGAGTTTTTCGGTTAGGTCTTTTTCAAATTGTTCTAGCGTCATAATTATTCTTCATCGCACCACAATTTACTGTAGCGGCATTTTACGCATTCGTTAGCATGTTATTTAATCAATAACGACCCTCTCAAGTTTAAGAAGATCGCGCAGCATATGAATTTGAGCATCTTTTGCCAACCTTTCTTCCTTTGAGAGCGGTCCTTCTTTCCAAAAAGAATATTTGTCGAAAAAAATCTCCGACGATTGACTTGGGCGTTCTTCGGCCATCATCCTCATCAAAGTAAAAGTTGTTTTGTTTATAATGGCTTTGTATGTTAGGTCCATAATTAATATGCTAGTTTAGTTACTTTTTTAATTGTTTTTTCGCCCGTTTCCACATCTTGGTATGTCACAGCGTAATGGGCAAAAGTGTCAACATCCGTTCCTTCTCCGCCTCTTCCATAAGAAGATTCCGTTGTGTAACCAAGAAATTCCTCTGACAGAATTCTTAGAATTGGTTGTTTTTTGGGTTTGAAGGGCCACATATTAGTCAAATAAATGATGCCAAACCATAATCTTGAGTCCTAGAATTTTCACCCCATAGTATTTATTTGGGCCGATTTCCATTTTTTCAAACCGAAAAAAATTATTTCCCCATTTTTTAGAAAGTAGTTGGACTGTTGAATTCATACACACCCAACATAACACACTGAATCTTCAACGCAACCGATTTTTTGATAAAATTTCTTTAACCTCTCGTCTCCCATTTTCACAGAAGCTCCTAAAATCCAATGCTTGATGCCTTTCAAACGAGCAAAATTTCGGGCCGCATTCAGTAATTTAATTCCGCCGCCATTTTTGGCCAACCAAATCACTTCTTGAAACACAGTCTCATTAAAGAGAGGAGAAAAGGAAGACTGAAACATTATTATTGAATCAAGCTTCTCTGTGCTCCAAACATGATATTCCCAAGTTAAAAGTTGAGGGTTGGCTAATTTACTTAACCCTTCTTTGGAGATTTTTAAAGCGTGACCTTTGTTTTTATTCTCTTCTTCCCAGAGAATCTCAAGATTGTCTAGGAGTTGTAGATACTCCGTTGGGTTGGTTATTTTGCGCGGAATCACCTGCTTTTGGGTCTAATTTTTTCGGGTTGTCTTCTTGTTTTGGAGAAGGAAGATTAAGCGGTGGGCCGCTTGGAAGCATGAAAATCCCATCAAGAACGCTCTTAGGTTTCTTCATCTGGAAATCAAGCTCCAAAAACTGCTTCTCATGTTCCCAAAATCCCTGGTTAAAGAAGATTAAAAAGGTAAAAAAACATGGCCAAAAGATGTAAGAAGTTTTCATGTTATTTGCTCTTTTTTATTAGCGAAATAATCCTGCGGCATTCTTCGCTTGGAATGTCAGCGTAACCGAGCCACGGATTTTCAGGTTTCTTGGCAGGAGTGTATTTACCAGCTTTAGCAAGCGGATTCAAAAATTTTTCGCGGAATTCTTCGTAAGTTTTGAAACCTGCATTGCTACTTTGTTTCTCAAGAGAAGATTGGGCCGTTGGAGTTGTTGGCTGAGTGTTGTCAACTTCCAAGACTTTGTTTTTGCTCTTGTCGATTTCGTCGGCACCAGCAATGTGGATATTAAGGAAGTTTCTTACGGCGCGAACAAATGCGCGATTTTCGGCGATTGTTTCAAGGAATTTGCTGCCGAAGCCGCTTGTGTTTTCGGTTGTGGCATTAGCTGTTGATTCAAATCTGACCCCTTGGGGATTTTCGTAATTTGCAATCCAGTCAATTGTACATTGGGCCGCAACGTTTCTTTCGTTGATATGAATTAACTTATAATCAACTCCTAGAAACCCCCTTAACCTAGCCAACTCTTTAATCCCGCCAAGCTGGATTAATAATTGAGCATCTTCCAAACCATCAATACTCTCTGGAACAGTTTCGCCGCGAGCTTCGAACCAGTCTTTGTTTGGGTAAAGGAATTTAGGATCAACCATAGCCCGCCAATCAACCCATCCTTCTGGTGTGAACCTATAATCCACGTTCTTCAAAAGGCCGAACTCATTTCTTTGAAGTTTAAATGGGCCGTTGGAATAGTTATCGGGGTAAATTGGAACTCCCGCGCAAACGGTTTCT
>JACCDR012188219.1_pt1 | contig 10397 bp, 18 predicted proteins | sample 7446431 | NCBI WGS metagenome assembly JACCDR01 (sample SAMN15323443, study PRJNA562643) | freshwater metagenome | isolation source: river surface water | place: USA:Blue River Watershed | collected 2017-08-17 | reverse complement strand
GCCTTGTGAAAACGATGGGCGAGCGTCCGAGAACACTCCTCCCCACGTTGCGCCCCGCATTTGGGGCAGGGGTTGCAGATGGGTCCGCTCTCCGGGTCCGGGTAAGCGCGGGCGCTAAGCCCCTCAATGGCCCGGTCCAAGGCGTCGCCCGGCGAGGATACCCACCAACTGGCGTCCGAATCCTGGGCGGCAACTCGGATGCGGTCGGCAATCCGTGCCACCTCAGCATTATTGCGTGAGCCATCGGAGATGATGAGGATTCGACGCTCGCTCATTCCCCACCCCCATACGCCGCAATTTGCGCCCGCTCATGCGCTTGGAGGTTGAGCAATTCCCGCAGCGCAAACTTGGAGTTCTGCTGGATCGTCCTGGCCCACCACCACATTCCGCTGTGGTAGGCCGATTCCACCATGACCTGCTCGGCATACACGATGCCATCCAGCAGTTCCTGCATCAGATCGTTGGCCGCATTCCGCCCATTCTTTGCCTGGAGTGGCGTGCCATACTTCTCGATGCCCATCTGACGACGGGCCTCGAATAGCTCGCACAATCCGGGGTCTGCCTCTTGCGAGATAACAGACATCCAAAGGTCGCCTTTCGCGGGCTTCGGTGGCGGCTCGGGCTGAACGGCGGGGCGGAGGATGCGGGTCGGGTTCATCGCATCACCATTGTGCGTCTAGCCGCATCCCGGACCAGTCGCCGGAGTTCTGCGATCTCGGCCTTGAGGCTTGCGATCTCGGCCTCAGCCTTCGCAAGCCGCGCCACGAGGTCAGGGTCAGACCCCAGACCCGGCGGCAGCGGCATAGCGCGGAGTTCTTGGCGGGGGTACTGCTCCAGACTCGCCCGCAACGCCTTCAGGGTTGCCACAGCCTCTGGGTCGCCTGCCTCTGCTGCGGTCTTGTATGCCTCTATAGCCGCCTCTACGGCTGCAACCGACGCTGTCAGGGTGACATCCGGGTTGGGGTTGGTTTCAGACTGACTCATGCGTCACCCCCTTCCCACTTTGCTTGCTCCAACGCCGCCTGCCGGGCCATCCGGTGCCGGTCAAGGCGCTCTGGATTGGGGGTGTACCCGAACTTCGCCTTCCCTTTTGGAAACTCAATCACCTTGCCCACCTCGCACCCTCGCTCCTCCGGAGTCAACGATCGCCCCACCGCGAAGATCAACCGATGCAAGGTCGGTTCCTGCCGCACCCACCGCTCCCGCGTGACCTCTGGATCCTCCCCCCCTCGGCAGACGCATTTCAGCGCCGCCACATGGACCTGCTTGGGGTCGGAGGTCCGCCACACCGCGCACTCAATGAACCCATTCCCCTGGCAGTCCGGGCAGACCTGGCCCCCGACGAGCTGGGCTGGCAGGCCTTTGGGGGTCCGCGCCTCTCCGGTCTCGCCTCCACGGGCCCGGCCAATAAACTGGGCCAGCATAGGGGGGCGGGTCTCCTCGTCGATCCAGGACCGAGCGGCATCCAGAATCTGGTCCGCACTGAGGCGGGCGATGCCGTTGGACTCGCTCCAGAGCTCCAGTTGAGCCGCCATCCAGGGGGTGCTCTTCTCGTAGGCGCGGCCCAGGAGCTTGAGGGCATCCACGATGGCCTTCTTTTGGTCTTCGCTAAGCGTTTGCGATGGCATTGGGGGTCTCCTTTGACTTCCAGAAGTTGTTTGCAATCTCGTCAAATCCGGCTTCTGCGTTGGCCGGGCTGGTCGTAGAGGTGGCCTGGGAGGCAAGCTCCGGGTCATTCGGGAACTTCTCTGCCAGCAACCCGAAGATCCGATTCGCCCGCGCCTCTCCAACGCCCTTCAGATAGCGAAGCGGCTGGCGCTTGTGGGCAGCTTTCAGGCCGGAAACTGTCTTGATTCCGTGTCTGGCAAGAGCTTCCCGGTCTGCTGATCCCAGGAAAATCAAACTCTCGCTGGCCTGTCCCCCTTCCTGGGCAGGAGGGCTACCGGAGCCGGGTGAGCCAGGAGAGGGGGTAGGGGGAGTTAAGCAATTCTTAATCTCTATCTCTGTCTTAAGGGGCGCCGGAGGGGACGTTGGAGGCGGGTTTTGGGGGGTGCCTGACCCGGTTGTGACCCGGTTGTGACCCGGTTGTGACCCGATTTTCTCTTTTTGTTGAGCTTCAACCTTTGCCGCCTGACCCGGCTCTGACCCGGTTGTGACCCGGCTCTGACCCGGTGCCTTTGCGGGCTTGTGGTTGGGTCCGATGGCGCCAACTTCTTCCGCCCATTGAATGACCTCTTTATAGACCCTGTCTGCTTGGCTCCCACCCCACTTGAAATGGGCGCGCAAAAGCCGTGGCCCTGCATCTTTCCCTTGGTGCCACCGGTCAAGCAGCAGCATCCAGGCAAGCTGAACCTCAGCGGGCTTATCCGACAGCCCAGCCGGGAATCTGGCCCACGGCCCACTCATTCCCCACCCCCGAACAACCCCTTGGATACCCGCGCCCCCTCTACTTTCTGGCGCCGAATCTCCACCATCACCCGCGCCGCCGTCAGGGCATCGCTCAATGCGCGATGGGCGGGCTGGGCCTGCTCAATGCCGTAGAAGGTCGCAGCTACTTCCAGCTTGACCCACGGGTATTTCCCATTCCGGTAGGGCTGCACACCCCGCTCTCGTCCAATTGCGTCCGAGGCGGCTTGCATAATGCAGCTACACCAGACTCCTTCGCGTATCCCCATCTTCTCCACCATCTTCCTGTCGAAAGCAGTGTTGAACGAGGTCAGAAACGGCGTGTCCTGTTGTTGGCACCACCGGCGCCAGGCATCTGCTGCATAGACGGGCGCGATGCCCTCCCGAATCAGAATCTCGGGCGTCAACCCGTGAACCTTCTGGGCATCCAGTACTCGCTCGTCGAGCACTTCCGGGCGGATCAGGCAGGAGAACGACCCAGGACGAATCGAGCCATCCCGCTCCACTACCACCCCCGCAAGATCCACCACCGCAGCCCAGTCGTGATGGGGTAGGCCGGTGGTCTCGGTGTCGAGAACGATGATGGGCGCTGAGAACAGGTTCATACTGCCCCCAATGCCGATGAATCCCAAACCATAGCCTCTCGCTTCCAGTCCACGCTCCCCACCACGCGATACCCGGCCTCCTTCAAGCGGATTGGGTCAAGGCGCTCGAAATCGTTTATGGCCGCATAAAAGCCCGTTTTGGGGGCCTCCCCAAACAGGAAAGTCTCCCCCGCCCGCCGGGCAACGATGGCCCTCGAAATCGCGATAACAAGGCCCCGTCGAGGCCATTGACGACGAGGAATGCCGGGCTTGAACCAGATTTCGATACTCATGCCGCCCTCCGTTTCCTGACCGGTTTCGTTTTCAGCTCCAGACTCACCTGGGCCTCCGCCGCAAACGCCGCAATCCCTGCCGCCCCGGCCATCAGGATCGCCTCCGCTACGTCCACCACCCGATCATCCCGCCCCACAGGCCCACAGGCCCGCAAAAGCTCCAAAGCGCCCGGCTGAAAGAGCTTCCCAACCTCATCAATCCGATGGGCGCCCTCTGTCTCCTTGTCCTTCCCAGAGCGAATCTGTCCCCTCCAGTGTTTCGCCCAAGAGAGCGGCAACACCCGATCCGGCTCAGGGAACCCGGCGATATGCAAAGCAGCCAGAATCAGCCCCTGCCGCCTTGCCAGCCCCGCTGCCACCTGTGCCCGGCCAAACGGTGGCACCTCCTCGATCCAGACCGCCACAGGCTTCCCAGCCCGCAAAGCCTGTGCTCCCAAAGCAGCACCCAAGGCCCGATCCAGGTACGGCCCCATCCGGTCTGCCGAGAACGACCAGCACCCCAGCAGCTCGGGCAGTACTCCGACCCGACAGCGAGCGAGGGCAAGACCGCCGTGTTTGCCGGGATCGGCGCCAAGGGCCAAAACTTCGCGACTCATTCGCCCACCTCCAAGAGCCGCAACTTGAGCCGCTCCGCCCCGCAAACCAGGGTAGAAATCGCCCCCTCCCCCACCGCAAACGCCGTTCCCTCGCACCGCCCCACCTCGGCAGTCACAAGCGCGATGCCGATAATCCGCCCTGCCCGCGCGCTTTCCAGCGCCCCCTCAAGCAACTCAACAACCTCGGCAACCGGCTGGGGCGCGACCTGTGCCAGCGACACGACGTTGCCTTTGGGAGTGGCGTCTACCGGCTTCATCGAGCGCCCCCGGTGGTGGTAATGGGCGCCGCCTTCCGAAAGCGCGCATGGAATGCCTCGTTTGAGTACACTTTGAGGGTTTCGGTATCGTGGAACCGGACCAGCCATTGTCCGACCGCAAGCGTGACCCCGCCCACCTCCAGTGCATCCATCCAGACCACAGACGCTCTCCCAAAGTTGCGCTCAATCTCCGCCATGTTTTCCGCCGTCCCTGAGTACTGGATGGCGTCGGCATTTCCGGTGAGCTGATAGGTTTCGACAGGCATCTCACTTGCCTCCTTTGGGGCTACGAGCTTTCTTTTCTTCCTTCGTGACAACCGGCAAAAGCGCCTGGGGCTTGAACAGCCACCCCTGGCCACTCGCCTCGTCAAAAGCGAACCGACGCATCAGCTCCAAGCCCACCCATTTCCGCCCCGCATCCACCACGGCCTGCCACTGGTCCGAGGCCCGCGCAATCGCAAACTCCCCAACAATGTCCTTCAGAATCGCGTGGAGAAGCTCAAAGCTGAGGATGCGCTCTGTGACAGCCCCGCTCCACTCTCCAATCGACGAGCCGACTGGCAAAACAGTTGGTTTCCCAACCAACACACCGGTCTTGTTGTCTTTGAGGGCCTTTACTGTAAGCTCGTAACAGAAAAGCCGCTCCACAACACTTTCGCCCTCGCGGGCTACTTCCTGGGTAATCGAAAGCTCGATGTGCTTGAGTGTCCCACCCTCCGCAAGAGCGGCCATCACCGCCCCTGAGTCCCCCCCCGCGATCCGCAGCTCGTTCCGGGGCTGAGCCGTCTCAATCACCAGATCATCGACGGCCCAGGTCAGCCTCCCGCAAGCATTCCCTCGGGGGAGTCCCGTGGAGGCCGGCTTGCTGGTCAACAGGAGCCACAACAGCAAGTCCCGATACGGGTGCTCCATCCAGGAGGTGGCCTTCGCTTTCGTGGGCACCGCCTTTGTCGCTTCCGTCTTGCGGAGGTCCGTGGATTCCACCACCGTCCCCAGCATGTTGATCAGGTCTACGTCCAGCTTGTCTGTGACCCGAGAACGCCCGAATTCCTGCCCAAACGCTATCTTGAATCGCTCCCACGCTTCCTCGCTCCCGTGGAACCAGACGATCCCCCTGGCAGGGTCGATAACGACTGGATGAACCAGCGTGTTTGGCACCACTTGTCGCAGCAATTCATCCTTGCAGTCGTTCTTGATGTGATCCCGATCCCCCTTCTTGAACTTCTCCCCTGCCGCCTCTGCCTTTTTCCTGGCTTCCCGAATCCGCCGCTCGCACTCGGCTTGGAGGGTCTTGGTGTTGACCTTCCGGGTCTGAACGACCCACCCAAAAACGATGTACTCCCCAAAGGAAAACTGGTTCAGATCCTCGAACTCTGCCAGCCTCGCACACCCGATCTCACACACCCCCTCCACCCGAGGCTGAAGCAGCCCCAACGCCGCCTTCTTGTTCCGGCACGCAGCACGCCAGTCTTCGACGGAAGGCCCTGCCAGAAACGTGGCCCGAACCACATGGCCCCGCCCAATCTGGCGAATCCAGCTTGGAGGCGGGGGAGGCTTGGGGGCTTTCTGGGGTTTGGTGGCGACTTTCGCTTCTTCCTGGCGAGACTCAAACCCGGCTTGCTCCGAGTCTACCATGCACTCGAACAAGGCGGCGCCAAGGTGGACGATTTCGAGCGGGGTTGCGTTTCTGGTGGCCTCAAGCTCGCAATAAGCAAGCTCCAAGCTCAGGCCCTTCTCGCGGGCCAATTCTCGGATGGCAACCTTGAGGCCACCAATAGCAGCCTCGTATCCGTTGCCAAGCAGCTTTTTGGCGCTCTCCCGCCGCTCGAACAGGACTTCGGGGCCGGGAGGCTGGGGGGGCTGAGTATTATTGGACGTTGACATTTCCACCCCCAACCAGATCATAGGTCGCCTCAAAGATTGCTGGCTTGCACGGGTAGAACTCCCCGGCAACGCCGCGAATCACATAGTCCCCGGGGCTGACGCACATCGTCCCCTCCAGAGTCGCGATCCGCATCTGGATTGGACACGTTTCCAAGATTTGGATCGGGGCACCGGGAAGTGCTTTGAGCAGGGCATCGGCCCCCTCATCTGTGCCATCCCACTGGACGGCTTCAATCTCGACGGGGCGTTTACGGTATTTAGACATGGGTACTCCAAAAGAAAGGCCGCCTCGACAACACCGGCTCTGGGCTGGAGGCTGGCCTGAGGGGAAAATCAAGAGCCACTGCGCAGACGATGAATAAGCAAAAAGGCCCGCTCGCACTCGTCTTTCTTCTTGCCAAGCACCTTCCCAATCGCCTCCACGTCCACCAGCTGAGGCACCCTCCCCCCCCGTTCCCAATAGTGGATCGCGGCCCGTGTGACCTCGTGGTTGTTTGCGGTCAACAGATCCGCAAGCGCGGACTGCGACAATTTGGCATCCTCCCGCCACTGGCGGAGGGGGTTTACGGGGGTTTCGGATTCGGTGTTAGTCACACTCTGTTGCTACCACGGCTCCACCAGCCCCGCAACAAAGTGGCACCACGATAAATCTTGCTCACAATCTGTTGCACAATCTGAAGCCCCTGGATAGTAACAGATTGTTGCCGAGAGGATTCTATGGACTGGCTCTGGACTGATACGACCCCCGAAGAAATGGCCGAAGTGAACGCGATTTGTGGCCAGGAAGCTGCCATTGAGCAAGCTGCCGCCCACACCGTTCGGACCCGCGAAACCATCCGTACCGAGGTGGAAGCCTCTTTGGCTGCCGGGAATCGCCGCCAAGCTGCTGCCCTGACTCGGATGGCTCGTGAAACCGTCCCCGCTGACTTCCTCCGCATGGACCAGCGTTCTTGCCCCGACTATCTCCGCAAGCTGCTCTCCAAAAAGGGCGTCACCCTCCCCACCAACGCCACCCTATTCCAGGCCCAAAGCGCCCTTCGCGGCCTTCGGAGCGCCAAATGAGCGCGGGCAGCGCGGGCAACTCCGGCCTTTGGGCCATCTACCCATGCGTAGTGGGAGGCTGGGAGTTTCCTGGCCTTCCTGGCACCTTCAACCCCAACAATGACGAGGCCTGGGCAGACTTGCAGCAGGAAATCGGACACCTTCTGGCCCGACTGAAAATCCTGGAGAAACGCCGGATGATGGTTGGATCGGTGCGAACGGTGGCGGAACTCGGGCTGCAAGCCGCCGTCGAGCGGTTGTTGGACCTCGCAAAAGAACTGGAGAAAGCATGAGTACCGAGATTGATCCTCTACTGCTTGACTCACTGTTGAGTCAAGCCAAAGAAGCGGAAGAAGATGGCGCCTATTTTGAGCTTTCTGGGGATGAGGCTTTGGCGCTGCTGACCGAGCTGAAGGCGTACCGCGAACAACATGCTCGACTAAGCAAGATGATCCGGCCCATCTTCCACGGATCGGCGCCATCCATGAAAACCCTGGTTTCCCAGACCAGAGATGCGCTTGCGGACCTCGCCGCGCTTTCCGCTGAGGTTCTGTCCCTCCCCAAAGAAAGCACCCCCCAACAATTGGCGCGGTGGGTCCGCAAAGTCAAAGATCTGGCCCGAAAGATTCCTGGCCACCCCACCCCCGAAAATGGGAGCATCAACGACTATGAGTGACGCTTTCGACGCTGACTTCGCCGATCTGGATGCCCTCGCCTCCGAAGCCATCGACCTCCCCACCACGCCCCCACCTCCCCCCACCATTGGGGCCTCCGAAGTGGCGGCGGTTCTTGGGCTGTCTCCCTGGCTTTCGCCGTACAAGCTGTGGGCGCAACTCACTGGCCTGATGCCTCGCTACGGCGGCGGCAATCTGGCTACTCGACGGGGCCAGATCCTCGAACCCGCCCTTCGCGACTGGTACGCCCGTGAGGCTGGCATTGAGCTTCAATCCGGCCCAACCCTGGCAGAGTCCCCTTGGACGCGCCCTGACGCTCCCTGGCAGGCTGCAAGGCCGGATGGGTGGAACGATACCAGCCTCGTGGAAATCAAGACAACTTCGGGCTGGGAGGGTTGGGGGCCAGAAGAAAGCGGGATTGTTCCGCTTCACTACACAACCCAGGTTCTCTGGCAGCAGTGGGTAGCGGCTCCCCGCCTCCCGAACCTCGCAGAAACCGTGGTGGTAGCTTTCGACCGGTATACCGACGAGATCCGGGTGTATCGCTTGCCGATCCGGCTGGATCTGGCCGAAAAGATCGCACGCCGGGTAGCGGCCTGGTGGCGCCTGCACATCGAGCTTGCCGAGCCTCCCCAGGTAGACGGCTCGCTTGCAACCCGCGAAGCCCTCTCGGCTCGCTACCCGGTCGATTTTCAGCCTGAGCTTGATCCCTCCCCCGAGCTGGTCGCGCTGGTTGATGACTACCGCCTGGCCTCCGAGATGGCCGACAGCGCCCTCGCCACCAAAGAGCGTGCCCGCAACTGCCTCGTCGCTGCAATCGGCCCCGCCTCTGGTGTGCGCGGTCTTTGCACTTACCGGGCCTCAAAACCCCGACTTTCAACCGACCTTGAAGCCGTCGAAAAGGCCCATCCTGGCCTCTTGGCGCCCTTCCAGACTCCGACCCTCCCAACCAGAACCCTCAGACTCAAAAAGGACAAATCCAATGGATAACGAAGCTCTTGTCGTCTCTCCGAAGCTCTCCGAGCGCCAACAGGCCGCCCTCAACTTTGCCCGCATGACCCGCGTCGTCGCTGAGAAATCCCTCGCCGACATTCTTGGCTCTGAAGAAGGTAAAAAGCGCGCGGCTCAGTTTTCCATCGTGTTTCGGGCTGCTGCCAATGCGAGCGCCGATCCGATGGCGATCTATGGCTGTTCGGTCGAAAGTGTTGCGGCCTGCCTGACCAATTCCCTGCTGACTGGCCTGATGCCGGGTGGCGCCAGCCCCGGCTGCTACCTGATCCCCAAGGGGAGTCAGCTTTTGTGGTGGATCAACCACCGGGGAATCATCGAGCTTGCGCGTCGAAACAAGCAAACCGTGCAGGCCCGCGCCATTTTCCCTGGCGATACCCTGGAATTGTCCGAGAACGAGAACGGAACGCGGTTCCAGTACGAGTCCCGCCACGACCCGAAGGACGAAAGCTTTGAGAAGCTGATCGAGGTGGTGGTGCTGGTGCGCGGCGGCAAAAACAACAAGATCATCGACTATGTTCGCATGAGTCGCAAGCAGATCGAGGATCGGCGGTCGAAATCTCAACTGCCAAACAATGGTCCCTGGAAACAATGGCCCCTTGAGATGGCCCTCAAGACCGCCCTCAAATACGCCCTTTCACGCGGCATTATCTCCATTTCTGACCATGCCGCCCAACAGGTGCTTGCGTCGGAAGATGCGCCCTTCGAGGCCCCGGCGGCCCCCGCCCTTCCTACGCCAGTCCCCATGATCACCCAAGCCCCCCAGCCCTTCGCGGACTTGGAGGCCCAACTGGTCGATCCCCCTGAGCAAAAAGCCGACCCTGCCCCCGCTCAGTAGCCTCACCTGGGGCGCCCTTTGCGGCTTTTGGGCGCCCTTTCTCTCCCTTCTTGGAAGTCGGAGCAAAAAATGAAAACCACCCCTGCTAAGCGAGACGGCAACACCATTCTTGACGACGCGCGCTGCGAAGGCACTACACTGGCAATTGCCGCCGCCACCTACGAGATATGCAGCAACAACGTCCGTGCCATGTGCAGCGACAGGGCGTTCTATACCGAGGTGCTGGCAGACTCCAGCCAGAAGCGCCGCCACTCGCACGCCCGCGAAGTCATCGCCGAGATCGACCGCAACCTCCCCGCCGCCTTGGAGCGCAAGGCACTCGCCCACGCGGATTACACCGCCGCAAACGTGGCTTCTCTGATTGCCGAGGCCACCCGCCAGCCATCGCTGTTTGGGGCCGCCAAATGAGCCACCCCCATATCCCCGGCCTCGACAGCCCCCGTCAAGACCCGCCCTCCAACCCAGAACGCGAAGCCGCCATATGTGTCGCAACCTGTGGCCTCGTTTCCGCCCCGGTCCTACTGGTGGGCAAGGCAATCCTGACACATCCCGAATGGGGCGCTTGTGTTGGGTGGAGTCCAGTCCAAACAGTCGAGGTCGCACACTGGATCGGCGCGTTTGGGGCGGGCGCCCTGGCGTATGCGTTTGTTGGGATGTTTGTGTTGTGTTGGAGGTCAGAATGAACAATAACGTCTTCGCCCCACCGCTCCCCACTTGCGACCTCTGCCAGAAGCCCATCCACGGGACCGCTCACCAGCCCCGTGGCTCGATGGACCGCTACCACCTCGCCTGCTGGCAGCAATTGCGGACTCCGGC
>JACCDR010163687.1_pt1 | contig 10397 bp, 10 predicted proteins | sample 7446431 | NCBI WGS metagenome assembly JACCDR01 (sample SAMN15323443, study PRJNA562643) | freshwater metagenome | isolation source: river surface water | place: USA:Blue River Watershed | collected 2017-08-17 | reverse complement strand
CAAAATATCGATAAAGCTCGTGAAGCCGCAAAAGCTGAGCGCGCGCGCAGAGTAGGTGCGGATAACCTTGAACAGGGTATGGCAAAACAGTCTGCTGACCCACAGAAGAAAGCTAAACGTGACCAAGCCGAAGATCAGGTTCTCACTGAACAAGTAAAGCGCAACATGGAACGAGCAGATAAAGCTATGCAAGATGTAGATAACCAACTTATTGCTCGTGTTCAAGAGCGTATGCGTAAGGTTGACGAAGTAATGAAGACAATTCCTGAAGATGTTCAACCTCAGATAGACGACTTGCTTAGTAACACTGACTTGACTCCTGAGCAACAGAAAGAGGAAGCTGAGAAGATTGCAGACGAAGTAGCAAAAACTAGCAAGGGTATTGACCCGAAAGAACTGGCTGGTTTACTACTAGGCCTGTTAGCGATCGGTGCTCTTGCGAGCCTGGGTGGAGGTGGCTTGACCTCATGACAACGTTTTCGCGAATAGAGCAAACCACAATAAACCAGATCACCAAGTTTTGTCAAGAGATAGACCTTGATGTAGCCGAACCCCGTGAGTTACTCGGTGCTGCGACGAGTCTCATGAAGATAGTCAAAAGAAGTAAAACCGCGTTGCGAAGCAAAGAGTCTTGGGACACGGTGTTAACAATGTCGGTTAGTACTATTGAAGCGATACTCGATACGTTGGATACTTTTGAGGGATTACCACTGAGTTTTAATTCCAGTGTGCTCACAGTGCTGAGTCAGTTAAGTCAACTTGCTGAGAAAGAAGCCGAAGAGGAAGAACAGAAAGAGGCAGCTAAGTTCACTATAACCAAGGAAGACTTTGAATCCATAGTGAACTTGCTACAGTCTTAAGCTCTGTGGTATTTCTCGATAATGTAAATTGTAGTTTCTTCTGATTCTTGATCTACTAACTCAGCAACGTTACCGCGTTCAGTTAACTTGTAGACATCGTCAAACAGAATCACAGTGCCAAGTGGTGCAACAATGACTAGCGGCGGTTCAACACAAGTGTCAGCAATTAAGGTGATAACATCCAAGTATTGATCCATGGAGACTACTTTGAGTTCGGTGTTCAGTAAGTTGTTCATGTGTTACACTTGTTAATTATATATCTAGTATGACGCTATGCATTTGCATTGTCAAGCATAAAGTTAGTTAGATATAAGAGTGTACCTATGACTAACTTCTCTCTCTACGATATTAATAAAATAGTTGATGCAGACTATATTGACTTTGCTTCGACAAAGGCTAATGGTGCCACAGTTAAGACCTCTAGCGGTAAGACTCTGAATTGTAGAGGAGAAACTGCGCCCTGTGGAAATTCATGCCGCAAACCTGCAAACTGCAAGGGAGGTGGGACTACAAGCAAGTCTGCTTCCAAATCGCTCAACAAAGCTGTAGGTGGTATCACGGGTCTAACCGACAAGTCTACTTTGGTTGAGGTTCGTGACGACAGTAAACCTATCACCATGGACACAGGCGAAACCAAGAAGAAAGCCAAAGATGTCACTGAAGGACGCACAATTACAGACGGTAGTCCGGCTGAACGTGACGAGAAGATCGCTGCGGTTCAAGCTGCAAAAGAGAAAAAGAAAGCTGGTGCTGCAAAGGTCACTGAACGCGAAGCAGTGAACCCTGGGGATGGTAAATTTAAACCTCGTTACAAAAAGGGAGCCAACGACCAAGACCAAGATTACGTTAAGTCTGACGAAGAGAAGGCGATCGAGAAGGAAGAGCGTAAACCTAGTCGTCGTAAAGGAACTGGCGATTTTGAGGCCCGTAAGAAACGTGCTGAGAAAACTGTAGAGAAACGTGCTGAACGTGGTATTGCAGACGAGCCAGGTATGCGAGCTCAGGACAAGATAACTAAACAAAAACAAATGGATGACAAAGCCATTGTAGAAGACCTCAAGCAGGCTCGTTTAGACAAGCAACAATCGTTCATATCCACGGAAGAACGCGCAGCAAAACGCAAAGCTGAACTTGCAGCTAAGGCTAAGGAAACCGCCGAACGCAAACGTAAGCAGAAGGAAGTTGGAGATAAACCTGATCTCGCAAGTGGTGACAAAGCTGAGCAAGCTCGTAAAGTTCGTGAAGCTAACAAAGAGCTTGAAGCGCAACGCCAGGCTAACATTGTTGAGGAATCTACAAAACAACAAGTCAAGTTAACTCCAGAAGAACGTAAACGTTTTGCTGCTACCAATGCTATTCGTAAGCGCAACGGACTGGAACCTCTAACTGAGTCTACTTATCGTGACAATCTGAGAGAAGCCAACAAGACTCGTGTCGCAGCTGGTATGCAAGCTCCACCTGACAAGCGTAACGACTCTGCTCCAACGTCTGAGGCCAAGCAAACTGACATTGCTAAACGTCGTCGTGAACTCATGGACAAGAAACTTGATCGTGAAGAACGTATGGGTTCATCTAGGTCTGACGAAACAGAGAAGGAAGCGATTGGTAAGAAAGTGGATAAACAGGTACTACGTGCTGTACCTGCCGCCCGCAAGGAAGGTCAAACCCAAGAAGACTACGATGATAAAGTCTTTGTGTGGAAAGCTAGGAAAGCTGAGGAACTATCCAAAGCTTACGCCAACGAAGGAGTTCAGTTACCTTATGTTGAAGCTATGAAGATCGTCAATGGACATATGAAAAAAACCCGAGCTACCAAGTCAAACTTATCTGATGAGGCGGAAAAGCAAATTAAAAACTTCAAAACTCTGTTTGGAGATAAACCCAGTGCGCCCACAGCTAAGGATGCAGAGAAGCAAAGAACTTCTTTAAATAATCTACAGAAGTCTCACTCTGCAGATCTAGCTAAATGGGAACAGCAAATGTACAAGCAAATTAAGCAAGCATATAGTCAGCAAGGCATTGAACTATCTGATGCAGAAATAAACACAAAAGTCGCTAACCTATAGGAGAGAGTATGGTTGCCCTATCTTCAGCAATAACAGGTCTCGCGGGTTCTGCACAGTCAACTATTTTTAGTTTGGGCGCGGTAGCTCGTGTCGCTGGTCTATCCGCTGACTCTATTGAAGAGTTGGCGGTAGGTGCTGAAGCCGCGGGTACCGTGATTCAAGGTCTTACAGGTATCTTCAATGCGTTTGTTGCAAGTAATATCGAGTTACAAGACCAGATCTTGCAAAGCACTGCAGCGGTAGTAGCTAACACTCAAGTATTTGACGAGTGGGGTAAAAAGATTGAGTCGGTCCCCGATCAGTTTCGAGCCTTACAACCCAAGTATAAACAATTAATCAAGGAAATCCAACAAGACACGCTGGAGTTAGTCGGCGTGACATCTCAGGATGTCAACAACGCGTTCAACATTGTGAGTTCTAACATAAGCCAAATAGTAGGTCAGTCCAAGAAAATCTCTGACCCTCTAAAAGCCGTGAAAGAACTCGCGGTTGGTATTACCGCGGCCGCGGGCACATTTCAGTTACCGGCTGATCAGATATCACAGGAGATCACTTCTATCCTCACAGGTCAGGTTACCTCAGATACGCGTCTGGGTGCGCTACTTAATATCACCAATCAGGAACTCGAAAGAGCTCGAGCTGCGGGCGAACTTGTTGATTATGTACTTGGTCGATTCGAGAGAATCAAAGAAGCACAAGCAGTGGCTGCGACTACTGTCAGTGGTTCTATGTCTAACATCATAGACACTTTTCAGATCTCCTTCCGCGAGGCTGGTGAGTTTGCGGTGAAACCACTGGAGGATGGACTACTTAACTTATACAAAAACCTCAGGGACAATCAAGAGGATTTCACCGCGGGTTTGCGCAGTAGTTTCAAATCTATTGTGGACGGACTCGGTGGGATAGTTAAGATTGGCACACTGGTGTTCAAAGTATTGGAGTACCCGTTGGTCCTCATCGGTAACACGTTGAAGACTTTTACTATCGCAGCGTTTGACGGTTTCACCATACTAGGTGAACTTGCTCAAAATCTTATTGATACATTGAAACCTCTCGGTTCAATTATCGCGGAGGGTTTAAACTTTGGTGGTAACGCACTGAAAGATGCATTGTTAGATCCGCTTGCAGCATTCCAAACCTCACGAGCAATCACTACTGGGCTAGAACGAGAAGAGAAAGAACTGATCCAAAGTCAGCTGGATCAAAGTATCGCCGGTGAACAAACTGACGCAGTACAGAAATTGCAGCGCGGAGAACTTACACAGGACGATACCTTTGAACTAGATACTGTTGGTAACTACTTACAACAGGTGCAAGACAGAATTAAACTCATAGATGAAACTCGTTTTATCAGTCTGAACTCTCAGAGAGCCGCGAAGACCGTGAGAGCGTCTCTAGTGAAGATACTTGAGGATAATCAAGGATTTCTAGATAAAAATGGGTTGACACTGCGCGTTACCACAGTTGAAGCGTTACCTCTATCTGACCAAGGTTCTATAGGTGAACAATCATTTAGACGAGTTAAAGCCGGAGAGAATGACCTAAATGATATTGATCGTGGGGCCGGTGTTGAAGGTGGAACTGAGCAGTTCTTACAGAGAGCTAACCGGACCTTTGAGTCGTTGCCGATTGCGGTAAAGACCGGGACAATTTCTATTGAGGAAGCCAACAAAGTATTACTTAGATACATTTCTTCAACAAAAACCGATACTGAAACGAAACTTAAGGCCATTGAAGTAACCAAACAGTTAGCTGACCAAGAGAGAGCTGTAACTAACGCTAGACTTGCAGCCAACGACGCGCGTAACAGCGCAAAAGTAGCACGTGGAGAAATCAGTGAAAGCGAAGCTGGATTACGTCAGTTAGAAAATGAAGGAGCCAGACTAGAAGCTGAACGAGAGTCAATTCAACGCCAGATTGCTGCGGCTCAGGCTACCAAAGTAGACGTGGATAAGGCAAAGAAAGATCTCGCTGATGTGTCCAGTAAGGCTGCGTCATTAGACTCCAACATAGGTAGCAAAAAAGCCAAAGGACTTGATACATCCAAAGAACAAACGGAGCTAAAAGAGTTACTAGATCGTAAGTCAACGTTAGAGGAAAGTATCGAGTTAGGTTCAAAGGGTATCGATACGTCTGAACTTGAAAGTAAACTTGAAGAAGTGACAAGTAAGATAGATAAAAACTCTGCTGACTTAGTGAATCAGGCTGCTGAGAATGCAGTGTCTGCAATCAACAAAGTTATCGAAAACGCTAACAGCATTGCATCACTGAATCGAAGTATACGCAGTAATTCTGTGAGTACTCAGCGTAAATCTGGACTATCTAAAGGTGATGCAGAACGTATTAAACTTGAGAACGAGATAACTAATACTTTAGAGGAACAAGAGATTGCTCGAACACGTTTACTCAATCTTGAGAATGCTCCAGTGCCAGATACTATTGAAGGTAAGCGTCAACGTGAACTCCAGCTGAACGATGCGAGACAAGCGTCTGTTGATGCTACTACTAAACTCATTGAGACAGAACTAGCGTTACAAGAGTTAGAACTACGTCGTGTAGAAACCAGACGGAACCTAAATCAAGAGTATCGTAACAGTACTCGTGAGTTGAGTCAACTTGATAAAGAAGGTAGACAGATAGAAGGTTTACAAACTCAGTCTGCACTATTGGACAACATCAATAAACTAGAGTCCGCGAGAAATGACTTAATTAAGTCCAGAGCCTCGTTAGGTTTACTTCGTTTGCAAAATGAGATTGCTCAGTTACAAGAAGTTCAGTCCTTGCAGCAGAAACTGAAAGAGGAAGGACTATCAGGTCAGGCCAAACAAGAGATTCAACTACAGTTGGGACAGTTGGGTGGATCGGGTCTAGATCAAACAACTTTGCTCACTCAGATTGTAAACAAACAAGTGCAAGCTGCGCAGAAACAATATGACCTCAAGGTACTTGAGTTAGAACTACAACGTAGCAGTTTTGAGATAGAGCAACGTAAATTAGAGATTGCCGCACAGATCGCAGAGTTAGAAGCTAAGACCAAAGTTGATAACTCTCAGGGGAAAGTTCTAGACCTACGGGATCAACGTACTGGTATACAGAATGACAGGTCACTTACGAGTGAAGAGAAAGAACTTCGACTCCGTAATGTAGACAGGCAGATTGAGATTGCTCAGCGTGGTGTACAAGCCGCCGAGCGTCAACTCGGGTTAACTCGGGAGAATACATCCACAGTGAAAGAGTTAGCTACAATCGGTCGTGAATCTCTCCGAGTTCAACAACAAAGTGCACTTGAACAAGCGGCAAATGAGGGAAACAAATCGATTCGTGAAGCTCGGCTAAACTCTGTTGCTCAAACTAGTCAGGTTACTCAACAGGGTACTAGTCAACCTGAGAAGTCTCTCGCAATCAGTCCTGAACTGGGTTCAGCCAAGGCTCGTAAGGATTATATGGGTGTGTCTGGCGGTGCGGCATTGGGAGTCCAACAAGACCTATTAGTCGGACCAGATGGTAAACCGTTACGTAGGTTAGTAAGTGGTGGAACGTCGAGTGCAAGTCGTGGTGCAAATTTAGGTGGAGTAGCTACAGAAATCATGGCTAAGAAACCCATACCAGTGACCATTGTTGGTGGATCAGGGTTGGGAGACGTGAATACCAACGTGAATATTCCATCCAGTGTACCTAATGCTACGCGCGAAAATAACGCCGCAAAAGAGTTTGCTAAGCAGATGGAACTCGCACGCAACTCTAGTAAGAAAGAGGAAAAGCCCACCTCATCGAAGACGAGTGTGAGCAATGTAGTGAATAATAATTACTACCCCTCAGATATGGTGAGCCGTGTTCAGAATCGACTTAACGGGCGCTAGAGGGTCAGACCAAAATAGTTGTTTACTTCGTCTCTGAACTCGTGGTACATCTTGCGCGCGCGGCGTAGACAACTACCTAACGAGTTACGTTCTTTATCTGATACCGCTTTTTGTTCAGCAGGGGGTAGTGAACTTAACGGGACGAAGAAACCTGAATAGTTCATGATAAGTTGTGTCAGTGCAAACTTACAGGTTTTATCGAAGACATAGATGTTTACTACGTTGTTGTCAAATTCTCGGTTTGGCGCCTCTTCGATGAAACCTCCCATATCTCTCATAATCTGTTTGAAGATCTTACCTGCGGTACTTGACGCACCGTGATCCTTCCAGTAAAGACCATGTTCTTCAATGAGTAGCACAGCCAGACTGCGGATGTCGTCACGAGTAACAATGTGTTTAAACCCCGACACAATTCTCAGTTTGTCCACGTAACTTAGCGATGAGGTTAGTGCGGTAATCTCTTGATCCTGTTGTGTTACCGTCTGAGTTAACGATTGATTTGTTTGAGTTAACGATTGATTTGTTTGAGTTAACGATTGATTTGTTTGAGTTAACGATTGATTTGTTTGAGTTAACGATTGAGTTCTCTGCGTTAACGTTTGACAACTCGACGCTAGCTCTAAGCTGCTCAATTTCAAGTCGTAAACCTCTGAGAAAATCTCGTACAGATCTACACATTCTGCTGAACTCAGAAACGTAAACTTCGTCGTCATGTGACTCGTGAAGTTTTCTAACGTCAGAGTTGAATTCTGTTTGATTGCTAACACGTTGATCTCTTTGTTCACTAATACTAGATTCGACATGATTTACCCCTTGTGTAAGTTTTTTGTTTACTTTACTTAGTTTACTAAACCAAGTCAGCGCGTTTTGCGTTTGGTTGAGCAAGGTGGATATACGATTTTTCACACGAGTTACTACGTAGTCAACACCATCAACCAAGTTCTGTTTACAGAGTTTGCGTATGTAAGATAATGATTTGTAGCCAGCTTCAGTCGCGAGTGTTTCTAGTTCGTAATTCATGTGTACCTCGTACCCTATACTTATATAATAAAAGAAAAACCCGCAAGAGTAAAGTGGCTTGCGGGCTGTCGAATCTAGATATATTTTACCTCGAATCTTGACATTGCGAACATGCGCTGAATCTTGTCGTTGAACTCGCTGTGATGTCGTTTTCGTTGTTCAATGAGCAAATCGTTATACCAGTCTGCATAACCGTAGGACTTGACTTCAACGAGATGTCGTCGTAACATTTCTCTGTCCCACTCTCGTTCGAGAAACCAGATCTCAACTTCGTCGTACACTTGAGAAAGTCGATTCTCGAAGTTGTGAATGAGACAACGCACATCGGAGGGGTCGTGATGTAGATCACATAGCATCTCGTCATGTATGCTGTACTCCAAGTAACTACGGTCTGAGATTGTTAACTCGGTTGTTGGACTGAGGAGTACCTCAAATCTGGTCAACGGAGTAGGGGCTTTGAGGTCTGGTGGACCAAAGTGGAATACTTGAGCACCGGACTCGTTGGATAGTTTGCGAGCTAGCGAGCTCTTGCCTGTGCGATCGGGCGCGACCAATTGGATTAGCTTATACATTTGGTATATAGGTAAAGGTGAAACCTGAATAGTGACGAACTTCATTCATGTATTGATAGTAGAGTTCGTGCTCACGTGCACGTTGACTTAGTTTGACGTTTATGTCAATGTGAGGTACACCTTGTTCATACAGCTCGTTTAGATGCCGCAGAATCATAACGTCATCCCAAGGTCTCCACAAGCAGATTGATTCTACCTCACTGTAAGTGAGAGCGAGTTGTTTCTCGAAGTTACGAATGAACTCACATTGCTCAGCTTGTGTGTAAATCTCGTTACGATACAACTTGTCGTAAAAGAATCGTTCGAGGTATCCTCGGTCAGCTATTACATGCGACGCAGTCGTGGTTAACAATTCGCTGTAGTCGCTCTTCGAGAAATGAACGTATTTCCAGTTCGCGTCGGTGAAGGTTTTTGTGTAGGTACTCTTTCCCGTGCGATCCGAACCATAGCATAAGATTAGCTTACTCATAGTTTAATGCTGTGATAATGCGTTGATACAAGCCTGCGTACTTTTGCTCAGCACGAAGACGGTCGGCATTGACGGTTTGCGTGGTGAGGTTGGCTTGATTAGCCGCGTTACGCGCCAACAGTACCTCAGCGTTAGCCGCATAGTTGTAAGCCAAGATAGCTAAGTTACGGAATTGGTCTAACGTGTATGGTGGAGCAACAGGGATGTTCATGGTGTCCATGAGAGTCTGTAACAATACATCGTCAACTAGTGCTGCAGTGACAGCACCTGCGTAGGTAAACCAGTTAGGATACACTGCACGAGCATACTGGTTGAAAGTGTCGATTTCGGGTTGAGTTACTGGTGTCAGAGCCATGTTTCACATACTTTGTTTATACACCTAGTGTAACCTAAAGCTCAGCAGAGTACAATACAGCTATATCTATGCTAACTGATTTTGAAAACTTCTGCCGAATGAGAATTGGGATTGCTCCACGGGACGAGCTACTGACGAGTCATCGATTTGAGAACATACATCGTGAAGCAGATAGGAGTACGAGATACTATCTCAATAAATGTGACTCGTTAGAGTCGTGGTTGGTGGCTTGTAGGTATAACCGACCGTCAACTCTGGAGTTGTGTGTATTCCACGAAGATGGTAGTCTGAGTGAAGCAGAGTCAATCAGACGAGTACGTCTGGCGGAGCAAAGTGGTTTGGCGATCAATACAAGTGTGTACACTGCGTCCTTCTGGAAAAAGAAGCAAGGTCAATCTTGGGAGGATATTCAGTGGATATCTGAGATTGCTCCGTTTGTAGACCAGATAGCGAAGCAAAGTGATAAGTTATCTGAGTTTATCTCACGATTACGCGAGATACCGAGGATTGGAACCTTCATGAGCATCCAATGGGGTTTAAACCTGAGTTACTTCTATACTCATCTCGTTATAGACGAAGTTCCGTTTAACAATGGAGCGAGGCAGGGCCTCAACTTGTTAGGTTATGATGCAAAGTCAATTCTGAAGATGGATTTCATTCAAGAATGCGTGATGACTGTGATATCACTTGAGCATGCTTTGTGTGCGTATCAGAAGTATACCAAATTACGAGATAACCCACGAGTGTTACATAAATATAAACCGTCGACTTCACCGTTGTTACCGATCAAGTTACCAAGTAATTGGATTACTCATTACGGTGGACTCTTAGATAGATTGCGTGGGGTTTACAACGCTGGTTTACTCAGTTAGTATAGTTATATAGAGATTAATCAAGCCACCAAATTAAGTATCAAATCCTAAGCAAAACATCATTAGCGAAACGGGTGCCGAAAACGTAGGCGGATGTAGGAAGTGGGACATACTCAAGTCTGAAACAAAGAGTTTACTACATCAAAACAGGAAGACAACTAGAGAAGCGGAATAACGTGAGCTAGGTAGTGACCCTACACTAGAATAACTAGACGATCAGTGTAAAAGATGATGCGGTCTGCTCTTATAGAGTTCCTTTAGTCTTTCGGGTTAAGAAAGATTGGCGGGGACCTCCTATATAAGAGAGATATCCCCATTCAATT
>JACCDR012192001.1_pt1 | contig 10398 bp, 13 predicted proteins | sample 7446431 | NCBI WGS metagenome assembly JACCDR01 (sample SAMN15323443, study PRJNA562643) | freshwater metagenome | isolation source: river surface water | place: USA:Blue River Watershed | collected 2017-08-17 | reverse complement strand
GTCGCGCTGAGCGCGCGCAGCGTCCCGCGCCGCCGACTGCTGCGAGCGGCGTAGCTCCTGGCGGTAGGCGCGCAGGGAGTCCCGCGCGCGCTTCGCAGGGCCGGAGACGCCGTCCCGGAGGAGGAGGCGCCAGCGTACGGTTTCGTCAGCCACGTCGTTTGCGGTTCGGGGTCGGAGAGGGGGGCTTCGAACTCAGGGACTTGAGCAGCCCGCGGAAGCCCGCGAGGAACTCGACGATCTGGTAGGCGCCGGCGCGGGCCTCGGGGTCGCCGTGGTCCGCACCGGCGAACGCCATCAGGCAGTCGGCGGCGACGTCGGGGTCGCGCCGCCCGACGAGGAAGAGCTCCCCGGCGAGGCGGCGCGAATCGGCAAAGGGCCGAGGGCGAGCGCCTCCGCCGTCTCGCCGAGCACATCGAGGAGCGCGGGGTACTCCTCGCCCATCGCGTCGAAGGCCTCGGCCTCGGCCTTGCGGCCCTCGGGCGACGCGGGGGCGTGGGCGGGGACGAGCATCGAGCGGGCGAGCTGCACGCTGGCGTCCGCCTTCGTGGTGGGGTCGGGGCTGTTCTGCATCGCCTTGAAGCGCTGCCAGAACACCCGGAAGCCCGCGCGCGGCACCGCGAGGCACCACACGCGGCCGTTGAGCTCGAGCACGGCGATCTTCTCGCCATGGATGGTGACCGCCTGCGCGCGGGCCGCGTCGAGGGCGTCGGTCGAGAGCGGGTTGCTGCTCACGACGCGACGAGCTCCGTGCCGTCCTGGAAGAGGCGGAGGAAGGTGATCTTCACCTCCACTTCGCTCGGGTCGGTGCCCTCCTCGGCGCTGTGGTCGCTGCCGACGATGCGGCAGTCCTCCAGCTTCGCGGTGTGCACGTCGCTGCCCTCGATCCACTGGTGCACGAGCGTGAAGCGCTTGGTGCTGTAGTTCGTTCCGGCCGTCGCGAGGAACGCCGCCCACCCGCTGCGGTAGAAGGTGATGGACGAGTCGCCGGGCTTGTAGCGGCCCGCGACACGCCCGCGGGGGACGCGTGACGCGCCGTAGACGGGATCTTGCCCCTCGACTTCCTCGGCGTACTTCGCGCCTTTGATGTCGGTGATCTCCGTCGTGTCGATGCGGAGCTTGTACCCCGACCAGGAGTGCTCGTTGCCGTTGCTGTTCATGGTCCCTCAGTCCCTCACGCCGCGAGGCGGTAGCCGATGGTGGCAGTGACAGTGTTGGTGGTGCCGCGGGGGACGATCGTGATGGCCACCCGGAGGATGCCCGTGCTCAGGATGTTGTCCGTGCGGTTGCAGAGGGCGGCGACCGCCGTGACGTGCTCGTTCGGCGCGTTCTTGACCGCGAGCTTCACGGCCGCCACCACCTCGGCCTCGATCGCCTGCGCGTCGGCCTCGGTGATGCGCCCCGTCCCGTCGGTCTTCGTCTCCACGTCGTCGCCGACGTAGAGCGCGATGGCAGGGAGCCCCGCCCGCGCCGCGGCGCACATCACCCGGAGGCGCTGCACCTCGCCGTAGTCCGACGAGGCCGCGGCCATGGTGCGCGCGGTGATGAAGTACTCCCCGCGCGGGCGCCCCTGCACCGTCTGGAAGCAGGCGAAGCGCGCGGAGTCGAGGGACGTGTACGTGCGCCCGTCGTGGAACACGCTCGACGAGTCGCCGTCGGGGAAGAGCGCCGCGACGGGGCCGTTCTTCACCTTCAGCGGGCTCTCGTGCAGCTTCGACGTGAGCAGCCGCGCCGCGAGGGGGCGCAGACCGCTGCGCCGCTGCGCGCTGTTGTCGATGGCGCTCACGACGAGCGCCTCCCCGGCGAAGATCACCCCGGCCTTGCCGAAGTCGTAGCCCTGGAAGCCGGGCGTCGCGCCCGTGATGCTCGTCTGCCACGCGGCGGCGGTCTCGCCCGTCGACTGCCCGCGCGCCTCGCAGAGCGCGAAGGTGTACTGGCCCGCGGCCTCGCGCTCGCCCACCCAGGTCTTGACCGTGGCGATGTTGGTGCGGGCGACCGGGCCCTCGATGATGACGAACTCGAAGTCCCTCCCGCTCGTGACGAGCGCGTCGAGGGCGGCGTCGAGGCCGGTGGCATCCCAGACGGGGGCCGCGGTGCGGAGGCGGTAGATGTCACCCACCACGCAGCTCGCGGCGCTGAAGGCGAACGTCACGCCGGTGTTCGGCACCTCGTAGGAGCCCGAGACGATCGACACCTCCTCGCCGTAGGTGTGGCCGCCATCGAGCGAGACGCGCACCGCCGCGCCAGCGCTGGGCGTCGCCGCCGCGCGGGTGACCTTCACCCGGAAGTCGAAGCTGTCGACCGGCGTGCCGCTCGCGGTGACCGCCGTCGACCCGGTGGCGTCGGCGCTCGTCGGGCAGTTGGCGCCGACCGCGAGCCAGAAGTCGTTGGCGACGAAGCTCCCGTCGGTCCACGCGAGCGACAGGCCCGTCGAACCGATGGACTGCGCCGAGGCGCTCACGTCGACCGAGTCGTCGAGGAGCCAGGTGGCGCCGCCGTCCATGCTGATCTGCACCTTGGGGTTCGCCGCGATGTTGGCGCCCGCCGTGGTGACCTTGATGCGCACCGCGTAGGGCTGGTCGGGCGTGCCGCTGAGCGCGGGGATCGCGCTGGAGGTGTTCGACCCGTCGGCGGCGGGGGTGCCCGCGCTCGACGACCCGCCGCCCTCCTGGGCGACGCCGCCGAGCTGCCCGGCCGTGGCGCTCGTCGCGCGCACGCCGATCACGGGGCCGCCCGCATGCTTGAGGATGTGGGCGAGGCCCTGCACGAGCGGGCCGCTCGTCCAGGTGGTGACGACGTCCTGCGGCGTCGAGAGCTCGACGACGGAGCCGACGGTCCCGCCCGACGCGCAGCCAATCACGGCCACGGGCCGGTCGAGCTGCGCGCCGATGCCGAGGCCGCCATCGAGCAGGAGGAGGGATGCGCTTCCGAGGGTCATGGCCTTCCGATGTGAATGACGCCGTCACCCGTGGTGGCGGCCGTGGTGTCGAGGGAGGTGGAGGCGATTTCGCGGGTCGACGGGGCGCGGTCGAGGACGGCGATCGACCACCGCCAGGAGAGGACGACGCTCTCCCCGTAGTCGGTGGCGGCCGGGTCGTCGGCCCACTCCTCGCCGAGGAAGGGGATGCGCCCGCCATAGCGGCGCACCATCGCAGCGCAGATCGCGGACGCGAGATCCGAAGCGGCGTCGAGGTCCTTGCCCCAGCACACCGCGCGCAGCGTCGGCTGGCGGGTGAGCAGCGAGCGGCGCCCGCTCGGGAACGCGTTCTTGACCGCGGCGGCACCGGCCCCGGCACCGAGCACCCACACGACGCGCGGTGGTGTCCCGTGCTGCGCAAGGTAGCGGCGGCCCACCTGGTAGGAGAGCGACACGGAGGTCTCGCCGTCGGGGCCGAGGCCCGTGATCGCGCTCCCGTCGTAGGCCACCACGTCGGCCATGATGAGGTCGACCTCGGCGGCGATCGTGCGTGAGGCGGTGTCGGCGGCCATCAGCGAAGCTCAGCGCGGAGGGCGTTCGTCGCGGCCGTCGCGAGGCCCTTGGCCCACGGCGCCGGGAGCGAATTCAGCGGGAGGTAGGGGCGCGCCGGGATGCGGCCGGCAGAGACGAATCGGCCGCGCGTGTCGCGCGCGCCTGCGCCGCGCCCCTTCGCGCCGTAGAGGTGCACGGTCGCGCCGGGGTGGTTGACCACGATCACCAGCGAGTCGCCGAACACAACGGGGCTGGAAGCCTGTTCGCGCAGTTCGCCCGAGGCGAAGAGGGGGCCGCCCTTGTTCGCGCGGCCGCGCGCCCGGGGCTGCTTCAACCGTCGCCACGCCTTGCCGGTGGGACCGACCGAAAGCTGAAACTCCGCCCGGATAAGCTGCGCGAGCGGGGTGCGCGCGGCGCCGAGCACCTTCGCGCGGAAGGTCTGCTGCGCGAGGTCGCCCACGCCGGTGATGATCCGGTCGAGCTTGGCGAAGTCGCCGAGGAGCGTCACCGGCCGCGGGTCCAGTTGCGGCGGGTGTTGGTGGTGCAGAAGGTCTGCGCGCTCGCCTCGTCCACGCTCGGCGTCGAGTCGGTGAGGTCGGGGGTGACGCGACCCGCGGCCACGTCGCGGAGCCAGGTGGTGGCCATCTCAACGCGGCGCAGGAGCACGTCGTCGGTGCCTGCGTTGGGGTCGTACCCGCGCGTCACGAGTAGATCGAAAGCGGCGAGGATCGCGACGGCCCGCGTGAGGTCGGTGCTCCAGGCGGTGAGCGGCATGACGTAGCCGCGCGAGCGCAGGTAGCCGTCTGCCACGGCTGACGACGCGTCGAGCGCCTCTTCCTGCACCGCCGTGGCGATGCCGGTGAGCGCTTCGGCGCGGATGCCCAGCCGGGCGAGGTTCGTGGTGGTGGCGTAGCGGGTCATGGTCGGATCGAACGAACGAGGCGGAGAGGGCCGGGGCGGTGGCGCCAGGACGGCGCCGAGGTGCGGGAGAGGGCCGCCCCGGTGGGCGGGAGAGGGTCAGGCGGGAGGAGCGATCAGGCGCCGGCGTGGGCGATGATGTCGACCACGAGGCCCACGGCGCCAGCTCCGGCGGTGAAGGCCGAGGTCACGCGCTCGAAGGTCACCGTGTCGCCCGCGACGAGCATGCGCGAGTGCAGCTCGGCGTCGGTGTCCATCACGGTGCCGACGGTGCCCGGCTTGGTGCCCGCGGTGAGGGTGGCGGCGACGTCGCCGCCGGAGCCGCCGAGGATGTCGCCCGCGGTGGTGGCGCCCGTGGCCGCGACGCCGATGGCGCTCGACGAGCCGCCGGTCATCGCCGTGGTGATCTTCCAGTGCGCCGAGTCGAGCTTCAGCACGCACCCGGTGGGGACCGTGAGCAGCGTCGCGCCGTCCGCCGTCGCGAAGGTGAACGGCAGGTAGAGCGTGGTGCGCCCGACCGTGCGGAGCCAGCGGCCCGCCGAGGCGTAGGCGGTCGCGGTGGGGGTGACGACGAGGATGTCGTCGCCGGTGAGCGCGCTGGAGCTGTGGAAGCGCCAGCAGCTCCCGTCGGCATCGACGGTGATCTCGTTGCCGTGGACGAGCTCGCCGAGGTCGTCGAGGGCCTTCAGCGCGGCGATGGTGGCGACCGAGGCGGCGATGGGCGAGCCATCGGCGTACTTCGGCGCGCCGTAGGGGGACGTGGTGATGCGAGGCATGGTGGTCTCCTGGTGGTGTCGTGGGTGCGAGGCGCGTGCGGTCAGACCGCGGTGCCGTTGATGGAGAAGGTGACGCTCGGGCTGGTGCCCTCGATGGTGCTGACGACGCGCACGAAGCGGTCGAGCCCGCTCATGCTGCGATGGGTGGTGCCGGTCGAGCGCAGCGGGCCGAACGCGTCGACCACGCGCCACGTGCCGCTCGCGTACGCCTCGCGCGTCTCGATCTGCGCGTGCAGCCGGGCGCCGGTGCCCGAGATGGCCGTGAGCGCGAGGTCGAGGCGCAGAGTGCCGCGGTCGCCGAGCTCGTAGACGTCGCTCGTGAAGCTCGCGGTGCGCGTCCCCGAGGCGACGAGTTCAACATCGTCGGCGTCGTAGAGCTGGCCGACGCGCAGCCCGTATGCGAAGGGGGTCATGGTCCGCCTTTCGAGCCAGAGAATCAGCCGCTCGGCGGCGGCGTGGCCGAGCCCGTAGGTGAGCAGCTCGGGCACGCGCGCGCCCACGACCTCCTCCACCGCGAGCACGCCCGCCGCGAGGAGGACGGCCCGCGATGGGAAGCCGGTCGGAAGCGATGTGCCCGAGGCAGCGAGGCGACGCACCCCGAACGCCAGCGACGGGCCGTCGTCACGAGTGCGCGCGCGCTCCTTCTGGGCGAGCCAGAGGTGACGGCGCGCGCTCGTGACGTACGGCGCGGCGATGTCGTCCGGGATCGTCAAGGGTCAGTGCCCGTTGCGCCGCGGGCGCGGCGGCGGCGACTCGACGTCGGCCTTGAGCGCTTCGGGCGCGGCGGCCTCGACCTTGATCGCGTCGGGCTCCGTGGAGAGCCGCGCCGCGGCAGCGGCGGCGGCCGCCTGTTCCTGGCGCCGCCGCCGGTAGAAGAGCATGGACATGGTCGTGCCCTTCAGCGGGTCTTCATGACCGCCACGCCCGCGTGCGTGGAGTTCGGCATGGTGCTGTACGCGTGAACGACCGCGTACATGTTGGCCATGACCATCTCGACGTCCGCCGTGGGGTCGCGCTCGTAGTCGATGCGGATGTTCTCGTTGACCCACGCCGCGATGGCGCCGCGCTTGATGAGCGGGCTCTTGTACGTGGTGGGCGAGCCCGCGACGATCATGTCGCTCTTGGCGGTCATGCGGACCTGGACGCCGCCGACGCGCGCGAGGCGCTCGCCCTGCGCGGGGGTGAAGAGCGTGCGGCCGGTGGTGTCGGCGAGGGTGGCGGCGCCCCAGTACACCGTGGGGTTCATGCCCCAGATGGCGAGGGCGTTGTCGTCGTCGAGGTCCTCGCCGAAGAGCTTGAGCGTCTCGACGATCGCCGTGGTGGAGACGGCGGCGCCGGTGCCGTCGTACTCCATCGAGGCGGACGACGCGCGGGAGAGGGCGCGGGCCAGGGCCAGCGAGTCGAGCTTGCGCACGAACGCCTGCGTCACCTTCTCGACGGCGACCTCGTTGATGTCGCGGCCGGTCGACTTGGCGATCATCGCGAGGTTGGCGATCGAGATGCCCTTGAAGAGGCGGACGACGGTCGCGGTCTCGGACGACTGCACCAGCTTGTCGAGCGTGCCGGCGCCGCCCTCGGCGACCTCCTCGGCCTCGCCGACGTCGTCGAAGTAGGGGATCGTGACGGTGTTGCCGACCTCATTCACCGAGGCCTGGAGGCCGGGGTTCATGACGACGGCGCCGGTGCCGTTGAGCAGGAGCTTGCCGGAGAAGCCCTTCATGACCTCCTCGGCGAGGATGTCGGGCAGAACGAGGTCGGAGCGGAACGTGGTTGCCATGGTCGTTGTGGTGTGCGCGGGTCACGCCGCGCGCGGTGGTGGTGGGCGGTGGCGGCGTGGGTTCAGCGCGGGGCGCCCGCGCGCTTGAGGTCGGCGGCGAGCTTCTTGTCCCGCTTCGTGATGAGGTTCTTCTCCTGCATGGAGAGGGAGTTCCATCCGGCCTCGCCGGCCTTGGCGACCGCCGCGGCGAAGTCCACCGGGACGTTGCCCGTGGGGGCGGAGGGGTCGGCGGGCGGCTGCTTCTCGCCGACGGGAACGGCGCGAGGGGCGCTCGCGCGCCACACCCGGAGCTGCGCGACGGAGAGCGTCGCGAGGAAGCCCTCCAGGGCGGGCGTCCACTGCCCGTCGGCCTTGGCGGCGGAGACCTCGGCGTCGCGCTCCATCGCCTCGGCGCGCTGCTCAGCGGCCTGCGCGCGCTGCTCGGCGGCGGCGCGTTCGCTGGTCATCTGCGCGAGGGAGGCCTCGGCGCCCGAGAGGCGCGAGGCGAGGTTGGTGGCGGCGGCGACGATCTTGTCGGGGTCGGCCTCCCCGCCGAAGGCGGCGGAGAGCGCGGCGAGCTGCTGCTCGTTCATGGTGTTGGTCCTCGATGCGTTCCCCGTGCGGGGGATGGTGGTGCCCCTCATCGGGGCGGTGGTGTTCACAGGGGCAGGGGCGGCGGCGAGCTCGGCGAGGAGCGCAGAGCGGGTGGAGACGCGGTCGGAGAGGCCCGCGGCGATCGACGCGCGGCCGTAGCGGACGCCGCCGTCGAGGGCGGTGAGGGCGTCGGGGGTGAGGGCGGATCGGCCGGCGTAGACCTCGCCGAAGAACATCCCGGCGAGCTCCCCCACACGGGCGCGGAGGCGGGACTCGGCGCCGTCGCTGATCGGCACGGCCGGATGGCCGTCGGTCTTCTCAGCGCCAGAGCTCACCACGCGCACGTCGATCCCGTCCTGGGAGAGCTGGTCGACGCGAGACATGAGCGAGGCGATGACGCCGATGCTCCCGACGCCCGCAGTGTCGCTCATCACGATCTCGTCGCAGGTCGACGCGAGGCCGTAGGCGGCGGAGTAGGTGCCGCTGCCGACCCACGCGGTCATGCGCTTCTTCGAGCTGAGCTTCGCCGCGCGCAGGGCGCGCATGCAGTCGAAGAGCCCTGCGACCATGCCGCCGGGCGAGTCGAGGTCGAGCATGACCGCGCGCACGGCCTGGTCGGCGTGGGCCTTCTCGATGCGCTTCTGGATCGCGTCGTAGCCGTCCCACCACCACAGGGCGCGGTCCATGAGCGCGCCGACGATGGGAACGACGGCGACGCCGTTCACGACCTCGTAGCCGGGGCCTTCATCGTCGTCGTCCTCGTCGTCCATCCACCCGGCGAAGAGCACGGGGCCGGCGGCGAGCTGCGACGCGGCCTCGGGCCGCATGGCGATGGAGTCGGCGGACTGCCAGCGCGCGTGCGCATCGGCCCGGCGAAGGTCAGAGAGGGGGTCGGTGGTCATCGGTCGGTGTCCTTCGAAGTGGCGTCGGCGATGACGCGGCGGAGCTGCTCGGGGCGGTTGAGGAACGACCACCACTTCACCGCGGCGATGGCCCCCGCGATGGTGGCGCCGGTGCCGGCCTTGGCGTGGCGCGCGCACCACGCTTCGCGCAGGCGCACCGCGAGCTCCTCGGTGGCCGTCTCGGGCTTGCCGCCACGGCGCACGACCGGGAGGAGCCGCGAGAACTGGCGGTTCCCGAGGACATTGCCGCCCTTCGACCACACGTCGGGGTGGTCGTCACGCAGCCCGAGGGCGTAGGCGAGGGGCACCCGGTCGAAGCCGCTGTTGCGCAGTGAGACGGCGGCGTCGTCGCCCTCCGCAGGGAAGTTGGTGACGCCCGCGGCGGCGAGGGGGACGTGGAAATACTCGCCGTCGATCTCGGCACTCACCTGGTCGCCCGCGAGCGCGATGGCCCAGCCGTCGTCACGGAGCGCGGCGACCGCGCTCGGCAGCGTCGCGGGCGTGAGGGGCACCGGGTCGGGCGCGTCCATCAGGGGGATGCCGGCCTGCTCGAACACCGCGAGGCGGTCGACGCGCTTCCCCTCGGGGGCCGCGCGGTCGAGCGCGACGATCCCCTCGCCGAGGGCCTTCATGCTCTCGCCGCGCGCCTTGGCGTTGACCGGCGCCTCGGTCTTCCACCGGGGCCACGGCGCGAGCTCGCCCGAGGGGAAGTTGAGCGCGGCGTAGTCCACGAGGCACTGCTCGCGCACGCACGTCGAGAGCGTCTGCGCATCGGCCTCGATGAGGTCTTGCCGCACGATCCCGTGGAGGGTCGCGCCCGTGTCCTGCCCCTCGGTGATCTCCGTCGAGGAGCTCTGCCCGGTGATCGCGATGACGATCTCCCGCGCGGAGAGGTCGGTCTGCGCCGGGAACATCTCCCATGTCTTCGCGGTCGCCTCGAGCAGCCGCAGCTTGTACCCGGGCGGCGGGACGATCGCGGTGTCGGCGCCCACGTCCGCGAGCGTGTCGCAGAGGTCTTCGCGGACGCCCTTCGCCGCGGCGGTCTTGCCGTCGCCCGCCATCGACGGGTCGAAGTCCGCCGTGCGGATCGCGCTCCCGTGGATGTTCGAGTGGTGCCCGAAGTCGGTGAGCGCGAGGTACTTCAGCAACCAGGGGCGGCCGCATGCGCGCCACGCGCCGTACATCCACGGCCGCTCGTCGCCGTCGGGTGCGCCCGAGGAGCTCGGCGCGTAGAGCACCCACCGCCGCCCGCCCGGGACGATGTCCTCGTCGCCGCGGTTCGTGCGCACCACCCACACGCGGCGGGTGGTGTCCCAGCGCAGATACCGCGCGTCGTAGGGCTTCAGCACCCCGAGCCAGCGCCCGCCGCGCAGCACCCACACACGCTGCGCGATGCCGACGCCGAGGAGGATGCCCCACATCGCGAGGGAGCAGAGCGCCGCCTCCGAGTGCGCGAGGTACCAGTCGCCGCCCTCCAGGGCGCGCGCCACGCGCCCCGAGGAGCGGCGGTCGCCTGCCTCTTCCCACGCGAGGGGCAGGCGGAGCAGGCCCTTGACGCGCGTCTCCAGCGCGGCGCGCACGCGGCCGTCGCCGAGGAGCGCCCAGCAGAGGTCGGCGGCGCGCTGGAGGCTACCGCCCGACGCGAGCGACTCCGCCACCTCGATGTCGGTCGTCGTCCAATCCGTGAACGTGCGCCCGAGCTGGGGCGACGAGACGGCGGTCGTTTCGAGGGGGGCGGGCGGCACGATGGGGTGAGGTCAGCGGCGGCGGCCACCGCGCGAGGTGCGGTAGGCGTCGGGGTCGCTCGGCGGCGGAGCGATGAGCGAGAGGAGCCAGGCGTCGCAGGCGTCGGGGCTGCGTCCGAGGCGCGCGCGGATGTCGTCCTTCGACTCGACGAGCAGGCGGCCCCGCGCGTCGGCCCTGTACTTGGGCGCCACGGACTCGGCCTGGAGCTTCGAGTCGTCGGGCAGCGCGCCGCCCTCGTCG
>JACCDR012512789.1_pt1 | contig 10401 bp, 19 predicted proteins | sample 7446431 | NCBI WGS metagenome assembly JACCDR01 (sample SAMN15323443, study PRJNA562643) | freshwater metagenome | isolation source: river surface water | place: USA:Blue River Watershed | collected 2017-08-17 | reverse complement strand
CTCTAATCTAGTTAAAGTTTTGAGATAAGAAATAATCTCATCAATCTTTGTTTCTCTATCTTTTGTAGTTTCATTATTCATTGGATGTTTGTAATATCCTTCATGTTTAATCCAACTACAGGAAGTACATTGATTATTAGAATGTCTTGTATGTTGCATACAATTAAGACAGAAATCAATTAGCATAGATTGATATCTTTCTATTTTCTTCTGGATGTTTATAGTAATCCCAGCCAAGAAATCTATACCAACCACAAGTAAGACATTCTCTCATATCTTGACTAGAATCTCTCTCATGGTTGGTAAAGGTTTCTTCTTGTTCTGTATCTTGCTTACAATTAGGACAATAATAAATTAGTCTAAGCTTACTATTCTCTTGCATCTATAACCATCGTTATCTGTTACAAAGTTAACGTAGAAGTAAGTATCTAAATCTTCTGCATTAACTGTAGACTCAGCAAAATCACCATACATTTGATTACTTAGTCCTTTAATAGGATAGAATTCTATACCAAATGGAAGGAAGGTATTCTGATTAACACGCCATTCTCCTCCAAGAGTAACACTATCAAAAGTTAAATTATCTGTTTCATGATCTGTGAGAGCAATATTTGTAGTCAGAATGTTATCCTCTCCAAATACTACCTCTCCTTGATATGAGAACCATTCTAATCCTACATGATCAAATAAATCATGTACAATAGCTACATTAGCATCAAAGTAGAAATTACCTTTAGTTGTTATAACATTCTTGTTCTGAGTCAGAGGAGAGCTTACTAAAGTAAAGTATCCATCTGTCATTAAGAAGTCATCAGTAACTTCAAAAGTAGTGTCAGGATGTAAGTAAACAGTTCCTCTGTTCATCTCAACAGAAAGATTATCATTAACATCATTAACTATTAGATGGCCAGAATTTAAAGTAATGTTAGATGTTGTGAAGTCCATCAAGATTCCAACATTAACAGTTGTAGTACCAGTGCCGGAATGAATTAAAGACCCTTCTAGATCTAGTTGATAAGGATTCTCTTCTGTAGCAAGAAGAGAAAAATTATTAGTATTTTCTAAGGGGAAAGAACCTTTACTAGATATATAGATCTGACCAGTGAGACCTAGATCAACACTAGTTCCAGTGGTTACTTTCAAAACGCTAGGATTAGTATCAATGTTATAGCCAACGATGATAGTAGTCTCAGCAACTTTATTACCTTCTCCCATGATAGAGAGGTTAGCAAAGTCTCTGAGTTCTACAGTTCCACCATAGAATGAAGCATCATTATCCCACTGAGAATTAGTACCTCCTATAATTAATCTGCCAGAAGAATCTGCTTGGATAGTACCATTAGCAAAGACAAAACCTTCTGTTCTCAGAGTCTTATCATGAAGATAGAGAGAGAAAGAACTAGGAACATTAACGCTAATAGTAATAGATCTAACTTCTACATTTTGAGTTAGATTACAAGATACAGCATCTTGTAAGAAGAAGATATCATCATTACTTGTAGGAGCTTGTGTTGGAATTACTCCAGTATCATTATCAATCCAGTTAGTCTTATCATTGAAGTTGGAATTTTCTGAATCTCCAAACCAGATAAGAGCTGGAACTAGTCGATCTTCTAATTGTTCAAGAAATAATTTCATTATCTAATATATCTCGCAAGTAAGGGTAAAAAGATCCAGAAGATAAAAGGAGCTATAACACAAAGCCAAAGAATCCATTTATCTTCTTTGTTCATTAGAATGTTCTTTACAAAGGGTATATTTAGCTTCTAATCCATCTTCTGAGACTTCTCTTTTGCAATTATCGCAAGGACTAAAAGGAACAATAATAATAAAATCTTCCCAAGTTCCTCCTAGAATATATTCTATAGTAGAAGGTTTCAGATTAGGATCTTTTATAATAGGAAATCCAAAGAGTTCTCTCATATAGGTATTAACTCCTCTTTCAGTTTGAATACTGTTTCACCTTCTAGGACAGAGAAAGCACCAAGCTGTCGATCTGCTACTTCATTACAGAACTTGTAAGCTGACTGACGACCTTTGATTCCCCACTTTTTCTTCTTGATGATCTCAGCAAAGAGAACTATTCCTCCTTCTGATTTCATCCAGCGAACGAAGTCTTCTATATCTCGATCTCTAGAACAGAACTGAATAGCTTCAAATACTCTAGAACATTGTATTTGAAAGTATCTAGTTAGCTTAATAGCATTCTCTACTGATTGCTTATCTACTACTTTAGGATCTACTTGCTCACCACAAACTTGCCTCAGACAGTGAATGAGTAAAGCAAATCTAGCACAGTAAGCTTTCATCTTAGACCAAGATGCTAAAAGATAAATAGGAAAAGAATCTTGATTAGCTTCTAGTCGATCAGCTTCATACCATTCATTGAAGAGTTGCCAAGCTTCTGGACTCATTACTAGTTCCATAGGAACATTAATGAACTTAGTACCTTGTTCTCCTTCATCATTGAAGTCAGGTATTTGCTTTTCATCCCAGTAGAGACTTCTCAAGCTATTAAGAATTCTGTTCCAATCTTCAATAGCCTTATCAGAAACATCGAAAGAAGTTTCTAGAGTAGGCATGCTAGGAGTATTAGGAATGACATAGAGGAATCTTGGAAGCCAACCATCTTCTTTACCTCTCTCTGATTCAAGCTGACTAAGTAAGTCAGGCTGAATAGAGCCGAGCAAGCTGAAGAAAGGTTCATCAACTTCTAAGATATCTTGTCCTTTAGATTTTCTAGAGACTTTTATAGTTCCTTTACCATCCCAAAGTGACAAGTAGAACTGTCGATCAGAGCCTTTACCACCACCACGATACTGATTCATACCATTCATGAATCCTAGAAGTTCGTCTCTGAGCAAGAAGAGACCACGGGAATTCAAGACAAGATTCTCACAGAGAGATTCTGAAGTAATATCTTGTACTGTTATCTGTTTTCTAATTGGATGAGCAGGAGCAGGACCAATTGGTTCAGGTAGTTTGCTCTTGAGTTTCAGAGACTCTTTCAGATCAGACTGATAGAGTCTGTTAGCAGTCTTCCAGACAACAATATCCTGTTTCCATTGAGATTCTTTCTCAGAGAATTCTTCTTTATATTGCTGTTCCATTCTTTTGATAGGAGCAATTACAGCATTAATAGCAGGAGATTTGAGAGAGCCAGGAGGGCCAATGATCGCTCCATAGAAACTAGCTCTTTCAACCCAAGTCTTCTTGAGTCTGATCTGTCGGACTTTGCCGAGGACAGAACCAGCTGCAATGATGAGACCTAGACCAACATAGTCAGCTGGACATGGAAGAGCTTTAGAAACTTCTTCTATGAAGGTTTGTACTTCACTAGGGAAAGCATCACTAGGAAAAGGATAATGAAGATGCCGATCCTTGAAGAACTCAGCATCTTCATTCAAAAAACTATTCAATAACTTAGACAACACAAGCCTCAATATTAACAGGAACTACAATACAACCTTCAGTAAGACCTATTACACGACCAGTAGATAAATTAACAGCATCTAAATCGCCAGTAAGTTGGCAGATCTTCATATAGAAATGATTCTGCCAAGCGAAGCAATTACCTAGAGCAATATCTTTGAATGTAGTAGGTTCTTTATATTTAACTATCATGATTGTAAACTCTTTAATACTTCTTGCTTATTAGATTCTAGTTTAGCTTTCCATACTTTATTCAAGTATTTCTTATCTTGTTTAGAAAGTTCATTCCAGAATTCTCCTGAACATTTATTACAAATACTATTTAGATTAGAATCTGCACGAAATATCCAACCATAATAAAGATTACCTATATTAAAAGATAAAATGCTTCCAAAAGAGTTAATATCAAAATTATTTAGAAGAGCACGTTCTATAATCTGTTGGAAACTTTTAGCTAAATCACTTGGTTGATAAGTTTTCTTCTCTCTATTGAGAAAGAATCCTATTAATAGAGAGCCAAAGAAACCACTTACAGCAGAATAAATAACTTCTTCTGGAATATACATTACTTAATAACTCCTTCTATTTCTACTAATCGTACTTCATAGTTAGGAATAAATTCATGTAATACACCTGTTGTTAGATTAACAGCATAATTATCTAGATGTTTTAGATAACCATACATTACTCCATTTACTTTAATAAAGTAATCTTCATCATCCATAAAACATTGTCCAAATGGAACAGATTTAATAGTAGCTGTGGAAGGTTTATTAGTAAGTTTCATATTAGAAAGGACACTCCTCTACTAGTTCAAAAGATTGGACAACATTACCATCTTGATCAACATCTACACCAACATACTTAGCTAGAATATATTCTTCATCTAGTACAAGATAAGTCTTTCCTAGATGATTTAATGCTAATCCTCTTTGTGGTTGAACATAAACTAGATCAGAATAATATAATCCATCTATTCCACTAGCAACTACTTGAGCTAGAGAAGGAAGAACTGGAGGTAGTTTAGAGTCTGGTGCTTTAGGTAAAGTGAAATTAGTTGATCCCACATTCTCTTGGAATACTTCAACAATAACAGTGTAAGTTCTTGCTTCTAACATCTTGTCTAACTCCTCTTGGTTAATGACATCACAACAGAAAAAGAAAAGAAGTGTAATAGACTTGCAAATCTACTACACTTCCTTATCTAAGTTACTTTCTAATCAAGATCTTCTAGAATAGATCATTCTAACTTCACCCGAAGCTTAGCGTTGAGGACTCGAACCTTTAGAATATTGTCATTAGAAGTAACTATTCTTTCTTCCTATAGCTAGTAGGAAGAAGGGACTCCTTGTACACTTGGTACATGAGCTAATGGCTCTGATGGGAGTTGAACCCACATAAACTTGATTCACAGTCAAGTGCTCTATCCAGTTAAGCTACAGAGTCCATTGATTTATTAGGTAAATTTCCACAACGATGATACATTTGATGACACCAAACACAAAGCAGTTTAAAATTAGATCTAACATTATTAAAATGATCACCATCTATATGGTGAATATCAGTCATTCTTAAATCTTCAGAGTAAGAACAATGCTCACATTTACCTATTTCTTTTCTAAGAGATTCTATCATATGTGAATATCTCTTAGGGACGTAATCTTCAGTCCATCTTAATCTTATTATGTGTTTGTTTTTACATTGATTATTACAATAGTGTAATCCTGATTTACTATTTCTATTTAATCTTTTACTTCTAGTAAATTCTACACCACAACCAGAGCAAACTAAATTCTCTTTCTTTGATCTTGTTTCAGATTCATAAATTCTTTTATGATCTAAACAACAAAAGAAAATAGTATACCTCTTTGTTTGAGAAGGTTTTCTATCTATTTCTTTATTACAATACTTACAATTAACTAACATAATTCAGTGAGGTGAGATTCGAACTCACGATTCTCTGTTTCCAAAACAGATGGGATAGACCACTTCCGCACTCACTGTCGCTACCATTTACGGACCTACAGCTAGTTAGTCGGAGATATTAGAATCGAACTAATGAGCTTGGCTTATGAGACCTAGCTGAGGACCACCCCATCTCCGAAAGTGCAAGATATCAGTACTGCCCTGATTTGTTCTGATTGGAAGTCAGATGTTTTACTTTTTAAACTAATCTTGCCAGAAAGTATTAGAGAAATTTCCTATTTCTTGAATAGCTCCATAAACTTTTTGTAATATTTCAGTCTTATTTACTTGTATTGTACAAGTTCCATACTCTAATTTTCTTTTACTATCTTTAGGTTTATTAACACTAGAATGTTTTAAAGAAGTTATAGGTAAATTTAATAAAGACAACCAATAAAATTCTATTTCTTCTAAGGTTTTTATATCAGTATAACAATTAATTTTTATAGAAATTTCATTGTCATTAAGTTTAAAGAAACTTCTAAGAAAAGAAATATAAGTTACTAATAGATGAGGATCAGAATTAGATAAACTTAAACAGTTCTTGTTTTTACTTCCTTCACCCCAATATAAAGCACAAAAGAAATAAAATGTCGGATCTTTAAGTTTAGCTAATTCTTTACCTTCTTGTTGCCATTTTAATCTTTGTTTTAAATAAATGTCTCTATTTTTAGTTCCTCTAGATTTATTAGAATCTTCTTTTATCTTTAGTTTTTGTTCTTCTGATAATTTAATGTCAGAAGTCCAAAGTCTAATAGATGATTGAGAAGCTCCTACTTCTTTTGCTATTCTATTTAAAGAGTAGCCTTTTAATCTAAGTTCTCTGGATTTTAGTTTTCTAGATTCACTCATTTAAAACTAGCACATTACTATTTATGTTAATCTTGCATGGGGTCCGTTAGAGATACTATCCTGCCAGCACGGACCTACACAAGCAGGAAGAAAAGAGTGGAAGGATTCAAACCTTCTTAGTCCTATTATCTAGTTGCCTCATCATTTGGCTTCACTCTTCTTGGACTTAATATTATACTTCTGCTGCTGCTTTTGTCAAGGCATCCTCTAGAGCCTTGCCATTAGCTCTCTTGAATGCCTTCAGTTGATCAGCATCAGGCTTCTGTGGAGTGAAGCTTAGATCTCGCTGAACTCCAAAGTAGCCGTTGTAGAACCGAACTAGAACAGAATTACCTACAAGAGAAACAGCAGGCTTATCTGGATCGAGCAGATCCACAAGAGCATTAGTTCCCTTGTAGCCAAGAGAAACCAAGTCCTTAGCTGTTCGGTTAATAGGATTCTTATCATCAGGAAGAGCAGGATCATTCTTGAATCCAAGGAATAATCTAGCTTGAGTAGGAAGCTCAGGAGCGAGAGGCTTATAACCTGATGCATCTTTCTTCGGATCAATTCTCTCAGCTACTAGCTTGACATCTACTACAAGCTGAATGTCCTGCTTCTTGCTAAGACCAGGATTGTGAGCAACTACTTCAGCCTTGAACACTTGACCATCGACAAAACTCATTAAATCTCCAAAAAAAAGTAAAGAGGAAAAGAAACACAATTAACTAAGATAGATCTTTTCTTGCATCTATCATTTGCTTACATCTCTTGAGTTCATCATCTGTCAGATCACCAAGATCTGCTACTGTTAGATCTAAGAACTTTGCAACATCTTCATTAGTTACTTTAGTATCTTTTAGTAAATCCTGAAGCTGTTCATAATTTCCTTTGTAAGTTGCAGTAGTAGGTTTGTTAATCGGACTAGCACCAGACTCATCTATCTCTCCTCCTAATTCATCAGGAGTATAGATTGTATAGCCAAGACCAAGATGAGCAGCATAGAGCTTGAAACCTTCTGAGATAGCTCTGTTGAAGAGCATTGCTCTGGGATATTTCTTCCAGACATCTTTCTTTTCTAGTCCTGCTCTGATTGCATCTTCTATCGTCCATTTGCTAATACCAAGTAGCTGACCATTGCGAACCCATTTGATCTCTACTGCTTTATCAGTATGCTGAGTTACTCTGGAATCTTTATATTCAGGATCTCTCATCACGAGAGACCACATCAGATTACCAGAGATACAAGGCTTACCTTCTATGAAATTGACTGAAGTAAGAGAGGTACTAGGAGACATACCTAGATCTTGACCGAACATCAAGACCATTAGAGCTGCACTAGGATTCCCAAACTTCTTATACCATCCACTTTTCAAAGCTTCATTAGCTAAGACCATTAAAGTAGATGGAGAATATTTAACTGGAACTGGTGCTACATACGGAACTAAATCACTCATCTGAAACTAACAAACTTCTTTCTGAAAAAGGAACTTAACTGATCTTCCAATATAATCTCCAATACATTTGTCTGTAATATTCTCCTTGTTGTAGTACAAGGTTATCTGTAGTAGGACCAGACCAGAAATAAACTCTCCCTATTAACTTTCTTACTCTATACTTTGGGTTCATACTAATTTAACTCCTAACATTCTTAGATCTGACTCATTAACAAAGTTATATAGCATAAGATTTTCTAAAGCATTAATAATCTGTTGTACTGATATCTTTAGTTTTCTTGCCATTATATTAACTGAAGGATAATCAGCTTTAGTTTTACAGTTAGCAAGGAATAAATAGACACTAACTGCTCTTGGTCATAATTCTTTAAATGTTTCATCATCAAGTATTTCAATTGGTACTAGGAAATACTTATCTTCTTTTCTTAGTTTCATAACTTTCTCATTGACTAGGATTAGTTTCTTTTATATACTATACTCTGTTGTCTTCATTCTAGTCAAGAGAAAAATTATGAGAATTATAAATTTAGAACAGCGTTCAGAAGACTGGCTCAAGTGGAGAGTCAAAGGAATAGGTTCAAGTGATGCTTGTATCATCTACAACGGTAATCACTTTGGAAAGACTCCTCTTGATCTCTACTATGAGAAGATCGGAACTCCTTTAGTAAAAGAACCTAAGAACAAACAAGAGTCAGAAGAACACAAGAAGCAAGTTTCTGCTATGAACAGAGGATCAAACCTAGAACCTCTGGCTCGTGAGAAATATGAAAAGCTCGTCGGATTACAAGCTTCTCCTATTTGTTGCATTCATGATCAACATGAATGGCTGAAGGCTTCTTTAGATGGCTGGATAGATGAATATCAAATAGTTCTAGAAATCAAATGTCCTAATAAATTTGATCATCAGTCTGCTCTAGATGGTTATGTTCCTGAGAAATACTTACCTCAGCTAGATCATGAGCTTCTTGTGACTGGAGGAAAACAGGTTCATTATGTTTCCTTCGGCTCTTATATCTTTTCTAATGATCAGAAGTTTGCTCTAGTAAAGTATAAGAGAGATCAACAGAGAATAGATGAACTACTTAGGAAAGAGATTAACTTTTGGAACAATGTTCAATCAAGAGTACCACCAGTAGGATAATCTAATTCAAACTCAAAAGGTTCCATATTACCATATGCATCAAATCTTCTTATGTTCTTTTCAACATAAGAAGGAAAGTAAATCTCATGTAAGAAAGAATCTTTATAAAATGTAACTCTTGTACATCTTACATAAGGGTCATCTAGATTAGCTTGTTCATTAATAGCAAGAGCTACAGGACAATTGTATCCTGATCCTCTGCAACCTTTACTAATATGATCTTGAGTAACTTTGATTATCATTTAACTTCTTTCTCTTTATCTAGACCCCACTCAATTCTATTCCAGACTTCAGATAGATAACCTTCTAACCAAATAGAACATCTTTGGCCAGAGGGAAAGTGATGCCAAACTGTACATGATCCTCTATAACTATTACCATCTTCTAATTCTAAAAGATAATGAAAATTATCATCAAGTTTCTTATATTCTTTTAACTTAGGATAAGTAAATAACTTTTTTAACCACTTAATCATTTTATTTCTTTATCTTTTTCTAGTTGCCAATCTATTCTTCTCTTTAGTTTATTTAGATGGTTGCTCATATCAGAAGATACTTCTTTAGCAGAAGGATAGTTATACCAAATAAATCTATTAGAATAATATTCTCTATCATTAGTTAATTTTATCCAGCACTTATAATCATCTATTAACTTATACTCTTTTAGATCTTGATATTGATCCATCTCTAATCTATAAGAAGTATAACCTGCTATACCAATTAGAATCATCATTCCTACAACTATCAGAAGATTCTTCATGTTCTATCTCCAGTTATTCTTTACATCTTTATCAGTATTGTATTATATAGATCCTGATCAGTTTCTGTTTCCTTACTTGCAACTAAGGCTTTTAATGCATCGTATAGTTCAGGGAATGTAACCTTAACATCCCTGAATCCTTTCTTATCCATTAGCTCTATCCAGATTCTTTGATCTACAGCTTGTATGTAGATACAACCTTTTCCAAAGTCTTTATCTTCATATCTAACTTCTAGTGTATCCAAGAAGTTTAACTTATCACCAACTGTCATCATCTGTAGTATTCCTTCCAGAATGTTTTCTTCATAGCTCTAAGGAATTCGGGAGGTAATTGATCCTGGTATTCTGAGTTATATATTAACCAGAATATAGATCTCTTCTCATCTTCTGTTACTTTCTCATACATATCATAGAACTTAATAATATGTTCTCTATCTTTTTCCATATCAGTAAATAACATGTCAAATCTCTCGCGTGAAGAATTAATAACTAAGATTGAAGATACTTACAGAGTATATGATCAGTTATCATCTACTAGTATCCTTCAGTACCTTAACTGCCTAATGATTGATGCTCGACCTGAACCTAAGATGTTCAAGGAAATAGCAGATCCTTGGCAGTGGACGTTAGTTAACAAGCTCATCCCAGCTACTGAGATGATAGCCAAGCTAGATCCTAAGAAGAAGTACACTGGTCCTAGATCATTCTGGCTCACTCTGCCAAAGGGTCATGACAAGACTACTCTGATTGGCCGGCTCTGTAACTGGCTCCTGGCCTACTCTAAGCTTCCTCTCAGTGGCATCTCTGCTTCTGGAG
>JACCDR010806294.1_pt1 | contig 10402 bp, 9 predicted proteins | sample 7446431 | NCBI WGS metagenome assembly JACCDR01 (sample SAMN15323443, study PRJNA562643) | freshwater metagenome | isolation source: river surface water | place: USA:Blue River Watershed | collected 2017-08-17 | reverse complement strand
CTGGACGTGATCATGGTTGCCCCCAAAGGCCCAGGTCACACCGTCCGTTCCGAATACCTCAAGGGCGGCGGCGTGCCATCGCTCATCGCTGTGTACCAGGACAAGTCCGGCAAAGCCCGTGACCTGGCCCTGTCTTACGCCATGGCCAACGGCGGTGGCAAAGGCGGCATCATCGAGACCAACTTCAAAGAAGAAACCGAAACCGACCTGTTCGGCGAGCAGGCCGTGTTGTGCGGTGGCGCGGTGGAACTGGTGAAGATGGGCTTCGAAACCCTGACCGAAGCCGGTTACGCCCCTGAAATGGCTTACTTCGAGTGCTTGCACGAGCTCAAGCTGATCGTTGACCTGATGTACGAAGGCGGCATCGCCAACATGAACTACTCCATCTCCAACAACGCGGAGTATGGCGAGTACGTGACCGGTACCGAAGTCATCAACGAGAAGTCGCGCGAAGCCATGCGCAATGCCTTGAAGCGCATCCAAACCGGCGAATACGCCAAGATGTTCATCCTGGAAGGCAAGACCAACTACCCCAGCATGACGGCCCGCCGTCGTTTGAACGCCGAGCACTCGATCGAGACTGTGGGCGCCAAACTGCGTGCCATGATGCCTTGGATTTCCAAGAACAAGCTGGTTGACCAGACCCGCAACTGATTGGCATTTTGCAATCCCGGAAAAAGGCCACTGCGGTGGCCTTTTTTCATGGGCGGTGCACTGGCTTAAACTCGGGACTTGGTGTCTTGATGGCCAATCTTTTCACAGGAATGGATGATGAACAACGCAAGCGATAAATCCGACGATACCGAAACCAGCACGGCGATTCGCAAACCGTCCAAAGGCATCTACATGCTGCCCAACATGATCACCCTGGCGGCTTTGTTTGGTGGTTTTTATGCGATCGTGATGGCCATGAATGGGCGCTTCGATCTGGCCACCGTGGGGATTTTGTGCGCCATGGTGCTCGACAGTCTGGATGGACGTGTGGCCCGCATGACGAACACCCAGAGTGCTTTTGGCGAGCAGATGGACTCCTTGTCCGACATGGTGTCTTTTGGCGCAGCACCGGCCTTGATCGCGTACGTCTGGGGTCTCAAAAGCCTGGGACGTTGGGGTTGGATTGCGGCTTTTGTGTACTGTGCTTGCGCTGCGCTCCGCCTGGCCCGCTTCAATGTGAACACCGCAGTGGTCGACAAGCGCTACTTCCAGGGCTTGCCTTCGCCCGCGGCGGCGGCTTTGGTTACAGGTTTCATCTGGATCATGATCGAAAACGCTGTTGATCCGCAAAGCGTGTCTTGGTGGATGTTTGCCATTGCCCTGTTTTCGGGCTTGACCATGGTGACCAATGTGCCTTTTTACAGTTTCAAAGACATGCACATGAAAAAGACCGTGCCCTTTGTCTCGCTGGTTCTGGTGGCGCTGGGCATCGCGGTGGTGAACATCGATCCGCCGACGGTGTTGTTTGCGATTTTTGTGGGCTATGGGCTCAGTGGCTATGTGATCTACGTCTGGCGCAAAGCCAAGGGGCAACCTGCCAGCATGATCAGCACGTCGACCGACGAGCCTGAAGAGCGGGGGCTGCATCAGTGATGTCTTGTCCACGACAAGGGGCTGATTTTTCTGTGATACAGTGAACCCATGAACAAATTTTTGCTGGCACTACTGCTAACGCCTCACGGGCGGGATGTGTAGCGCACGCGAACATTGTCCTCAAAGGCCCGTATGCCATCCGCAACGGGCCTTTTGCATTGGTGCATGGAATTTGCGGGTATTGACCAGGAGTGAACATGGCTGACAAATTGATTATTTTTGACACCACCTTGCGTGACGGCGAACAGTCGCCCGGCGCATCCATGACCCGCGACGAGAAGTTGCGCATCGCTCGCCAACTGGAGCGCCTGCGTGTGGATGTGATTGAAGCCGGTTTTGCCGCCAGTTCGAATGGCGATTTCGAGGCGGTGCAGACCATTGCCAATGCGATCAAGGACTCGACCATTTGCTCCTTGTCGCGGGCCAATGACCGCGACATTTCGCGCGCCGCTGAAGCGTTGAAGGGGGCCAACAGCGGTCGCATTCACACCTTCATTGCCACGTCACCCTTGCACATGGAAAAGAAGCTGCGCATGACGCCATGCCATGTGCTGGAGCAGGCCAAGCAATCGGTGCGTTTTGCCCGCAATTTGGTGGGGGACATCGAATTCAGTCCCGAAGACGGCTACCGCAGTGACATGGACTTCTTGTGCCGCGTGCTCGAAGCGGTGATCGCTGAAGGGGCCACCACCATCAACGTGCCCGATACCGTGGGCTATGCCGTGCCTGAGTTGTATGGCCAGTTCATTAAGACCTTGCGCGAACGCATTCCCAACTCCGACAAGGCGATCTGGTCGGTGCATTGCCACAACGATTTGGGCATGGCGGTGGCCAACTCTCTGGCAGGCGTGAAGATTGGCGGCGCAAGGCAGGTGGAGTGCACGATCAACGGTCTGGGCGAGCGTGCAGGCAATTGTTCGCTTGAAGAAGTGGTGATGGCCGTCAAGACCCGTCGGGATTACTTTGGCCTGGACGTGGGCATCGATGCCAGCCACATCGTAGCCGCCAGCCGCATGGTCAGCCAGACCACCGGTTTTGTGGTGCAGCCCAACAAGGCCGTGGTCGGTGCCAATGCTTTTGCACACGCTTCGGGCATTCACCATGACGGCGTGCTCAAGGCGCGCGACACTTACGAAATCATGCGCGCCGAAGACGTGGGCTGGACCACCAACAAGATCGTTCTGGGCAAACTCAGTGGCCGCAACGCCTTCAAGCAGCGCTTGCAGGACTTGGGCGTGACGCTCGACAGTGAAACAGAAATCAACAACGCTTTTGCCAAGTTCAAGGAATTGGCCGATCGCAAGAGTGAGATTTTTGACGAAGACATCCTGGCTTTGGTCAGTGATGAAAGCGTCACGGCCGAAAAGGAACAATTCGGTTTTGTGTCCATGGCGCAACACAGCGAAACCGGTGAGCGCCCACATTCAGCCGTGGTGTTCACCGTCGAAGGCAAAGAGGTGCGTGGCGAGTCGGATGGCAACGGCCCGGTCGATGCCTCCCTCAAAGCCATCGAGTCGATTGTGAAAAGTGGCGCTGAAATGGTGCTGTACTCGGTCAATGCCATCAGCGGTTCGACCGAAAGTCAGGGCGAGGTGACGGTCCGTTTGCAAAACAGTGGCCGTGTCGTCAATGGGGTGGGCGCTGACCCGGACATCGTGGTGGCATCCGCCAAGGCTTACCTCAGTGCACTCAACAAATTGCAAAGCAAGGCCGATCGGGTTGCTGCGCAAGGCTGAATTGAATCATTAAGATTTATTAATCAGCTTTACAAAAGTCACGCAAGTTATTGTTCTTGCGTGACTTTTTTTATTTGATTAAACTCAGAGGTGATATTCGAAATGAATACTGCAAAAAACCTCGCAATGCGTCCAAATTTCACTGCACTTTCCCCAATTTTGGCCCCATGGGCCCAGCGCTTTGTCTCCGTGATGAGCGTGGGTTTGATGGCGGCACTCCTGGCCATGCCCGCATCGGCTGTGGCGCAGTCTCAACCTTCCTCTGCTGGCAAGCGCGTTGCGGCCACTGCCGGCAAGTCTGGCAAAGCCACCAAGAAGACCAAGGTCAGTGCCACCCCAGCCAAGCGTGCCGTGGCATCCCGGTCTGTGGCGGCGGTCCCGATGCGTGCTTCTTTTGGTCAGATGGCCGGCCTGCACACCACATCGGACCCTCTGGATTTGCGCTCCAGCGTGGCCTTGGTCATTGATCAGGACACCCGCGAAGTCTTGCTGCGCAAAAACGATCAGGCCGTCTTGCCCATCGCCTCCTTGACCAAGTTGATGACAGGTTTGGTCATCTCTGAAGCCCAGCTGCCCATGGCCGAGATGATCACGATCACCCAAGCGGACGTGGACACCGAAAAGGGCAGTTCTTCTCGCCTGGCCGTGGGTTCGGTGCTCAGCCGGGGTGATTTGCTTCATCTGGCGCTCATGTCGAGTGAAAACCGTGCCGCCCACGCGTTGGGCCGCACTTTCCCGGGTGGTCTGGAGACATTTGTCTCGCGTATGAATGCGCGTGCCAAAGCCTTGGGCATGCGCGACACCCGTTATGTCGAGCCCACCGGCCTGTCGAGCCAAAACCAGTCCAGCGCCAACGATCTGGCCACCTTGGTGGGCGCTGCCTACAAAGAGCCCGTGCTGCGTGAGTTGTCGACTTCACCTGGCCGTGAGATCGCTGTGGGGCATCGCACTTTGCAGTACAACAACACCAACCGCTTGGTGAAAAGCCCGCAATGGGACATTGGTTTGCAAAAAACAGGCTACATCTCTGAGGCTGGCCAGTGCTTGGTGATGCAGGCTCAGGTTTCGGGGCGCAAATTGATCATGGTCTTTCTGGATTCGGCAGGCAAACTCAGCCGCATCGCCGATGCTGAACGTGTGCGCCGTTGGGTGGAGAAGTCGCCAGCCATGTCGGGTACCAAGCACGTGGCTTTGGCAGATCATCTGCCCAGCTGATGCGTTGACTTCAAAGCAAAAAGGCCTCGTACGAGGCCTTTTTTCATGGTGTTGGCCTTGTCAGCGTGCTTCGCTGTAGCCCAGTGTCGTGGAGATTTCCCGGGCTGCTGCTTGGAGTTTGGGCAGCCAGCTTTCATCGAGGCGGTCAGCAGGGGCGGAGATGGACAGGCCAGCCAGCAATTTGCCCTGGTCGTCATAAATGCCCGCTGCAATGCAGCGAACGCCCAACTCCAACTCTTCGTTGTCGCGTGCAATGCCGTATTGCTTGACCCGGCTGAGTTCTCTTTCCAGAACAGGCAATTGTGTGATGCTGTTGCGGGTCTGGCCCGACAGGCCGGTTCTGGTCGCGTAAGAGCGCACGCGCAATGGGTCGTCGGCGGCCAGAAAAAGTTTGCCCACAGACGTCAAGTGCAAAGGTGCCCGGCCACCAATGGCGCGGACCACCTGCATGCCCGAACGCTCGCTGTAGGCACGTTCGACGTAGACGATCTCATCGCCTTGTCGCATGCTCAGGTTGACGGGTTGTTGGATCAGTTTGTGCAGCTCGCGCATGGGGGCCAGGGCTGCGTCGCGCACGTTCAGGCGACCTTTGACCAAGTTGCCCAACTCCAGCAGGCGCATGCCCAGGCGGTAGCTGCCCGCTTCTGGCCGGTCCACAAAACGGCCTGTGGCCAGATCGTTCAGGATGCGGTGTGCCGTTGAGGGGTGCAGTCCGGTTTTCTCGCTGATCTCTTTGAGCGAGATGGCCTCCTCGCGCGAGGCGAGCACATCGATCAGGGTGAACATCCGTTCAATCACCTGGATCGTGGGTGTGGGAGCGAGGGCGTGTTCTTTTTTCATGAAGTCCAGAAAATCTGGCTTGATTTTACACTGTGAAAAGTGAGGCCGCCGCCTAGGGCACCGCGAGCCACTGGCCTTGTTGGCGGATTTCGCAAGGCTGAAAGCGGGATTTGTAGTTCATCTTGGCGCTGCTGTCGATCCAGTAACCCAAATACACATAAGGCAGTTGGAGTCGTGCGGCCTGCGCTATTTGCCAGAGCACGCCGTAGGTGCCGTAGCTGGCTTTTTCATCGGGCTCGTAGAAGGTGTAGACCGCTGACAAACCGTGGTTCAAGACATCCACAATGCTGACCATTTTGAGTTGACCCAAACGGTCATCGCTGGTGGGTTCGCGAAACTCCACAATGCGCGAATTGACCCGACTTTGCAACAGAAACTGGCTGTACTGGTCGATGTTGTCCTGGTCCATGCCGCCGCCGACATGCCGGGCATTCTGGTAGCGCAAATACAGGGCGTAGTGTTCGGGGTCGAATTGCAGATCCAGCACGCGGACTTGCAAATGCTGGTGTTGCCGCTGCGCACGCCGTTGGCTGCGATCCGGTTTGAACTCGGTCACTTTCACACGCAAAGGCAAGCAGGCCTGGCAACCGTCGCAATAAGGGCGGTAGGTGAACATGCCGCTGCGGCGAAAACCTTGTTCCACCAATTCTGAATACACCTCGTTGTGGATCAGGTGGCTGGGCGTGGCCACTTGAGAGCGTGCCATGCGCTGTGGCAAATAACTGCATTCATAAGGTGCAGTGGCATAAAACTGCAGGGCCTGCAGCGGAAGGTCGTTCAGGTGCGTCACGCGGGGGTGTCCAAAGCCATCAACGCCTTCCAGTATAAAGATTGCTGTGCCCAGTCGATGGGGCTTTGGTGACGGTCTCGCTCAAGGCCCAGGATGAATTGATGGCGGGGCATTTCACTGGCCCCCATAAAAGCCAGATGCCGGGTGTTTTGCTGGCAATCGATCGCGGTGATGCCGTGCTGTAGACAAACGCTCACCAGGCAGGCCAGGGCCATTTTGGAGCCGTCGGCGATGGTGGTGAACATCGATTCACCAAACACCGCATGGCCCAGCGTCACAAGCTCCAGGCCGGCCAGCGATTGTCCATTCCGCCAGACTTCTGGGCTGTGTGCATGGCCCTGCCGGTGCAGGTCGTCGTATGCCATGACCATCTCGGGCACGATCCAGGTGCCGTTTTGTCCTGCCCTCGGAGCACTGGCGCAGCGCCGAATCACTTGCGGGAAATCGCGGTCAAAGCACAAGGAAAATTGTGGCTGGTTCAGCCAGTGTTGGAGGCTTTTTCGCAAAGAGCGGTGGAAACGAAAACGGTCGGTTTGCAAGACCATGCGCGGATCAGGACTCCACCACAACACGGGTTGCCCGGGGCTGAAACATGGGAAGACGCCGCGGCTATAGGACTCCAGCAAACGTGCCGCGCTCAAATCCTGTCCAGCCGCCAGCAGACCCGGTGCGGGCGATGCCGCCCCCCAAGCTTGTGTCACGGGTGGCAAAGGTTCACCTGCCTGAATCCAGGGCAGTGCAGCGGTTGGCTCATGGCGGGGCATGGTCCGATTACACAATAAATGGCGTCGCATCCAGGGTTGCACAGCACGGGTGGACGAATTTTTCGGTTTATGCTTTGGCCATGAGACGGGCGTCTGCCGCATGGGAGTGACAATTTTTGAAATCTGATTTGCCCTTGACTTGGCTGCAGCCGCAATGGCCAGCCCCTGCCTCGGTGCGGGCCGTGATGACCGATCGCCATGGAGGCGTTTCACGGGTGCCTTACGACAGCATGAATCTGGGTGACCATGTGGGGGACGAGATCGCCCACGTTCTGGCCAATCGTGCCCGCTTGCAAAACGCCCTGGGGCGACGACCTGTGTTTTTGCAGCAAGTTCATGGGGCAGACAGCGTGTTGCTTGACGGCTCTGTGCCAGACGGGCTCCAGGCCGATGCGTGCATCAGCACGACCGCGGATGTGGCTTGCACCATCATGGTGGCCGATTGCTTGCCGGTTTTGCTGTGCGATGCCGCTGGCCGCTGGGTGGCGGCTGCCCATGCCGGCTGGCGTGGTCTGGCAGGACAAGCTGGGCAGGGGGTGCTGGAAAGGCTGATGGCTTCAGAACCCATCGGTCAGAGCTCGGGCTCAGACACTATGGCCTGGCTGGGGCCTTGCATTGGTCCGCAGGCATTTGAAGTTGGGCCTGAAGTGCGCGCCGCATTTTGTGAGACCGACACCCAAGCGGCAGCTTTGTTTCGGCCGCTGGGGCCGGGCAAATTCCTGGCCGACCTGGCGGGGCTGGCCCGACAGCGTTTGCGCAGGCTGGGGGTCAGTCAAATCTTTGGCAATGATAGCCAAGCACCATGGTGCACAGTGACCCAGGCTTCAAGGTTCTTTTCGCACCGGCGCGATGGTCGAGTCCTCGGGCAATCCGGCCGCATGGCCGCTTGCATCTGGCTGGAGCGGTGATGCCGGTGAGGTGTCCGGAGGCCATGCGGCTTGTTCTTGACGCCGAATTTCTCGGCGTCGCAGGGGCGTGCCCATCAGGTAAACCACCAATGACATGGGCAACACACCGTACAAGAGAAAGGTGATGATGGCACCCAAAATACTGCCTTGTGAACTAAAGGCTTCGGCCAAGGCCATCAGCAAAGTCACATACAGCCAGGCAATCACGATCAAATACATAAATGTTGGGCCTTGTAATTTAAGAGACATCAAATTGACAGATACTGCAGTCAGTAGAAATCAATAAAAACGGTCATTTCAGGAGACATCTGATGAGTGCATCTTCCCCCGAATTCTGGACCCAAATGAGCGAAGGGTTCCAGCAGAACCTCGCCAAGAGTTGGGGTCAAGCCATGCAACACTTCCAGACCATCGATTTGGGTGGTTTGCAACCAGGCGCTGACGCAGCGGTGCCTGCTTTGAAGTTTTCTCCGGACAAGCTGCAGGCCCTGCAAGGGCAGTATTTCAAGGAGGCATCGGACCTCTGGAACCAAAGCCTGCACAACAGCTTGCAAGTCAAAGACCGCCGTTTTGCCGGCGATGCCTGGGCATCCAACCCTGTGGCTGCATTCAATGCCGCCACTTATCTGCTCAATGCCCGCACCCTGATGGGCTTGGCCGAGGCGGTGGACGCAGACCCGAAAACGCGCACCCGCATTCGTTTTGCCGTTGAGCAATGGGTGGCGGCAGCAGCACCCAGCAACTTTTTGGCCTTCAACGCCGAAGCGCAAAAGAAAGCCGTAGAAACCAAAGGCGAGAGCATCGCCAAAGGCGTGCAGAACCTGATGCACGACATGCAGCAAGGCCATGTGTCGATGACCGACGAAAGCCTGTTTGAAGTCGGCAAGAACGTGGCGACCACCGAAGGTGCGGTGGTCTTCGAGAACGAATTTTTCCAGCTCATCGAATACAAGCCCCTCACGGCCAAGGTCTACGAAAAGCCTTTCTTGCTGGTGCCGCCATGCATCAACAAGTTCTACATCCTGGACTTGCAACCCGAGAACTCGTTCATCCGCTATGCGGTGAGTCAGGGCCACCGGACTTTCGTCGTGAGTTGGCGCAACCCCGACGAGACCATGGCGCAAAAGACCTGGGATGACTACATCGAACAAGCTGCCATCAAGGCGATCAGCACGGTGCAGGCCATCACGGGTGCACCCAAGATCAATGCATTGGGCTTCTGTGTGGGGGGCACCATCCTGTCCACCGCTTTGGCTGTGCTCGCCGCGCGTGGCGAAAAGCCGGTGGCCAGTGCCACGTTCCTGACCACACTGATCAACTTCACCGACACCGGCATCCTGGACGTGTTCATCGACGACAACTTCGTCAAGTTCCGTGAGATGCAAATGGGCAAGGGCGGTCTGCTCAAAGGTCAGGACCTGGCCTCCACCTTCAGCTTTCTGCGCCCGAACGACCTGGTCTGGAACTATGTGGTGGGCAACTACCTCAAGGGCGAAACACCGCCGCCCTTTGACCTGCTCTACTGGAACAGCGATTCGACCAATTTGCCAGGCCCCTTCTACGCTTGGTACCTGCGCAACACCTACCTCGAAAACAACTTGGTCAAACCTCGCAAGGTCAAGGTGTGTGGCGAGGCGATTGACTTGGGCAAGGTCGATTTGCCCGTTTACATCTACGGCTCGCGTGAAGACCACATCGTGCCGATTGGTGGTGCTTATGCCAGCACACAAGTGCTGCCCGGTAAAAAGCGCTTTGTCATGGGCGCATCGGGCCACATCGCCGGCGTGATCAACCCGCCAGCGGCCAAAAAGCGCAGCCACTGGCTGAGCGAAGGCACAAAATTCCCGGCCGATGTGAACGACTGGATTGCAGGTGCCAAAGAGGTGCCCGGCAGCTGGTGGACCGACTGGTCGGATTGGCTCAAAGGTCATGCTGGCAAGCAAATTGCGGCACCCAAGACCTATGGCAAAGGTGCCCAATTCAAAGCCATCGAGGCGGCCCCTGGCCGCTATGTGAAGGCCAAGGCCTGATTGATTTTTTATCGGAGACACAAATGGAAGACATCGTCATCGTTTCAGCCGCCCGCACCGCCGTGGGCAAATTTGGCGGCTCGCTCGCCAAGACCCCTGCCACCGAGCTGGGCAGCATCGTCATCCAGGGCTTGCTCCAGCGCAGCGGCTTGCCGGTCGACGCCATTGGCGAAGTCATCATGGGCCAGGTTCTGGCCGCAGGCGTGGGCCAGAACCCTGCCCGCCAAGCCATGATGAAAGCCGGTGTGGCCAAGGAGACACCAGCCCTCACCATCAACGCTGTGTGCGGCTCGGGCCTGAAGGCTGTGATGTTGGCTGCGCAGGCTGTGGCCTGGGGCGACAGCGAAATCGTGATCGCTGGTGGTCAGGAAAACATGAGCGCCAGCCCCCACGTCTTGAACGGCAGCCGTGACGGCCAGCGCATGGGTGACTGGAAGATGACCGACACCATGATCGTGGATGGCCTGTGGGACGTCTACAACCAATACCACATGGGCATCACCGCCGAAAACGTGGCCAAGGCCCACGGCAT
>JACCDR011044481.1_pt1 | contig 10404 bp, 21 predicted proteins | sample 7446431 | NCBI WGS metagenome assembly JACCDR01 (sample SAMN15323443, study PRJNA562643) | freshwater metagenome | isolation source: river surface water | place: USA:Blue River Watershed | collected 2017-08-17 | reverse complement strand
GCCCGCGCCTCCCATTCCCGCAACGCGCGCGATGTGTCCCACACCTCACCGTGACGCAGGGGCATGTACCAGCCGTCACCGCCGACACTCACGCCGTACCCAACGATGCGGTGGCGCAGCGCGTCCGGCTTGCGCTGCCGCTTCTGCTTCGGGTGCTGGATGTACGGCCCGTGCGTCTCGTAGTCCAGGCCGATGGGCGTGCCGGCGCGGATGGCCCCGATGATGGCCTCCCGCGCCTCCAACACGCGCGGCACGGTGTCGGCGATGACGACCCGGCTCATGCGCGCGCCTTGCGCGCCTTGCGTGCCACCGCCGGCCGTGGCGCCGCCGCCAGCGCCGCCGCGAACGTGCTGCGGCAGGTAAAACCGTGGCGCTTGTCGGTACGCACGAACCAAAGACGGCGCGGCGGCTTAGCGTAGAACGCCTGCTCACCCGCAGGCCCGTCGTAAAAGAGGCTGTACGCGGTCGTGTCCTTGTCGTCGGCATCCACGCGCCAACCCACCGGCAGCGTGGTGCCGTCGCTGGCGACACAGCACTCAGGCGTCGGCGGGAATGGTGGTTGTGTCTCTGCCGCCGTCTGCGGGGCGTCGAACCGGGCGCGCGGGGCCACCGGCCAGCCGTACTGCCGTTCGGCCAGCTCCTGGAGCTGCGCGAGCGCCCGCCATGCCACCGCCACCGCGTGGTCCAGCTCGTTGTCGGGGTCGATGGTGCCGACCCCCATCTGGTGTCGCACGATGCAGTCGCCGTGGTCGGTCGACTTCCCGCGCGCGTGGTGCATCGGCTGGCCGGGGTTGTGCTTGTCGTTGCCGAGGCGCGACAGCACGCTCACCAGCGACAGCGCCGCCGGAAAGTACTGCAGGCACCCGGTGTACACTGGGCGCCCCTTGTGGGCCGACGAGTCGTCGGCGTAAAACATCGGACCCTTAGCGTCTACCACGCCATCACCCTACATTCCCGTCCTGGACACGAAAAAAGCGCGGGCCTTCCACCCGCACGAGCGCTGCCGTAGTCACTCACGGGCGCTTTGCCGTCCTTTTAGGGCTCCCCTACCGGTACGCATGGACGTACTTTCAGGGCGCGCTGGGCGCGGTCCGGCCTGCCCGACAAACGGTAGCCTTACCAGCACCGTTTGCTCCGCGGTGCGCTCCCCCGCGTAGTCGCAGAGGCCGCGGTAATCCTCGCTCAGAAGCTGACGCCGTCGTCGTCCGCCTTGGCGCGCGGCGGCTCGAAGTTGAAGAAATGGGTGTCGTTGCTGAACACCTTGCCGTCGGCCGTGCGGACCTTCGTCCCGTCGGCCAGCTTGGTATTGAACGAGCCCTCCACCTTGTCCGACGGCCACGCGGCGCCGAGCTCGGTGTACACGCGCTTGCCGTCCGCGCCCTGCGTCTTGCTGACCGCCACCAACCGCAGCGCCGGCCTGTCTCCCTTTGCCATGTTTCCCCTCACCAGTCCTCATCCGTGGGCGCGTGGGGGTTCTCCGCCCCGCCCGCGTCCGCCTGCGTTCGCGCGGCCTGCGCCGATGCACGCCGTCGACCGCCACCCTTGCGCGATGCCGCCGCCGGGCCGCCCTGGCCGAGCTCGTCCGCCTCGCGATTCGCCTCGGGGTCGTCGCCCGTGGGAACCAGGAACCCCGTGGTCAGCGCGTACTTGATGGCCGCCGCCATGGCCTTCATGACAGCCTTGCCGCTCTTGTCGTGGTCACCGCCGACGCCAGCAAACTCCGAGCGGAAGCCGCGCGGGTCGTCGGCCATTCCCACCTCGAGTATCACCTCGACCACCGCCGCGGTCGGGGTGCTGCCGTGCAGCGCGCTAGCGCGCACGCCGTACAGCACCAGGCCCTCCGCCGCGAACGCCGCGCGCATCTCGGCCTTGACCTTGGCCTCGCTGACGTACGAGTACTTGTGGTGGTCGTTGCGCTTGTCCTTGGACAGGTAGGTGAGCCGGCCGGCCACCGCCGCCAGCCGCTCGCCCAACCCGCGCGCGACGACCGCCGACTCCCCCGCGCCGCTCACGCCGCGCGCTCCCCGCCGACCCAACGCTAGGCCTCCGGCAGCGTGGCCAGGAACGGACACATCGCGACAGCCAGCTCCAGCGTGCGCGCGATGACGAACCCGTCAGAGTCCGCGTTGCCGATGCTCCAGCCGTTGCCGCACTGCGGCACGGGACCCGCGATACGCAGGCCCGTCGCCTCGTGGATGAAGTTGTTCGCGAACTTGAAGCCGGGGTCGGGGGTGTCCGCGATACAGCCCTTGGGCGTATCGCACACCGCGCCCCGCTCCGCGCGCTCCGCGCGCGCCAACAGTTCCTTCAGCAGCTCGTCCAACTCAGCTCGATTCGCCATAGAATGCACCTCCCTCGGTACGCATCAACCTTAGCACACATCCGCCGCCGCGCAAGGACTTTCAGCGACCCTGCGCACGCAATCGCTCCACGTCGCGCCAGAAGTCCGCCACCCAGTGCGGCAACTTCTCCTGAAACGTGGTGGACGCTGGAATGCCGTTCACCCAATCGATGTCCGTCCCCGCGCACACCACGACGGCGCCCACCGACAAACCGGTGACCGCAAGCTGGCACTGTAGCTGGATGCGCGCCGGCACCATGTTGTAGCTAGCGACGCGCCCCGAGGTACACTTGACCTCCACCGCCGCCGTGGGCAGCCCGTCCGGCCCGAGCACCACCGCGTCCAGCGACGCCGCGAGGCCGGGAATGGTTGGGTGGGCGGCCAGCACGCTGGCGCCCGCGACGCTGCGCACGCGCACGACGCGCTGCCCGGTGAAGTGGCCGTACGCGGCGGCCACGCCATCCTCCAAAAACTGGCCCATCTGCATGCGCCGGCTGCCCTCCTCCTCCGGGCCGGGGAAGGCCTTGCGCCGCACGACGTCCGCGCGCGTGGCAAAGCGGCTCTTGCCGAGCACGGCGGCCAGGTCGCTGGCCGTCAGGTAGTCGCGGCGGCTTGCCAGCCAGTCCTCGTGCGTGGTGCCGCTCACAATCCGCCAGTGGGACGGCGGCTGCCATCCGCCCGCGCGTCCGCGCAGCTCGGCCAGCTCCGCCAGCAGCGCGTGCCCACGCCAAGCCATGGAACCGTGTCGCAGGTACCCCTCTGCGTCAGTTTCACTCAGCCAAGCACGAAACAGCTCCAAGTCGTGCACTGAAAGCGACGCGCCGCGGGGAGCGCCCGCACCGGAAACCGCTGTAGTTCCCGACTCCCCGCGGCCGGAGGGCGTTGCCGCCCCCACCGTTTCTGCGTCCGGGCCTTCGGCATTCCCGCCTTGGGCCTCCGTATGTATGCCAGCGTCGCCACCCAGCAACGCTGCCGGAATCACCTGGTTGCTACTCACTCCGTCGCCGCACCCTCGTCCCGTTTGGCCATGCGGGCCGCCGCCCGTGGCTCCAAAATCCTGCGGTCAGCCACCGTGCTGAACGCCTCCCGCCGCGCCACGCGCCGACTCACCCCCAGCTCCCGCTCCAGCCGCGCGGCGTACAGGCGCCGCGTGGTCGACCGCGCGAACCGCCGCTGCCGCCGACCCGGCTCACCCATCGGCCGGCCAAGCACCACCACGTCCGGCGCGGCCTCCAGGGCGAGCGCCGCCTCGAGCACCCGCAGCTCCAGCGTCGCCGGGCTAGGCATCGCGCACCACCCGAAAGCGCCGCGCGTACATACCACGCGTGACCTGCCCGACGCGGTTGTTGCGCCGCACCGTAACCATGGGGGCGTCGTCAACCGCGTGGAACGGCCCCACGTACACGTAGCGCGCGCCCAACTGGTGGTCGATGGGCGCGAAACCGGCGTTGTCCACCATCTCCAGCAACGTCACGCCCGGCGTCCACGTGCTCGGGTCGTCGGTGACGACCGCATTCGGAAGCGTTGCCGTGTACCGCCCCGTGTGCGTAGACACGGGTGCCGACGCCACCCCGAAACCCGGCCCGGCCAGCGTCGCCTGCAGCGCCCGCACCTCGCGGCCCTTGTCGCACACCTCGCGCCTGCCACTGCACTGGCACACGTGATACCCACAGCACAGCCACGTGCCCGCGTCATCGCGCGCCTGCCGCAGCGGACCCGCCACGCGGGCCATTGGCTCCGGGTGGCTACCCGCCCGCGGCGCCGCGAGCCGCGTGCCCAGCGCCAGCGTCCCGTGCGTCGCACACGGCCAGCGCTGCCAGCAGCCAGTGACGTCGCACGCCCGCACGCCCATCGGTAGGTACCGCATCAGCCCACCCCGTTTATGGCGCGCAGCGCAGCTTCCAACCGCACGTTCCGCCGCTCCGCCCACTCGAACCACGCGGACACGGCCGGCTGGACTGCCGACAGGAGGGCAGCGACCGAAGACGCCGACTCGCGTTCGTCGCCCACCATCCGCATCACAAAATCGCCGTTACCGTTGACCGTTACGTACAGCCCGCACGGACTCCGCCCTGGTGGTGTCCTCTCTGACCGGCGGTACTGGTCGGGTTCGGGGTCGAGCCCGGCCTCACGCAACGCGGCGCACAACTCGCTGTGCCGCGTATCCAATCGCACGGCCGCGCGCACCCACTGCCGCCACAACCCCAACGCTTCCGTATCGGTCATCCTGCCACCCTCCCGTACAGGTCCGCGGCATCCTCCACCGCATCCGTGGTATCATCCCCGCGCAGCAGCCGGAGCCGCCTTTGTGCGTCCAACCACACAGTCCACTCGGAACGCTCCTCGGGCTGCGCATCGAACAGACAATCCGGCATCGGTTCCTCCTGTCGCACCACCCAAACATAGCACACAACGGCTAGCGCGCAACCCTTTTTCGTCTCACGGCGTACACCTCGCGCACGCGTACGTTGCGCCCCAACGCCAGTACATCGTCACGCATCCTATGACGCACGTCGCGTGGCGGTATAAACCACTCGCCACGCACACGCCACGCCCGGTACTTGCGGTGCAACGCACGCTCCTCCCGCAGCCCGCCATGTCCCGTCGCCACCAACTCCACCGGAAAAGCCTGCGCTAGCGCTAGGTCGTGTACGCGCTTCGTTGGGTTGCGGCTGTAACCCAACTTCACGGCCTGGGTTCGCGGACACCACGCCAGATACACCATTCCATCAGGTGTAGCACACATGACAGCGCGCGCAAGCGCTTTTATCGGAAATCCGTGGAACGGCTGGAGTAACGGTTTGCACGAGCATTTTTCTGTGCTAAGCTCCGACGCATGGCGGTGTCGTAGATGAGCCACAAGCGCCGCAACGCGGCGCGGCACTGCTGACCGCGGCGGAGTATGCCCGGGGCCCTGCGGGCCCGCCACCGGGCGGGTTCGACGCGCGGGAGGTTAGGAGGGCGGGAATGTAATGGAAGCTATTCTGCACAAAGTCCTTGCGCGTTGGCAGAAGTGTGCTACATTTGATGCATGCTGGAGTGGTTGCCGTTGGTGGTGTTCGCGCAGGTGGTGCTCTGCGGTACGGCCGCGCTGCTGCTGTGGATGGACCGTTGATGGCGGCGCCCCGTATCATACCGGCGCCGGAGCTTGCCGGCCGCGAGTGGCCGCGTGAGGCCGACATCCACTGCGGGCTCGGCTTCCTGCAGCGCCACTTTGGCGGGTGGGTGGCCGGCGACAAGATTTGCGTGGCGGGGCGCACCAACGTCGGCAAGAGCCATTTGGCCCTCGCGATGCTGGCGGCCCAGTCCGCCGCGGGCGTGCCCACGCTGTACGCCAGCCTGGAGGACCCGCCCCGCCGTGTATCGCGGCGCCTGCGCGCCGGCTACGCGCGGGAAGGCATGTACACTACATTCCCGCCCAAGACGTCGGGTGGCATCGTGTCCGTGTTCCGCGAGGCGCGCGAGGAGTACGGCGTGCGCGCCTTCTGCGTCGACTACTTTCAAAAGGTGCGGTACGACGGGCCCGCGCAGGTGTGGTCCAAGCCGGACATGCTGGACGTGGCCCTGTCCGAGCTCGAGGAGTGCGTGCGCGCGCTCGACGGCGTGCTGCTCCTGGTGTCGCAGGTGACGCGCCCACAGCAGGGCGTCGACCCCGCGGAGTTTCCGCGGCTGTACGAGATGAAGGAATCGGCGGCAATCGAGAACGCCGCCGAGGTGGTTCTCATCATCGGCAACGTCAAGGGACGTCCGATGGTGGAGGTGGCGAAAGCCAAGGATGAGCCCACGGGCGTGCGCTACGCGATGGTGCGCAACCCACGCACGGGGGTGTTGTCGGAGCCGGATGGGGCGCCCCAGTCCACCGGTGGGAGTGACGGGGCGGGTGCAGGCGATGACGACGAAGATTGGTGAGGGACCCGTGGGCACGGGCGTGGCGCTGGAGCTGAACAACGACCACAAGGACATCATCCGGCAGGCCATCCTGGGCACGGCCCATGGCGTGTTGGCCGTGATGTCCATGGCCATCCTGACCGGGCGCATCCCGCGCGACCTCGACAAGGGCATCGAGAAATCCGCCAGCGAGCTTGTGGACACGGTGCTGGACGCCCTGGTGAAGGGCCGCACGGAGGCGGAGCAGACCGCCCACATGGCGGGCGAGAACGCCCGCGTGGAGGCCGAGATGCGCGTGGAGCGCGCGCGGGCGGACGTGGCGGAACCGCGCATCCGCGGCCCACTCGACCTGCCCGACATCGCCAGCGAACTGCGCAAGCGCGGGCGGCTGAACTGAACGATGCGCATCGCCGGCACCCTGCACGTCTACCGCGTCATTGCCCATTGGGTGGTCGTGTGGCCCCTCGTGTACCTCTTTCGGTACGTGCTGGGTGCCGTGATGCTTAGCCTACCTGACGTGACGGTCGAGTTTCCGACCGCGATAGCCGAGCTAGACGAATACCTAAATGGGAAGCAAAGCGGACGCCCAACTGCGGGCAGCGATAACGAATGACGACCGCCCGATTGTTGGGGTGGTGGGTATGGATGCCGCCGGGGAGACCGGCGTCTGCGGGCTGTGTGTGGTGAGCCTGGACGGCAAGTACCGCGAGTGGTACGCGGGCCCGCCGGTGGACGCGCGAACGTTCCGCTGGCTGGGGGAGCGCGTGGCCAAGTTGTGCGCGCCGGGCGAGCGCGTCGTCATGGTGGCCGAAATGGACGCCTTCGGCCCGAGCATCGGGCGCAAGCTGGGCATCGGCATCGGCGCCATCCAGGGGCTGCTGCTGGACCTGAACGCCATCGCGCCGTTGACGCGCGTGGACATCGCGTCCGTCACGTGGCGCGGCTCCGCGGGCATCAAGCGCGGCATGGGGCGCGCGGAGGCCAAGCGCGCGGCCATCGCGGCCGCCGTACCCATCATCGGGTTCGAGACCTACGCCGACGCGGCGGAGGCCATCCACATCGCGGAGTGGGGGCGGCGGAACGTGCGGCGCGTGCGCGCGGCCGCGCTGCCGCGGCGGGTGCAGGCATGACGCCCTTCGACACGCCGGAGTTTGCCGCCCTGAAGCGGGAATGGGATGCGCGGCTGGCGGCCAGCGGCTTCGTGGACGCGGAGGTGCAGTCGCTGTCCGGCTACGACACGCGCCTGGTGCACGAGTACGAGCGCGGGATGCCGCGCGAGCAGTACTATCGCCTGGCCGGGTGGTGGCTGAACGACAAGGTGTGGCCCAGCCGCCGGCTGCGCCGCGTGTGGGAGCTGCACGCCGAGGGCGCGACCTTTCGGTCCCGGCCGGCTGCGCTGCAGCCGATGGAGCGCACGCACCGATTCCGCGAGCTGGCCAAGCTGGCCCGCCGCGAGGGCCGGCGCATGGTCAAGCACTACGTGGGGAGGGTCACATGATTCGTTGGGTGCAAGGCGCGGCGCTGCTCGTCCTAGGGTGGCTGTTCGTTCGAGGGGAGCGCATCCTGGCCCGCCTGGGGACCTGGCCGTGAGCGGCGGACGCCCAAAGCCCCCGGACCAGCCGGGCCTACGCATTCCCGCCCTAACCGGCTCCCGGATGACGCGGGCCAAGCGCGAGCTGCCGACGGTGCGCATCGTGCCGCCGGTGTCGGAGCTGCTCGCCGACATCTACGCGGTGGCCAAGACGGAGTTGGCGCGCATCAAGGCGCGGCAGGCGGACATGCCGGACAACATGCCCACGCCCGGCGTGGCGCACGACCTGGACAAGCTGGCCGGCGCGGTCGTGAAGGCCAGCCGCCGCGACGCCGAAGTCCAGCGGGAGATGGCTGAGGAGCTCGGCGGGCTGACCGATGATGAGCTGGCCGCGCTGTCGGCCGGGGAGCGGGAATGATGGTGTGGGATTGTGGTGAGGTGTGCATCGGCTGGGTGTTCGTAGCGCTCGGGGCGACGTATGTGTTTGGGCTGTACCATGGATGGTGGTCGTGAAAACTGACCTAAAAGGCGACCTGACGCGGGCAACGCGCGGGTTCACGGTGGAGAACGCGCTGGACGCGGGTATGCACGGGCGTCAGCGGGCGCGCGCGGCGCTGGACCTGCAGCAGACCGGGCTGCTGGACATCCGCGGGCGTATCGATAGCGACGTGCCGTTCATCACGCGGTCGTGGCTCAAGAGCTACCGCGACGAAATGCGGTTCACCGGCAACGACGTCTACTACGCCAACCACCACGGCATCATCGAGCGGCTGTGGGTGGACCCGGGCGTGACGTGGCTGGTGGCCGCGTGGCCCAAGAACCCGGTGTACATCATGGGCTACCTGTGCGGGGAGGCCAGCGTGCAGGGCCCCATCGTGCACTACGTGTACGTGCGGCACGCCGCCGAGGGGGAGAACCTCCGCCGGCTGGGCATCGCCACCCGGCTGCTGGACACGTTCCTCGAGGGCCAGGACACCACGCGGCGCATCTGGTACACCCACAGCACGGTGGCGGCCCGCGCGGCGCTGGCCGGCAAGCACAGCGTGGCGCAGGGCGCCGCGGGCTGGGAGTACAACCCCTACCTGGCGTACCGGTACATCCGATGACGCGCTACCCCACACACTTCTACAGCGACCCGCACTACGGGCACGCGAACATCATCACCCACAGCAACCGCCCGTTCGGGGACGTGGCGGATATGAACCGCCAGCTCGAGGCGCGCTACGCGGCGGCCGTGGGCCGGGACGACGTCGTGCTGTGGTGCGGCGATTGCGCGTGGAGCGGTTACGACCTCGCGGCGCTGCTCGCGCGGCTGCCGGGACGCAAGTGGCTGGTGCGCGGCAACCACGACCGCAGCGCGGCCCACATGGCCGGCCTCGGCTTCGACCTCGTGACCGACCGCCTGCACCTGCACATCAACGGGCTGCCGGTGACCGTGTCACACTTTCCGCCCCGCCGCTCCCGCTACAGCGGCGCGCAGTACGACGGCAAGTTCGACGCCATCAGCCCCGACCAGCCGCACGGCGGCTTCGTCATCCACGGGCACACCCACGAGCACACCATGCGGCCGGCGGACGGCGCGCGGCGCGTGCATGTTGGCGTGGATGCGTGCGACTACGCACCGGTGCCTTACGCGCGGGTGGCCGCGCTCATATCGCTTGCGTGAGGTGGCTAACTATGCTAGACAGGATGAACCATGAGTGGTGATGCCGCATATTCGGTACAGATGGTTGACCACCTCACGCGTGCGCAGGCCACGCAGTGCGAGGCGTTGCAGCTCGCCGCGGGGCCCGTCAACGGCAAGGCCCCCCGCAAGGGCGGCCGCGCCTGGCTGGCGCTCGACGGGGCGGGGATGGTGGTGGGGTTCACGACGGCGGCGCGCTCCAAGGACCGGCGGCGCGTCGACATCGTGAACTGCGTCGTGGCCCCGAGCGCGCGCGGCAACGAGCTGCAGGCCCGCATGACACGGCGCGTACTGGCGTGGGCCGTCGGCGGCGGTGCGGAGTGCGTGTGTACGTACACCGCGAGCGACAACTGGCACAGCGCGGCCAACCTCGTGGCCGTCGGATTCAAGGTGGAGCGCATCGAGCCCACGCAGGAGGCTGCGGGCGCGGGCGCTTGGATTCACTTTCGCTGGGGGGCGGCGGCGTGACGCGTTGGCTGGCGGACGCGGCGGACTTGCTGCCGTGGGTGGCGCTGGTGGGGTGCGCGGCGGCTGCCCACTGGGCGCTCGGGGTTGGGGCGGCGCTGGCGCTGCTCGTGCTAATCAGTACATGATGGAGGGACCGATGGAGACTACGAAGGCGTTCAAGTTCAGGCGGCGCACGACGGTGCGGGGCATCGCGCGTGAGCTGCTGCGGCTGTTCGAGGACAAGGGGCGCTTCGGGCGCTACTCCCAAGACTCGCACTGCTACTGCGTGCTCGAAGGGCTGTCGGCGGTGTGTGGTTATGCGCCCGCGGATTGGGCGGTTATGGGTATGCGTCCGAAGCCGGCCCGGTTCGTGCAAGCGTTCGCGGAAGCGCTGCCGCGGCCGTACCGGTCGGCAGAGGGCGCGGACACTGTCGCCGCCTGCTACGAATACAACGACAAGGTAGGACTCGCTGGCGTCCGCCGCGTGCTGCGCAAGCTGGCCGCGTGATGGTC
>JACCDR010691073.1_pt1 | contig 10404 bp, 11 predicted proteins | sample 7446431 | NCBI WGS metagenome assembly JACCDR01 (sample SAMN15323443, study PRJNA562643) | freshwater metagenome | isolation source: river surface water | place: USA:Blue River Watershed | collected 2017-08-17 | reverse complement strand
GGTGGGCCACCGACAACAACCCCCCGCTGCGCGAACCCATGGACGCGCTCAGCGCCCGCAGCGGCGTGCACGACGTGGTGGCCATGTGGCCCATCCAGTTTGGCAAGACCGAGCTCGCGCTCAACTTCATCGGCTACACCATGGACCACCACCCAGGCCCGGTCATGGTGTGCCTGCCCGGCGAGGTCACGCTCAACAAGTGGGTGGCGCAGAAACTGCAGCCCACCATCGACGAAACCCCGGCCGTGCGGCGCGCGCTCACCAGCGTGGCCAGCCGCGAGGCCAGCAACACCCGCACCTTCAAGGACTTTGCCGGCGGCCAGCTCTACGTGGAACACGCCGGCACCCCGGGCCGCCTGAAAAGCAGCAGCGTGCGCGACCTGGTGGTGGACGAACTGGACGAGTTTGCGGCCAGCCTCACCAGCGGTGACGACCCCGTGGAAATGCTGAACGGCCGTACCAGCGCCTACCCGGCCAGTCACAAGCGCCTGTACATCAGCAGCCCGCAGCTCAAGGCCACCAGCCGCATCTTCTACCTGTGGGAAAAGAGCGACCAGCGACGCTTCCACGTGCCGTGCCCGCACTGCGGCCACGCCCAGCCGCTGCGCTGGGACGGCCTGCGCTGGGGCGCCAAGCCGCCGGCAGGCCATCGCCGCCGGGCCTGGTACGTTTGCGCCGACTGCGGCGGCGAAATCGAGGAATACGCCAAGCCGGACATGATCCGCCGCGGCCAGTGGGTGCCTGGCAACCCCGAGGCCCGCATCCGCGGCTACCACATCAACTGCCTGTACTACCAGCTCGGCCTGGGACCGCGCTGGGCCGACCTGGTGGAAATGTGGCTGGACGCCCAGGGCGACAGCGCTCGCCTGAAGACCTTCGTCAACGACCGCCTGGCCGAGCCCTGGGAAGACAAGGGCAGCCGCAACGTCAAGGCCAACCTGGTGCAGGAACGGGCCCTGCCGTACCCGCTGCGCACCGCGCCGGCCGGGGTCATCCGCATCACCGCCGGCATCGACACCCAGGACGACCGGCTGGAGGTGCAGATCATCGGCTGGGGCCGCGGCCGCAGGTTCTGGGTGCTGGACTACGCCGCGCTGCCGGGCGACCCCGCGCTGCCGGAGGTGTGGGCGGCCGCCACCGACCTGCTGAACCGCCCCATCGTGCACGCCAGCGGCGCGCTGCTGCAGGTGGAGGCGTCCAGTTTCGACATCCTGGGCCACCGCACCGAGGCGGTAAAAAACTTCGTGCGCGCCCGCCGCATCCGCCGGCCCATGGCCAGCTTCGGCGCCAAGGCCAACACCGCGCCCATCCTGTCGCGCGCCAAGCTGCAGGACGTCACCTGGCAGGGCAAGACCGACAAGCGCGGCGTGCACGTCTACGCCATCGGTACCGTGGACGCCAAGCACGTGCTGTTCGCCATGCTGGCGGCCGACCACGACGCCCACCAGGCCTGGCTGGCGCTGCCCGACACCGACGACAAGCCCGCCGCGCCCACGCTGCAGTGCCACATCAGCGCCGACCTGCCCGACGAGTATTTCGGCGGCCTGGTCAGCGAGGTCTACAACCCCAGCAAGGCCCGCTTCGAAAAGCGCCGCGGCGCCGTGCGCAACGAACCGCTGGACACCTGGGTGCATGCCTACGCGGCCACCCACCACCCGGAACTTCGCCTGCACCGCGCCCGCGAAGAAGACTGGGCCCGCTGGGAAGCCGACATCCTGGCCCGCGCGCCGCGCCAGGAGGAGCAGGCCAAGAACCAGGGCCAGCCCACTAGCACAGAACCGCCGAAGCCACCCGCCAAGGCGGCCATCTGGCACAGCTACCGCAACAGGACCAAGCGATGACCCACGACCCCAGCGCGCAAAGCCAGCGCCCGCGGCAAAGCCTGCTCAGGCAGCTGGCGCACCAGGCCGCGACGCACCCGCGCATCGAAGGCGCCATCCTGGGGGCGCTGCGCGCCGAACTGCCAGGCGTCATCGAAGAGTTGCTGCGCCAGTCCTACGGCGGCGACACCCTGGAAATCTACGTGGCTTCGCGCAGCAGCAGCGCCGCCAAGGGCGAACGCGACCGCCGCATCATGGCCATGGCCACCGGCCCGGCGGCGCTGCCAACGGTCGCCATTGCCCAGGTGGAGGGCATTTCGGAACGCCGGGTGCGGCAGATCCTGCAGCGCGGAAATTCTCCCCCCTGAAAATTTCCGCGGCGCGCGGGCAAGGTGGCGGGGTCTGAACCACCGACCTGGAGCCACCCATGCGCGTGCTGATGCGCGACAACATCCGCGCTGAAGATGGCGTGACCATTCTTTCGGACGGTAGCACCGTCGAAGTCTCGAAAGAGTTTGGGGCGTGGCTTGTGCAGCGAGGAGCGGCTGAAGACATTGATGCGGCGCTGGCGCTGGGGCGTGATTTTTTCACAGTGAAACAGGTGGCGGCACTCCAGGCCATGGCCGACCGTCCCGGCTTGGTGAAGCTGGACAACACCCTGCGCTACCGCGATAGCGCCAATGTGGCCGGCGACACGACGTTTACGTACCTGCACCACATCGACGTGTTGCCCAGCGAGTTTCCGTTCTTCGCGGGCTCGTGGGAAATGATGTTCGAGGCGTTCTTCGAGGCCGGCACGAAAGGCGCTGATCAATTCGCTAATGTCACCGACGGCACGACTGGTCGGACCATCCGCGTCAGTGTTGGCATTCCGGTTGGTGACGCGACCACCTTCGCCAACTCAACAGCGATCAACCAGCCCAGCGCCAACACGCTGACCATTCGGACCTTCAAGGTCGTGGCCAATGGTTTCGGGTTGCCTGAGTCAAGCGGCGGGTCGGCGGAGTTTTTCAACGGCGGCCTCGGATATCCAACGTCTGCGGCGTCAATGGGCAAGTCAACTTTCGGCTTCGGTGTCAATGGCTTGCGGGTGATCGTAGCCACACAGTTCCAGGCCGCTGCGGCTGGCCAGATCATCAAGATGCGCAGCGCCAAGCTGACGCTGATCCCGGGCTGAATCGTGGCGTACCTGCCAAGCGTGCACGTTGCTGGCCCCGAGCGCGTCATTTACGACGGGCCGGGCGTCTCGCTGACGCCGGAGTATTTCGGCATGCACCACCACTACTTCCCTATGGAGGGAAGTAGTGGGTCGCGCATTGCAAACTGGGGGACGGCGCGACTGCACGATTTCGCCCCGACGATCTCCGGGGCGTCAAAGCGGGTTCGCTGGGACTGGATCGAGTCCGGAAATTGGTCCACGGCCACCGTTCAGCAGCAGCAAGACGACCCCGGCTGGGTGCCCTTCGATCTTTTCGTCGGGGAGCATTGGGGGAAGCGCCGCATCCTCCACACGCTGTTCGGGACGCACTGGCGCTACAGCCAAGATCCGAACGAGCCGTGGGCCTACAGCCCTACGCCACCGGTCGGGCAGGGCGGTGGCGCCAAGCCGCCGACCGATCTGGCAAGTGGGGTGTCCAGCAGCTGGGGGCGGTTTTGCTCGCGCATGGGGGAGCGCACTGCGGGCAAGAGCATCCACTTCGAGGTGTGGAACGAGCCAAACCTGCAGACGTTTCCGTCGCGCTTTTACAGCGGCACGCACGCCGAACTGTCGCAGATGACTCGCATTGCCGCGCAGGCCATCAAAGCGGCCAACCCGCAGGCCGTCATCATCAGCCCGGCCGTCACCTCCATGCAGGTCGCCGGGTCTGGGCTCGCCTACATGAACACCATGATGGTGGCCAGCGACGGGGCCGACGGCGACATGCGCCAGTGGATCGACATGGTGGGCGTGCACCTCTATCCGAGCAACACCGACATCTTCCAGATCACCGGGATGATCTCCCGCATCAGGGCGGCCATGACCGCGCTCGGCATCGGCGGCAAACCGTTGTTCAACACCGAATTCGGCCTGCTGTCTCCCGACTACCGCACGCTCCCCGAGGGCAAGCGCGCCAGACTGATGATGCGCGCGATGTTGCTCGCCGGGGTGCACCCGGATGGCGGGTGCGTCGGGTCGAACTGGTATGACGCCGATGGCACCGTGCTCGGGTTCGACGCAAGCGACGTGGCGATATGGGAGGACGTTCGCGCGTTCCTGCTGTCCGGCCCGGTCACGCGCTATTCAGTTGTGTCCGATGGCGCTTTGCGCGTCACCTGTGGCGGTGTGACGCAGGTGATTTGATGCTGCAGGCGTGCCCTTCTTCTGCTGCCGCCGCGGGCTAAGTTCAACAACCAACCAAACCGGGAACCATCATGGCCGCATTCACCAACTACGCCGAAGAACAGATCATCGCCCGCATGTTCCGCGGGGACACGTCGGCTTTCCCTGCCACCTGGTACGTGGGCCTTCTCACCGCGGCGCCGGGTGAAGCAAGCGCCGGCACCGAAGTGTCGGGCGGCAGCTACGCCCGCGTGGCCGTGGCCAATGCCAGCGCGGCTTGGGCGGCCGTCTCCGGCGGCAACGGCACCACCAGCAACGTGGCGGCGGTCACGTTCCCGACCCCCACCGCCGGCTGGCTCACCGCCACCCACTTCGGCATCTACGACGCCGCCACCGCCGGCAACCTCTGGGTGTATGGCGCGCTTGGCACCAGCAAGACCATCAACACCGGCGACGCGCCCAGTTTCCAGGCCGGCACGCTCACTGTGCAGGTGGACAACTGATGGCCGTGGCGGTCGACTCGACCAATCTGCGCCCGGCGCTCAAGTTGGGCGCGGCGGCGCTGTGGCTGAACTGGTACCACGGCGGCGTGACCATGAACACGGCGCCGCGCATGATGTTCATCATCGGCTTGGCCTGGGGCCCAAGTACATCGCCCCCATGACCATCTGACGGCGGCCCGGCATGACCATCGGCATAGCAGGCGCGGTCAGCGGCACCGGCCAGGCGCTGACCTCCAAGACCACCCCCGCGCGCACCACTACCGCAGGCTGCGCGCTGGTGGCCATCGTCGAGTGGTACACCGCCGGCGGCGTGGCGGATTGCACTATCAGCGATTCCAAGGGCAACACCTGGACCGCTGTGGCCGCGTCCACCAGTTATCAGAGCAACGTGCGGCGCATCAAGGCCTGGGTCTGCCAGCCCACCACCGTGGGCGCAAGCCACACGTTCACCGCCACGCGGGGCGACTCGAACTACACCGACATCAACATCTGCGTGGTGGAACTGTCGTCGCCGGCCGCTTCGGCGCTGGACCTGGCAGCCTTCGCGGTGGCAACGGGCGCCAGCGCAGCGCCTTCGGTGACCAGCGGCACGCTGGCCCAGGCCGACACCGCGGTGGTGGCCGCCCTGGGCTGGTGGAACACGCCCACGGTGACCAACGACGCCGCCTTCACGCAGCAGGCCAACCTGGACAGCGGTGGCGACGACGAAAAGATGATGGTCGCCACCCGCGTGGTGGCCGCCACTACGCCAGTGACCTTTGCACCCACGCTCAGCGCGTCCACAAACTGGGTGGCGCTGGTCGTGCCGATCAAGGGCGCCGCCGCGGCGCCGCCTCCGTCGTGGACCGGCTACCGCGTGATCGACCAGCAGGGCGCGGTGGGGTCCGCGCTGGTGCCATACGACATCTCGGGCAAGGTCAGCGGTGGCACGGCGCCGCTCACCTTCACGGCGCTGGGCGCCTGGCCGGCTGGCGTGAGCGTCACCACTTCGGGCGTGATCCAGGGCACGCCCACCACCGAGGGCGTGTACAACGGCCTCAAGGTTCGGGTCACCGACGCGCTGGGCAACGCGGTGGACATGCCGCTGGACTTCGGCTTCGTGGTCTGGGGCGCCGGGTTGGTGGTGGGGGTGCGCCGCTCAGTCGGTTCGAACGGCGACTACCCGCTGCCCCAGGCCTGGAACAACGCAGCGCCGGCCAGCCTGGTGGCATGGAACATCGTCTGGCAGGGTGAGTGCCTGCCCGAAGAGTTCGTCATCGCCGACGGCACCTACTCGCCAAACTACGCAGTGAACCTGTCGGGCAGCACCACCGACGCCACCCGTTACAAGCACCTCACCACCGTGGCCGGCGGTTCCTTCCGCGACCACGCAAATCGGGCCGCCAACCCGCTGCGCTACAACGCCAGCGCCGGTTCGGCCATCCGTTTCACGGCCGCGGCCAGCGCGGCGGTGGCGGTGTTCGAACTGGGCACGCGCATCACCGGCCTGCAGATCAAGCACACCGGCAACACCGGCTTTGCGGTGTGGACCAGCCAGCTGGGCAAGACGGTCTGGACCGACAACATCATCGAGGGCAACACCAACTACCTGGTGGCCGCCCTGTCCGGCGCGCACGACGTGATCCGCTGCGCCGTGATCGCCACCAACCCCACGGCCATCAGCCACATTGCCGAGGGCACGGCCGGGGTGTCCTGGTACTCGTGCGTGATCGCCAGCGTGGGCGCGGTGGCCACCTACGGCCTGATCGGCGGGGCCAACAGCGGCACCGCGGACGGCACCGTGCCCTGCGACTTCGTGAACACTGCCGTCTTCGGCTGCGGCCAGTTGCGGCAATGGAACAGCCCGGGCACCATCACCAACTGCTTTACCAACGCGGCCACGCGGCCCGCCGGTTTCGGACTGCTGGCCTACGACATCAGCACGGGCTCGGGCTTTCAGTCCATCACCAGCGGCACGCACGACTTTCGCCTGAAGCCCACCTCAGCGCTGGTGAACGCCGGCGCGGTGGACTCGGTGGGCGGCGCGGTGGACGTCCTGGGTACGGCCCGACCTGGCGGGTCCGCCTACGATGTCGGGCCATACGAATTGCCATTCACCGATCTTTTCGGCCAGGCCGCCGCCACCGCGTCGGCTAGTGGCGCCATCACCCTGGCAGTCCCGCTCGTCGGCGCCGCGCTCTCGCAAGCGTCCGCGGTGGCTGGGCTGGCGGTCAGCAAGCCGCTGCAGGGCTCGGCCGCGGTGGTGGTTTCAGCCGCCGGCAGCGTCTCGCTGGAAATCTCGCTCACCGGCGCGGCCATCGCCGAAGCCTCGGCGGCAGCCAGTTTCGACGGTGTGGTCCAACTCTCGGGGGCCGCTGCCGCCGTCGCTGGGGCGTCCGGCGCGCTTGTGGTGTCGGTCCCGCTCACCGCCCAGGCCATCGCGCAGGCCCAGGCGGCCGGCGCGCTGGTGCTTTCGGTGGCGCTTTCCGGCGCGGCGCAGGCCTCGGCCTCGGCGGGGGGTGTGCTGTCGCTCGGCTCCGATGCGCTGGCTGTCGTGTCGGGGCGCTTCATCGCCCGGGCCGCGGCCCGCAACTATGCGGCCATCTCGCCGCGCCGTAACTGGAGTGCATCCGCATCATGATCACCTTGCCCGCCAAGGACCCCGCCGAGCGCAAGCTCGTGAGCTTCGTCTTCGACGCCGACCTGGCCGAAGGCGCCAGCATCGCTTCGGCCACTGTCAGCATCGCCACCCGTGCCGGCGTCGATGCATCTCCCGCCGCCGTGCTCAGCGGCGCGCCCATCATCAGCGGCGGCGCCGTCATGCACCTGGTGCGCGACGGCATCGCCGGCACCGACTACGACCTGCGCTGCCTGGCCACCGATTCGACCGGCCAGGTCCACCTCATCACGGCCGCGTTGCCGGTCAAGACCCTGTAGGAGCCGCCATGAAATTCGTCGACAGCGCCGGCCTGGCGCGCATGTGGTCCATGTGGGTCTCGTTCGGCGGAGCGGCCATCGCCACGGCATGGTTGCGCCTGACGCCGCAGGAACAGGCCGACGTCCTGGCGTCCGTGCCCGACGCCCCGGCGTGGGCCATGCTCTTCACCAGCCTTGCCACCATGGTGGTGCGGGCCGTGGTCCAGCCGGGGCTGGAAGCGCAGCGTGCGGCCAAGGTGGAAGCCGAAGTGCTGGCCAGGCTGAAGGCCGCGGCCAATGTCATCGAAAAAGGCGGCGGCACGGGCGGGGATGAATGACCGCCATCGCGCTGCTGTGCGTGGCCGGCGTGGCGCACCTTGCGCCGGACCTGCTGGCGCAATGGCTCGGCGGCGCGGTGGGCCCGTGGGAAACCGTCTGCTACGGCGCCGAGTCGGCGCTGCTTTGGGCGGCGCTGGCCTCGCGCATGGTCGGCGACAGGGCCGCTTCCGCCGTGTGCCTGTACGGGCTGTTCGAATCGGCGCAGCGCGCTGTCTGCCGCCAGATGCTGCCCATGGACAAGCCGGCCGGCCTGAAGCCTGGGCAGTACCTGTGCGACGCCGCCACCGGGATGCCGGTGTCCATGCTGTCGGCCGTCGCGGTCGGGCTGGTGCTGGCGGTCTTCGTGGCAGACCTCACGAAACCTACAAAGGTTTGTAGTAGTAACCAGCGAAATGATGGTGCACCATGACGCCTGAACAGCAAATCGAGCAGCTCGCCAAACTGACCGAGCGATTCGAGCACGTCATGCGTGCCATTGACGACATCCGCCAGGAAATCAAGGAACAGGCCGGCAAGCAGATCACCCGCGGCGACCTGAAGGAATTCGTCACGGCCAAGGAACTGGAAGGCCTGCGCGACCAGATCCGCGTGCTGCAGTCGCAGGTGGAAAAGCTGCAGTCCAGCACGCCGCGCAGCCTGTGGCTGCGGCTGGTGGAGTACGGCTCGGGCTCGCTGGTCTTCGTCGGCGTCTGGCAGTTCATCGAGCACCTGCGAAAGTAGCTCGCGCCGCGGAAATTCTCCCCCCTGAAAATTTCCGCGGCTTGTCGCCACAGTGGCGGCATGCAGTCGAGGCTTGCCGCTGGCACCACCCTGAAAGCCACCGTTTCACTGCCGGACTACCCGGCCAGCGCCGGCTGGGCCCTGCGGTACCGCCTGGCCCGCCGTGATCGCAGCGGCGCCGGCATCGACATCAGCGCCGCGGCCGACGGTGACAACCACGCGCTGGCCGTGCCGTTCGCCACCACAGCCAGCTGGGCGCCAGGCACCTACACCGTGCGCGCCTGGGTGGAAAAGGCTGGCGAACGCTTCGAAGTGCCGGCCGAATGCGGCGAACTGGTGGTCACGCCGGACCCCGCCGGCTTCGGCTCGGGGGTGGACGGCCGCAGCCAGGCCGAAGTGGCACTGGCCAACGTGCAAGCCCTGCTCACGGGCAAGGCCGGCAGCGGCGTCGAGTCCTACCGCATCGCCGGCCGGGAACTGCGCAGCTACCCGCTGGCCGAGTTGCTGCGCCTGGAAAGCAAGCTCAAGGCCGAAGTCAACAGCGAACACGCCCTGGCCGGCAAGGCCCCGCCCTATGCGGCGGGCCGCATCCAGCCCATCAAGGTGGCGCTGCGATGAACCGCGCACTGGTTGCCGTCGACCTTTCGGCCGCGCCGTTCCGGCCGTCGCGCATCCTCACCGCGTGGGCCGCCGACCAGCAGGCCCAGCGCCGCCGGCAGGCCGGCGACACCGAGCAACGTGCCGCCATGGCCGACTTCCGCCGCTACGGCGTGCCCGGCGCGGCCCGCCCGCGGCGCCAGGCCGTGGATGCGCTGCGTGCCGGGCTGCCCGCGCCGGCCTTCGAGCTGGTGAGCGGCCAGCGCAGTTTTGCCGCGGCGGGCACGGACCGGCTTACCGCCGGTTGGTCGGCCATCAACACCGGCATCAACGCCGACCTGGAGGCTGCCCTGGCCACGCTGCGCGCGCGCAGCCGCGACTGGGCCATGAACACCGACACCGGCGAGCGCTACCTCGCCATGGTGGCCGACAACCTGGTGGGCAGCGAACCTCCGCGCTTGCAGATGCGGGCCAAGCTGGCCAGCGGCGAGCAAGACGAGGCCGCCAACAACGCCGTTGAACAGGCTTGGGCCGACTGGTGCCGCCGCGGCGCCTGCGAGGTCACCGGCGAGTACAGCTTCGGCGAGGTGCTGCGCATGGTGGCCGAGTGCACCGCGCGCGACGGCGAGCACCTCGCCGTGCACGTGCGCGACCGCAGCCGCGCCTACGGCTACGCCCTGCAGCTGCTGGACGTGGACCGCATCGACACCGGCATGAACGTGGCCCCCGCGGCGCCGGGCGGTTCCGCGGTGCGCCTGGGGGTCGAGATCGACGCGCTGGGCGCCAAGCAGGCGGTGTGGCTGCAGGTCAGCCACCCTGGGGATTCCGGCGCGGGGCTTTCGCCGCGCGGCCGGCGCGACCGCGTGGAAATCGGGCGGCTGCTGCACGGGTTCGTGCGTCGCCGCCCGGAGCAGGTGCGCGGTTACCCCTGGGCGGCGCCGGTGCTCAAGGGCGCCAACGAACTGCAGCAGTACAAGGACTTCGCCATGGTGGCCGCCCGCATCGGCGCGGCCAAGATGGGCTTCTACGTCCCGTCCGCGGAATCGCTGGCCCAGGGGCTGACCCTGGAAGAGATGAAGGACGCCACCGGCGAGCTCGTTCAGGAAGTCGAGGCTGGCATGTTCGAGGCCCTGCCGCCCGGCATCGACTTCAAGTCCATGGACCCCGACTACCCCCACCAGAACTACGGCTCGTTCGTCGACAACGGCCT
>JACCDR011304725.1_pt1 | contig 10407 bp, 10 predicted proteins | sample 7446431 | NCBI WGS metagenome assembly JACCDR01 (sample SAMN15323443, study PRJNA562643) | freshwater metagenome | isolation source: river surface water | place: USA:Blue River Watershed | collected 2017-08-17 | reverse complement strand
CCCCCGACTTCTTCTCAGCAAACGCCTCCCGCAGGTCCTGCTCCACGAGCTGCAGCAGCTTCAACATCGCTGCGTGCGCAGCCTCCGCCGCACCACGCTGAATCCCGTCGTTCACCGCCGCGTGCGCCACCAGCGAGCGTCGCTCCGCGCCTTCGACGCGATGCGTCCACTCGCGGCTGTCGATCAACGCGTGGGAAATCGCCCCGCAAACCTGCGCGAAAAACGCATTCTTCGACGCATCGAGAATCGCTTGGTGAAACTCCAAATCCGTGTCGACCGCATCCGCCACCGAGCCATCTCCGTCCGCGGCGAGATAACACGCCTCCAGCTTTTTAAACGCCGCGCCGATGCGCTTGCGGTCCTCCGCCGTCGCGACCCGCGCCGCCGCCGCCGCCGCCGCCGGCTCCACCGCTGCGCGAAACGCCGTCAGCTCCAGGAAAAACTCCAAGTCAGGCGCCTCCGCACAAATCCACGCCAGCACGTCCGGGTCCGTGATGTGCCATTTTCTCCGATACGTGACCTTTGTCCCGCGCCGCGGCGAAACCGTTAAAAATCCTTTCGCCACCAAAACCTTGATCGACTCGCGCAACGCCCCCCGGCTGATCGCCAACTCCGCGCACAGCTTGTCTTCGATCGGCAGCACGCCCCCTTGCGCATAATCGCCGCGGACAATCCGTCGCGCGAGTTCATGAACAGCCGTGCCGTGCAAACTTCTCGAACTATAAAGCATATGGGGTGGCCTTGGCCTAACTTCTCAGCTCGCCAACGCAAGCGAGCGATTCATCTGATGAATACCGCTCCTTCCCCACTCCCCTCCTCCATCATGAAAATCAAAGACTACCAAGTCCTCGTCCTCGGCGCCCCTTGGCGAAACCTCACCTACATCATCGTCGAGCTTGAAAACGGCACCGTCGGTTACGGCGAAGCCCGCATGCTCGGCAAAACCCACACGCTCGTCACCTACCTCGCCGACGTCCGCCGCCACATCGTCGGCCACGATGTCCACGACATCGAAGCCCTCTATCGCCGCTTCACCCTCCTCGACTACGCCTGCCCCGGCGAAGTCGTCATGACCGGCCTCGCCATGGTCGAGATGGCCTGCTGGGACTGCATCGGCAAACTTGCCAACCGCCCCGTCTACCAACTGATCGGCGGCAAGGTCCGTGACCGCGTCCCCGCGTATGCAAACGGCTGGTACACTGGCGACCGTTCCCCCGAAAGCTTTGTCGCCTGCGCCAAAAAAGTTCAGGCCAAAGGCTACCGCGGCCTCAAGTTCGACCCCTTCGGCAGCGGCGACCTCGAACTCACCCGCGAAGAGTTCAACAAATCCATCGCCATCATCGAAGCCGTCCACGCCGCCGTCGGCGACACCATGGGCCTGCACATCGAAATGCACGGCCGCTTCGCCCCGCATCAAGCCATCCAGATCGCCAAAGCCATCGAGCACATCCAGCCCGTCTGGATCGAGGAGCCCTGCCGCCCCAACGACCTCGGCGCCATCACCAAAGTCGCCCAGCACACCTCGCTCCCCATCGCCACCGGCGAGCGCCTCTACAACGCGCACCAATTCCGCGACCTCTTCCCGCTCCGCTGCGTCGACATCGTTCAGCCCGACCTCACCCAATGCGGCGGCCTGCTTGAAACCAAAAAAATCGCGTCCACCGCCGAGACCTACAATCTCATGGTCGCCCCGCACAACGTCGGCGGCATCATCAGCACCGTCGCCATGCTTCACCTCATGGTCACGCTGCGAAACGGCAAAGTCCTCGAACACTTCAACGACTTCGCCGACGAGTTTGTGAAACAAGCCGGCACGCCCTACCCCGAAGTCATCGATGGTTATTTCCATCTCCCCACCGGCCCCGGCTGGGGCATCACCCTCGACCTCGACTTCATCCGCCGCCACCCGCCCAAGACGGAAAACGGCGTCATCCTCGACCCCGGCCTCAACATGTTCGCCAACTCCTCGTGGAATAAACGATCCCAACATCTCAACAAATAAACCCCTGCGGTAGGGCCGGGACTCCGCTCCCGGCCGCTTCATCAACGCAAGCTCGCATCGGCGCGGAGCGGAGTCCGCGCCCTACCTTTCCAATCCCCCATGACCTCCCTCACCGATACCCTCACGGTCTCCGAAAAACGCTTTTCCGACGGCGGCCAATTCCGCACGGAAATCCCCAGCACGGAAACGCCCAAAGCCTTCCGCCTCGTCCTCGAAGAGGCAGATAAACTCGGCTGCCCCGTGCACCGCATCAGCCAGGGCAGCGGCATCCAAATGCTCAGCGACGAAGAGCTCCGCGAATTCTCCCGCATCGGTGCCGAACGCGCAATTGAGGTCTGCCTCTTTGTCACGCCCCGCGCCGCCTACGACACCGGCGGCCTCTGGACCGCACCCGCCGGCAAATTTATCCAATGGCAGGCCCGCGGCTCTGAACAACTCCAGTACGGCCTCGACGACATCCATCGCGCCTGCGAGCACGGCATCCGCTCCGTCCTCATCGCCGACCTCGGCCTCATCGAACTCGTGCGCCAGCAACGCAACGCCGGACAGCTCCCCCGCGAGCTCATCATCAAATCCTCCGCCGTCATGGCCCCCGCCAACGGCGCCACCTGCCGCATCATCGAGCAATGCGGTGCCAACACCATCAACGTCGCCACCGATCTCTCCGTCACGCAGCTCAGCACCATCCGCCAGCAAATCTCCGCGCCCATCGACATGTATGTGGAAGCCCCCGACGGCCTTGGCGGCTACGTGCGCCACCACGAAGCGCCCGCCATGATCCGCTACGCCAGCCCCGTTTACATCAAACTCGGCCTGCGCAACTCCCCCGACATTTACCCCTACGGCGCGCACATGGAAGGCACCGCCCTCGCCCTCGGCCGCGAGCGCGTGCGGCGCACGAAACTCGTCCTCGATCTCATCCGCCGCCAATACCCGGAAGCCCAGATGTCGCCGACCAGCAAACGCGTCGCAGATCTCGGTGTCCCCGTGCAACCTGCAACGTAATCGGGCGCTTTTCGTGCAAATTTTCCTCCGAAAATTTGCAGGTAAAGAGATTGGGAAAAGTTCGGTTTAAAAATCTCATTTCAAAAACTTTTCCCACGAACCGAAGGCCATGCGCGTGTTCTATCGCCGCATGAACAAGCCCCAGGAAATGAACAATGAAAACGCCACCGCCTTCGCCCTCATCGGCACCGCGCTGGCGATCCTCCCGATCATTTACCCAGAACCTTTCTCCTCCCTCAGTACGACGCGCCTGCTCTGGCTGCAACTCATGGGCGCGGTCAACGCCAGCATCGGCCTCGGCTGGCACGCGATCGACTTCGTACAAGCCAACCTCGCGCTGCTCGAACGTCGCCACGCCAGCCCTACCGGCGAAGTGGTGGTGCCCGCCAAACCTTCGGCCGCGCGCCCGTACTGGGCCTATTGGGCCGAGCAACGCGTGACGGAATAATCCCGTTAGGATTGAGCCCTGCGCCCTGGCGCAGGCGAAATCTCAACGTGTAGGGCCGTCGCTGGTCGACGGGCCGCTACGGTGACGCACAACCCATCCCGGTCCGCCGACCAGCGGCGACCCTACAGTCGGAACTCCTACTGCAACTGGCGCTCACTCCCCGCTCGCCGCTTTCAGGCCAATCGCGTGATAACCCTTCGCCGTCAAAACGCGGCCCTGCGGCGTGCGTTGCAGATAACCTTCCTGAATCAAAAACGGCTCGTGTACTTCTTCCAACGTCTCGGCTTCTTCTCCCACCGCGACCGCGATCGTGCTCATGCCGACCGGGCCGCCGCGATAGTTCTCGGCCATGATGCGGAGCATGCGTTTATCCATTTCATCGAGGCCCGCGGCGTCGATTTCCAAAAGCTCCAACGCGGCCGAAGCGACGGGTTGGGTGATTTTTCCTTTCGCGCGCTCTTGCGCAAAATCGCGAACGAAGTTGATCAGGTTATTCGCGATGCGCGGCGTGCCACGGCAGCGACGCGCAATCTCAAGCGCACCGCCATCGTCGAGCTCGACTTTGAGCAGGCCGCAACTGCGACGCACGATGCCGACCAGCGTGGGCACGTCGTAATATTCGAGCCGCGTTTGCAGCGTGAAGCGGGACCGTAGCGGGGCGGTGAGCAGGCCGGCGCGCGTCGTGGCGCCAACGAGCGTGAAGCGCGGGATCGTGAGGCGCACGCTGCGGGCGTTGGGCCCTTGGTCGATCATGATGTCGATGCGGAAGTCTTCCATCGCGCTGTAGAGGTACTCTTCGACGGTTTTCGGAATGCGGTGAATTTCGTCGATGAAGAGGATGTCGCCTTCTTCGAGGCTGGTGAGCAGGCCGGCGAGATCGCTGGCCTTTTCCACTACAGGGCCGGAGGTGATGCGCACGCTTTTGCCCATCTCATTGCCGAGGATCAGCGAGAGCGTGGTTTTGCCGAGGCCGGGCGGGCCGCTGATGAGGATGTGATTAAGGGCTTCGCCGCGCCGTTTGGCCGCGCCGACCATCACTTGCAGGCGGTCGACGGTTTTATTCTGGCCGGTGAAATCGCTAAACGAGAGCGGACGCAACGCGGCTTCGGCGGGCGGCAAGTCGGAGGTGAGCGTCTGGGTGAGGTAGCCGAGGCCTTTCACGTCGGCGGGCGGCGTGATGGCGATGGGAGCGTTTTGCGCGGAAGGTTTTTTCATTCGGAGGTCGGAATTTTTAACCACAGATGACGCAGATTCGAACCGGATATCGGAGGGGTTCTATCTGCGGCGATCTGCGTGATCTGTGGTTAAAATAAGGAGTAGCTTTTTCGGGCTCAACGCCACTCCACCTCGGCGCCGAGGGATTGAAGGTTTTCCACGAAGCGCGGGTGGGCGCGTTTGATGGTGTCGGCGTTGCGCACGATGCTGCGGCCGGGGATGCTCGCCGCGACCATGTAGAGCGCGATGGCGGCGCGGATCACGTACGGCGCATCAACCACGGCGGGGCGCAGCGGGCGTTGGCCAAAGACGATCAGGCGGTGCGGGTCGCTCACGACGCAGTGCGCGCCGAATTTCGCGAGCTCGGGAATCCACGCGTAGCCGTTTTCGTATACTTTATTCCAAAAATGCATCGTGCCGCTGGAGCGCGTCGCGAGCGCGATCATCGGCGGCAGCAGATCGACGGAGAAATACGGCCACGGCGCGGCTTCGATTTTCGGGAGGAGATTCGAGGTAAACGGCTCTTCGATCACGAGGCGCTGATTGCGGCGGACGATGGCGGTGTCGCCTTCGTGTTCGATCACGACGCCGAGTTTTTTGAAGACGCGCGTGATGAGATCGAAGTGTTGCGGGAGCGATTTTTCCACGCGGACTTCGCCGCCGGTGATCGCGCCGAGGGCGAGGAAGGTGACGACTTCGTGGTAATCGGTTGCGACGGTGATCGTGCCGCCGTGGAGGCGCTCGATGCCTTCGACGCGGAGCATGCTGGTGCCGATACCTTCGATTTTTGCGCCCATGGTGACGAGGGCGGCGCAGAGATCCTGAACATGGGGCTCGCTGGCGGCGTTGATGAGGGTCGAGCTGCCTTTGGCGAGCGCGGCGGCCATGAGAAAGTTTTCCGTGACGGTGACGGACATGTAATCGCACCAGTGGCGGTTGCCCTGAAAGCCGGTCGGGATGGCGATGACGAGCGGTTCACCGGTGTCGATCACGGCGCCGAGTTTGGCAAAAATTTCGAGGTGCGGGTCGATCTCGCGCACGCCGAGGGTGCAGCCTTTGGTGTTGGCGTGGATGGAGATTTTTTTGAGGCGATGCAGCAGGCCGGGGTAGAGCAAGACGGTCGAGCGCATGTCTTGCGGGAGCTCCTGGTTGGTGAGCTCGGGGCGGAAGCCGGAGTGGTCGAGCTGCATGAGGCCGGCGGCTTTGTCCCACGTGATGCGCGAACCTTGCGCGGTGAGAAAGGCGACGATCTTGTCGAGGTCGGTGATGGCGGGGACGTTTTTGAGCGTCACGGGCTCATCGGTGAGCAGTGTGGCGCAGACGATGGGCAGCGCGGAATTTTTGTTTCCCGAGGGAATGACGGTGCCGGAGAGGGGCGTGCCGCCGTTGACGATGAGATCGGCCATGTGGAGGGAGACGCGGGCGAAAAAGTTGCTTTGAAAAGTGGGCGAAAAAAAGGCGTCCGTGAAAAACGGACGCCTCGAAATGCGCTGGGGCGCGGGTGGCTTGGCAAGGTTTAACTGGCCGCGCCGCCGCCTTCGCCGCCGGAGGGGCGTTGACCGCCGCCGTCGTGGTCACGACGAGGACCGCCGCGTTCGCCACGGTTGTAGCCGCCGCGGGTGCCGCGGTGATCACCGCGTCCGCCGCCACCACCACGACCATCGCGACGGAAACCGCCGCTTTGGCGATAGCCGCCACCGTCGCGGCGAGGTTCGCCGGAGTGAGGTTGTTGACCTTCGACGCGAGGAGTGCCGTCGGGGGACTGGCTTTGGCCGCCACGGTTTTCACCGCGATAGCCACCTTCGCGGCGTCCGCGACCATCGCCGCCACGACCACCTCGGCCGTGGCCGCCGCGACGGTGTTCGCCACCGCCGCCGCCGCGACCATCACGGCGGAAACCGTCATCACGACGGCGTTCGCCTTGGGCGGGTTTGTCAGAAGCGGGAGCAGCAGGAGCGCTGTCGCCGCTGAAGAGGCCTTTTAGCCAGGCCATGAAGCCGCCGGATTTTTTCTCGGCGACGGGCGCGGGCGTAGACGCTTGCGACGAAGCAGGCGCGGGTGTGGCCGGGGATTGATCGGAGCGCGGGCGACGTTCGCCGCGGTCGTGACGTTCACCACGTTCACCGCGATCGCGGCGCTCGCCACGGTCATTGGGGCGGTCGGCACGGGGCTCGCGGGACTGGGTTTGTTCACCACCGAAGGAAGCGCCTTGGCCGGAGCGTTGGCGCTCGGTGCGAAACACCGGGCGATCTTCGCGGGCGGCGGGCGCTGCGGGGGCGGCGTCGGTCGAGGCGGAGTCGTTGCTCCAGCTTTGGGCGACGCGGGGTTTTTCCTCGGGAGGGAGGATGTTGAGCGAGGCGGGTTGAGCGGGCTCGCTGTTTTCAGAAGCGGGCGCGGAAACGCTCGCGGTGGAGACGGCAGCGACCGGCGTGGACGCAGGGCTGACGGTGTTGTTTTCGGCTGCGGGAGCAGCGGGTGTGCTGGGAGCTGCGGCGGGCGCAGGGGCACTGGCTTCGACTTTAGCTGGCGCGCTGGTGATCGAGGGATCGAACGGGTTTTGGTATTCGCGTTCGGCGCTGAGCTTTTGGATGGCGGTCGGTTGGTAGTTTCCCGTTGGAGTGCCAGCGCTCGCCTGGGAGGGAGCGGGGCGTTTACCGCGGGCAAGTCCCGAGCCACGGCTGCTACCGAATGCGACGGTGGCAGCGGCGGGCGCGACCGGCGGCTCGTTGGCGGCAGGTGCGGGAGGCACGCTGGAAGTCTCGGCGGGGGCCACGGGAGCGGCTGCACCGGACATGATGGATTCTGACATGACTTATGTTGGTTTATTAAGGCGCCGAGCAGAGCTACAGGCGCGGATTGTTCTTGGTCTCGCGGAGCGCGGGGTGCGCTCGACGCGTGCAAGAATTTAGCAAGATCGTCCGCGGGGCAGCGGGTCGCAACCTCAATTTCACCACGCCACCAGCCCGCGCTTGCGTGCACCGCCCCCGGCCCGCTACCCAAGACGCATGGATAAACTCGAAGAAATTTTTCGCATGCAAGACGCCCTCAACTCCCGCATCGGCGTCAGCCTCCCCCCCGCGACCGAGGAAGAAAAAACCAAATGGGTGCTTAACTACACCCGCGCCATGCAGCAAGAAACGGCCGAGCTGATCGATTCCGTGCCGTGGAAATGGTGGGCAAAGTACCAGAAATTCGACGAGCAAAACGCCAAAGTCGAAGTCGTGGACCTGTTTCACTTCCTCGTCTCCCTCGCCCAAACCCTCGGCATGACCGCCGAAGACGTTTACCAAGCCTATCTTAAAAAAAACCAAGTCAACCATCAGCGCCAAGACTCAGGCTACGCGAAAAAAGACGAAGCCGACTCGCGCCACATCTAAACCCGAAAAGCCGACGAGCGACGCGACTCGGCGGCTTGCCCTCATTTCGGAATGAGGAGTTGACAAGCCGCGGGCGCCCGCCGTTTATTCCAACCCTTTTTCGTATGAGCACGACCGAACAAACACAGCGCAGCCTCACCCCGCCGGAATTTCCTATCACCAGCCCTCAGCTGATGGTCCGATATGTCACCGACACGGGCAAGATTCTGCCACGCAAGTACACTGGCCTCTCGGCCAAGCACCAACGTGCGGTAAACAAGACGATCAAGAACGCCCGCAACCTCTTGGTCTCGAAGTAATCGCCTGCTGACCGCTTTTCCCAGCCGGACTAAACCTCCGGCTTTTTTTGTGCCCACATGCCACGCCTGAAGACCAAAATCTATCGCCCCACTCCGGCCAATCTGCGTCGACTCGCCAAAGCCATCCAACGCGGCGAACTCGTCGCCGTGCCCTCGGAAACGGTCTACGGGCTCGCCGCCAACGCACCCGACCCCCGCGCCTGCCCCCGACTTTTCAACGCCAAAGGGCGACCGACCCCCGACCCGCTGATTGTCCACATCGCAAAAGCAAAAGACCTGGCGTCGCTCGCCGAAGTAAACGCAGCGGCCGAAATCCTCGCCAAAAAATTTTGGCCCGGCCCGCTCACTCTGGTTCTTCCGAAAAAGAATAACGTGCCCGCGATCGTGACCGCCGGCGGCGCGAGCGTCGCGGTACGCCAACCAGCAAACAAAATTTTCAGCGCGCTCATCACCCAAGCCGGCTGCCCTCTCGCCGCGCCAAGTGCCAACCCATTCAGCTACGTCAGTCCGACCACCGCTCAACACGTCCTCGACGGACTCGGCGGGAAAATTCCCCACATCATCGATGGCGGCCCCGCCGAAGTCGGTTTGGAATCCACCATCGTCGACCTCCGCGATCCGAAGAAGCCGACCATTCTCCGACTCGGCGCGATCTCCGCGACTCAGCTCAGCAAAGCACTCAAGCAACGCGTCCTCGTCGTTCACAAAAAACTCAAAACAAACGAGCAGGCGATCGCGCCAGGGACATTGCTAAAGCACTACAGCCCCAAAAAACCCGTCACGCTTTACCCGAAACTAAGCGCCTCGGCATGTCGGCGCATTCCGGCAAATGAGGCCGTGCTAAAATTCTCCGGCCCCGAACAAGAAAACCAGTTCAGCCTCTGCGGAAAAAAAGCCAACGGGGCGTTAGCCGCACACAACCTCTTTGCCCAACTCCGCGCGCTCGATCACGGCAGCTGGAAAAAACTACACATCGAACTCGCCCCCGGCAGCTCCGCCCTCGCCGCCGCAATCAACGACCGACTGCAGCGCGCCGCTGCAAAATAAAAAAGCCCGGCATTGTGTGCCGGGCTTGAAAGAGGATCTAGCCGCAATCAGGTACCGAGCTGGTAGCGGATAAAGCGGCGGACTTGGATATTTTCGCCAATGGTCGAAATCTTCGAGGCGAGGATTTCCTTAACGATCTTTTCGGAGTCCTTAACGAACGGCTGATCGATCAAGCAAACGGTCGAGTAGAACTTCTCGAGTTTACCTTCGACGATCTTTTGAACCGCAGCAGCGGGCTTGCCTTCGAGAGAAGCAGCAGCGACTTCACGCTCCTTCTCGATCATGGCGGCCGGCACTTCTTCACGCGTGACGTAAAGCGGATTGGCGGCGGCAATTTGAAGGCAAAGATCGCGGCAGAATTGTTTGAAGTCTTCGTTGCGAGCAACGAAATCGGTTTCGCAATTCACTTCGAGCAAGACGCCAACTTTTCCACCGACGTGGATGTAGCTTTCGATCAAGCCTTCTTTGGTGGCGCGGGCGGCGAGTTTATCGACTTTGCCGCCGGACTTTTTGCGAAGTATCGTGATCGCTTCCTCGATATTGCCCTTCGACTCAGTAAGAGCCTTTTGGCAATCGAGGAGGCCGGCGCCAGTCGTTTCGCGAAGTTGTTTAACTGTTTGTGCAGTGACGGGAGAACTCATTTGGAAACCTCTCAGTTTTTAGGAGCAGCGACTTTTTTGCGAACGCCGGCTTTTTTAGCGGCGGCTTTGCGAGCTTCTTCGCCATCGACATCAACGTCGGACGCCTCGGGAGCCTTCGAGTAATCGAGCTCAGACTCGTTACCGCCGGCCTGCTTGTTTTCTTTCGATGCACGGCGGCTGCCGCGCTTGCTCAATCCGCTTTGAATGGCGGCAATCACGGTCTCGACGATGATGCGAACAGATTTAACGGCATCATCATTGCCCGGAATCGGGTGAGAAAGTTTGGTCGGGTCAGCGTTCGTATCCACCAAGCCAATGCAAGGGATCTCGCAGCGAGCGGCTTCGGCGACGGCGATATCTTCGTGATTGGTAT
>JACCDR011031145.1_pt1 | contig 10407 bp, 22 predicted proteins | sample 7446431 | NCBI WGS metagenome assembly JACCDR01 (sample SAMN15323443, study PRJNA562643) | freshwater metagenome | isolation source: river surface water | place: USA:Blue River Watershed | collected 2017-08-17 | reverse complement strand
TTTGCTGGCCCCACCTTGCGGACGGTGATGTCGGCAAAGGTCGCGCCGGGCCACGCATCGCGCAGGTCCAGCAGGTACTCGTACCGCGCCTTTCCGGCCGTCAGGTGGTTGATGATGCGATGCCAGTCTTTGCCTCGCACGTTGCATTCCCATGAAAAGACCTGAACCTGTGGGGTTGCTTGGCGTTTGGTCATGCCGCCATCCTTTCCGGTTGTGTGATATTGGTCATTGCGTAGCCCTTCCTTCGGCCCTGGCGCTGGCTTCCAGCGTGCGAATTACGTCAACCCTCATGGATGCCCCACGGAGACGCCAGAGCATGGCTTCTTCGGCCTCTACGGCCTTTTTCAGGTCATCTAGTAGAGCCATGTAATCAGGGTGTGCGTAGGCGTACATCTCACGCGCTCCAATTGATCCTTCTGCTTCTGCCATCAGCATGGCTTTCTTGCTCTTGCGCGATTCCTCCAGATATACGCGCTGTGCCTTTGCTGCTGCGAACAGTGGAGCAGTCTCGCGGATGTAATCCACTGCTTTGTGTGCGTCATGGTTGTTGCTCATGTCGCACCAATCGCGGCTAGTGCCTCTTCAACATTGTGAACAACACACAAAGGACCGCCGCACCATTCCACATGCCAGAGAATCTGATCGTGCGTCAGTTGGCGTGCCGATGGTGGCTTGCTTCCGTCCTTCACTTCCAATAAATAGGTGTTTCGCCTAAAACCCACTAAAAGGTCTGGGACGCCATCGCCAACGCTTGCCAAGCTCTGAACGATTGCACCGCACCTACGCAAAGCGGAAACGATCTCACGTTGGTTGTCGTCGATCTTTTTTGCTCTCATTTGCTTTTCTGTTCTCCAACACGATCAGTTCCCGCAAACCTTGATACTGGTCGTTCGCTAGCAGCTCGTCCCGACGTTGTTTGGCGTAGTCCTGCCATCCTTTGGTGTTTGCCATGCGGACCAGATGCGCGGCTGTGCTTTTCAAATGTGATAGCCAGTCCATTCATGCCGTTTCCTTGCCGTCATCACCCCTCTTCGTCAGCACATACATCAATTCAGCCTTCACGCCACATTCCACGCCACGGGCATAGAGCCAGTCGTAGACACGGTGCGCGGCCACGTCTCTGATCTTTGAATGCACATCAGGCGGCAGTGGCTTGCTGTGCGTCACTCTGACCTGCAAAATGGTTTCGACTTGCTTTGTAGGCGTACTGTCCATGAAAATGAATCCTTGTTACTTGCTTGGTTCTTGTTAGCTCGGTCAGCACTGCGTCACAGTCTTCCTTTGGCCATCCTGTGTAGAGCCTGAACTCTTGGTACACCAGTGGCTCAAGGGTTAGCAGCTTCAGCGCTGTGTCTTCTCGGGTCATCGTGTCAGCCGTGAATATGCAACTTCAATCAACAGACGATATTCAAGGTGTGTTTTGTCGTCGTGTTCGCGCTCGGATTTTTCCAAAAACTCATCAATTGTTCCAATAAAGCATCCGCGTGTTGCAATCAATTCTTTTTCTTTTCCGTGATACACGGTCAGCGTTCCATTGTCGCGGCCAACTTTGGTAAACCAAACAATCGCACCATTGCCGGAGACCTGAGCATTGCCGTAGACCTGAGCATTGCCGGAGACCCAAGCATCGCCGTAGACCTGAGCATTGCCGGAGACCCAAGCATCGCCGGAAAAAGACAAGTTTTTCTCCGCCTCAATGTATCCGCCAAGATCGCCAGCAGCCACACCAAAAGCAGCAATCGCAACAACTGCGCGAATGCGCTTCAGCGTCACGCCTTTGACTTGTTTTGTATCACCTTCTACGAATTCATACTTATCCATGTTCTCTCCTGTTGTTGATGCTTTCACTGTAGCTTGTCTGTGGTTGGTTTGATATTAGGGTTTACCCTAGTCCCTTTTTTTATTCTTTCCATGTGTGCCAAATACTCTCTCACGCTGGCGTTGTGTTTGAACATCTCGCGCAGTGTTGGCAAATTGATAGTGGGCAACGATTCCACGACATATCGCGCATAAGCCCGGAACTGCGGCGACCCTTCCTCAATTGCCCTCTTCATTGTTTTTTTCATGTCGGTCTTGTTTTTCATGCTCTCGCCTTTCCTGTTAGCTTTGCGATCTGCTCTTTCAGCTCTGCCGGGATGCCCTTTGGTATCTGTGCGTCACGGTCTAGCTTTGCCAGGGTGGGGTCTTGCTGGCCCTTTGGCGCCTCTCGCTTGGCAACACGAAACACCCCTCGGTAGCCATAGATTGCGCTCTTTTTCAGGCTGGCGTTAGCGTCCCATCCCTCGTTGTGCATTTGCATTAGCTCCATCACAACCAGTTTTTTCGCCCTCTGCGTGAATAGCACTCTCAACTCTTTGCGTTGTTCAACAAAAGCTGACCCAAGCTCTCTCTCTATGTAGCTTGGTAGAGCAATCATTCATTTCCCCATAGTCTAGGCAAGGGTGATACCCAAGGTATCTGCCCGCTTCCAGCCCAAATATCTTCTTTTATCCCAGAAAAGATAAAAAGGCCCAAAGTACGCATGACGCCGCGATTCACTCGGAAAACAGGCCGCTTATCACCACTTTGCCCGTAAACCTTGCGCAGTCCCTCGCGGACAGGCTGCTCGGCTATTTCCCTCAGGTAACGGGTGCCGGTGTTTCTCGGGTTCAGCCCATGCAGGCTATTAGCTGACGCGCCCTGACGGGTAACACCTTGGTTAGTCAAAGGGGCTGGAGTCGAACCAGCGAGGCCCCTAACACACCCTGCTGTGTATGTCCGCGCCTGTTGCAACATGGCAGACAACTCAAGCAAGTAGCCACAGAAGAGGCGATGCACCAATGTGCAACCGTGCCGAACCGCAACACGCCTCCCTTTGACTAACCAAGGTACGCGGAAAAGCAAAAAACCCATTGGGGAACGAGCTTTAGGCTTGGTTGCCGCATATCTGAAGGGTCCATACCCCTGCAAACAGCATTGACGAAGCCCGCTCCCCAATGGGTTTTGCGGTTTCGCTGTATGGAAGCTATCACGGATTACCAGCCCGTGAATGGTTGAATGATACATGGTTTTCCCTAGTTGTCAAGTTCTCGAAATAGGTCTAGCGACAAAAAAGCCGGTCCCAGAATGATCGCGTGGGCGGTTCTATTGGCTCATACGAAACAGGAAACAGTGTTTTGTAAGGCCTCGCATATGCCGTAAAAACTCCGCGCTCATTGCTAAATATCCATTCAATCGGCGGTGGATTCGATACGCGCTTACATGCCTCTATGCGCTTGCGTGTGGTGCTTCTCATGGTTGATCCTTGAATAGGTCTAGCGTCTTTTCGTCGCGCTTCACATCCGTCTGTTTCTTGCGCGTTTTCTCTGTGGGGAATCGCTTTTTGTAGCAAATGGGGCCGATAGGATGACCGGCTACCCACTGGCATGGGTTGAATATGGCTCTGCCGCACATTACGCAGCGCATGTCCAGATCCGATAGCCACCACGTTGGCCAAGTGGAAAGGCTTTTCTCATGGCCTCTGCTTCCGGGAGTCTGCGACACACTTGGACAACCGTCAGTCCAGTGTGGTCCGCTAGCTCCGCAGGCGTGCTAGGACCGTGCGCCTTGAGTGCTGCGAGGATTCGGCCCATGTGTGTGGTAGCGAACCTTTCAGCGGCTTTAGCAGCATCGTGGGAGGTTTGCGGGTCAGTGCGTCGAGCTCGGACTGGTTGAATGTCGTCAAGGTAGATCATTTCGCTTTCCTCGGGTCAATGCGTGGGACGCGGGCGTTGGCGGGGTAGTAGTGGGTCCATTCAATTGTTTTGAAGACAGATTTCCAAACATGACTAGCCGCGAATTTCACGTCTCTAGTTGTAAAACTAGGCCGCGACGGAAAACTCCAATTTACCCCGTCCCACCAGCGCCAAGCTGTTCCATTTCTGCATGTCGAAGCATTCCACCAGCCAACATGAGGCGGCGGACCTTTGTGCCATTTGCGGTCAGTCATTTCATTGCCTTTCCAATTTCAGCGGCTGCTCTGGTGATAGCGCGGCGGGTGGCAGCGTAGGGGTCTTTTTCTTGGTCGTCTCGGTCTATCTCTATGCAAATGTCAGATGGATAACCTCCAATCACTCTTTGCAATGTGTCAACAACCATTTCTAGCTTCACCGCCAGCCGGAGAGCGTCTTTGTCGTCTGTAAGGGGGTTCCATTTTTCCCCTGTGTGCCAGTTGAGTACGGCATTGCCCAAAAAGTCAAATCCAGTGTTTTTTGAACCTCCGCCATTGAATGGTGATTTATCAATCGTCAACCCAGCCGCCTTCGCAGCCATCTCAAGCATTTCTCGGTCAGTCATTTTCCTGTGCTCCCAAACCCGCCAGTTCCGCGCTGTGTTTCTCTGAGTTCGTCAACTTCGACAAGCTGCCATTGGTGAATTGGGATAACCATAGCTTGGGCGATGCGGTCGCCTTTGCGTACTTCAAGCATCTTGTTAGAGCTGTCTCCAGCCAATTTGACGCGCAGTTCCCCGCGATAGTCACTATCCACCACGCCCACGCAGTTAGCTAGACGAACGTCGAGGTTAAAGCCGTGGCCGGATCTGCTGTAAACAAGCATGACATGGCATTCAGGAATCTCAAAAGACAGGCCAGTGGCAAAGTTGCAAGTGCCCCATGGGTGTACGTGGCCATCTTCTAGGCTATGGATATCAAAGCAAGCCGCGCCAGGGGTTTGATAGCGCGGGATGATTGCGTCTGGGTGTAGTTTTTTGATGCGGATCATGCGGCCTCCGAGAAAAGTCCTTGCTGCTCGTTCAATGCGTCCTCAATGTTGAGACAAGCCAGATTCCAATACTGCGGCTTGAGTTCTGTCCCGATGAACTTTCGGCCCATCTTGACGGCGCAATAGCCCTCAGATCCGATCCCGGTGAACGGGCTAAAAACCACGTCCCCCTTGTTGGTCCAAAGATGAATGCAGCGTTCAATCACGTCAAGCTGCAAAGGACACATATGTTTTTCGTCGTTCTCGTCGCGTGCTGGCAGCTTGTTCAACGTGCGCGATTGATTGATGTCGCGCCAGATTGGGCTTGCATACTTCTGCCACATCAATACTGGCAAGTCATCGCCATGGACAACGCGCTCGGCACAGTCCCCAGGCTTGCGCATCGTCACCACGTAATCAGGTAGTCCCATGCGGCTCATCGTGCTGTTCTCGCGGATCGTCTTATGAAGCAGTCCAAGCGCCTTAGTGCGCTGCATCGCCACAACGGGGTCTTTCCAGATGCAGACCTCGGAGTGATAGATAAACCCGGCTTCTTGAAATGCTTTGATCAGGTCGCCTCGGAAGTCACGCAATCCAATGAAGCCTTGCCGCATCTTTGTTGTGGGCAAGTTCATGCAATGGAATGAGACGTTCCGGCCCGGCTTGATGACTCGATAAAGCTCTGCGATCAAGTAGCGAAGCTGCGCAACAAACTCCGCATCGTCTTTGCAGTTGCCCATGTCGTGGTCGCTGTTTGAGTACACAAACAGATCCGCAAATGGCGGGGAAAACACGCTGTAATCCACCGATTCATCAGGCATGCGCTTTGCCCACTTCACGCAGTCGCCAAGATGCACGGTGAATCCATCGCCTTGATATGTGTCTTCTTGATAGTCATCAACAATGTTTTGTTGACCAGCTAGTTCCTTGTTCATAATGTCCTTCATGTGTTCGATCATGTTTTCGCTCATCTCATGGTGTTGCACTTCCTTACGGCGCAGGTTCGCCAGAATCTGGCCCTCGTTCTCAGCCGTAAATAGGTGGACGTGAACCTGTCGCTTCTGTCCAAAGCGATAGCACCGGCGCACAGCTTGATAGAACTTTTCAAAGCTATCATCCAGACCAACAAACGCCATGCGGGCGCAATGCTGCCAATTCATACCAAACCCGGCAATCTTTGGCTTGCTGACCAACACGCGGATTTCTCCGTGCGCAAAGCCAAGCAGGTTTTTTGACTTGGTTTCCGCGCTGTCTGAACCTTGAACGTTTACCGCTCCGGGGATCAGTTGCGTGATGTATTCGGCCTCATCGTTGAGATGGCACCAAATCAGCCAAGGCTCATCGGGTTTACTGTTCACTACATCTGCCAAAGCCCTGCATCGGGCCTCTACGCTGTCGCGCTGGGCCTTGCGGCGCTCTGCCAACCCCATAGCAGGACGCGCAAACAGCTCGCCTTCTAGTTGATCGGTTTGAACAACGTGCTCGGTGTACTGAAGGGCTGGAAGTTCATACCGCTGACCATCAAAACCAATATCCGAAGGGTTGCGAAGGACAACAGACCATGTACCCATCCACTGCCAGAACTTGGATGCGCCCCATCCCTTAAGTCGCCACGTTCCAGTATCTCCAGTGTCGTTCACAAAATACGTCGCCAGCATTTCCGTCCGGCTCATCACTCCTAAAAATTCGCACTGGTTTCCAAGCTCATCAAAATCATTAGGAGACGGTGTAGCAGTGCAACTCAAGCGATACGGGACTCCCTGAGCGGCATCAATGATTCGCTGTCGAGTCTTGCCGTCATGCGCCTTCAATATGCTCGATTCATCAAGTACCAAACCATGCAACTCGGTGAAGTCAATAGCGTCCATGCGCTCATAGTTGGTGATCCAAACACCAGGGCCTGCAGGCGTTCCTCCATGCGGCACGCGGCTGACTTCAATGCCAAACGTGCGGCCTTGTTCAATGGTTTGCTCAGACACAGCCAGAGGAGCTAGAACCAGCACAATCCCGCCCGTATGGCTTGCCACTTCATCAGCCCATGCAAGTTGCATCAGCGTCTTGCCAAGGCCGGTATCGGCAAAGATTGCGGCCCGGCCCCGTCGGACAGCCCACGCCACAATGGCGTGTTGGTAGTCAAACAGATGCTCATTCAATGGCCCCGGAGCATGGCCCGTTGCCAACTCTGCGCGACGTTTGGACGCTACAAAAGATTCGTAGTCCATCAAATCCCCCCCCGCACAATCTTCTGCCGCCGATGCATGTCATCCTGCGTCGTAGCTTTCGCCACGATGCGCATATGACTGCCTTGATTCACCGCTGGAATCGTGTCCAGCTTGGGCCGCTTCATCGCGTTGGCTTTGACCTGATCTCGGCTGTAGCCTTTGCTGCCCAATCCTGAGACGTGGGCAATGTCGATGCCCTCACTGCGCTTGCGCTCTACCGTGGCTGTAGCGTTCTTGCTGAGTGCTGCGCTAGGGCTTGCCCATTGGCATTCCATGGGATGGTAAAGCCAAGCAAATGCGCTGTGTTTACTTGCTTTCTGGGTGTGTTGATACATGGTTCTCCTTGGTTGATAATTTCTCACATACGAGCTGCAACAGCGCCTCTGCTGCTGCGTCGTGATCTTGTGGCTGCGCGTAACGCTTGGCTAGATCAGCCGCTAGTTGCCTAACGGTTGCCGATAGCGCATGGGCATATGACGCTTCCTGTCGGGTAAATTCATTCATGCCTCAAGGCTAGCGCATATAGCTATGTTGCGGTATTAGGGTTTTCCCCTATTGATGGTGTTTGGTTGACGGACTAGAGTTAGGCCATCAACAAAGGAGTTATATGAGCAAGTACACACCAGGACCGTGGATTGTTAAGATGGAAGATCGTCCAACAATCTTTACAAATGATGGGTATTACATTGCACGAGCAGTCCATTTTGCTGGAACTCACTCTGATGACAATACTGCTACTTGTAACGCCGAACTGATCGCCGCATCCCCAGAGCTTTACGAAGCGCTGCAACGCTTGCACGATTCATGCGCTCGGATGCGCTTTGATGGCATCAAGGAAACTGACGCAGAGGCCAACGCCCGCAAGCTGCTAGAGCGTCTGGAGGGACTTGTATGACCGTCCTATCAATCCTGACGTTCATCACTGACAACGTGCCATGTCTACGCCCGCTGTCTGCTCAGGCCGAGCTGTTCAATCTCAAGTGGGCACAGCGGGACTTGCAAAGAAAAAACCCGTGCCACCCTGATCTGCCGTATATCGTTCTCCGAATCAACTATGTGAGGTCCAACTATGCGCGATGAAATATCTTTTGCCTACGCACTTGGCGGATTGTTCGCGGTGTGTACGTGGTCTGTTCTTATCTGGAGTTTGACATGCTGACGCCCGAAGAACTGCGCGACATTTCCGAGCTTGTAGAACCGGGCGCAAACATTGCATTTGCACGCAAGTACTCTCCAGAGCATCGCTGGCGCATGGCAAACGATTTGCGGGCAATCGCGGATTCTGAACAGATGTTAAATACTGAAACGGATCATTTGCCCGACGAAGTTCTTGAGAAAGCTGTTGACGCATGGTTTATGTCGTATGAAAACGTTGATCATACGAATTTCAAGAATCGTATGCGTTGCGCCATTAAAGCGGCTATTCAGGCTAAAAATGCAGAGTTGTCATGAAGACCATGCAAGCTTACAACGACGCGGCATCCCAAGCTGTCTTCAGAGCGTTTGAGGAACGGTTAAAACCTTTGCTTGCCGAGGTTGCACCTGACTGGCTTCTACATCACATGGAAATCCACCGTCGTGGTGATGTCTTGATGGACGATGAACGCGTAGAAATCCGGCTGGTCATCACACCTATCGGATCGGCCAAAGTAGTGCAAAACAGGCTTGGAATGCCTACAGTAAAGGACCAATCATGCTGACAAAAGAGCAAGACAAGCAAGCCACGCGGCTGCGTGATGCTGGTGTGCCGGGGGACATTGCTGTGTTTCTGGCAAGCCGGACGACTCATTTGCATGATGTTGTTAGAGCGCCAATCAGGTTTTACGCGGCGGATTGCATTTCTTGGTCTTTGGAATCAGAAGGCTGGGAGTGGTGGAGCAGTTTTTCGCAAGCATTTGGAAGCGAATGCCGAGCAAGGGGCATCAAATGATCTTCATCCAATCCCACAAAGACGGCGGCATCGAAGACAGCGAAGCCGCAATGCTCCGAGCCTGCCACCTGTCAGGACAGATGCAAGCTGACCAAGCGATTGACCATTACAAGCATGGTGAACTGGTGCCTGACACGCTGACGGAGCGCATTAACAAAGAGCTGGAGGCGGAGGACGACAAAGACGCCCTCGCTTGTCTGGTCGTGTTTTTGGTGCTTGTCGCGGCGATCTCTGTGGCTGTTCACTATCTGTATTGACAATCAGCGGCGATGATCTATCATTACATGGTCACCGCCGACACGATGACGAAAACAGAGGCCCTAAGCCTTTGCTCTCACGCCCAAAATGGGCAGCTTGTGTCGGCGAGCGAGAGCAAGGACTTAGGGCTTTTTGCTTTTGCAGACCCTCAGAGCGGGTTAGTTAATGGGCCAATGTCGGGGCTGCACTCATGTACCGATGCGCTTACTGACAAGCCAGCGCGTGAACTTGCTAGCGGTATCACAGGAACAGAGCACAAGGGAAACGATGCGCCTAGCCCCCGATAAGGGCGCTCTGGAAATAGAAGCTAGACCTTATGGGTGCGGTAGTCGCAAGATGGCCGAAGTTGGGACAGGTTTCCCACTTGGCTTGTTCTATGGAGTAATGAAAGGACATGAATCATGTGGTGGAGTAAACCAAAGAAACCAACGCACGGTGTATGCCATAAGTGCAGCGTTCATTTTGAACCGGCTACCAATGAAGACCCACGATGGGCGAACTACTGCACCACATGCCGCAAGCCAATCAGAGAACGCGACATGATGCGGGATTCTGTTTTGGCATGGGCTGATCGCAATTGGGAGAGGCTTTACCAGACTATGGTGGAAGAGCTGCAAGCCGAGCAACAGCGACAAAAACAAATGTCAGATACGGCGCGGGAAGCGGTTCAACGCGCACAGGCTCAAAACCAAACTATGGCGCACGGATGTAACACGTATAACGCTGGCTTGAATGTGGGAATTTTTGGAACTAAGGGTTTCCCCTAATACCAATCCATCGCCAGACCTGTAAAGTTACAGCATCAACAACGGAGTACATATGAAACACACACCTGGGCCGTGGGTAATCAAGTTTCGCAACGATCATTCAGCTTACATCAGCATGGGCAACCCGCTTGAAGGGCCGCACAAACAGTTCTGCCTTCAGTTCGATGGCCGTGACCCATCAGACGTAGCCGACGCCAATCTGATGGAGGTCGCGCCTGAGCTGCTGGAAGTTGCGCGCTTGCTGGCGCTGGCAACAGATGAAGGAGATGATGCAGCGCAAGGGACGCACTACGTTGACAGGGACGGGCGCATCCGCTGCAAAGGCTCGTTTCTTGGTGCCATACAAAAAGCCCGCGCAGCCATTGCAAAAGTAGAAAGTTCGCAGGAATGACCGAACAAACCTACATCACAGCACTGGAGATTGCTACCGAGCAAGCTTTGAAGAACGCAGAGCAGTTTGGGTGCTTTATGTGCAACGTTCACACGCAGCGAGAGCCTTCCGAGTTCTTTGG
>JACCDR010460694.1_pt1 | contig 10407 bp, 26 predicted proteins | sample 7446431 | NCBI WGS metagenome assembly JACCDR01 (sample SAMN15323443, study PRJNA562643) | freshwater metagenome | isolation source: river surface water | place: USA:Blue River Watershed | collected 2017-08-17 | reverse complement strand
GTGGCATTGCTAGTGACTTTGGGCAACACACCATCCCACTTCTGCATAGACTGCCAACGAATCAATTCGGGAGTGATGCTTTTTGCTAGGACTTCGTTAGCCTTCGCCTCGGCTTCTGCTTGGACAATGACACATCTTGCTTCGCCTTCCGCTTGGGCTACGCGCTTCTTTGCCTCTGCTTCGGCCTCACGGAGCTCGTTCTCTCTCTGTTGCGCTCTTTGCATAGCCTCGATCTTGGCGTTGAGAGCTTTGATCACTGTTTCGGGGAAGTGGAATCTTCCGATGAGATAGATTCTTGAGATTTCAATTCCGATGGATGAAAGGTCTTCTCGTACCTGTATTTCCACATCTTCGAAGAAGGTTTCTTTTCCTGAATAAAGATCCTCGATCCTAGTTCGTGATGCAGACTTGTTAATAGCATCCCGAACATAGTTCCTGATGAAAATATGAGTAATTTCATCCATGCCTCTTCGGTACCTTTGAAATACCATAGGTATAGATTCAGGGCGAAGATGATATGTGATACCAATATCGGCATGTACAGCCATACCTTCAGATGTTTGGAAGCTGAATCCATCATTTCCCTCCCATGTTTCGTTTTGTTCAAAGATAGGGAACTGATACACTGTCTTCCAGGGCGCAATCCAGTGCATTCCTACATGGAGTTCTTTTGACTCAACCCCCTTTTGGTCTCCTAAGAGATCCACAACAACACCGACATAACCAGGGTTGATCATCTTGAAACAGAAGAGCCAGATGGCAACCAAGAACACACCAGTGCCGAGAAAGGGCCAAGACTTGGGATTGCTTAAAGTTTTCCAGAACCACCCATTAGGCTTCTTTGGGTTTTCTCTATAAGGGTTTGGTACGCTTCCATAGTGTGTCATTTATAACTCCAGTGTCACAATAGGGTTTGTCCCAGTATATTTTTCATCAAGATAAGAGGCATTGACCATGGTGATGTCTTTCAACACCATCGTCTTCCCTCCATGTTCATGGATATGACCAAAGACATGCAGCTTGAGGGGTAACTTCTCTAGACGTTTCTTAAGAGACGTAGAGCCCACATGGATGTTAGAGGATATAGAATCATAGACACCATAGGGAGGGCTATGAGTGAGCAGTATATCCGTATCTTCAGGTATGAGCTCCCAACAGTCTCTAAGCTCATCTTCCGTTCTCTTGGTGTAATGAGCGTACTCTGGATGTATACCTTTAAACCATGATGTCCATGGTGATCCCCAGATCTTCAAGCCTTCGAATTCACATCCAGAGTCTCTGAGGTATTCACAAGGCTCTGTATTATCATAAAGCCCAAGGTCTCTTGACTCTTGAGAGGAACAAGAGTGCTTAAGAAAACCATCATGGTTTCCAGCAATGAGAACGATCTTTCTATACTTCTGCTTTCTTAACCATGAGAAGAAGTTATCCCACTCTTTGATGAGTCCCCTAGCAGTGATATCCCCACCGATAAGTAAAAGATCTCCTCCGGGGAGTGTAGGGGTTTCTCCATGAAGGTCAGAGATACATGTGATGATCATTCATAATCCAAATTTATCACTTTGAAAGAGATAGGCTTGTCAGGGTAGTTATCCATAGACCTTACCAATGTAGACAAGTCCTTCACTCATTCGTTACCTCAATATACCTTGCTTGAGCTAGATTGATTAACACCTCTCTACCATCATCATCCCTTACCAATACTGGACTATCAAAAGGCTCTGGAGCATACAGGTGTCTCATAAGACCCCCATCTTCACTCACCCCATCTAAAGTAGTCGTCTTATTATCACTCCAGACTATCACTACCTTCTTCATTCTCCACCACCCTCGGATCTATCACTGTCGATGCATAATGCCCTATGTACAACCCATGTCTATGATGGTACTGCATGTAACACGCATGGTTATACGCACTACAATAATACACCCCACACCTACCACAGTATGAGTGTGCATCTACAGAAACATCTAAAACCCTAGCACAACATCCACACTTTTTCTTCATGGAGTACCCTTATACACTATAACACCATTTATATCACATGAAATCTCTAACGTCCATCCCCACACAATATAAACACCTCCCACAACCACAGTAACGACTACTATATATAACTCTCTCTTCTTCTTCAGTCTCTGTGGATTCGTTCATATCTAGAGTGTTTTCCATGTTCATAACTTGTTCATCAACCATGTCTATATCCTTAACTTCGTTCACAACTCCCCCTTATACACAATACATTCACATCTTATAGTGTAAATACTTTTTTTTGTAATTTCTGGGGAAATTTTTTTTGGAGAGTGTTAGAGAATGGAGTTGGTATGGGAAAGCTTTTGTTTGGGTGAAAGTTGGGGGGAGTTTGGGGGAGGGGAGGATATAGATATATCTATAGTACTGGTACTACTTAAGGTCACTACCCCCTCAAGGTTTTCAAGTATTTCCTTGATGGTTCCATACCTTACTTTCGTTATAGTTAGATGTATTAAAGGATTTAGTTGATAGATGTAACCACATGTTCATGAGGTTACCTAGTGCTAGCTATGTTGTGGAGGGCTTTTGTTTAGAGATGATGAAGTCGAATGCTGCTGTAGCTATGTCTTTAGCTGCATTCTTAGCTTCGTCTTGGTCATATCCTCTATGTCTTGCTTGAGTCTTCAACAAGAACAGTTGAAGAGTTGTGTCGTTAGAGTTCTTTGCTCTATCCCACACAGATTCCTCTAACTCATCAATTTGTCTTTCTCTTGCGGTCTCTAAAGCTTCGCCAAGTTCCTTATCATCTTCACATCTTCTACGTATAGCTCCTCTAGTAGTCCCTAATGCATCAGCAACCCTTGATAAGTTACCACCATGCTTAACTATCAGATCTAACATAGTGTTTTTGTTGAGTGGTATGCCCGGCTTTGGTCTTTTGGCTTTATCACCTAGCTTATTACCTTTAGCTCTGCTTGGGAATCCAGCCATTACTAACCCTTGTTTCTTCTCAGCCTTGGGCCTTGTTAAACCCTTGACTTTGTTGCGGAGCAACCATAGAGAGGTTGTGAGTATTTATTGTGCCTGAGCCGTAGGCACACTACGGGGCTCAAGGCTGATTATGTCAGCAGTAAAACATTTTTGGTAATTATATGTAAAGTATTTTCTTTAAAGTTGGGTGTGAGTCACTTACATTTCATTTTTGTTGTTGCGTTAATGTATTGTATTGTGTTATAGTGTATGACATATCAATAAGTCTCCTTGGAGCCCAACTAGAATGCGTTGGCAGGTTGTAGCGATTGGTATAAGAAAACCATACATATTTAAGAGGTCTTATGAACGAGTACAGGGTTATTTTAGAGAACATAGACGGAGATAGATTTTTTCCTGTTTGTGTTTGGGCTGATGATAAGAGAGAAGCTAGACAAAAGGCTTATGACCATTTCAAAAGCTGGGGATTCAACCCAACTAAGAAAGGTCAAGTTATGCATCTAGGCTGTGAGGTTGTCTTATGAAAATTCCTAAGAAAATACTCGACAATTTTTGTATTCATGATTGGGGTTGTGCTAATGACAACTGGAACATTGCTAATAACTTGCCGACTGTAGAACAAAGAGCGTATCTAATCCAAGTTTATCACTCTACTTATGGTTATTTTGGAAATGGTCGTTTAAAAATGAAAGACCTTAAAAATTATAAGGAAAGTGTCTTATGAAAAAAGTTATGTGTGCTGTGGATGAAGATTTCCGCTTAGATACTCTAGCTGAGGAAGAAGATAATAACTACCTTATTAACCAGCTGGAAAGAGGTTGGTTAGGTGTTTATTTATGTTGGGTTGTAGATGTGTGTAAGTGCTGCAATCAAGTGATAGAGAGCTCAGGAGATGATTACGTAGGGGGTATATTTGCTGAGAGTAAAGAAGAAGCCATAAAACAATATAAAGAATGCATTAACTTTGGAGAATAGGTCTTATGAGTACTACTACAAACATAGCTGATTTTGGATACAGAGAACTTAAAGAGTTGAGAGAGCTGATAGACGCTTGGATGGATCAGGGATTGCCTGAAGATTTTGAAAGATTTGGAGTACATCCCATGATGAATAAGAACAGTGGGAATGTGTTTCTTACGAATGATGAATACCAAGTAGCTATGATGAATGGTAACAAGCTAGAGAGCTGGTATTACTGTGGAAACTGTGGGCATGAAGGCTTTAGAGAAGATTGTCAGCTGACAGATGAAGGCTGTAACGAGTGTAGGGGTGAGTAATGAGAGAGATACTAGGCTTTCAATATGAGGGACAGTGTTTCCCTCAGCCTCTATATTTCCATGTGAGACCTGATGGTTGCGGATTTGAAGTGAGTACAGAGATAGGCTGGTCTACCACATCCGACATTTTCCATGGTAGAGAGCTCAGGTTTAAGCTGTGGGAGAACTACATATACCGAGATGAAGCAAGGGCTTTCATGGCAGAACATGAGCAGCTTATAGAAGAGCTGCAAGAGTCTTACCAAAGTGAATGGAATGGCAATAATTGGGTTGGTGTATGGGATACCGAGTTGATCGAGAGAGTTCAATGTCTCATTGATGAGTTTTCTACTGACTGTCTAGGCCCAGAGGATGAAGAATGAACACAGACCAACTTGACGCTATAGGTCATTACGAAAGAGATGGGGTAAAGTATTACCCTATTACTCAAATCTACACTTATGAAAACCATAAAGAATGTGTGGTAGCTGTCTATGAAGATGAAGAGGAGATAGCAGCTTACCTTATGAAATGGCGTGAGGATGATCTAAACACTGCAACACTAGAGGATATATGATTGGTTTTATAACAATCGTAATTATTGCGATTATTTGGGAATTTATTAACTAAAACAAGGAAAAGTATGAGAAAGATTATTGATTTTAAAGCTTACGATACAGAAACAGCTGTAAAGGTATATGGTTATAGTGAACCTCATTTTAACGATGATATTACAGTGATGAAGACTGCTTATCTCAAGAAAAATGGAGAGGTCTTTTTAGCTATCCAACATTTCAACCATAGAACTTTTGAAAATGTTGGGGAAATGACTTTAGAGGCAATCGAGGATCAAAGAGCTTTCAAGTTGTTTCTTCAGATGGAAATGGTAGGTGAGAAATATGAAGAGTTTTTCGGAGTGATGGAAGAATGAGACCTTTTATCATAGCGTCAGTGTTAGCTAGCTGTAGCCTTTTCTCTCTTGAAGTTCCAAGGGATACCCCAGACTGGGAGGTTATAGGAGAGCAAATCTTATCAAAATCACAACACCTCATTAAAACAAGATATGATGGGGGAGAATGGGTTTATGAAGGGAAGATAGGAGAATACAACTTCTTTATTTTCAATCGTAATGGTGAAAAAGAAGGTCTTATTGTTGCTGGAAATGTAGTTTTAAAATCTTGGAAGCTTAAAGAACAAGATAAAGACCCTCTCTTCACTGAAGATTTTTACTTTGATAATGCGATAGTTCGCTGTGTCAGGTGTGAAGGGGAGTATATGTTTGCCATCTTAGCAAAGGTGAAACCATGATACACCCAGAGATACAACCGGGAAGTATTTTCTATGCTTCTTGGGGATATGATCAAACCAACATTGACTTTTACCAAGTCATTGCACGAACTGACAAGATGGTGACGGCTAGGAGACTGAGAACAAAACACTCTCCAGCTCACATAATGGGCTCTTATGTAGAGCCAATACCCAATAGCTTTTTAGACGGGGATCATCCTTATGAACAAGCTTACGGGAAAGCTTTTAAAGCTAAGCTTAAAACTTTGTCGGATGGAGAACCCTGTTTCCGGGTATCTGAGTCCGCTACTGCCTTCCCTTGGGATGGCAAAAGAAAAACTGAAACATACACAGGTTAAAAAATGGATAAAATGTTAGCTCAATATGAAGTGGTAGAACTTTTTACTAATTGGTTAATGCGTCACCCAGGAGAAGAAATAAAGCCTTTGATAGAGGCCGGATTACAAAAATATATCGAGGCTATCTTAGTACACTGTCAAGGTGATAAGGAAAAGACAAAGCAAATGCTTCAAGACTGCTTTATCACAGCATATGATCAATATTTAAACTATGTTAACTATTTTGAGGGGCGTTATGGATCTACCAAAACTAATGAAGAAGCATAGACAAGAAGAGATGAAGGCTATAGCTACGTTTATCCAACATGCTAGCGTGGTAGAGCTTGCTTTGATCATAGAAGAGATTAGGGTAGTTCATGATTGCTTAATGGCTTGGAATGAAGATATCAAATCATTAGATGAGGTGGAAAGTATTGCGATAAACGGAGAGAGTATTCAACTCAACTTGAAAAAGGGGTAGGTAACTACCCCCAACTACTACCAAAAACAAGGTATGATGAAAGAAACTGATTCATACCTACCCTATAACTTTAAAGTTTTTTTTACAAGTGTTGTTGACAAGCTCTCAAAAGAAAAGGCTTAAGGCAAACTGGGGAGAGAGAGCGGATACCTTGCATTGCTTTGCGGAGGTTAAGCTTATTGATCCCCTCTCTTCGTGGTGTTGCTATCTCCTCTCTATGGATGAAGAAGAAGAGCAAGTCTACTGTATCCTTTACAGTAAAGCGATAGGGGTAGAAATATGCTTTATGACTTTACAAGAACTATGTATTATGTATAATGAAGAAGGTGAAAGCCCTATTGTAGATCAAGAGTTTAGACCTACAAGGGCTATAGAACTATTAAGAAGGTTAAGGAATGACACCCGAAGAGATTAAAAAAATTAGAGATGATCTTGGAGTATCTCAAGAAAGACTAGCTTCTCTCTTGGGGACTACTACAACGACCGTTAATCGTTGGGAAAATGGCAAGGTGAAACCATCTAGGCTTTACGTCAAAGAACTTAAGGAGCTGGTAAAGAATCATGAAACTTACATCCGTAGACGTAAAAAAGATTAAGACGCTAGAGGATTTAGCAGTCTCTTTGACTAGTGCTCTCTTGTCTTTAATGACCTTGCAAAATGAGCAGGTAAGAGCTCTAGAGCTCGGTATCATGAAAGAGGATATGAACGAGAGGGCAAATACGATGATTTGGGATATAAGGAGATTGATCAATCACTACAAGATTCAGCTTGAAGCTGTTTTAGAGCTTCTACCTGATGATTTTAACGCTGTAGAGGTGATTAAGAAGATGCAACGGAAGAAACGCAATGCTCCGCAAAAGGATAACTGACGAAGAAAGGCACTTGCTTGAGAAGTATATCAAGCAAGGATTTTCTCAGTACAGAATAGCTAAAATTTTAGGCCGTCACAAGAGCTCTATTGCCAACGAACTTAAGAGAGGAGGGGGTAGAAACTACACAGCGGAAAGGGCTATAAAAGCAAGTGCTGAGAACCGAGAAAAGCAAAAAGCTATCCTTATAAAATTTCTAAGTACAAAACAAACTCTTATTAAAAGAGTTGAAAATCTAGAAATGCAATTACAAATTTTATTGGATTTTATCAAAGGTATGAAAAATGATTCAAAAAACTAAAAACTACAGCATGTTTATTTTCCGAGATGATAACAGAGAGAAGATTGAAGAGGCGCATATACAAAAGCTGATGGAATCCATTCAGGCAATGAATTTGCTAGAGCTTAGACCTATTTTAGTTAACGAAAAGATGGAAATTATCGATGGTCAACACAGACTTAAAGCAGCTGAGAGGCTCGGAGTAGAAATATACTACGAGGTTAAAGCTGGGTTTAGCAGTCAAGAAGTTAGATTGCTAAGTGTAAACAAGTCTTGGACTGTTAGCGATTGGCTTAACTCATACGTTAAAGATGGATACCCGGAATATATAAAGTTCAAAGACTTCATGAAGAAAAATGATCTAAATATCCAAGTTGCTTTATATATTGTAATGGCTCGGAAGAAGTGCAACTACAAAGATTTTAGAGATGGTAAGTTTGTTTTCTCTGAAGAGGGATTAGATGAAGCGTTAGATCTGTGTAGAAGAACCATTGACTTAATCGTCAAGATGAATGGAGGTTCACCCTACACTAGATCATCAAGATTCTGGAACGCCCTTCTTAAGCTTGTTAATCATCCCAGTTTCAATGAGCAAAAATGGTTTTCTAATCTTAAAAAGATGGTAAACCGAGTCACTGCTAAAGCTTCTACTGAAGACTATGCAGCTGTTTTCATGGAAATATTTAATTTCCGCAACGCTGATAAAATTGATATCACAGATCTAGCATGAGATACATAATTTTTAGCCGGGTATCTACTCATAAGCAATCAGTGGAGCATCAAACTAAGGAATGCTTTGACTATGTCAATAGACATAAGCAAGAAGGGGATGAAGTTATCAACATTGAAGAGCCGGAAACATCTTCAAGAATTCCCATGGAAAACAGAGAAAAGCTGCAAGAAATGCTTTCCTTTGTAGAGAAAGGGGATACGCTGGTTATCTATAAGCTAGATAGACTTGCAAGAGATGGGGAAGAGCTAGTTTATATCTACAGGAGCAAGTTGATCAAGAGAGGGGTAAGGGTAATCTCTCTCTATGAACCCCATATTGATAATGCGAATATTCACATCTACGCCTTCGTTGCCGAAACAGAGAGAGAGAATATCCGAGTGAGAACTACCTCCGGCCTTAGGGCTAAGCAATCACGCATGGAAAAAGTGGGGACTTGTTGGTATGGATATAAAACTGATCCCACAAGGCTACAAACTAAAGAGCATTGCCATTCTCACGGCAAGCCCTACATCTTAATTCCAGATGAAATAGAACAAGCTCAGGTACAGCTAATGATTGAACTTCGAGAACAGGGACACACTTACGGGTCAATAGCCAACGAGCTGGAAGCTAGAGGCTTTAAGAATAGGAAGGGCAATCCTGTTCAGAAAATGACAGTTCATCGAATCTTGAAACGTCATAAAACGCAATATCAAGTTCAAGAGGATTCAAAATCTCTGTAGTTTCTTGTATCCAAATAATAGTACAAGGACAAGAGCTGTAAAGCTTTAAGCACGGCCCTAAAGAAACTTTCTGATCACCTTCTATGATGATTCCATCTAAGCAATCGACATAAAGCTTGATGAGGTTATCTACGTCCGGCTTTTTATCGTGCTTCAGCTTTCCTGATTGAAAGAGCGGAAGCTTTTTCTTGGGAGTTGCTGAAGGGATAGGCATATAGAAAAGAAAGCTGATTCGTGGGAAGTTAAAAGGCTCATGAGTTACATAAGCCTTTAACTTCTGCCTGATATCTGCTTTCTCTTTTGCTTTAGGGTCATAAGTATTGATGAAGTTTCCTCTTCGAGAATGCTTCATTCGAGCTTGAGAAACAGGAATGCCGGGCAATACTATCTTCATCAGAAAGGCACATCATCAGAAATTTGTGAAGGAGCCTTACTCATCTTTTCCCATGGTCTTTCATCGAGGAAAGCTTTTACATCTTTCTGGAGAAAAGAGCTGTCATACATAAAAGCTTCGAAGTACTCTTTTGATCCATGTAAAGTAGCAGCTACTGAGGGAACAGCCCAATACATCCCCCCATTCTTTGCATTCTTGCGCACATACGCAACTCTGTACTTATCATCGATGCAAAGATAAACGAGTTCTCTTGTGTAGGGATCTTCTGGGAAAGTGTGATGAGATACAAACTTGATATTTGACATATAACTCCTATAAAACTCTTTTTTTTCTTCTTGATTGTCCTTCAAATATAAAAAACTGACCTGTTTTTAAACGATCAGCTAACGCCATACCACAGATGTTAGATAATTCTTTATCGGGTAGGTTTGTAGTAATCACAGTTCCTCTATCAGACCATCTTGTTCTTGAGTTAATTAAACCCATGAAATACTCCATGAATTTAGAATTAGGGAGAGCAGTTCCGAAGTCATCGATAACTAAAAGCTTCACCATTTCAGTTCTATACGCAAAGTTGTTCATTTCTTCTTTAGATCCAAGTAACCATTTTTCTATCATCTGGCGATAGGTCATGAAGAGAGCTTCAGTGGTTTGTCTCGTGAAAAACTCACATAAAGCCATGGCTGCATAAGTCTTTCCAGTTCCGGGAGGGCCTTGCATTATAAGCAAGCCACTAGGCTTTTCGCCAAACTTCTTGAGATATTGCAATCTTCCGGGGTCTTGTTTGATGTCCTCGAATTTGACGTTTCTATCCAAATCCCCAATGCCATTAATTTCGCAAAATAAGCCCCATTCTATCGCTCGTTTTAATGGGGTCTGTGTGGTGGTAGCCTTTGAAGAATTTGGAAGCATGGAGAGGCTGCAAACGCGTCCACAAAACCAAACCATCTTTTCACCCTCTCGAAGGACGAAGTATTGCTTTGAACCACAGAATTCGCAAGAGTGTTCACTAGCCAACTTCGGTTCAGGGAGTTCTATGTAGCCTTGATGCGTTGCAATCAGATCAACCATCTTATCTTGT
>JACCDR010655949.1_pt1 | contig 10409 bp, 23 predicted proteins | sample 7446431 | NCBI WGS metagenome assembly JACCDR01 (sample SAMN15323443, study PRJNA562643) | freshwater metagenome | isolation source: river surface water | place: USA:Blue River Watershed | collected 2017-08-17 | reverse complement strand
GCCAGCGATTCCAGCCTGGACGTTCAACAACAAAATCCAAAGCATCCGCTACGACGAAGGCACCGCGGGCGGGCTTGACGATACGATTATTGTTAAAAGCCTTGGCGGGGAGTTCATTGACGCCTACATGAGGCCGGGCGATCTGATGAGCCTAGAAGGCCTTGCTGATGGGATTATCGTCACATCTCCCACAAACCAAACGGTAAGCGGCCTACTGACTACTGGCCGTGGCCGCCTGACATCAAACCGAGTGGTCGGCTCTGTCTATGTTGTAGACAGTAATGCCACAACTGTTCAAGGTGGGTCATGCTACTGGGGCGCGGGCGGTGTGGCTGGAGTGGCTGCGCAATACGGTTATGTCAACATATACAACCATCTGAGCACCGTGCTAGAAGTTGATACTATATATATCACCAACTCAAGCGGCGCAGCCGCGCAATTCAACGGTGGATTGCAAGCCGGGTCGATTGGCGCCTTAACGTATGCGCTAAGAAACAAAAAATCAAGAGGCGCTGCTGGTGGTGCTGAAATCAGAACGACAACCAATGCCTCAGACCTCTTGACTGCTGCCGCAAATGGTTCTTTATTCGTTTCGATCCAAGCAGGTGATACTAGATACATTGAGTTGAAGAAACCTTTGGTCATTGACCCTGCAAGCGGGTTGCTTATTCGGCCATCTGGCTTCAATATTTCCTTCAACGTCGGCGTGTCTGCGAGGGTTCTATGACCACCGCCCTAGCCCTCGCCGCCTTCGCCTTGCTGGCTGTAGCCGCATCGCGCCCGGTGTTTGCAGCCGTGCAAACCGGCGTGGATACGCTCATGGGCGACGATCTGCAGCCCGGTGATACCTACACCCCCACCGCGCCCGATGTGCCCGCCTGGGACGTGCCCGAGGCCGTGTCGCAGGCCTTGCCAGGCATTGCAGCCAGCCAGCTACCCGCGCCAGACACCACTCAGCAAGATGCGAATATTCGCGCCTTCCTGCAGATGATTCGAGCCGCCGAAGGCACAGCCGCTGCCGAGGGCTATGGTGCGCTGTTCGGCTGGCCTGCCAAGGGCCGCAGCTTCGATCCAGCGGCCGCTGCAGATCATCCAAAAATCTTTTTTGACTACACCGACAAGGCTGGCAAAACCATCAAAACCAGTGCAGCCGGTGCGTATCAGATCACCTGGACAACCTGGAACGGCGACCGCACCCGCTTTCGCGCCTGGTGCGCCCGCAATGGCTACAGCGTGAGCGGTTTCAACGAAGCCGCGCAGGACGCCTTCGCGGTTTACCTGCTCGATACAGACGGCGCATTGCCACACGTCAAGGCGGGCCGCTTCGCGCAGGCCGTGGCCGTAGCGCGCCGCCGCTGGGCAAGTTTGCCAGGCGCAGGCTACAACCAGCCAGAGCGCAGCATTGCCTACGTGCAAGCCGCATACGAGAGAGCAGGGGGCACAGTCGCATGAAAATGGGCACCAAGCTGGCTTTGGCCGTGGCTGCAGGCGTGACGGCTTACCTTGTAGTCCGCAGCGCAGCCCGCGCCACTGGCGAAGCTGCAGGCCGCACGCTCGCGGCAGTGGGCGAAGCCGTCAACCCTTTGAGCACCAACAATCTGGCCTATACCGGCGCCAATGCGGTCGTTCAATCGGTCACCGGCCAAAAAGATCAAACCTTAGGCGGTTGGATTTACGACCTCTTCAATGAGGACCCAATGGCAAAGGCAGACCGGCTCTACCGCGAGCAAAAGCAGCGCGAGGCCGCAAATGAATTGCTACGCGAAAGCCGCCGCAACCCGTGGGTCAGCGAAGAGCAAAACACCTTGGCCGACCAGGTGCCCCCGAGCCCTTTTAACGTTGGTGCGTAAACATGAATTTCCTCGCGCTGCTCCCCATCATTTCCGAGCTACTCGGCAGGATCATCCCCGACCCGCAGGCCGCTGCAGATGCCAAGCTGAAAATGCTGGACCTCGCCCAGCGCGGTGAATTGGCCGTGCTGGATGCTGATAAAGCCATTGCCCTGGCACAAATCGGCGTCAACCAAGCCGACGCCCAGGGAAACGCCATGCAACGCGGCTGGAGGCCGTTTATTGGCTGGGTGTGTGGCGTGGCCTTAGCCTGGGACACCATCGGCAAGCCCATAGCCGTGCTGATCGCCGCCTATGCAGGCCACCCGCTGCCCGCGCTGCCCAATCTGTCCTCAGACCAGCTCTATGGCCTGCTGTTCGGCCTGTTGGGCTTGGGCGGCTTCCGTACTTACGAGCGAATCAAGGGGAAGGCATGAACGACACATTTTGGATGTTCATTATTGGCCAGATCGTGACCGCTGCAGGCGTTTACGCCGCGATCCGCTCCGACCTGCGCGAGCATCGTGTCCGCATCGAACGGGCCGAAGACGACATAAAAGAACTGCGCATGCAATGAAGATCATCCCCACCCCCGCCGCCATTGGCCGCGAGGCCCTGACCGTGATTGCTGGCGCTGTGCTGGCCGCTTTGATCATTGGGCAGCTTCCCCCGGTCAAAGCATGGATCAAAAAGCAATGGAGTTGATATGGCCACCAAACGAAAGCCAGCCAAGAAAACCAAAAAGCGCAAGGTCACGCCCTGCAGCAAGTGCAAGCCGTTCAGTGTGACGCCTGCACGCGATAGCTCAGGCCGCTTCAAAAAACGCGGCAAGCGCTGATTGCGCCAAGCTGGCCAGCATCGCCTGGCCGGTCGATGTTCCTTAAAAAATCAACGGGTTTCCAAGCACGGCTGCACTGCCACAGCCGTGCCTTGTTTTTTCCATGCCCGAATCTTCTCAATCACGTTGTACGCCCGGATGTACCAGGCGGCGCGGGGCGAATCCAAGCTCATGCCTGGCACGGATGCCAGCCAGTCGGCTACCTCGGGCCATGTAACGGGGATTTCGCCAAAAAGGTCGTAGGGTTGAGGGCTCATGCAGGCAGAATGCCAGCTCGAGCGCGGCTGCGCAGCACAAGGCCTGATACACCCGCGAGCCAGCGGTGAATCGCTTTAAACCAATACGATGTATATTCTGCGACAGATGATATGTTAAGTTTCCCTGTCATCTGCTGATTTAGGCCGCTAGCCCTCGCGGAATCTACACCGAATGCTATAAAAGCGATAGCAAAAAGCATGCAAACTTGAGCGACACCGGCTTGCAAACGCTGGGCCACGCGCTGCCACAGTTGGCGCGCTTCCTCGTTCATAGATCGGCGGCTTTGCACTTGTGCGGCCACAATGTCCAGGTCATCCCCTGAAAGGGCGCAAAGCCGCTGCAAAACCTGCTCATTTGGTAGGCTGCGCCCGCTGCGATAGTTCGTCACGGCGCTTTGATTTATTTCTATCAATTTCGCAAGTTGATAGTCTGAATCAATGCCCGCTTTTGCCTTTGCTGTGTCAAGTAACTTTGCTATAGAAAACATAGCGCACTCCATGTTTGAACCCTTGATGCTGCATGATATGTGATGCATTCAAAGGGTGCAATGCAGCAAGGGGCTTGATTACTTGTCAGGCCTTGATGTACAGTCACCCCCGAGCCCGGCGCTTTATCTAGCTTGGTAGGTCGCACTCCATGAAGTCTCCGGCGTCGGGCTCCCCCTCGGGGTGAGTGCGACGGCCAAATTGGAGTGATCATGCGACCTACCCATGCCAGCGCCACGGCAGATGTTCCCGCACCGGCGCCAAAACCCACCTTCTACCGCGTCACCTTCGATTTTGAGGGGAAGAGCTTCATTGCCCACGTGCACGCCTACACCCGCGAGGGCGCAGCCGCTGAGGCTGCAGAGCTTTTGAGGGATGAAGATTTTTTCGTGCCCGAGCGGGCGCGCTGCGTGTCTGTGGAGGCTGTGTGATGGATGACGAAGACCTTTTTTACAAAGTCACGACCGCCGCATTTCACTCGATGTGGGCAATCATTGATGACTTTGGCAATCTAGTGGAGGTTCAGCGATGAGCACCAAAGCCACCAAGCCAACCAAGCAAAAAGAGCCTCATGAGGTTTGGGTCACCTTTACCGTGTTCGTGCGCAAAAAGGGCGAAAAGCACCCCTGGTACAAACACGGCAGGGGTGAAACGATCCAGGTAAACGGCTGCAGCCACGATCAAGCCCTTTACCTGGGCGAACGCCAGCTTGCGCAGATCATGGCCAAGCGCTTCAAGATCGGGGGCGCATGATGGGCGGCAAGCATCCATTGATTCACATGCAGCGCTATTCAGTCGTGCTGCACACATTCGAGGACGCGAAAACGCATCATTTGTTTGTGTGGGGTTACGGGCCCCGCAGCGCAGAAGCTGGGGCGCGTGAGTTGCTGCAAAAACCGGTCTTCGGATACGACGACGAGCAGGCCGAAGCGGCAGATTTGCGCGAATGCGTGGTAAGCCCGCCCCCTCGCCCTGGACATGATTGGAGCTAACATGAGCTACACAGTCCACACGTCAGGCCGTGCCAGCATCGTGATCGACGTTCTCCAGGGCGACCCCCGCGCCCACATCACCCGAGGGCTGCTGCTCAGCCTAGAAGGCCAGGGCAACCAGGTCACAAACTGCACGGTGATCCCCGCCGACAAAATCGGGGCCGTTATTGCGACGTTGGAGCTGGCCAAAAAGGCTTTGGAGGCTGGTCAATGATTGCGCTGCAAATCCTCGGCATCGTGGCAGGCTTCACCTTGATCGAGAACCGCATCCCGGTCCTTGGCTGGTGCCTGGTCATTGTGTCGGTCGCGTCGATCGTTCATTTTTCGTGACGCGGGCATTTATCGTGACGCGTCACGAAAAATCAAGCGGGGGGGGGCTTTGAAGCAAGCCGCCGACCTTTACACCGTTGACATGCTGGCCGCGCCCACTCGCGGCAGGCCACGCAAGCCCGACGCGAAAACCGATGCGCAGCGCGCCCGAGAGTACAGGGCGCGCAAAAGAGCCCTAAAAGAGCCGCAATCGACCAATGCCGCACACCTTGGCGGCGCGTGGCAGTTCCCGCCGATTAGCCCTCGGAACCCCTGCTAATGGCCACCAAGCCCAAACACACCCCCGCAGCCGGACACTATGGGGGAGCCGCCCCGCTTGCGGCTGATATCTACGTTCCGGACTTTCTGCGCCTGGATCGCGCAGAGCTGGGGGTATTGCTGCAGATGGTGCGCTACCCATTGGCCACGCATGTTTACATGCTGCTCAAAGCGCATAGCAGCTTCACCACGGGCGAATTTTTGGGCAGCTATGCCAGGCTGATCAGCCTTTGCACCCCACCGGCCACAGGCCGCCCAGGCAAGACGCCAGAGCCGCCCACGATCAAGCAAATGCGCTATGCCCTGGACCTGCTCGAAGAGCGGCATTTAATCAGCCGCAACCGCGCCAACAACGCCGCGCAAGGCCAATTGCGCGTGCGCCTGGTGCCAGCAAAGAAACAGATCAAGGACGCCGCATTGTCGCGGCTATCGGAGCTTAAAAAGCCCAGCAAATAGACCCGAAACCCACCACACAAGGCCCCTGAGAAACGCTGCGAAGCGCGACTCAGGGGCCTTTTGCTTTGGTTTCATTAGGGCAGGGTTTAGGGCAGGGTTTAGCAAAGCGGTTTTCATTGGGAAAACGCCGCAATTTCCCGATGTTTAGGGCAGGGTATAGGGCAGGGGTATCAGTGAGAAAATACATTTATCACTACGCGCGCGTAGAAGCCGGAAAAACACAGGTTTACCCACCGAGTTATCAACAGACCCCCGCAAGCGGGGGAACAGCCAGAACCCCCAGCGCTGCGCGCCGCCGCTGTCGCGGCTCCGGCACTGCGGGGGCTGCGCCCCCCAGACCCCCGGAGGGCTGCGCCCTCCCGCCCTCTGCGGGGCGGCTCCCTCCGCATGCGATCAAAACGCAAGGAAAATTGTTTGGCACTCCGGAAGGCCTGCTGCAGCACCACCAAGCAGGCCAGATCGACGCACGCTGCGTTTTTGTGAGCGTGGCAAGCGGTAGGGCAGGGTAAAGCCGCAAAACGCCGCCAATGTGCTATATTTTCGGAAGTGCGATCTTCCGGGCGTTCTTTGGAGCCCGTTATGTCCTCACCCCTGAAAATCGCACTCTTGGCCGCGATGGCCAGCATCGCCGCTTTTGCCGAAGAATGTGGCCCCGACATTCGCAGCCGCTGCACTGACACCAGCTGGCAAAAATTCCAAGCCGCGCTGCAGCAATTCACAGCCATTGAGCCGCAAGTGCAGGCCATGAGCGAGGACGGCCAACCGGTCGCAGCCGCGCCGGTATTTCTCGCCGCCGATGATTTGCGCGATTTTCTGAAAAAGACCGTCAACGAAATTGCGGAGGACCACGCGATGCTGGCAACTTTGCAGCATGCAGCTAAATCGTTCATGGAGTCGCAAGCCGCGCAGTCCGCCGAAAATTCGCAGCCTGGCGCCTGATCATGGCCGGTGAAACCGTCAAATGGCACACATGCCACGGCTGCGGGGGTAGCGTGGCCGTGAAGCTGAACATATCCAGCCGGGCTTACTACTCGTGCGATCACTGCGGGCTCAAAGTGGAGCACAAGTGGCAAAAAACCAGCGATGCCTACGTCGCCTCAATCGGAGCCGCGCCAGCGCCAGCGCCTGCAGCCAAGCCCGCCGCGAAGGCTGGAGCATCGCCGGATTTGCCACCGTTCAAGCCCGATGAACGGTCACAAAAAACCGCCGCCAAAACCGGATTTTTTTTCTAAGGTGAAACATGGTCAATGTGGTTAAAGCCGCCGATACGGCACAGCAAACAGACCTTGCAGACGATGAGCAAGCCGCGCTTGCAGCTCGCATCGCCGCAGCCGATGCTGCAGCCGCGCCGAAAACCGTAGCGCTGCCTGGCACGCCAGGCGAACCGGAGGAGGACGAAGCGGACGGCCTTGACTGGGCCGACATCCCCGCTTTTGTCGGTGCAGGCCTGACAGAGCTTTTCCCCGAGCTGAAGCCCGTTTACACCGACAAGGCCTGCCAGGCGTGGGGAAAAGCCGCGCAAAAGGTCGCCGACAAATACGGCATCGACGCCAGCGCGGTCGCGCCAGAGATCGGCCTGCTGATCATGACGAGCGCTTTTGTGCTGCCCACCTGGAAAGCCATTGCAACCCGCAAGAGAGCCGCCGCCAATGCCGCGCAAAACGCCAGCCAAGCCGCCAGCACCAGCACGCCCGCCGCGTGAGCTGCAGGGCACTGCAGCGCAGGACAAAAAAGCCGATATCCTGATCGCCATCGGCGCGACGGGTAGCGGCAAGTCCACGCGCTGCAAGATGGACATTCAGCAGCGCGGGCTCCCTCGGGTCATTGTCTGGGACTGGATGCGCGAGTACGAGCGCCTTCCGGTCGCCAAAACGCTAGCAGGCCTGCACACTGGCATGACCTCCGCGCAGCGCTACGCCGTGCGCTTTCTGCCTAGCTATGACACCGCCACCAGGCAGCAGCAATTTGACGCATTCTGCGCACTCGCCCTCGCTGTCGGCGATGTGGCCATTCTGTGCGAAGAGCTTTCCAAGGTCGTGCGCGCCAATGGTAGCTGCGAGGGATACGAGCGCGTCATTACCGAAGGCAGGCACCGGCGCTTAAAGGTGTACGGCACCAGCCAGCGCCCCGCGCTGATCGACAAAACCAGCATCAGCCAGGCCACGCGCCTCTATTGCGGCAATCTGGAATTTGAAGCGGACGTTAAGGCCATGACCGCCATTCTCAAAGTGCCAGCGGACGACATTCAAGCCCTAGGCCCGTGGGACTACATCGAACGGCACCGCGAAACCAAGCAGCTATATCGGGGCAATCTGGCCGATGGAATAGGGCGTTTGTTGTGAAAAGGCTACAGAAATACCGCGCAAAAGCACAAAAAAAACGCGACCGCTGGGCCGCGTTTTCCCGCAAATTGCCGCGATTTACCGCTTTAGACACATCTTGCGCGCCGCTGGAAAGTGAAGGCTCATCCCTTCAACCTTCACAGGAGTTTTCCAATGAAAGCCTATCTCAAGACCGCAGCCGTAGCCCTCGCTGCTTATGCCGTTGTGACCATCGTCCAACGCCACGTGAGGCCGATTCCAGCGGTCGGCGGCTACTTGCCCCGCTGATCCGCGCTTTGCAATCCATCGTTCAATTTTTCAAGGCAAAGCCATGATCAACCAACAACTACCGGCCTTCACCCCGGTTACAGCCAATAACACGGCTGTGGTGAAAGTCCCCAAGTACGCCATGACGCTGAACCGCTTCACGCTGACTCTCGGCGGCGGATCGTTCACCAAGGCCATGATCACGCAAATTGATGTTCTCATCGGCACCCGTGTGGTGTGGTCGGCCAAGCCGGTGGGCGCTCTCTCGGGCGGCACGGTGCTGGACATGATCAACCGCTACAAAGGCATTTTTGACCAGGCAGCGCAATTGACCGTTGATTTCGGCGAGCGCGACTTCCTGACCAATGCAGCCCGCGAGATCGGCGGCATTGATATGTCCAAGCTGTCTGACGAAGTCTATATCAACGTGTCGATTGGTGCGGCCACCACGCCGACACTGCGCGGTACGATGTGGCTCACCCCGCCTCAAGGCAAAGAGGACGACCCGAACCAACTCATTCAAAAGCTGATCACGCAGCCCTATGGCTTCACCAGTGGCGGCCGTCAACCTGTCAACTTTGACCCGAAAAGCGCGCTGATCAAGCGCATTTACGCGATCTTCGCCGGTGCGGCAGGCAGCGCAACGACCGAAGCCAACATGAACCGCTTCGAGGTCAAGAAAAACGGCTTCAACGTGTTCGACCTTACGTCAATCGAAAACCGTTTCGTGCAGAGCGAATACCGCAAGGTTCCCATTAACCAGATGTACGTCGTCGACTTTTGCGTGGACAACAACCTTAGCGGCGCTCTCGTCACTTCGGACGCCACCGCACTTGAGTTCGCACCGACCTTCACCGCTGCAGACTCTGGCGCGCTGATCTATGAGGTGCTGGACGTGCCAAACAACCTGTAAACGCGCAGCCCTTCGGGGCTGTGCCACAAGGGGACACCATGCCAACACAAACCTTTGACGATGGTTCAACGTTCTCCTATGACGAGGACTACAGCACCACGTATGCAACACCGGCAACGGACTACAGCCGCAATTTCACGCCTGGCGCTGTCACGCCTGGCGCAACAAGCTGGCTGGATGTGCTGAAGTACGGCATTGGCCGCGCCGCCGACTACAAAACCGCATCCCTTGCGGCGCAAAACACCCCCGTGGTGTATGCCCGCGAGCGAACCCCAGTCACGCCAATGGGCGAAGGCTTGGGCGGTTCCTTGTTTCAGGGTAACTGGATGCTCTGGGCCGGTATCGGCCTGGCAGGCGTTGCCCTGGTTGCCAGCCTCATGAACCAAAAGGGCTAGCCATGCTCGAATGGATTCAAGCCGGTTCGCAGCTTTTGAACGCAGTGGGGGGCCTTGGCGGCTCCCCGCCGCCTTCGCAGGCTTATTCGGGCTTGGCTCCAACCGTGTCGCGGGCCGATCTGGATTTTTCCGGCTTCACCGTGGCCACCGGCCAAGCCCGCGCCGATGGTGCCAAGATCAGCAAAACCAGTTCCGACAGCCTCAGCGGTGCGCCAGCCGCCGCCCCCGCGCCTTCGGGCGTGCTGGGCGCTGTGGCGCTTGCTGCAGGCTCTTTCCTTGCAATCAAGGCCTTCTCATGACCGTGCGTCAAATCTCCCGCACCGAAATGGCTGCACGCTTCAAACCGCATGCCGCCTTGCTCATGCCTGGCAGCAGCCTGGCCGATGCGGTGCGAGGCTGCGAGTGCTACGACCTTGGCAACGGGGTAGCCGTGGCGATGCGGGCCAACGACCCGCAGCCGGGCGAGTTGTTCATATCGCTGGCCGTGGCAGAGCAGGGCACCAGCGGCGCTCACTTCCTGCAGGTGTTTCTGGCTCACTTCGCCAAGGGCATGAAAGTTCATTTTGAGAGCGTGCGCGAGGGCTGGCATTTTTATCTTCACCGCTTTGGCTGGGACTGCTACCCGCTGCCGGTCGGCTTTCGATTTTCCAAGGTGTTCTAAATGGGCGGCAAGAGCAAAACCAGCAGCGCCACCAGCACGGCCACGACCGTCACCACCACCGACCGCCGCACAGTCGCGGATAACGGCGCTGTGGTCGTTGGCGACGGCGCGACGGCCAACGTGACGCAAACCGACTTTGGCGCGATCCAAAAGGCTGCAGAGATTGCCCAGGCCTCAGTTATCGGCAGCACGCAGCTAGCCACAGCAGCCAACGCCACAGCAGGCCAGCTCGCTGTTCGGGCCTTGGACATTGGCGAAAAATCGTTCGCCGAAATCAAGCAGGCCTATCAAACCGCCAACGAGCAAGCGCAAGAAGTCGCCAGCGGCAATAGAACTTTGGCGATCATCGGCCTTAGCGCCGCTGCACTCGCTGCAGCCGTTGGCTTTTCCCGCGTGAGAAAAGCAT
>JACCDR011608969.1_pt1 | contig 10410 bp, 3 predicted proteins | sample 7446431 | NCBI WGS metagenome assembly JACCDR01 (sample SAMN15323443, study PRJNA562643) | freshwater metagenome | isolation source: river surface water | place: USA:Blue River Watershed | collected 2017-08-17 | reverse complement strand
GAGCTCTCCTATAACGAGGAAAGCGGCTGGAACGGCTTCGTGAATCCCATGAACTGGCGCAACTACAACGTCCACATCGACTTCATGCGCTATCTCCCCGTCACTTCTGCCACCCCCACCGGCACCCTCAACCCCAACTACGGTCGGCCCTTTATGGTCGACGGCGGCTGGGGCAGCAAAGCTGAGTACCGCCGCGAAAATAACCGCGGCACCGCCTTCTACGAACTCGACCTCACCCGCCGTAGCCCCTGGCTCGGCCGCCACATCGCGACCATCGCCGCCTCCGCCGAAGAAGAGTTTCGCCGCAGCTGGGGTGGCAGTCTCCTCACCACCGGCACCACCATGCCCGGTGTGACTAGCAGCGATGCCACCAACTTTGGTCGCTCCGCCGCCATCGTCCGCTACATCGGGCCCTCCATGGCCAACCTCAGCTCCCCGAGCGAAGTTCGTCTCCAGCAAATCACCGCTGATCAGCTCCCCATGGGACAAAGCTCCTTCACCAACGCCTTCCAAAACTTCGCCAACCCTTTCCTCACTCACCCCGTTCAGTTCATCTGGCAGGGCGATGATCACAAAGGTGTCGTCTCCAGCGCAGACATGTTCCGCAAGAAACTCGAAAGCCAGGTCGCTGTTCTTCAAAGCTACTGGTGGAAAAACAACCTCGTGACCACCGCCTCCTGGCGTAAAGACCACATCACCGAGTACCGCGGCACCACCCCCGTCCGCTACGCTAATCAGTTGATCAATGTCGACGCGCCCAACTGGGTCCTCGGCTCCAACCCTGTGCAGGATCTTGACGAAGAAAGCATCGCCTACGGCGTCGTTCTACACACTCCGGAAAACCTCCGTAAATGGCTCGGTGGTGGTCGCACCAGCGTGATCCTAAATCACTCCAGCAACTTCCAGCCCTCATCCCAACGTTGGAACCTCGATGGCTCCCCCATCGACATGCCCACCGGTGAAAACGACGAGTTTGGTCTCCAGTTCGAAAGTTCGAATAAAAAATTCTTCGCCCGCCTGACCCGCTACGAAACCTCCCAGACTAACATCACCCTCGAACCCCTCCGCGAAGCCGTCGGTTCCTACGCCCGCGCCATGGCTGGCTGGACTGCTGCTATTTCGAAGGGCTACAACAACTACCAACCCGCAGCCGTCGCTGCCTTCAACGTTCCCCAAGTTGAGCAAGATCTCCACCGCTGGAACGTCACGACCGATGTCGATGGCGTAAAGAGCATCAGCCTCGAAGCCGGCCGCAACGGCGCGGTGACCCCCACCAGCGACCGCACCTCCAAGGGCTACGAACTCGAACTCAGCTGGAACCCCAATGAAAACTGGACCTTCGGCTTCAACGCCGCCCGTCAGGAAGCGACCACCAGCAATGTCGCCGGCGCGTTCGGCACCTTTATGGAGACCCGCGTCATCCCGCTCATCAACAGCCCCGCCGGCACGCTGATCGATGGCGACCCCTTCCCTGTTGCTGGCACCAAACCGGTCGGCAACGACACCAACGGAGACAGCCTCCCGTACGCGACCAGCTTCCCTTTCACCAACCCACCGCTTGGCGTCACCGGCCACATCAAAACTCTTCGTGAAGAACTCGAGCAACAAGTGCTCAGCCGCTACTACGCCGTCAAAGCTCAGGAAGGCAAAAACGTCGATGAGCTCCGCAAATACCGCGCCAACTTCCAGACCCGCTACTCCTTCACCCGCGGCTTCCTGAAAGGCACCGCCATTGGCGCAACCCTGCGCTGGGAAGACAAGATCGCCCTCGGCGACCCACTCAATGCCCTCTACCAAAATGGTAACGTTGTACCCAACTCCTCCTACAACCCCACGCTCCACAAGGTCGTCTACGACACCGACAGCCCCTACTACGGGCCCAGCAACTTCACCGGTGACATGTTCATCTCCCACAAACGCAAATTCGGCAAAAACCTCAACTGGACCATCCAGCTCAACATCAAGGACGCCCTCGCCCCCGATGAGCTGATCCCTGTCAGCGTCCAGCCCAACGGCCAGGTCGCCGCCTACCGCGTCACCGAAGGCACCAGCTGGTTGCTGACAAACACCGTGTCATTCTAAGCTTTGTCTCTAATTGCTTAGGCTCAAGTCCAGGGCGGTGCGTTGAAGCACCGCCCTTTTTCTTTAACCTCAATACTGCGGATGCATTTTAAACTTAAAAAAGTTCTTCGCTGTTTTCAGTGGGGGTGAATCGAACCGCCCGAGATTCATCTTCAGTAATCCACTGAAAACAGAGAGGAGCAAAAAAAGTCCCGCGAGCGCGAGGCTGGCGGGACGGTTTGGGAGGGTGGCGGCGGCGCTTAAGCGACGGGTGGGATCGGCGGGGTGGTGCCGCTGGCGGCGGCTTCGATTTGTTCGTCGGACTCGACCACGCGGGCGACGCTAAGGAGTTTGTCGCCGGCGGCGAGGGTGAGGAGTTTCACGCCTTTGCCGCCGCGGTTGACTTCGCGGATGGTGTTCACCGGGCAGCGGACACTCTGGCCTTTGGCGGTGAGGAGCATGATTTCGTCGGTGTCTTTGACGCTGAGCGCGCCGGCGAGGTTGATGCTGCCGTCTTCAGGTAGGTCGATGGCCCATACGCCGGTGCCGCCGCGGTTGATGAGGCGGTAATCTTCGAAGCGGGTGCGGACGCCGAGGCCGGCTTCGCTGGCGACGAGGAATTTGGCGGTGTGGTCGACGACTTCGAGGACTTCGAGGTAATCGCTATCGAGTTTGAAGCGCATGCCGGTGACGCCGCCGGTGGCGCGGCCGGTGGAGCGGAAGAGTTCTTCGCCGGTCTCGGCGTCGCGTTCGCGGAAGCGGACGGCGAGGCCTTGGTGAGAAACGAGGATGAGCTCGTCGTTGCCGGTGGTGACGACGGTGCCGATGACGGAGTCGTTTTCGGCGAGGTTGATGCCGATGACGCCGTTTTCGCGGGTGGCGTTGGTGTAGTCGGCGAGGGCAGACTTTTTAATGGTGCCGGCTTTGGTCGCCATGACGAGGAAGCGGTCGGCGACGAAGTCGCTGATGCAGACCATGGAGGCGACTTTTTCGCCTTCATCGAGGGCGAGGAAGGATTTGACGGATTTGCCCTTGGCGGTGCGGACGCCTTCGGGGATGTCGTACACTTTTTTCGCGAGGCACTGGCCGTGCGTGGTGACGAAGAGGATGTAATCGTGGGTCGTGGCGGTGAAGAGTTTTTCCACGAAGTCGTCTTCGTAGGTCTCGGTGCCGATGACGCCTTTGCCGCCGCGTTTTTGGGAGCGGTAGTCGGCGGCGGGCGTGCGTTTGATAAAGCCGAGGTGGGAGATGGTGATGACGCAGCCTTCGTTGGGGATGACGTCTTCCATGCGGAATTCGCCGACGGCGGCGACGATTTCGGTGCGGCGTTTGTCGCCGTACTTTTCCTTCATGGCGAGGAGCTCGGTCTTGATGACGCCCATGAGTTTGGCGTCGTTTTCGAGGATGGAGCGGAGCTCGGCGATGAGGGCCTGGAGTTCGAGGTACTCGGCTTCGATTTTTCCGCGTTCGAGGCCGGTGAGCTGGTAGAGGCGGAGTTCGAGGATGGAGTCGGTCTGGCGCTCGGAGAGCGGGTACTTGGCCATCAAGCGCTGCTTGGCTTCTTCGCGGTTGGCGGAGGCGCGGATGATTTTGACGAAGTCGTCGAGGTTATCGAGGGCGATGATGTAGCCTTCGAGGATGTGGGCGCGGTCTTCGGCTTCGCGGAGGCGGTATTTGGTGCGGCGGGTGACGACGTCGCGGCGGTGCTCGATGTAGCACTCGAGGAGTTCTTTGACGTTCATCTGCTTGGGGCGCTTTTTATCGAGCGCGAGCAGGGTGACGCCGAAGGAGGATTCGAGGGCGGTCTTTTGGTAGAGCTGGTTGATGACGACGCGGGATTGTTCGCCGCGTTTGAGTTCGATGACGATGCGGGTCTGTTCGTCGGATTCGTCGCGGAGATCGCGGACGCCTTCGATTTGTTTTTCGCCGACGAGTTCGGCGATGCGGGTGACGAGGGTGGCGCGGTTTACGTTGTAGGGGATTTCGGTGATGACGATTTGTTCACCGGTTTTGGTTTCCTCGGTGTGGGCTTTGCCGCGGATGCGGACGATGCCTTTGCCGGTTTTGAGATAGGAGAGGATGCATTCGCGGCCGGAGATGACGCCGCCGGTGGGGAAATCGGGGCCTTGGATGAGGGTGCAGAGCTCGTCGACGGAAACGCGGGGGTTGTCGATGATGGCGGTGGTGGCGGCGATGAGTTCGTGGAGGTTGTGCGGCGGGATGTTGGTGGCCATGCCGACGGCGATGCCGGTGGAGCCGTTCATCAACAGATTCGGTAGGGCCGAAGGCAGGACGGTGGGCTCGGTGGTGGACTCTTTATAGTTGGGGACGAAGTCGACGGTGTCTTCCTCGATGTCTTTGAGGAGGTCTTCGGCGATGTCGCGGAGGCGGGCTTCGGTGTAACGGTAAGCGGCCGGAGGATCGCCGTCGACGGAGCCGAAGTTGCCCTGCGGATCGATGAGCGGGTAGCGCATGACCCAGTTTTGGGCCATGCGGACGAGGGTGTCGTAGACGGAGGAGTCGCCGTGGGGGTGGTAGTTTTTTAAAACTTCACCGACGACGCCGGCGCATTTGTCGAAGGAGCGGTTGTGGAGCAGGCCTTCGCGGAGCATGGCGTAGAGGATGCGGCGCTGGACGGGCTTGAGGCCGTCGCGGGCATCGGGCAGGGCGCGGGAGACGATGACGGACATCGAGTAGTCGATGTACGCGGTCTGCATGATGTCGGTGATGTTGGTGGAGACGAGGCGGTCGGGGGACATTGCTTTAAAAGTAGTGAGGAGCGAGTAGCGGGTAGTGAGTAGGCGGAGGGTGTCTGGTTGGTGACGGTGGCGGGTGGCGCGGTGATGAGGGGCGGTTTTTCTACTCGCTCCTCATTGCTCGCTACTCGCTACCGGATGTCGTCAGACATCCAGGTGTTGGACGTTGAGGGCGTTGTCTTCGATGAATTGGCGGCGGGGGGGGACTTCGTCGCCCATCAACAAGGTGAAGAGGGCGTCGGCTTTGGCGGCGTCGTTGATCGAGACTTTCAGGAGGCGGCGTTTTTCCGGGTCCATGGTGGTTTCGAACAATTGCTTGGGGTTCATTTCACCGAGACCTTTGTAGCGTTGGATGCCGAGGCCTTTGCGGCCGAGGGCGCGGATGTGGGTGAGGATGTCGAGCGGGCTGAAGAGGTCGGTTTTGTTTTCGCTCTTCTGGCCGAGGTTTTCGGTGACGGTGAATTGCGCGGCTTCGGTGGCGTTGAAGCGATCAATGGGCAGGCCGGCGGCGGCGATGGCACGGAGGACCTTGGCCATTTCCGTCGATTCGAAGATTTCGTGGAGTGTGATGCGCTTGTTGCTGAAGGGCGTCTTGGTCGCGCCATCGGGCTGCTCAGACATGTCGGCGTCGAGGCCGTGTTGCTGGACGTAGGCGGCGCGGGCGGTTTCGTCTTGGAGGTACTCGTGGCTCTCTTTGTTGCCTTCGCGGATGCGGGCGATGTAGCGGGGGAGGGCCTGCGTGGCGGTGTCCTGGCGGTTCAAATACTCGGCGAGTTGCACGCCGTAGCGGGTGACGCCGCCGCCGAGTTTTTCGAGGACGGCGAGGTTTTCGACGATCTTCTCGACTTGCTCGGGGCTGAAGTTGTGGGAGTCGGCGAGGCGGGTGAGGAGGATGTCTTCGGCGCCGAGTTCGAGGAGGATGCGGTTGAGCTGTTCGTCGTTGTCGACGTACTGCTCGCGCTTTTTGCGTTTGATTTTATAGAGCGGGGGCTGGGCGATGTAGACGTAGCCGCGCTCGATCAGGCCCTTCATCTGGCGGTAGAGAAACGTGAGCAGGAGGGTGCGGATGTGGGAGCCGTCGACGTCGGCATCGGTCATGATGATGACCTTGTGATAGCGGGTTTTGTCGGCGTTGAAGGTGCCTTCGCCGCCGTCGATGGATTCGCCGATGCCGCAGCCGATGGCGGTGATCAGCGTGCGAATTTCCTCGTTGGAGAGCACCTTATCGAGGCGGGCTTTTTCGGTGTTAATCAACTTACCGCGCAGCGGGAGGATGGCTTGGGTGCGGCGGTCGCGGCCTTGTTTGGCGGAGCCACCGGCGGAGTCACCTTCGACGATGTAGAGTTCGCCGAGGGCGGGGTCGCGTTCGGAGCAATCGGCGAGTTTACCGGGGAGGCCGCCGCCGGAGAGAGCGCCTTTGCGAACGGTCTCGCGGGCCTTGCGCGCGGCTTCGCGGGCGCGAGCGGCGTTGAGGCATTTGTCGATCATGCGCTTGGCGATCGCAGGGGTGTTTTCAAAAACGAATTTGAGTTTTTCGCCGACGATTTTTTGGACGATGCCGTCGACTTCGCCGTTAGAGAGTTTGGTCTTGGTCTGGCCTTCGAAGCGGGGCTCGGGGACTTTGACGGAGATGACGGCGGTGAGGCCTTCGCGGACGTCGTCGCCGGTGATGGCGGGGTCTTTTTCTTTGATGAGGTTGTTCTGCTTGGCGAAGGTGTTGACGACGCGGGTTAGCGCGGTGCGGAAGCCGGAGAGGTGGGTGCCGCCTTCGATGTTATAGATGGAGTTGGCGTAGGCGAAGATCTGGTCGTTGTAGCTGTCGTTGTACTGCATCGCGACGTCGACGGTGGTGGGCGGCTTGGTCGGGTCGGTTTCGTTGGCGACGGTGTCGCTGAAGGTGATGGGTTTTTCGTGGAGGACGTTTTTGTTTTGGTTCAGGTACTTCACGAATTCGGTGATGCCGTCCTTGAAGAAAAAGGTGTCGGTTTTTTGCGAGCGTTCGTCGGAGAGTTCGATGCGGACGCCGGGGTTGAGGAACGCGAGTTCGCGGAGGCGTTTGGCGAGAATTTCGTACTGAAACTCGCGCGTGGTCTTGAAGATTTCGGGGTCGGGCTTGAAGGAGATTTTGGTGCCGGTCTTTTTCGTGTCGCCGATGATGGACATTTTCTGGGTCGTGAGACCTTGGGCGAAACGCATCTGGTAGACTTTGCCGTTGCGGCGCACTTCGGCTTCGAACCATTCGGAGACGGCGTTGACGCACTTCGCGCCGACGCCGTGGAGGCCACCAGAAACCTGATACGCGCCTTTGCCGAACTTGCCGCCGGCGTGGAGATTGGTGAGCACGAGTTCGAGCGCGGGGATGCCGTACTTCGGGTGGATGTCGACAGGGATTCCGCGGCCGTCGTCTTCGACCGAGCAGGAGCCGTCGAGGTGGATGGTGACTTTTACCGCGGAGGCGAAGCCGGCGAGGGCTTCGTCGATGGAGTTATCAACGACTTCGAAAACGCAGTGATGGAGGCCGCGCTCGTTGGTGTCGCCGATGTACATGTCGGGGCGTTTGCGGACGCCTTCGAGGCCTTCGAGTTTTTGAATTTGGGAGGAGTCGTAGGCGTCGGCTCCAGCTTGATTGTTGGGGATGTTTTCGGACTCGGATTGATCGGACATGTCAGGTGTGATGCGAAGATGAGGTGAGTGCTAAATTTAAAGGAAAAAGAGCATCGGAAAGCCGGAGGTGACGCAACGGGTTTTTCGAGGGGAAAACGCAAATTTTGAGCAGAGTGGGGCGGTGGAGTCTTTGCGGCTCTTGGGCAGTCAGAGGATGGCGGGTAGGGAGGAAAATGAAGCTGACGATTTTTTAACTCCTCGCAGAGGGCACCGACATTCATCCGACGTTTCAGTTGCGCCGCTAAACTCAGCAATTCTCACCATGCGCGCCTGCCTCCGTCTTTCCTCGCTCTTAATTATTATCACCGCCACTGCAGCCGGACTTTTTGCTCAAGTGCGCCCCAACTCCGCCCTCACGGCTGACCAACTCGCGAGCCGTTTTCTGGTGCAGGCGACCTTTGGGCCGACCCCGGAAGCCATCGCCGCCCTGCGTGCCTCCAGCAACGATTTTAATGGCTGGATCACCCAGCAGGCGGCGCTGCCCACCACCTATGCGCTGCCCTTAATCACCGCGGCGAAAAATGCCGGCCATTACTCCGGCGGCGCCAACCTCAACCACACCCGCTATGCCCGCAATCAGGTCATGCTCACCGCGCCCGACCAGCTTCGCCATCGCATGGCCTACGCCCTGAGCCAGATCATGGTCATCTCCGACCTGGACGACGCCATCGCCACGGCCGACACCGGCTCGGCTAATTACTACGACATGCTCGTGCGTAACGCCCTCGGCAGCTTCCGCACACTCCTGTTTGACGTCACGCGCCATCCCCTGATGGGCCGTTACCTTAGCCACTATAAAAACCGCAAAGCCGACCCCGCTGCGGGCACCGATCCCGATGAAAACTTCGCCCGCGAAATCCTCCAGCTCTTCACCATCGGCCTCCATGACCTCAACGCTGACGGCACGCCCATCCTCGTCGATGGCCGCCCGCGTGAATCTTACAACAACACTCACGTAGTTACCTTCGCCCGCGTCTTCACCGGCTTCACCGACGAAGGCCCCAGCAGCACCAGCTACAATAACATCGAGTTCCCTGAAAATCCCTACAACCCCACTGCCTCCGCCATGCGCATGTGGGACCCCCTGCACGACACCGCGGCCAAGACTCTCTTTAGCTACCCCGGCGTCCGTAAACCCGGCGGCGTCCTCCCCGCCGGCCAGACCGGTCTGCAAGACGTCAACGACGCCCTCGATAACCTCGTCGAGCACCCCAACACCGCCCCTTTCATCTCCAAAATCCTCATCCAACGTCTCATCACCTCCAACCCGTCACCCGCCTACGTCGCCCGCGTTTCCGCCGTCTTCGTCAACAACGGCTCCGGCGTCCGCGGTGACCTCCTCGCCGTAGCCCGCGCCATCCTCACCGACACCGAAGCCCGCTCGACTACCTCCATCACCAACCCCAACCACGGCCGCCTCCAAGACCCCTTTCTCCGCCTCACCGGCCTGCTCCGCGCCTTTGGCTACACCGTCGTCCCCGGCGCCACGCCCGCCGAAAACCACCTGCGCTACGACCTCGGCTACGACACCCGCGACCAGCTCGGCCACTACCCGCTCAGCTCCCCCTCGGTCTTTAATTTCTGGTCCCCCGGCTACGCCCTCCCTGGCCCGATCGCCAACGCCGGCCTGACGTCGCCCGAGTTTCAAATTCTCAACTCCCTCACCTCCGTCACCGCTCCCAACTTCTTCTATTATCTCTCGCACAACACCAACTTCTGGAACCTCCGCCTCGACCCCAGCCGCCTCGAAACCCTCGCCGCCACGTCCGCCCTCCTCGTCGACGAACTCAACACCTTCCTCTGCCACGGCACCATGAGCACGGAAACCCGCGCCTCCCTCCTCGACGCGGCCAACCGTATCACCTCGGCCATGACCAGCAACGTTGCCCGCGCCCGCCAGCAACTCCTCCTCTACCTCACGCTCATCTCACCCGAGGCCGCTATTAAAAAATAACCCAGCCCGCCCCAACGGGCACGCACTCGACCTTCGACCTTAAGCCATTCGATCCATCCGTCCCGCACCTTCTCGCCTTCACCTGAATCTCATGAGCAACGACAAAATCTCCCGCCGCGAATTCCTCGGCCAAGCCTCCTGCGCCGGCATCTCCGCCGCACCTCTTCTCTCCACGATCCTCACCCTGCGGCTCGCCAACACCCTCTCCGCCCAGACTGCCCCCGCGGGCGACTATAAAGCCCTCGTCTGCCTCTTCCTCGCCGGCGGCAACGACTCCTACAACATGCTCGTGCCCCACGTCGCCGGCGAACACGCCGCCTACGCCAGCCGCCGCGCCAACCTCGCCCTTGCCCGCGACTCCCTCCTCCAAATCACCCCGTCCAACCTCGGCGGCCGCACCCTCGGCATCCACCCCGCGATGCCCGAAATCCGCGACCTTTTCACCAGCGGAAAACTCTCCTTCGTCTCCAACGTCGGCACCCTCGTGCGCCCCGTCACCAAAGCCGATTTTAACGCCGGTCGCCACCTCCCCCTCTCCCTCTTCTCCCACTCCGACCAGATCGAACAGTGGCAAACCTGCATCCCCGATTCCCGCAGCGCCAAAGGCTGGGGCGGCCGCGCCGCCGACATCCTCCGCTCCCTCAACTCATCCAGCCTCGTCTCGATGAACATCTCCCTCGCCGGCCAAAACACGTTCCTCACCGGCGACCAATCCTTCTCTTACTCGGTCAACGCCAACGGCGCCACCGCCCTCAACGGCTACAACCAGACGCCCAACGCCAGCGCCCTCGAAGCCCTCCGCACCGCCAAGGTCAACTCCACCCTCGAAGCCAGCTACCAGAACGTCCTCGAAAAAGCCCACGGCGACACCTCCTCCCTCGCCATCGATTCCTACTACGACTTCTCCGCCGCCCTCGCCGGCACCGCCCTGCCGCAAACCCCCCTCCCGGCCGCCAACCCCCTCGCCGCCAACCT
>JACCDR011086293.1_pt1 | contig 10411 bp, 8 predicted proteins | sample 7446431 | NCBI WGS metagenome assembly JACCDR01 (sample SAMN15323443, study PRJNA562643) | freshwater metagenome | isolation source: river surface water | place: USA:Blue River Watershed | collected 2017-08-17 | reverse complement strand
TGCCAAACAAGGCGAAGGCGTAGCCGTAAAAATTATCAGCCAAGACCAACAAATTGAACTTACAATCAAGTACTTACTTTATCCACACTTGCCTGTAATTCGTAAAAATTTGTTGATAAAAAATTTATCAGAAAAGACGGTCAGGGTAGAATCTGTGGATGTAGAAAAATTTAAAGTACCCAATTATTATGCTACTACTTACAGTTGGATTTGTCATGACTACGGAAGAAGGCGTTCTATCGGGCCTTATGATGGCAATATGCAAGACGCTTTGCTGACGATTCACAACAGCGATTGGCAACAAGGTTTGGTAATAGGAAACGAAGCTTCTGGAATTATTAAACATACTTCTGCTTTTTGGCAAGAACCCAGTATTTGTAGCGGACTTACCCATAAAGACGCACGTTATCCGTTCAGAAAGTACCTTCAAGAAGGCGAGAGTTTTGAAACGCCACAAGTATTTACCATTGTGTATAATCAACAAAAAGACCCCGACGAGGTACTGAATACAAGCGTAGCCGATTTTACACGTAAACATTTAGGGATTCGACTGTTTGAATTGGCACAAAAACCTACTTTTGTTTATAATACTTGGGAGCCTTTCAATAAAAATATCAATGAAAAATTAGTCATGGAATTGGCGAAATCTGCCGCCGAAGCTGGCATGAAAGAATTTATTATTGATGATGGTTGGAGTGATAATTATGGCGATTGGACTATCGACAAAAAGAAATTTCCGAACGGACTAAAACCTGTTTTCGACTACATCAAATCATTGGGAATGAAACCCGGTTTGTGGGTAAGTGTAGGAAGTGCTTCCACCGAAAGTAAGGTATATCGTGAACATCCAGAATGGTTTGTTTTAGACGAAAAACAACAACCTTACAATCTTCACTGGGAAGATTCTACGATGGTAACGGCTTGTTTTAGTACGGGTTGGAGCGAATATATTAAAAAAGTGTTGATGAAAATGGCTTTGGAGTACGGTTTGGAATACATGAAACTCGACTTTACGGTTGTGACAAGTCCCTATAAATTTGGAAGTAAAAATGCAGGCTGTTTTGCTACAAATCATCCCAGTCATAAAGACCAACAAGCATCTTTTTATGTGAATTATGAAGCCGTTTGGAAACTCTTCGATGAATTGCACGCAGCCAAACCCAACCTTTTTATCGACTGTACTTTTGAAACAATGGGAGGTTTGCAATTGATAGACTACGCCATGCTGAAACACGCAGAAGGCAATTGGCTTTCAAACTTTTCGGGGCCACCGCACGAAAACGTAGATTTAAGAGTACGCAATATGGCTTGGTGGCGTTCGCCTGCTATTCCTGCTACGGCTTTGGTGATTGGAAATCCTGCGATGCAAGATGAAGGTTGGGAAATGCACATCAAATCTTTGGCTGGAGCTTTACCCATCATGCTTGGCGACCCAAGAAAATTAGTCACAAAAGATTTCAACAAGTATAGAATCTATGCCAATTGGTTGCAATCAATGGAAAACAAGTACCAAATTATGGCTTTCCGACAAGACTTAGCGGGTTTTGATGAACCCAAAGAAGGTTTATGGGATGGTTTCCAACGTATCAATACCGATACAAAATCGGGAGGCATTATTGGCGTTTTCAAACATGGTAGCTTAGAAAACGAAAGGAAAGTATTCGTTAAGTATCTACAAAACGATAAAAAGTACATCATCAAAGAAGCGATTTCGGGTAAAATCATTTGCCAAATGACGGGAAAACAATTAGCAACAATAGGCTTTAAAGTAAGGCTTAATGAAAAATATAGCGGAGAGCTTTTTGAAGTGATTGGACAGAAGTGATGGAAGAAACGAATTATTTCCCCAAACTTTTGTTTTTAGAGTAATACAAAACATTCAAATACGTGAATATACTTCGTAAAATCATTCGCCTAATTCCTTTGGTTTTAGTGATACTCTTTGCACTTTGGGCTTGGGAAAAATTCAGAACTTTTAAAAATCCTTTTTTAGAAGCTGAACCCGAAGTATCGCACAATGTGGTATTAGAAAAAATTACTTCAATGGGAAAACTGGAATTGGTGAAATACAATTTCAGAGATGTGGTAGAAAGTAGCATCAAAAAACAAGTATTGCCCGATGCCAAAGCTTTGTTGATTGTGACGGGCGAAGCAACGGGTTGTATTGATTTAACCAAAATTCGACTTGGCGATATTAGTGAAGAAGACAGTATTTTGGTGGTACATCTCCCCGACCCTGAAATTTGTAGTTTTAAAATCGACCATTCAAAATCAAGAGTGTATAATACCGAATATGCTTTTTTAGACGAAGCTCAATTGATTGATGAAGCATTCAAAAAAGCGGAAATACAAGTACAGCAATCGGCTTTGTCAATCGGTATTTTAGAACAAACCAAAGTATCGGCAGAGCAGATTTTGAAACCTTTTCTGGAAGAAGTATCTAAGAAAAAAGTAGTATTAAAGTTTCAAATGAAAGATACCAAACGAGAATTGAAATAAGTAATTGCAAGGCAGGTTTAATTGCCTTGCAATTATTTTGCATTTATGAAGAATAGCGTTCTGACACAACTCCTCATTCCACACTCAAAACTCATCACTCAAAAATTATCGGTGTCCAAAAATAGCTGAACCTACTCTTACCAAAGTAGAACCTTCTTCGGCTGCAATCAGAAAGTCACCAGACATTCCCATTGAAATTTCTTTCAACTGAAAATTATGGGTTTCGCTTCTTTCTACTTTTAGTTTTTCAAAAAAGGTTTTCAAACTTCTAAACTCCAATCTGATTTGCTCTTGGTCATCGGTATTGGTTGCCATTCCCATTAAGCCTACAATCTTGATATTGTTCAAATTCTTGAAAGTATCAGTATCTAATAATTCTTCAGCTTCTTCGGGCGACAAACCAAATTTTGTATCTTCTTGAGCAATGTAAATTTGTAGCAAACAATCAATCACTCTTTCGTTTTTTGCAGCTTGTTTGTTGATTTCTTGCAAAAGTTTCAAAGAATCCACCGAATGAATCATGGCTACGAAACTCGCCATATACTTTACTTTGTTGGTTTGTAGATGTCCAATCAAATGCCATTGAATATCTTTGGGAAGAATTTCCCATTTTTCCACCATTTCTTGTACTTTGTTTTCCCCAAAAGTTTTGCAACCAGCATTATACGCTTCTTGCAAATCCGCAATGGGTTTTGTTTTGGTTACAGCGATTAATTTGGCAGAAGTACCCCTTAATTGCTGATTGATTGTATCTAAATTTTGTCCTATATTCATAAATTTCCGAAAAAGTGACTTTAAGTTCCTCTAATTTTGTGTTATCAAGCTCAATCACTTAGTTTTGCAAAATTAAAGTAATCTTCTAACGTTTGATTTAATAATAAACATAAATTATCAAATACCAGCCAATGGAGCATAATCCAAATAGACAAAGTGAAAATAAGCTTAAAATTGCCGTTGCTGTTTTGATTTTTTTAGTAGCAGCATTGGGATTTTTGTATTTTCGAGAACGCCAACATAATCATGCAAATGAGGAATTGAGTATCGCCCAAGCAAAGGATTTATTGCAAGCCAACACAAAATTAGATTCTATTGAAATTCAATTGAATCAGAAAATTGTAGAAATCAAGCGATTGGGAGGAAGTGTTGAGGAGCTAATTCGTGCTAAAAAACAATTACAAAAAGACAAATTAGCTTTACAAAAAACGGAAGATTTTTCGATGAAAAAATATGAGTCGAAAATCAAAAAGTATTTGGCTTTACTGGGCGAAAAAGATAATGAATTATTGAGGCTCAGAAAAGAAAACGGTATTCTCACGGCAATGAATGATTCTTTGAGCAAAGAAGCACAGGCTTTGTTAGAAGATATTTCTTATGCTAAAAAAGCTTTGAGTGACTCGTCGGTTAATTACACCGTGCGTCAGAAGGAATTAGCAGAACGCAACCGAGAATTATCGGAAAAAGTAAGTTTAGCATCAGCCTTGCGTGCTGAGAGTATTAATGTGTATGCTATTTCTCCGAAAGGAAAAGAAAGTGATGGCGGTGTGTATAAATCTAAGAAAGTGGATAAAGTAAGAATACTTTTCTATTTGCAAGAAAACCAACTGACAACTCGTGAAGCTAAAACTATTTATTTAAGAATTATCGACCCTTCTGGGGCTACCGTAGCTGATATGAGTACTGGTTCTGGCAATTTTACTTTCAAAAATAAAGAGATTACTTACACGGCTAAACAAAAAATTGTTTACGACAACACGCATCAATCCGTTGAGTTTGTGTACAGCCGTGGACAAGCCTACAAAGAAGGTAAACATATTATTGAATTATATTCTGAGGGCTTTAAAATTGGCGAAGGTTCGTTTGAAGTAAAATAGATATGAGCTGTGAGCTATCAGCTTTGAGATTTTAGATTTTAGTCATTATCAATAAAAAAAGACTTTGGATTTCTCCAAAGTCTTTTTTTATTGATATTAAAGCTCAAAGCTCATGGCTCATAACTCACAGCTTATAGCTACTTCAAACTCGCAATCATTTCTTCCAAAGCCTTAATTTTAGCTTCTGCATCTGCCAATTTTTGGCGTTCTCTGGCTACTAATTCTGGTTTAGCATTGGCTACAAAACGCTCGTTGGCTAATTTCGCTTCTGTCGATTTCTTGAAACCTAAGTTATACTCTAACTCTTTTTTAGCATTGGCTAATTCAGCTTCTACGTCAATTTCACCTGCAAGATTGATGAAAAATTCATCCGCTTTTACTACAAATGAAATAGCATTCGCCACTTTATCACTTACATATTCAATCGTTTCAGTATTCGCTAATTTCTGAATAATGCCTTCTAAAGTTTGGTAACGAGCTTTTTCTTCTGTTTTGATAGATAAAGGCAAAGCTGTTTTCGGAGACAGTTGTTTGGCATTACGTATCTCACGGATTTTTGTTACAACGGTAAACATTGCATCAAAGTCCGCTAACAAAGTAGCATTTACTTCGCCTGCCACTGGATAAGCCGCTCTACAAATACTTTCATTTGCTCCACGTTCGCTGATTGCCTGCCAAATTTCTTCGGTAATGAATGGCATATATGGATGAGCCAAACACATCAATTTTTCAAAGATGGAAATCGTTGCTTCAAAAGTCGCTTTGTCGATAGGTTGTTCGTAAGCTGGCTTAATCATTTCTAAGTACTTACCACAGAAATCATCCCAAATCAAATTGTAAATCGACAACAATGCATCTGAAATACGGAACTTCACAAAGTGTTCTTGTACTTCATTAATCGTCTGGCTCAAACGTGATTCAAACCATTTTACCGACAATTCATTTTCTTGCTTTTGTGGAGTATCAGTCGTTGTCCAACCTTCTACCAAACGATAAGCATTCCATACTTTGTTACAGAAATTACGTCCTTGTTCAACCAATTTCTCGTCAAACATCAAGTCGTTTCCTGCTGGCGAACTGAAAAGCATACCAGTACGCACGCCGTCTGCACCGTACTTCGCAATCAAATCTAATGGGTCTGGCGAGTTTCCTAATGATTTAGACATTTTTCTGCCTAATTTATCACGCACGATACCCGTTAAATATACATTTCTGAAAGGTAATTCGCCTCTCCATTCATAACCAGCGATAATCATACGAGCTACCCAGAAGAATAAAATTTCTGGAGCAGTTACTAAATCATTGGTTGGGTAATAATATTTAATGTCTTCGTTATCAGGATTTTCGATACCATCAAAAACAGAAATTGGCCATAACCACGACGAGAACCAAGTATCCAAAACGTCTGGGTCTTGGGTTAAATCTTCTTCTGTTAAAGCAAATAATTGTAATTCGTGTTGAGCTTTACGCAAAGCTTCACGCTTGCTTTTCGCCACGATAACAGTACCGTCTTGCAAGTAATAAGCAGGAATTTGTTGTCCCCACCACAATTGTCTTGAAATACACCAATCTCTCACATTTTCCATCCAAGAAGAGTACATATTCTTGAATTTCGGTGGATACAATTTGATGTTATCATTCATTACGTTCTCTAAAGCAGGCTGAGAAACCTCCTTCATTTCTAAGAACCACTGTAAAGACAATTTCGGTTCGATAACCGCACCAGTACGCTCAGATGTTTTAACGATAGATTTGTACTCTTCTACCTTTACTAAATGTCCTGCTTCTTCTAAATCTTTAACAATATTTCTACGAGCTGCAAAACGGTCTTGCCCTACATACAATACCGCTTTTTCGTTCAAGAAACCTGCATCGTCTAAGATGTCGATTACTGGCAATTTATGTTTTAAACCTAATTCGTAGTCATTCAAATCGTGGGCAGGCGTTACTTTCAAACAGCCCGTTCCAAAATCCATCGTTACGTACTCGTCCAAAATCACAGGAATTTCACGACCTAACAATGGAATCGTTACAGTTTTGCCATGAAGATGAGTATAACGCTCGTCGTTCGGGTTAATACAAACGGCAGAGTCCGCCATAATCGTTTCAGGACGAGAAGTAGCAATCGTTAAACTTCCTTCTTCACCCACAACGTTGTAAGTGATATAATAAAGCTTCGCTTGAATATCTTTGTCGATTACTTCTTCGTCTGATAAAGCCGTTTTCCCTTGTGGGTCCCAGTTTACCATTCTTACGCCACGGTAAATTTTACCTTTTTCGTACAAACGAACGAAAGTATCAATTACGGCTTGGTACAAAGAAGGCTCCATGGTAAAACGAGTTCTGTCCCAGTCGCAAGAAGCACCCAGTTTTTTCAATTGTTCCAGAATAATTCCGCCGTACTTGTCTTTCCATTCCATGGCATAAGCCAAGAATTCGTCACGAGTCAAATCCTTTTTCTCAATGCCTCTTTCTTTCAACATCGCTACCACTTTTGCTTCCGTTGCGATAGACGCATGGTCAGTACCCGGCACCCAACAAGCCTCCTTACCTTCCATTCTTGCCTTACGAATCAATACATCTTGGATAGTATTGTTCAACATGTGACCCATGTGGAGTACACCCGTTACGTTTGGCGGAGGAATTACGATAGAGTAAGGTTCTTTGTCTGGATTTGGTTTTGAAGCAAAGAATTTATTTTCGAGCCAATATTGATACCATTTGGCTTCAATGTCTTGTGGAGCGTATGTTTTTGAAATCATTTAATAAGAATTGTGGGTCAGTTTTCAGTCCTGACGAAATTTGTTGCAAAGATACGGATTTTGAAGGAAAGGAATTAATGGAATGAAAAGAGATATTGGAATAGTTGTGGGGAGATGCTGTAATCCTTGTAAAACTACATGAGAATTATTGCTACAATCCTACTATTGAAATGTGATAATATACTGTGATTTATCCAAAGTCATTGTTAAACCCCGTCCCGTCAGGGACAAAATGTCGGTAGCGATAAGATGGTGAGTAGAACCCAAATGCCGTTCCTTCGGAACTTCATTGGAGTAGGTATATTTATTGGCTACCAGTATGTCACTCCTAATGGAGTTGTTTTGTACAATAACTCAATACAACTTTAGATAGTATTTAATTACTTATTAGCCTAATTTGTGCTTGATAATGTCTAAAGTTTTCATCGGCTGAAATGATGGGAATATCTTCACTGAGTGCGGTAGATAAGATTAATCTATCGAAGGGGTCTTTATGAAATGGGATTAGTGGAATATTGTGATAGGCTATAATATGTGCATTCTTTATTGGTAAAATTTCAAAGTTAGCCTCAAGTAGATAAATAATGGTTTCTTCAAGCGATAAATCAAACTCAGGAAGTTTACCTATTTTTTGTTTGATAGCTATTTCGAATAAACTGATTTGGCTCACTTTAATCGTGTTCGTCTCTAATATTTCACGAACAGATAATGAAATTTTATCTGGTGCTATCAATGACCAAATTACGATTTGAGTGTCTATCAGAAATTCCATTACATATAATCTTTTAAATCATCCAATGGCATGTTAAAATCATCTGGAATATTATAGCCTTTATTGGCTAAAACACCCAAACGTACTCCTTTAGCTTTAGTGATTTCTTCGGAAGTATTTGATGTAATTTCCTCCAAAAACATGATTAGTACTTTAGACTTCTTGGTTGTGGGTGGAGTTTCTTGTAAAGTAAATTGTCCATTTTCATAAACTCCGTTGATGGCTGTGTACATATTATATTGATTTAATTTTATATCCTCGGTTTTGTATATAAAAATGCCATTTTTATTAATCTTTTCAAAATATTTATTCATCCATTCTGCCTGATTATTTCAAGGTAAGAGCTTTCAATTATCATCATTGCTTAATAAAAAAATGGCACAACCATTAAATCAATAACAGTTATGCCATCCGTAAAATTATTAATCTATCAAAAGAATGAAAACTTGATGATTATTCTTTTTTCTTGTTTTTAGCATCAATGATTGCTCCTGTGCCTGCTCCAAGTCCAGCACCGATTGCTCCGCCGATTAATGCTCCTTTCAAGGGTTTGTTGTTTCTTGAAATAATTGCACCAGATACTGCTCCAACGCCTCCGCCAATTAATGCACCTTTCACTGCCCCACTCATTTTTTTCTTTTTAGCTACTGGCGTTGTGCTACTGCTTTTAGTACTACTTCCTTCGCTTGCGGCTACTTTGTTGGTTGATGAAGTACTTTTGGCACTTGCTACGGCATTGGCTGCATTCAATGAATCAATAGTTGCCTGTTTAGCAGCTACCACTTTCATCGAGTCGATTGCCTTTTGTTTGGCTTCTATCAAAGCACTCTGGTTTTTCATTGAATCTATTGCCATTTGTTTGGCTTGCTCAACTTCGTTTTTATTGTTTTGGTTACAAGAAACCAATGTAACAAAAACCGATAGGATGATTACTATATTTTTCATTTTTGTATTTGTTTAAGAATTATTAGTTTGAATCATTTAAGTACTTCGTATGAGTTTTCAGTTAGTATCTGTTTTATTTAATGGTCTATTTTTCAATAAATTAACAGAGATAATAATACTTCAAAATCATTAGTGGTTTACTTAAAGCAACATTTTAGGTTATCGAACCTGTATTCTGTAATATATCAGAAAAATATAAGGAATCTATCCTGTACGTTTGTATCTTCTCTTTTTAGTATCACAAACTATACTCTTTCACGGTATCAATAAAGCATTTTACTTTTTCAGGGTCGGTGTCTGGATATACTCCGTGACCTAAATTGGCAATGTATTTTTGTCCGCCAAACTGTTGAATCATCGAACGAGTATGCGTTTTGATTTCTGCTAATGAGCTATACAATACACATGGGTCGAGGTTTCCTTGTAGGGTTTTGCTGTCGCCAATCAATCTGCGAGATTCAGCAATGTCCATGTTCCAGTCTAAACCAATGGTTTCGCAATTCAATTTGCCCATTTCTTCACGAGCAAAGAATGCTCCTTTGGCAAACACCGTAACAGGTACTTCGGTGATGGCATCGCAAATCTGAGCGATATAAGGCAACGAATAAATACGGTATTGTTCTGGTGAAAGAATTCCTGCCCAAGAATCAAAAATCTGAACCAAGTTTGCTCCTGCCGCTACTTGTGCTTTTAAATAGGCGATGGTGCTGTCTGTAATTTTCTGTAAAAGAGCGTGCGAAAGTGCTGGTTCAGAATACAAGTATTTTTTGGCTTTCGAGAAAGTCTTTGAACCTCTTCCTTCAATCATGTAGCAAAGCAAAGTGAATGGAGCACCTGCAAAACCAATCAGTGGCACACGTCCGTTCAATTCTTTTTTTACAATCTTGATGGCATCTAATACATATTTCAGTTCTACTTCTGGGTCTGAAACACGCAATTTGTCCACATCCGCCATTGTTTTTATTACTTCAGGGAAGATTGGCCCTACTTTTTCTTCCATGATATAGGGCAAACCCATCGCTTCGGGAATTACTAAAATATCAGAAAAAATAATGGCTGCATCCACGCCCAAGATGTCAACGGGTTGAATCGTTACTTCGGCAGCTAATTCTGGCGTAGTTGCCAATTTGATAAAACTTCCTGCTTTTTCACGAACGGCACGGTATTCGGATAAAATTCTTCCTGCCTGACGCATCATCCAAACAGGTACACGTTCTACTTGCTCGCCACGGGCGGCTCTTAACAATAAATCATTCTGTAAAATTTCCATATAGAGACTACACGATTTTGAGAATCGTTTGTGGTAATGATAAAAGCGAATCGTCAAATCGCTGTAATTTCCACAAAGATACGATTGTTTCAGCAGACTGGATTTGATACAAGCAGAAATCCATGAGGATTCATCAGATTATGTGATACATTTCCAAACAAAGGACTCAACTTTAATCGCAAAAAGAGAGTAAATCAAGAAGAAACAAGAGAAGTGCTAAATCTTGCGTAAATTTGTGAAAATTTTAAAAGAAACGGTTTTATATAACCTCACCCCCACCCCCCTCTCCTTC
>JACCDR010670913.1_pt1 | contig 10411 bp, 14 predicted proteins | sample 7446431 | NCBI WGS metagenome assembly JACCDR01 (sample SAMN15323443, study PRJNA562643) | freshwater metagenome | isolation source: river surface water | place: USA:Blue River Watershed | collected 2017-08-17 | reverse complement strand
CGTAAAAGTTCACTAATAGCATATGGTTGGTTAGTAACGTATTGTAAAGTCAGTACTGCACTGGTAAGGTCAAAAGAATTATCGGTATAAGGTAATTCTAAAATATTACCATACTCACAAACAAACCTGTTGCTTTGACGTCCAATCTCAGATGTACGTAAACTAGTCGATATTACAGTCCAATTAGGAGGTAATGCTCTACTTAGGCTTATTCCACCACCAACATCAAGAACACTGAGTTCTTTGTTATCACAGTAATCGTTTATTTGGTTAATGAATTTCTTGTAGGTTTCTAATCTACTACCTCGGGGTTCGTAAACTGGTCCGTCCATTTCGTTAGTGTTTTTATAAAAGGTGTAGAACTTATTCATTGGTTATAACTGCTACCATTACGGGTGCTCTTGTGCTCCATTCAGGATTATCGGTGAATACAGTATTTAATTCTTGTGAAGCAGGATGCCTAAATTCAACAGCGTAATACATTTTTATATTGTTGAATGTTTTACTTAATTCGGAGTAAAACTCGTTAAGAGTGTATTCGTATAAGTGCGTGCTTCCTGGTATATATTTGAATTCTGGGCTGAATCTTTGTGGTGTAGTAATTATTATTGTTCCATTTTTGGCACAGGCGTTCCTAAAATTTAACAGCATTTGCTGAACTGTTTCTCTGGGTACATGTTCAAAAGTTTCTATAGAAACAATGACATCGTATTTGTCTCTGGCTACTGTTGGTTGAGTTGACCAATCAACTGTTGCATCTATTACGTAACTATTATATCCTTTTTGTTGTGCTTGATGAATTGCCTCTTCATCAATGTCAAAACCAATAACTTGAGTGGCACCTAATGCTTTAATTATTTGTGCTCCATAACTCCAACCGGTAGCACAATCAAGTACTTTTTTACCTTTACACCAGTTACTAGCGAAAACATAACGGTCAATAAGAGTTTTAGTATTAGGATTAGTAATAGTGTTAATATCACTTACTGGTGTGTTCTGGTCTGATTTATATTCGAATGCCATTATATTTTCTTAAATAGTAAACACATACTATCTACACCGATGTTTGGTTCCCCCCAAACAAATTCAAAACCGAAACCGTTGACTATATGTTGAAGTTCTTCAAACTCGTACTCCATAAAATGACTACCACTGGGAAAAACAAGATGTTTTCTCTTGTTGGGAGTTGTAATCATTAGAACACCGTTTGGTTTAAGAATCCTGTGTATTTCAGTAAGCATTAAAGCTATTTCTTCATAGTCGTTGTGTTCTATACACTCAACATTAGTAACTATGTCCATACTTTTTGTTGGTAAAGAAGTTTCCCAAGTATACGCTTCAATATATTCTATATTATCGTTACTAAACGATTGTCTTGCTAGTTTTATATCGTCTTTATTAATGTCTATTCCATAGACTTTCTTAGCTCCGTATCTGGTTGCTATTAGGTGTGTTCCTCCACCGAAACCACAACCTGTATCAGCAACTACTTTATTGGTATAGAATTGTGGGTCGTATTTGAGTATTGCCCCATAACGGATAGGGATTATGTTGTTCTCGTATCCGGTGTTTCCTTGACTTCTAAAGCGTATTTTGCGGTCTTCTTCACTTTGCATTTGACAACTCTTGAATTACACGCACATAGGCATCTCTGTTCTTATTTAAATTAAAGTAGTTCAGATTATTTAAAGCTTTTGTTGTTACTTCGTCGTAGAAAACTTGGTCTTCTAATAGTTTTTTAGCTAAAAACTTAGCTTTATTTATATCAGTAACGTTAATAGCTAAATCGGGGAATAAGATTCTTTGTGTATCATCATCTATGTTTCCTATACAGGGTGTTCTTGCTAAAGCACAATTAAGACTGAAACTTCCCGCAGCCGCCGTGGGCATTAAATGAATGGCCAACTTGTGTTTAGCTATTTCCTCAATAAACGATTTTACGGGCATATACGGAAGATATTGTATTCTTTCATCAAGTTGTTTTAATAGTTCTTCTTCTTTTTCTTGTTTACGACCCATACTTGGTAAAACAATAGAATCTACTTTTAAGTTTCTAATACTTAAATAACTATTCATTCCTCCGTACCAAGAAACCATGTTGCCACCAATAATAACACTATTGGTTTTTTCAGAACTAAAATCATACTCTATAGTATCGTCAAAAACGGTTTTCAAACTAACTATTGGTTTATTAGTTATACCTGAGAAGTACATTGCGTCGTGTTCGTTGTGAACAAAAACTATATCTGCTAATTCTTTAATAATTCCCAGATACATTATCTGAAATTCTACTGGCCAGTCCTGCCACAAATAATTAGGACCTTCCTGCATAATACCGAATTTCTTATCCATCTTCTTAAGAACATGACCGATAGCTAAAAACTGAGGATTCTTTTTACTAGGTATAACTATAACGAAATCAGCAGTGTCTAAAACACTCATGTATTGAGAATCAGATTTAATCTCTGTGTATGGTAGGTGGAAAGCATCAAGCATTTTCATCCAACCATATTCTGTTCTCATATTAGTATTATCAGAAACTTTTCCTATAAAATATTGTTCTGAGAGAAAAAGAACGTTCATTCGTAATTCTCCTTTTTACGAGCAGTACGGTCCATCTTCTTAGCAGAAGGATTAAAACCGCTTCTACTCTTCTTCCAACTGTTATACTCGGAATCGTAACTTGAATAACTAACTACTTCTTTGCCAGAATCTAATAACAAATAACCACAATGACAACGGTCATAACCACACTTATTATTAACGTGTAAATCAGCGCTGTGTTTACAACTTCTACAGTCTTTACTCATTCTTCTGTTCCTCTACTAACTCACTAATAAATACGTATTCTATATCTTTATTTTTCTTGTGTAAATGCTTAAGATACGCTCTTACACTTTCATAATTTTCCTTTGTCCAAGCATTAAGATTTCCACCAATAGGACTTACATGACTATGTAGAATTAAATAATCATCGTAGTTATCATGGTATATCTTATTAATAGTAAATGTGTAAGGTACTTTAATTATTTCTGGTGTTTTAATTATTTTATTACCGGTGAAATGGTCTGCAACATAATTAAAACCCTCATTTGATAACATATCATAATGAATTGGTTTTATATACCAACCAGGCATTTTATAACCAGTAACATCAATATCAACCCTTCGGAATATGGCTTTACCTTCAACTATTCTTTGCATGGCTTCTTCATCGCTTATGCCAGCAAATTCTTGAGCACCCCACTCAGGTTTTTGAGCAGTATGAGTTAATCCGTGCTGAGCAATTTCTAAATGTTTCATAGCTTTTACTTTCTTAACCCATTCTAGATTATTTTCCCACGAGTACTGTGGATTACCTTCAAAGAGAGGAATACTATACATGGTAAACTTAGCTCCGAACTCTTCGTGTAATTTCTGTAAATAAACCGTTGGGTCGTTATTCAAGAATAAACCATAACCTGGTTTCGGTGCAAAATCATCAACTGTAAAAGCTATTTTGAGAGTCATATCGTTTCCTTATCTAATTTATGGTGGTCGCACCAACCCATTTCGCATGGTGTATAATCATTAATATCATTATGTAAACTAATAAATTCTTTCATAGAATGAACATCTTTAAGAACATTTGTTATTGTTTCTTCTGTTACAGGCATTATAAAAACTTCGCCATAGCGGAGATAATGAATAGCAACATAATGAGGAAGCTTTCCAAATTCCTGTCTATATAAGTAAGCATAGAGGCTGATTTGTCGGAAATATTCTTCAGGCATTGTGTGCCTATAGAGTTTACTTGTTTTGTAATCAACGAGATATATCCTGTCGTCATAGTCTGTTTCAACACTATCTATTATACCTGTTATTTGTTCTACTTCATCAAAAATCTTGTGTTCTCTAAGTTTGGGTTTAGCTAGATTCCAAGCATGATTAAGCTCTTTAGCTTTACCCTCGAAAATAATCATTTCGAGTTTTTCCTTAAGACGTTTACCGAAGGCAAGAAGCATTAACTCAACTTCTTTCTTATGAAACTCGTTATCTTTTTCGTCTTTAACAAAACCTTGTGGGGGATTCCAGTCGAGCATTACTTTCTCAACGTACTTCTCATTCATATCAACGAATCGCATTGATAAGAAAAGATTCTCAAGTATTTTATGAGTAAAAGTACCTTTATAAAGGTGTATGTTAGGTGGTAATGTTTTCTTAAGAATATAGTTGTGATAGAATAATCTCTTACACCTGAAGAAGGTATTAATACTAGAAGGGCTGGTTTTCATTTATATTTTAGAGAATTTAAAACCTTTTACTTTTAAAGCTTCTTCTAACTCCTTTATTGTTACCACTACCGTTGCTTTGAATTCTTGTCCAGTATCATCAATAATCATTAAATCAAGATTTATTTCTTCACTAAGATTTTTTTCTTGATTTAACAGGCTCTTCGACTGGTTTAGGTTCTTCTTGTGTTTTTGTTTCGACCGGTAATTCATTAGTTTCTTCGTATCTTCGTCTCCTAACTATTCCTATACATCTGTTACAATAAAACAAGAAGTTGTCATCCGATATACACATTTGTGGTTTTCCACAACTGTTACAGGGACATATTTTAGACATCATTGTTGTTTATAATCTACAGTTGCCGAGGGATTGATATTAGGAGTTGGAGGTACTATAATTTGAATAACTGGCTGACCACTATAACCATAACCATAGGGATTTACTGGCTTAGCCTCTTCTTTAGGCTTTTCAGGCTCAGTTTTAGTCTCTGTTGTCTTAGGTGTTTCAGGAGTAGCGGGTGTTTCTTGTTTAGGTGCTTCCTGTGCTACAGGTGTTTCCGGTGCAGTTTGAGGTACATTTGCAGAAGGTGTTTGTACGCTCTTTAGGTCGATAATTTTAACGTTGTGGTTTATAACTACGTTAAGATTCTTGTCTCTTGCTTCTTGAAGCATTTGACTAAATCCTTTACGGTCATCGTCGGTTGCGTTATCGGGTAATTGGAAAACAAATCCGCCTGTTTTAAGTTGTTCGGCGGTTATTTGTTGTGCTTGTTCTATTCTATCAGTCATATAAAAATACCTTTTGTTATAACTATAACAATAATTTTCCTATTTAAATATTATCCTTATAATCGATTAAGTAGTAAATCCTTCCACTCCTCAACAAGATACTCCCAGTTAAGATGACGCTCGGCAAAATAACGACCATTACTACCACGAACAGCCATCTCAGCAGGATTAGCAACAACCTTACTCATAACGTCCGCAAAACGGTCATACTGAGTATAAGCGTGTTCAGTATTTAAACTAGCAACGAATGGTGTTTGAGAAGGAACTAACCAACCACGAGCACCAATACCCATGCTAGAATCCTCTAAAAGCTCTTTAGGAGTAGTATACGAGTTACTAATAACAGGAATACCACAGGCCATTGCTTCAGCCATAATTAAGCCGAAACCCTCACCGATGGAAGTGGTTATTACTAAATCACTAGCTCTCATCATCATAACAACCTCTTGTTCCGAGGCAGGACGATTCTCTCTGAAAGGACTAAATAATATACGGTCAAGAACATTCTTTTCGAAATCAAGACTTAATATTCTTTCCTTATAATCAAAAAGGTCATTATCCTTAATGTCGGGATTTAGCGTGTGTATTAATACTTTATGATTCTTAGGAGCAGTCTTTAAATACTTAGCTGCTGTAAGCATTAAACCCTGGTTATTCTTACGAATATTAGTATTTCTACCATAATTATATATTAAGAAATCGTTTTCATCAAGACCCATTTGTTTCTTAAGGAATTTCTTTTCTTCAGGACTTGCAGGATAGAACTGTTCAGTATCTACACCGTGCCAAATCATCTCACTTTCAAAACCCTCACGTTCTAAATAGTGCTGAGTAAACTTAGACATAGACACTATTTTGTCCATACTACGAACACTGGGAACACCAATAGAAGGAACATTAGCACCATCAAGTGGAATGTAAAATACTTTCTTAACCGGTAAATGAGCAATATTGGGGAATCCGAAATTAGTTAGTGTGAAACTATCTTCAAGAACCCATAAAACATCAGGTCTTTCACGTTCAATGGTGGCTGCTAAACCTCTATACAAGTCACCCATGTTATTACTATTAACTTGAGGGCAAGTTACTCGTAATCCCATAAAACTATAGTCTGGTCTATTAAAGGCGTTTTCATTAAAAACAACAATGTCAAAACGCTTATCTTTACTTAATCTTACAGCTATTTCACGAAGAACACGACCATAACCAGTAGGGTATTCTGGTCCATTGCTCATCATAAGTACTTTTAAAGGTCTAATCTGTTTAGGATTATAAACTTTTTTTAACATACGTTTCTAACCTCTAATTCAACAGTGATAGGTTTTGTTTTATTCCACTTACCACAGTCAAGGCATTGTAAACGCTGATACTTGGTATTTATATTAACACCAAATCCTCTCTTCTGTAATCTATTACTACCACAGGCAGTGCAGTTATGGCTTTGTTCATTAAGAATATTAACGTTGGGATGATTGTGTATCCATGGTCTAAAAACAGTGTATATTTCTTCAAGGAGAGCAACATCCTGTTTATTATACTCTATCATTTTGTTCCAGGCGTCTTTCTTACCGGCCATGCAGCCAAGCCATAAATCGAAACCGCCAGTAGGAACTTTATTACCAACACGAAGATAACTACCTAAATCATTAAGACTATTACTATTGAAATTAAAATATCTCTTAGCAACCCGCTTAGTATCAATAGTTTTGTAGGGTGATGGTGGAGTTAAACCGTGATAAATAAATCGCGCATTTGATTTCTTATTATCAAAATCATTCGAGTTGTGTCCAATAATAATATCTGCTTCATTGAATAATTCATGAAGCTTCATTACCAATTCTTTGTCGTTGGTTTTATCCTTCTTGAATGTTTTGAAGTTGTGTAGACCGTATGCTTTTACTTCTTCATCACCATACCACTTGTATGCGAAAGAAAGCATGTGCCATTCCTTTTCGAAGGCTATAACGTTTTGTTCGTACTTACCCCAAACATAAGCTAAGTTAGGGCTAGTTTCAATGTCGTATAAGAGTATTTTTGTCATTTCTAACGTATTAAAATAATAGTGTGTCTACTATTTATATTTTGTGTATTTACTTTTCGGTAGTTAAAACAGTGCTCCTATTATTGTTAGTAGAATTATTATAGAAAACACTAGTGCTAAAAATAATTTTTTAAAAAAAGAAAAAAATTCAAGGTTGTTTAGACCTTGGCCTTTACTGGCTGTAAACTAAGACGTTGGCTTCAACGCGGTCAGAAGGAATCTTGAATAAGACTTCTTCACTCTCAAGGTTGTTTTCTACATCGAGAATAACAGTACCGTAGAGACTTAATACGTCATATTCACGACCACCGAGGTTAATGTTGTTATACTTAACATCTGTGGCTTCTGCCTCGTCGTCAAGAGCACCAAAGCGCTCACCAGCGAAGTCGGTGTCTAACTGGATGTAATCACCAGTTGGCTCAACTATTCTTAAGCTGGTGTTTGGACCCATAGCGAGCTTGTATTCAGCTTCGTCATTGACGAGGCGAACACTAGTTAAGCTCGATTCGAACCAGTCACCATCATTGTCTTGGTAGTAGACTTTGCTATTTACACAAGCGTAGATTTCACTGAGTTCTTGGGTTGTACCTACTTCGATACTGCTGTCATCTTCACCCTCGATAAGAGCACATTGCTGGTTGATGTCTACACCGTTAGCAAGTTCTTCATCGAAAGTGTCCATTGTTACACGGAATTCCTTATAGTCGGTATTCTCAAGGTCTTTGAACTTGATGCATACGAAGTTGTTAGGGAAGCATACTTCCTCGCCGGTCTTAAGAGCGGCAAGAGTACCATCAACCTTAGTTCTCTTCTCATCATAAGTTACTGTAATCGACTTGAGTTCTCCACCAACAACGTCCATTCTGAAAACGAAACTCTCGTCATCAAAGAAGTCGTCATTGTTGTTCTGGCGGTAAATTGTGTCACCACCAAGTACTAGAGTGGCCATACCAGGACCATCGTCGTTGGTTAAAATGTCTTCAACACGAATGTCTATGCCATTAACCTTTTCGCTTCTGAATTCGCGAATTACTTTCTTAACACCGTTTACGTCAACGTAAGCAGCCTCGTTACCTACAAGTTCAAGCTTAACTGTCTTACCATCTACGGTTGTGGTGTCTCCCTCAAAGAGAACTGCTTCCATACCCGAGCGGATAGTTGCTTCCGAACTAGTAATCTTAACGAACTCTACATCTTGACCGAGTAAACGAATCTTAAGAGGCTCGTCATTGCTGACATCACTTACTGTTATTGGCTCGTCAAATACGAACTGGTAAACAAGCGATTCTCTGTCAGTAATTGTTAAACGAGCATCTGCTCCGAACTCATCGTCTTCTGTTAAACTAGTTGCAAGAACAACCTTACCGTTAACAGTTCTGAATTCCTCGTGTACGTCATAATCAGTACCGTCGAATTCAATAGTTCCATCGAGAAGTTCAGGAACGTCTTGGTCATCAACTACGAAATTAACAACGTCATTAAGATAAAGACTGTCGATTATTTCACCAACTACGGTACTTACACCCTGAGTTGGATTGTTAAGTTGTGCCTTGAGTTCAGCGATTTCTTTAAGAGCATCTTCTCTTTCTGCTGCACTCTTCTGTGCATTAAGAGTAGTCTCTTCTAGCGAAACGCCTAGTTCGAGAATTTTACTGTCTTTAACAGCAGCATCTTTTTCAAGATTCTCTATCTTAGTGAGTACACTATTTAGAGCTTGTGCTGTTCTTTGATTTTCTTGTCTTTGTAATTCTTGCGCAGCTTTAGCATCTTCTAATGCTTTATCCGAAGCTAATTTCTGAGCTTCAAGATTCTTGGCTGTAAAATGAGTGTTTACGAATAAACCACCAAGTAACAGAGCTAAGATAGCTAACGCAACGAAACCTATTGTAGTTTTTTGCATTATTTAATCACCTTTTGAATATCCTTTGAGGAAAGGCCGTTAAGCCTTAGGGAATAGAAATTATGGCATCTAATGGATGTCATTTTATAGTATATCTCTTCTTTTTATTTAAACGTTATCGTTGTTATTTATAAATGATTTGTAAATTTTATCGGCAAAAACATCTAAACGGTCCACAGGACCAACGTTATTTATAAATACATGCCAGTCACTAACAGAATCTAAATCAATCTCACTCTGATGATTAGTATCCTTGGGGAAAGTACGGGGAATACGTTCACGGCGAACATTCTCAGGGGAATCGATACGAACAGTAATAAAACCATTCTTCTTAAGAATTTCGTACTCGTTCATATATCTAACATCATCAACAACAATGTTATCCATATCTTTTATTTGTTCAAAGAACTTATTTACCCAGTAATCTTCACCATACTGAACTCTACGTCCATGACCTATAGCTTGAAGTACTTCACGATTCTTCTTATCACCGAAAGCTTCATCCCAACTAAGACCGTGTTCTTCCATACCAACTTGCTTAACTGCATTGGCAAAACCGGTTCTTGTAAAACCGTATTTCTTAACGAATATTTCTGCAAGTGTTGTCTTTCCACTGCCTGCTTTACCTGAGATTGCTATTTTCATATTAACCGATACAATGAAGGAGTATCTTTAAGTTCTTAAATCTTCCGTTACTACTCGACCAGTACTATAGAATTTCTGAAGAACAAAGCCTTTAGCATCGTACCAAGTTATCATTTGAACAAGAAGATTAGTACCGGCCATTTTCTTAGCGAAATCTATATAAGAATCTTTTTTACCGGGTCTATTAGTTTTAACTTGTATAAGAACTGTTTGATTTTTTCTTATTCCTATAAGGTCAAAACCATCACAGTACTCGGAATAAAGGTCTTTATTTTTTAAGAACTTTGACGTTTTTTCTACTTTGTCTACCAGCCACCCTCTTTGCTGGTAAAACTCTATTGCTCTTCTTACTGTTCGGTTTCCTTTCGCTCTGCTGTTCTTTATGACCATTCTCTAAAGCCGATAAACGACTCTCAATATTTTTTAAACGTAATTCTAAATTATCGAAAACGTTATTAGTAACAATACTCTTTAAGTCGTTGTTGACTTTTTTGAGCTTTTCGATAGTTTCTTCCGAGGTTCCCATTGTTTTATTTCATCAAGCGCGAGTATTTTCTCATTAACGTAACTTTGTATATTAACATAGCAAGAATCGCATAAACATGGTTTATTTTTCATGAATAAATCGTGTTTACTTTCACGTAAGAACTCCATTAGTTCTTGATTGAAAATACTTGCTGCGAAAAAATTAAGGACTCTTTCGCCATATTTTCTGTGATGACCACAGTAATTTAATTCTATGTCTCCTAATCTACCTATTGTGCG
>JACCDR011197369.1_pt1 | contig 10412 bp, 12 predicted proteins | sample 7446431 | NCBI WGS metagenome assembly JACCDR01 (sample SAMN15323443, study PRJNA562643) | freshwater metagenome | isolation source: river surface water | place: USA:Blue River Watershed | collected 2017-08-17 | reverse complement strand
CGGGTCAAGCTGTTGAGTGGCTATGGTGACATCCATTCGATAGAGCACTGGCACACAAACGATGTATCGTTGTACGGCGCTATCGGGCGTAGCAAGTCGGTGGTGTACAATCTGTCGCTAACGTCACCGGTCACGGACTTTTACAATTACTTGTCTCCGAACCAAGCACATCGCATTAAAACGCATCTGCGAAACGGAGAATTGCCTCAATTACGTACCGGATACTAAGGTACGAAATCAGGGCACACTGCCACGACTGCTGCAAGAGCCGCTTCCCGCGCGGCAATTGCTGCGGTCAGAGCCGCTTCAAGTTCAGAAGCGGTCGTGTGGCACTTATTTAGCTGTACCAGTAAGGTATTTTTCGCTTGAATAAGGCTGCCCACACGAGCTTGCAAAGTAGACACCTGAGTAGCAATTGCACCACCAAGCAGTGTGCTCAGGGCGCCGTTCTGGGTATTAAAAGACGTCAAAGCAGCGCCATTCGAATTGAGCACTGCGTTAATGTTGTCCTTTTCAGGATCGGTAGCGGATGACGTTTGATTAAGCGTACGTAACTGTGTGTTGTTTGTATTCAGCGTGGTGTACACCGAACTGTCCACGGCGTACGTGGCAGTAACCACTGCTTGAATACTTGTTGCCAGCACTAAATCTGCTTGAGCCTGCTGCAACTGCGTTTCTGTGCTGTCCAGTTCGGTCTTCTCACCGGCACATTCCGTCGTGTGCGCTGTGAGCGCTTCTTGTGCGGTCGTTACATTTTCATTTGCTTCATAATACGCATTTTTCAATTCAGTTTGAATTGAAAGGTCTGCGGTAGGGAAGCTGATGACGACGCCCCCATCGTTGGTGGCGAATTCTTGTAAATATTCGTCGTATTTATTTACGAGGGCCGTGATACGCGCATTAAGGTCATCTTTGGCTGAGTTGGCAACCGTAATATCCGTGTACGTAAGCGTGAACGACGAAGACCGCCAAGACCCGGAATTGAGAGCTACCTCGGTATCGCGATTTGTGCCGTAAACAGACACGTCAGCGACGCCGATAACGCGCTTAAGCACATCGTCTTTAGGATCTGCTGGCGTAATGATGTCCAACAGGAAAATGCCCGTGTCTTGCAACGTGCCGGGGACCGTACAGGTGGTGACGATGCTGTATTGCGTGACACCAGAAACAACCTGAGTCAGACGCTGTTGAATAACCTGTGTACCGGGCATGGATTACTCGCTGCTCGTGGAGGAATTGACCGTCGCGTAGCTGGTGCCGCTGAATGCGTCTACAACGGACGAATAGGATACGGCAAGTAATTTCAAACGGCTACGCGTAATTGCTTCAAAACCCGTGGCGTCACGCAGCGTGTAGTAATCGACTTGCGCACCGCGCCCTCGGTAATAGTCAATTGACCTGCGCGCTGCTTCTTCTTTCGAGGCAGGGTACGTTTCCAGATCGTAGACCGTGGCTACGCGTGAAAAAGTGTCGTGTTCGGTATCAAATACCAACACGTCGAAATCAATATTCGTGATGTCGATAATATCGACTTGCACACGATAGAGACCATCGTACGGAATGCTACGAATGAACTGCGCTTTTATTTGAACGCTTGTGCTCATATGGTCGACCCAATCGTGACGGTTTCAGTGGTGAGTGTAGAGCCGACCGTTTCATTGGTCAGAGCGGTAATATCAGCCTTCATAGCCGTTACGCTATTTTCAGCCGTCACCGCAGTGGAATAAAGGCGATTGTAACGATGTGCGCGGAAAAAGCTTCCGTCCGCAGGACTTCCATTCCGGAGCGTAGTGCCTGTGGTGCCTGAAATGCTTCGGGCAGAGATAGCCCAAGCCAACCCTGTGGCAAATGCAGGGAACGGCCGATTAATGACAAGCTTCGTCGCGCTGAGCACGGAGCTCACTTGAAAAATATGCGGGTTCGTATCGGTGTACTCATCCGAAGTCCACAACTGCGGGTCGGGCAGTGTGATGGCAAGCAAATCTCCGGGCACTACGCCTGCGCCTGTAAAATTAGCGGACAAATCCTGAAACGTGTCCAATTCACGAATTGTCACGCCGCTAATGTCTGCGAGAGCAGCAATGCGCGTGAACATGTCGCCGTTCACGGAGTTGATAAACTGTCCTACGATGAATGCCCGTAGATCGTCGGGCTCCGTAGGAAAATACGTGGGAGAAGGCAGTGGCGGCACGGATCCATCGTCACGATTGCGCACGATGACGCGCACTTGTTCCGACGTGGACAGTCGGTCTTTCTCAAAGACTACTGAAATATATGCGGCCATGCCGTAATATAGCCCATGTCTTTGTTTTTGGGCATTGACCAATCAGCAAACCACACGGGCGTCTGCATCCTATCCGACGGCGCGGAACTCCATTACTTGGGCCTTATCGAGCCTAAAGCATTGCGTGAAGGGGCTCGCTTGGCGTTTATTCGCGATACCCTAACAGAGCTTTTAGCCGGCAGACGCTTTGCTGTGGGAGTGATGGAAGGCTATGCCTACAACGCGTTTAATACCGGTTTTATGCTCAGTGAAGTCGCGGCTGTCGTAAAACTCGCCTTCTATGACCACTGTGATGTGGCGTATATTGCAGCGCCTAAGCAATTGAAGAAGTTCGTAACTAGTAAAGGCACATCTTCAAAAGAAGACGTTATGTTCGCCATTGAAAAGCAATGGGGCGTCGTGATAGAAGACGACAACAAAGCAGATGCCTATGGTCTTGCTCGCATTGGGTACGAAATAACGCGGCCTGAGTCTTTGAAAAGACACCAGCTGGAAGTCGTAAAAGAATTGACCAAGCCCGTTGTAAAAAAGCCCAAAACACGTGGTTCGAAAAAAGCACCCTTTAAAGACGCCGTATAGGAGCCAACATGCAAAACCTTGGTTGTATGACCACTGGTGAACATATTGTCGTGGATTCTCCGGTGCGCGATGACGACGTTGTCGTCGTAGTTCAGCGCGGTAAAATCATTGGGGTGCTTAGTGAAGCAGCTCAGGAAGGCGCGCAAACCGTCCGTATGACGTTCACACGCAACAGTGAAAAAGACAGCTTTATGCCGCTACAGGGCACCACTGTCGCTTGTTTTGAAAAGACACATGTCGACGCTGCGTAAAGAAGACCATCGCATAGGCATCACGCCCATTCTATTACGTAGAGCGGCGCATTATTTATTGCTTGGCGAAGGTACATATTTAACGAATCACCCTCACTTTGACAAAGTCATCGTTAAGCGTATTTACGACCTAAAACAAAGCGCGCTCAACGACGCAGAATGGGGCCTTGGTGTACAGGTGTCTTTTTACCAAGGAGATCACTGTAATCGCTGGGTTGAATTTGGCTGCCGTACCGTTGGAGCGGGCGGTGATGAAATCATCAAGAAAGTAGAAGCATGAAAAAGTATCTGATCACGCACACCGCAGTTATTGGCCGTACAAAACAGGACGGCGCGACGCACGGCCAAGTTGAGCTCACATTTTATTCAATGGTCGAAGCTGAAACGCAGGAGGCTGCGAGTGATGCTGTGGTGCAATATCTTGACCCCGGATTTACTACTGTTGTCTCGGGCATTGCTGAAGTCGCTGATGCAGTCTCTGCAGAGGAGCTGTATGCGCTGCTCAATCACAAAAAAGTCCTCGTTGAAATTAGCCTCTGAAGGTACCCATGCCGAATGATAAACTGACCGAAATTGCGGTTATTTTGGACCGGTCAGGGTCCATGTCTACCATTAAAGATGCAATGATTTCCGGCTTTGCTGAATTCGTTGCTGAGCAACGCAAAATCCCAGACCCTTGCGTCGTAAGTCTGTATCAATTTGATGCGACGCATAAGACTGTGTTCGAAGAACGTGCTTTAGGCGAAGTAGAGGCACTGGAATTGATTCCGGGTTCAACCACTGCTTTGCTCGACGGCATGGGCATTTCTATTGCCCGCATCGGCCAGCGTCTTGCAGCCAAGCGAGACGTTGACCGCCCTGGCAAAGTCATCGTATTGGTTATCACCGACGGCCTTGAGAACGCTTCGAGAGAGTTCTCTCGCGAGAAAATCGCGGACATGGTCAAGCACCAATCGGAAGCCTACAACTGGCAGTTTGCGTTCTTGGGCGCGAACATGGACTCCTTTGCAGAAGCCGGGTCCATGGGCATTAGCGCGAGCGCAGTCATGGATTACGCCGCGAACCCTCGCGACGTCAATGTCATGTACCGATCAGCGAGCCGTGGCGTCAGTAATTATCGCAAAGCAAGCTCGCCCGGTGCATCGCTGAACGTCAGCCGCGTCGATGACGATCCTTCACCGGATGACGCTGCCTAAAAACGCTCCGAGACCTAGTACGCCCAAAAGACCGCCCACCCACAAAGGCCACGTGGGTGGGTGTTCTGCTTTGGTGCGCCAGACGTTCTTGTCTTGGATTTCCGTAACGACTTGCTGCTGCAAGTCATCGATACGTGTTAGCGCATCTTTCTCAATTTGAAGCTGCAAGTTGATTTGAAGCTGCAACTTTGAAACTTGCTCTTCGCGCGTACGCAGCAGACTCGCGTTGTTAGCCCATTGCTCGTGCCAGTAGCGTGCCTTGGCTTCGAGCAGGTTCAAGTCGACCATCTGCTCAGCCGTGAAGCACGCATAGCGTACGTCATCGACTTCGCAGGGCTCGTACTCAGGCAGCAGCCTCTTTGGCAGGACTTCTGTAGGGCCTGCTGTGAGAGTTGGTTCTGCCCTGGCGAGGGCCGAACCAAATACCAAAACAAGAGCTACCGCTGTTGCTTGTTGTACGCGTCTAAGTCTTTCCATGCTTTCAAAGCCTTTATTTGAGCCAAATCCGACTCAATTTCTTTGTCCGCTTTTAGAATATCTTGACGCTTTGTTTCAGCAAGCGTGCTCAAGGCATTTGCCTCTGCGACGAGCTGCTGAAACTTCTCAGTGCTCTCAGCGTGTTTCATTTCAAATTGCTTGCGTGCCGCATCGGCCTTGGCCAACTCGGCTTCCGTGCGCAATTTGGTGATTTGCTGCTGTTTCTTATAAATGCGCCAATACAGGACAAATCCTGTGATCAACACAGATAAAGAAATGCCCACCCAAAGGAGCCATTTTTTAGGTCCTTTGGATGAATGGAATTTAACTACTTTGTCGGTCATGGTACCGCGACAGAGCCCGCAAGTTTGTTGTCACCGACAACAGCGGACCCCGCGGAGCTAATTGTAGGTACGGACGCGCCTGTATTGCCAACAAAATTGCCGTCGATAACGCAGTTAGCTCCGGTAGTTCTGATTACGTCAAGAGCACCCCAGGTGCCGACAATCAAATTGTCACTAACGACGCAATTTGCGCCATCTACTTCGATAGGCGGCGTGTCTGTACCTGTAGGTGTGTATATTTTGTTTTTACTAACATGGCAGTACGGGCCTGAAGCGTAAATGACGCGCATACCCGATGCATGTCCCCAGTAAGTCACGTTCTCTACATCGGCGTAACCCAGCGCACCCACGTAGCGGTAAGTGAGAAGCGGATACGCGCCCCGCACAACGAGTCCGTCAAGACGCGCGCGTTTAACTCCGCCGCTTGAGCCTTCTACGAATACAGGTTGTGAAAAGCGAATGCCGGGACAGTTAATTGCGATGTCTTCACCTACTGAATTAAGTAAATTCAAGAAGGTGCCCGCGCTTTGTGTCGTACTAAGTAACGTCTCAATTTGTTCGAAACGAGCCGTACGCAAGTGTCCATCAGAGATACGCACATAGTTACGTGCAAAGTTACCTGTCGCATTTTCTAATCCCATAATCATGAGATTATTCACTTCGAGCATTCCGTACGACGTGCCGACGAATTCAACGATAGGAAACGCGGAAGCCGCGGTAATCGGGGCGCCTTGGAAATTAATAAGCACGTCACGGTATGTGCTGGGTCTGTTTTCCACCGACGTACTCGTACCCGCGTGAAAACGGTACATTACGGATGTAGCAGGAAATTCTAATGACGTTGGATGGCTGATGCGCAGCCCGTTAACGTGCACATTGCCATTACCTGCGGCAGGTGTGCCATCTAGACAACCGAATTCTACGGTTGGAACGGTGTTACCCAGCGCAGATGCATCTACAATGACCGAACAATTGATGAAGCGCGCAGGTTGTTCTGCGCTTGCACCAATAATAGAGATGGCTTGTGTGTTGGCTACCGAAGCGCGCGTCGGTCCCATGATGAACCGGCAGTTTATAAACGTTGCACCTGATGCTGTGCCGCGCAGCAGACGGCCTGTCTCATTGTAGAATACACAGTCTTCGAAAATGACGTTTTGGCTTCCGCTGCCTGCATCTACAAGCGTAGCCGTAGATGTCGCGTCTGTTGATGTAAACAGACAGCCTCTGAAAATAAGGGCCGCACCAGAGAAACTGCTTACAACTAAAGCGCGGAGTGAAGATCCTTCTACGCCGCCATAGAAAACACAATCTTCAAAAACAAGCGAGTCGCGCGCGTAAGTGGCCGAGATGGCTACCGATACGTTAAACGAAACGGCGTTCGCGGGTTTATTGAAAATGCATTTTTTGTAAAAACCGGGCCGTTGTATCTGGTAATTTGTGCCCGCCGTCAGGGGATTTTCTGGTCCAAAAACACACCGCTCTGCGTGCAGGTTTAGCTGCGCGTCGCCGGTAGACACCGCGTTGCATTCCAAATGACAATCGAATAATTTGGCGTTTGTTAAGGACAAACGGTCTGCGGACGCTGCAGATGCAATAGCGAAATGCAAATTCCGGCAAGTGCTTTCGGTCAAATCCAAAGCGCTCGCGCGCGCGCTGTCCACAACAACGGTGGTTTCACCGGCCCCTAAACCGTAAAGACATAGCCCGCTGGTGCTGGAAACCGCGGTATTAACAACGTTAAATTGCCCTTGACGTAAAACATAATGCCCGACGCCTAAGGTGCCGTCGAAGAGGGCGCTAATACTGGTAGCGCCGTCGTAATCACCGCCTACAGAATTCGAGCCATCTGTAAACACTCCTGTAAACGCACGCCGGGACACGACGCGCGCATCTAGCTGGTCCAACGACCCCATGATAGTAGTAGCGCTCGTCAGAACACCGCCGCCACCCGCCGCGGTAAGCGGGCCGCTGAATTGTGCGCCGTCTACGCCAATACGCGCAGCGCCGTTATTGCCGACGTTGGCCGCAGCGAGGTCTGAGACGATTTCATTGAGCGCGGTTAAAACCGTGCCTGCAGCCAGGCCCGTGGTGTCACGCCACAACGTAGGTGAGCTTCCGGGATAACCAATACGGCCCGCGCCCGTAGATGTTGCGAAGCTCGAAAAATCAGTTATTTCACCGACGGCTTGACGCGTCCCATCTGCCCAGATTAATTCACCGTTTTGTGCGACACGGCAAATTGGAATTGCGCCCGGAATTTTCTCCGGGTTGTCGTTAGTGATGAAAAGGCTTGCAGCCGGAATTGCACTCGTTCCGCGACTTACCGAAGACTCTGCGCGACCACCCGCCAACCCAACCTTTGGGTCACTGCCATCGCCGCCACTCGGCTCAACTACGTATTTGTACCAAATGGCAATTCCCTCGCCAAGCGCGAGGGGATAGTTCGTGGTGAGCGTTTGAATATCGGCCGCGGTGACGACGTGCATTTCATCGTCAGCTGTCTTGTCAAGACGCGTCTCAGCGATTGCCGCGATGGCAATGCCGGGATCTGCGTTAATAGACGCCGCGATTTTACCATTGAGGAGAGCATCGCCCGCAATGGCAGCAGCCAGTGCGGTAAGTGTCGCAGCAGCGTCGTGCGCTGTATTGGTGCTATCAAAGACCACCAAAATGCGCTTTACGGGACCAGGAGAGATTGTGGCCGACAAAGACGCGCCAGAACCTCCGTCACGGTGCTCAACCGTAATTGCGTTCATGCCTTGTGTGGCATACGCAGAAGGTTGAACTGTGTAAATTACTTGATTGTCTGTAGCAACGCCGACAGACAACGACCCCTTTGCAGCCGTACCTGGCGCAAGGAATGGCGAAAAACGAAATGTTCCGCCTGTTACGACAATTCGACCTGCCGGAGAACCCGCGACACCTTTCCACTCAACGGTGCCGCCCGTGTACTCCATGTACATATGCGCAGCGTCGCGATAATAAAGAAGTTCCGCGATCTGGTCGCGTAGCGTCTCTGTGCGCTCGCGTAAGTTTTCCGAAGGACGACGCAATACGTCCTGGCTAGCGGCTTCATCGGTATTTACCGGTTGAATGGATGTGATATTGTCTTGGCCCGTATCACCGAGACCGATGTCGAAATCAACGTAACCTTTTTGTTCCGGCATTTGTTTTCTCTCTCGGTCAGGCTGTGATGCTTACGCGCCAGCGGAACTCAAGTACCACTGCAGATGTTTTTGCTTGGTCAGGAAACACCTGACGCGAAAAAGGAACGCCCCCAGTGCTCAACAAAGGGTCGTCATTCGTGCCGCGGGTAAAGAGACAAGCCTCGCGGTAAGTCACTCCGTTACCGTAGCCAGAAGCCATGGTCGCTGTGAACTCCACGGTACCCGTTGCACCAATGATGCGATTCGCATCGGCTAGGGCGACGCGGATAGGACTTCCAGACACCACGGCTTCTGCGAGGAGGTTCTGGTCTGTTTTTTGGGGAGGTACGTTGCTCGTCCCAAAACGCATTGATTTAAGTTGGGATTCTTGCTGTACCGTCGCACCAAATACTGCATTAGGCGCTAGCAGTTTAATGATGACGTCATAGCCGAGATACGTGATGACGTTCTTCTTTTCCCAAACGCTGAGGATCTTCTCGCTCTCAGCGTCGCGGCGGACAATGCATAAATCACCACGTAGCGGGAGTTTGGACTGTACGCGGGTTCTACGCATCAGATTGTCCTTGTGATTTGCAGCGGGTCTTCGCGAAGGTCAGCGTCTCGGCCGGTTCGGCTGCGTCCTTGCTTAGGCCGCGGGTCGGGCATGCCGATGGAGTAATAGGTGTCGCCTGAAGCTTCGTCGAAAGTTTCGTCCGAAGGAACGATGGGCTCACGTACGCCGTACGCAGCATATGATACTGAAGCCGCTGCGTCTTGAGTAGGGGTGGCGCTCAAATCGATCGTATTTTCGTCATAGACGACGAAATCGCGGATGTGCTCCCAAGAAGACGTTTCTGTGGTCACGGCCGGCGAAACTTCTGCCTCTACGTAATAGGTGACGCTCGCATCTGTGACAGGGGTACCTGCCAAGCCTACCTGCATTGTATTAAGCAGGTTTTCGATGCGATAGCGCTGACCCGCATTCGCTCCGCTCGTGAACACCACGAAATATTGCCACTGAAGCTCGGTACTGGGGTTTGCGCCCCGGCGCTGGATGCTCGCCATCTCGGCGGAGAATAACGGTGCGCTGGCCGTAAATACAGTTGGTGTTACCGATCCTGTGAAATCTGTTTCATCGACGGCAGGGAATACCCGGCTAACTTTGAAAATGCGGCACGTGCTTGCACTTAGGCGTTGTCCGATGCGCAACCCTTCATTGCTAGGGAAGCTTGTGTAGACAAAGCGTATGTAGTGCCCGACGTCGCCGTTATTAAACGGATGCAGCCCTGTGTTATCCGTGAAAAGAGTTTCGCCTTGCGGCGTATTGCGCAAATACCCTGACGGGCTTCCGGTCGTGACTAATTGCCAGTTGAGGCCAGGTTCAACACCGGGGTTGGTAAAGGTTCCAACCACTGCTTCGTTGGCAGCCACAATGCGGCCAATATAGTGATCACCATTATTGGCTCCAGCATTGACAGCGCCGCCTGTGATGCGGATAAGTGCGCCGGTAGTTGCATCGGATAGTACGTTGGTGGGTAGTGTGATGGACCAGTCGAGACCGTCGAAATCCATCAAGGCGCTGGTACCTGATGCGGCAACGCGCTCCACGAAACCCGTGTGCGGTATTTGTTTGCCGCCCGAAGTAAAGTTCGTCGTGGTCAATACGAATTTACTCGTGTGATGGACATAGCCGGCGTCCTCGGCGCCGAGCACATCAGGCACAGTTGCGGCTGGGGCAGTAAATGTGTCGGTATTGTCGATATACCTAAACCACGTACCGATCTTCCAGCTCGAACCAATAACCAGTAACGGGGACGCGTTAGCTGCGATGAGCTCGCCACCGCTACCGCCAAGACTCGTGGTCGCCTCTACTCCCAGCGCTTCTTCTTCAATCTTGAAAATGTCTTTGAACAAAGAAGAAGGCGACAGTACGACGTACGTGTAGGAGGGACGTGCAATCAAAACGAGCGATTGCAAATCAACAATTAAATCACTGCTTAGGCGTCCTAACAGTGCAGGATCAAAACTAAGCGAGAACAAGTGGTATTTTAGCCACGTATCCAAAATGACAAACGCTGCGTTGTGCCGCAAAGGCACGGGCTGGCTTTCAACCTGCCAGCTCAGTCCACTTGCGT
>JACCDR012393304.1_pt1 | contig 10413 bp, 9 predicted proteins | sample 7446431 | NCBI WGS metagenome assembly JACCDR01 (sample SAMN15323443, study PRJNA562643) | freshwater metagenome | isolation source: river surface water | place: USA:Blue River Watershed | collected 2017-08-17 | reverse complement strand
CTGGGTGTACTTGCGGGCGCCGGAGAATCCGAGCGCGCCCGCGGAGCTAGACATAATTGCATTGCCCTTGTCGTCGGTGAGGACGGCCTTCGTGTTGTTGAACGTCGCCTCCACGTGGAGCACGCCGCGCTCGATGCGCTTCTTGACGGCCTTCGACATCGCGCGGTCCTTGCGGCCCTGGTCGAATCCCTTTCCGGTCTTCTTAACGATTTTCTTCTTACCCATAGGAAATTATAAAAGTGGCAGCTACGGATTATGTCTTTTCGAGCGTGCGGCGGCCCGAACCCATCGTCTTGCGGGTATTGCCGCGGACGGTGCGGGAGTTGGTCTTCGTGCGCTGGCTGCGCGCCGGGAGGCGGCGCTCATGGCGGATGCCGCGCGCCGCGCGGATGTCCTTGAGGCGCTTCACGTTCTGGCCTATCTCGCGGCGGAGCTCGCCCTCGATGGTGTAGCTCTCGGAGAGCGTGCGGATCTTCTGCTCCTCGTCAGCGGAGAGCTCGCTTCCCTTGCGGGTCGGCTCGACGCCCGCCTCCTTGAGGATGTCGAGCGCACGGGTCGGGCCAATGCCGAAGATGAGCGGCAGCGCGTAGGCGAGCTGCTTGTCGTCTGGGAGGGTTACACCGGCGATACGCATGAAGTAGGTAGTAATTGTTTCGGTTAATTCAGTTCGAAAATTTTGGTCCTAGAGTCGCATGAGTTTCAGAAGACTGAATCATGCGACATTAAGAAAATATAGTCGCTTCGCTTCTTATTTTCTTTAACCTTGCCGCGCCTTGCGGCGCGGGTTGCGCTTATTGATGCGATAAAGGCGTCCGCGACGGCGGACGATGATGTCTCCAGGCTGCTGGACCTTTACTGATGCGCGTACCTTCATCGTTCGTGTGTTTAGCTAAGCCGCCTCACGATGCGCGCCCGGCCGCCATACGGGTCGATGACCAGTTCTACCTGGTCCCCGACCAGCACGCGTATCCGGTGCAGCCGCATCTTTCCAGCGAGGTATGCAAGCTGAAGATCACCCGAAGGCATCCTGACTCGGAATAGCGAGTTAGGGAGCACCTCCTCTACGGTGCCTACGGGAGCATCTTCTTTACTTACCTCCATGTGAAGCTTCACCATCCTACCAAGCGTGGCAGGAGGCGTCAACCGCTTTCGTGAGGATATTACTGCTTTTCCGGGCCGTTCGCGACGGTCACGTCGACCTTAGCCGGGTCCTGGGGGAACGTGGTCGCCCAGAAAGGCCGCAAAACAAGGGTCGCTTCCGCAACCTCCGGGAAGCCCGAAAGCAGGGTTTCCGCGGACTGCTTGTTCTTCCCCGCTACCGCGGCGGCTATCTTGTTCGTGTCGATATCCCAAGCGATGGTCGTATTGCCTGCGAGCGAGAAGGCGAACTCGGTGGTTCCGGGGACCGGGATGTCGCCTACGGGAGTGAGAGTAAGGCCGGATGCGTCCTTGAAGTGGACCGGTTGGCCCGTGTATGCGCCGACGACCTGGAACGCGATGGCGCGCGCGAGCGCAGCCTCCGGGAACACGACCGCGGTCGCGATGGCCTTCTCGGAGATCTCGACAGAACCCGTCGCGCCTGCCTGGTCCGGCTCCGGCTCGTAAGCGACCGAGCTTCCACCCTTCACGAGCACGTAGCCTTCCGGTACCGCTTGCTCGAGGGCTCCTGCGATCTCGGACTCAAGGCTCGTGCGCAGGCTAGCTGCGCGCGCCTCGCGGGTCGCCTCGCTGATGCTCGGGCGCGGGCCCGAGAACCCGCCCTTCATCGCCTCCGCGGAACGCGCCGTCACGAGGGTGTAGGTGGCGGTGCCCGAAAGGCCCGGGAGCGTGAACGTGGTCGGACCTACGTTGTAATCGGCGCCTGCGGCGTCCGCGTACACGGTCGCCTGGAGCGTGCCCGGCGTGCCGTTCCTGCTCGCGGGGACCGTCACGGAGTCGCGGATGCGGAATATCTTCCCGTCCGAAGTCTCGAAGCGGGTGTTCTTGATGAGCTGCTGGACGGTGTCCTGCTTGTTCTCGATGGTGATGGTGCCTTGCGCCGCCTGGTTCACCGTCTCGGTGCCTTCCGAAGGGACGCTCGCGGTCGCGACCTTCTCGACGGTTATCACCTCGAACGGCAGGTCGCCTTCGCCTGCGGTCGCGATGAACTCGCCCGAGACCGAGGACGCGCTCTCGGTCGCGACGACGTCCACGTTCGCATCCGCGAACGCGAAGAGCGCGCCCACGGAAAGCGCGATGACGACGAGCGCGATGATGGCCGTCCCTACCGGGAACTTCCGGCGAGGCTTGCCGGCTCTTTCCGGGCGCACGAATGCCGGACGCTCCGGCGGCGGCACCGGCGGCATGCCTCCCGAAGAGGTGTAGGTGGGAGTCTCCGACCCTTCAACGCCCAGGGTGCGACGCCGAGATGGCGGGATGATGTCATTCAGGTTCTTTTGCATAGCAACAGATAGCAAGAAAAATAGGAAAAGCCGTAAATATCGGATGCCCGGGGGCACTACCCCGCTAGTATACACCCGCCCTCGAAGCGAGGGGCAAGCGGCGGGTATAACGAAACCTACTCCTTCCCTTCGATTTTCGGCTTCTCGCCCTTCGCGTACAACGCGAGGAGTCCGAGCATAAGGTCGCCCTCGGCCATGCCACGCGTCGCGAGCGAGGGCGCGAGATGCGAAGGTGCTACCGCGACGACGGACAGCGGGTCGTCGGAGAGCCAGAGCGCCCGCAGGTCGCTCCCTTCGAGGATGCGCTTCAGGCATTCGCGGGCATCCCCGTCCGCGAGCAGGAACACGGTGCGCGGAAGCGCTTGCGCGCTCGCGAACCCTGAGAATATCTCCCGAAGGCCCGACAGCCATGCCGCTTCGCCCGTGTTCGGCGCCTGTCCTACCGCATCGGGAACGACCGGCTGCGCGATGTCGCTCTGCGGTACGTGGATGCGCTTGCCGGTCTCGCGGATGGCGTGCGCAAGATGCGAGACGCCCACCGGGACGCTGCGCACGTCCGCGAGCAGGCCGCGCTTCACGAATGCGGCGTCGGTAGCGGCGTGCGTCACGTCGAGCACCACGAACTCCTTCTGGTGCGGGTACAGGTCGCGGAACACCGCGTACGCGACGGGCGCGAACGCGGTGAGCTCGATGTGGCTCGTATGGAAGGTGCGTCGCAAGGAGGACTCGACTTCCTTCGCGGTCCGTTCGTCGAGCGAGGACGCGAGCGCGACGAGCTCCGCGCGCGTAACGCGCTTGCCGAACGGGTTCGCGGTCTCATACCCGTTCAGAATCGTCGCGATGACGGTCCTGCCGGACTCGATGCGTCCTTTCTTCGCGTCCGTAAGGGTGTGCAGCGCGTCCGTCATGATGCCGTGCGTGAACACGAACGGCTTGTCGCGCTGTATCTGCTTGGTCAGGATGCGGGTGTCCTGCCAAGGCGCGGACACGGACACGAGCACGCGCTCGACCGCGCCGCTTCCCGTCTCGCGCCGCAATTGCGGCGCGCCCTCCTCGACGAGGAGCTTTTCGAGGAACGCAAGCGAGCGCAACATCGCGTCGGTCAATTCCTCGCCTTCCCTCGGCTCGACCTGTACGCGCGCGGTGTAAAGAACGAGCGGGAGCTTGCCCTTCTCGTAGCAGACGTACGCGCCACCGACCGATGACGAGCCGATGTCGATGACGGCGTGCGTTGCTACCTTCTTAGGCGACGAAAAAAGACCCATGGTAGGGTCAGTATAGCAGTGCGCTCGATACGATTTTAAGCGTATCGCTTAATCGAGTACTGCCTTGATGCGGCGAACGCCAGAAGCTACGGCCTCCTCCTTCTGGATGCGGAACTTCCGGTCGCCCTCGTGTATCTCCTTGGTGTTCGTTACGTGCGGACCGCCGCAGAACTCGAGCGAGAACGCGTTGGGGATGTCCGGTGTCTCTTCGGTCGCGTGGATAGGGCCCACCGAATACACCGACACCATGTCCGGGTACTTCACGCCGAACTCCATCTCGGCGCCAAGCTTCTCCGCTTCCTCGCGCGGCATGACGGTGCGCGTTACCGGTAGGTCCTGATAGATGACCTCGTTCACGATGCGCTCGACTTCCGCCTTCTGCTCGTCCGTCATCTTGCCGGGCGACGCGAAGTCGATGCGCAGGCGCTCGCTCGTGATATTGGAACCGCGCTGCTTCACCTCAGGGCCGAGCACCATCTGGAGCGCCTTGAGGAGGATGTGATGGGTCGTGTGATAGCGCACGGTCTGCTCGGCATGGTCGGCAAGGCCGCCCGCGAAGCGCTGCGCGCCGCCCGCACGGCTCGTCTCCTGGTGCTGCTTCATAAGCTCCATGACGGCCGTGAGGTCTATCTCTATCTCCCGCTCGTTCGCTATCTCCTCCGTGAGCTCTATGGGGAAGCCGTAGGTGGTGAAGAGGGTGAAGACATCGTCTGGCGTGATCGCGCCTTTCGCGACGAGCTTCTCAAGCTCGCGCATGCCCTGCGCGAGCGTCTTGCGGAACTTCTCTTCTTCCTTCGCGAGCTCATCGCGAATGACGTCCGCATGCGCTGCTACGTGCGGGTAGTGGTCGGCGTACGCGTCCCCGTACCCTCTTGCAACCTCGGGCAGCACGGCATCCTTGATGCCGAGACGGTCCGCTTCGCGGATGGCGCGGCGAATCAATCGGCGCAGCACGTATCCCGCTTCCGTATTCGAGGGCCTCACGTCCTCCGCGAGCATGAAGGACGCGGCGCGCATGTGGTCGAGGATGATGCGCATGGAGCGGGTCGTGGCATCGTCCTCGCCGTACTTCTTCCCGGTACGGGACTCGAGCGCGGTGCGTGCCGCGTCGAAGACATCGATGAGGAAGGCGTCCGGCGTGCCGATGGTAGCGAACGCGAGGCGCTCGAGGCCGCCGCCGAAGTCCACGTTCTGCTTCGGGAGGTTCGGGAACGAACCATCCTCCGCCTTCACGAACTGCATGAACACCGAGTTCCCTATCTCGACGAAGCGACCGCAGTCGCAGTTCGGGTGGCACTCGGGGCCCCAGCTCGTGTCATGCGGAAGGCCGAAGTCGTAGAAGACCTCGGAATCGGGTCCTCCCGGCTCCCCTGCCGGCATGTTCGCGGGCACGCCCGCGCGGCTCCACCAGTTCTTCTTGGCGTCGTACGCGAAGATGCGCGCGCCCTGCATGCCCTTCTCATAGCCGTCGGCCTCGCTGCCGATGTTCGCGAAGCCTGCATCGATGCCCTTTTCCTTGAAGAGACGCTGCCATATCTCGACCGCCTCCATGTCGACGGGCATGCCCGTAGCCTCGTCGCCCGCGAATACGGTGACATAGAGCTTCTCCGGGTCGAGCCCGAGACCCTCCTCCTTGGACGTGAGGAACTCGAACACCCAGGGGAGCTGCTCCGGCTTGAAATAGTCGCCGAGGGACCAGTTGCCGAGCATCTCGAAGAAGGTGGTGTGGCGGTTGTCGCCCACCTCCTCTATGTCGCCCGCGCGAAAGGAGAGCTGCGAGTCGACGAGGCGCGTGCCTGCCGGATGGTCCTTGCCGAGAAGGTACGGCACCAGGGGCTGCATGCCGCTCGAGGTAAAGAGCGTGGTCGGGTCGTTCCCGGGCACGATGGGCGCCGACGGTATGACCGCGTGCCCCCGCTTCGCGTAGAAATCCAGATAGCGCTTGCGTACTTCCGAAACCTTCATGAAATCACGATACCACGCCCTATTTACTTGACGAAGCTGCCGCTCGCGGCGAGCGAAAGACGCTCTGGGGCGACGAGCGGAGCGAGGTCCTTCAGTTGCTTGACCGTGATGGCGCGCAGGAGGTGCGGGTACTCGTCGATATAGGAGAGCGGCTTCCCTTCGGCGCCTATGGTGTGGAGCATGCTCGCGAGGCCGCGGGTCGTCGAGAGCCCGATGAGGTAGTTGCCGGTCATCTCGTCCTTCTTCGTCTCGAGCGCGCGCTCGGTGATGCCGGAGGCGAGGAACGTGGCGATCTCCTTCCTGGTCGCCGCTACCGCTTCATCGAAATTATGCGGCGAGAAGGTCGCCCAGATGCGGAACATACCGTGCGCGTTCTTGGTGAATCCCGCCTGCTGCGCGTAGATGCCGTAGGTGTAGCCGTCGCGTTCGCGGATGGTGCGCATGAGGTGCCCGGTCGAGAGCCCTCGGCCGCCAAGCATGCTCGAGAGCGCGACGAGCGGGAGGTAGCGCGCGTCATCGTAGGTGAACGGAATGCTTGCGCCGAAGTAGGTATCGATATTCGCCTTGTCGCGGATGGGGACGCGCTGCTCGCGCGGCTCCGTCGACTTCCCGTTCGGGCGCTCCGGTATCGAGGGTGCGGTGCCTTCCGGAAGGCGCGCGAACGCTTTCTGTGCCGCGGAGAGCGCTTTCGACGCCTCGAGGTCCCCCGTAAGCGCGAGCACGAGGCCGCGCTTGCCGAGCCGCTTCGCGAAGGAGGCGACGTCCGCGCGTGTAACCGACTCGAGCGCCTTCATGCGTGCCGGGAGCGGGTCGTGGTAGTTCACGTGCGTCGGCGCGTACAGCATGCGCGAGAGCGCGTCCGCGGCGAGCGAGCGGGTATTCGTCTTCGCTTCCTCGAAGTCACCAAGGAGGCGCTTCTTGCTCGCCGCGACCTCGCGCGCGGGAAGCGCGGGCGCACCGAGGCACTCGGCGATGAGCACAAGGAGGAACGGGACATCCTCCGGGAAGCACGAGCCCGAGAAGAACATCCGATCCACGCCATCGCGAAACGCAAGGGATGCGCCGCGCGCGGCGAGCGCCTCCCGCACGTCGTCCTTCGACTTGCCCTTCGTGCCGGCGTCGAGCAGGTCCGCGACGACGACGGGCGTCTCGGCCCTCGCGCGCGGGAGCATGCCCCAACCCCCGAGTACGCTGCCTTCTATGGAAACGATGTTCTTCGCGCCGGTGGGCGCTACGAATATGCGCTCCCCGTGGCCAAGCTCCATCTCCGTTACCTGCTTCGCGATAGGGTCCATAGCTATGAAGTAGTGTGTACGAACCAGCCGATAACGCTCGAGCGGTCCTTGAGGTACGTCCTCGCGACGCGCTTCACGTCAGCGAGGGTGACGCTCGCGAGCGCATCCGGAAGCGTCACGAACCGCGTCCAGTCGCCGGTGGCGATGTCCTCGTTGAGCGCGGAAAGGAGTGCGTACGGGCCATCCCGGCGGCTCGCGATAGTAGCCCGCAGCGACTGCTTCGCGCGCTTGAGTTCCGGCGCGGTGATACCGCGCTCGATGACATCCCCATACGCGGCGCGCAGCGCCTTCTCCGCTTTCTCATGCGTCGTGCCCGGGGTAAGGGTGACCATGGTCTCGAGCAGGCTCGGGTCATGGAACTGCCAGCAATATGTCGTCACGTCCGTCGCGATGCCGGTATCGACGAGCGACTTGTAGAGGCGGCTCGTCTTGTCGTCCTGCAGCACGGTCGAAAGCGCGATGAGGGCGGGGATGTCCGCATGCGTCGCCTCCGGGATCTTATGCGCGAGGCCGATCATGTTCACGCCCGCGCGCTCGACGCGCACCCGGCGCTCTCCCTGCTGCTCGGGCTCCGTCGTGTACATGCGCGGGTAGTCTCCCTCCTTCCTCGGATGACGGCCGAACTCCTTGCGTATGCGCTCGAGCGTCTCCGCTTCATCGAACGAGCCCGCGACGCTCGCGGTCGCGTTATCCGGCCAGTAGTACTCGTCGTAGAATCGCTGCAAGCGCTCTATCGGCACTTGCTCGATGTCGCTGCGCCATCCGATGGTCGAGTGATGGTAGGGATGCGCGACGAATGCCGCTGCCCATATCTCTTTGTCGAGCGCCTCGCCGGGTAGGTTCTCGCCGCGCTCGAACTCATTGCGCACGATGGGCATCTCGCCCGCGCGGTCCTCCTCGGTGATGCGCGCGGTGCGCATGCGGTCGGCCTCCACTTCGATAGCGAGCGGCAGCACGTCGCGCGGTACGACCTCGTAGTAGTTGGTGCGGTCAAACCACGTGGTGGCATTAATTACGGCACCGTTCGACTCCATCAGGACGTCGAGCGAGTTGCCGTTCTCCTTATTGAATCGCTCCGAGCCCTTGAACATGAGGTGCTCGAGGAGGTGCGTCGCGCCCGTGTATCCCGTCGCTTCGTTCCGGGAGCCGACATGGTACGTGACCATGAAGCCCGCGACCGGCACCGAGTCATCCTTCGCGAGCAGCACCCGCATACCGTTCGCTTCGAGGCGGTATTCCTTGATGTTGCCGAGCTCCCGCACGAACGTGTATCCCGCAGGCGCCTGCGCGCGCTTCGATGCCTGAGCCATATACCCTTACGATACCAACCCGTCTCCTCGCAGCCAAATACCAACCAAGGACGGTCCTTAAGGACCGTCCTTGGTATTACGACCAGTCGATGGGCTCCTGGCCGTGCGCTTCTAAATACTCATTCGCCCTGCTGAACGGTCTCGCCCCGAAGAATCCATTCGCTGCCGAGAACGGGGACGGGTGCGCGGACTCTATGATGCAGTGCTTCTCCCGGTCTATGAGGGACGCCTTGCTGCGCGCGAAGTTGCCCCAGAGTATGAATACGAGGTGCTCCCGTCCGTCGGAGAGCGCCTTGATAGCGGCGTCCGTGAACGGCTCCCAGCCGCGGCCCTGGTGCGAGCCGGCGGTGTTCGCACGCACCGTAAGCGTTGCATTAAGTAGGAGTACGCCTTGCTTCGCCCAGCGCGAGAGGTCCCCACTCGCGTTCGTTACCGGTTTCCCGAGGTCGCTCTCGAGCTCTTTGTATATATTGCGGAGTGATGGAGGCAGCGTAATGCCCTCTTCAACCGCGAACGAAAGCCCTATGGCCTGGCGCGCACCATGGTAGGGGTCCTGGCCCAGGATAACCACCTTCACGTCCTCGAACGGCGTGAGGTCGAAGGCGCGGAAGATATTCTTCGGGTGCGGGTACACCGTCCCCTTCTGGTACTCCTCCTTCACGAAGGAAGTGAGCGCGGCGAAGTACTCCTTCCCGAACTCCTCCGCAAGCGCCTTCTTCCACGAAGCTTCCATCTTCACGTCCATGCCCTAGAGCATAGCAAATACTGACGCGGCGCAGAGCGCCGCGTCAAAGTCAGTAAATGGATGTTCCTGGGTTGCGGGTGAACAGGTACAGGATTACCAGGAGCACCACTACCACCGCAAGCACTAGAATCTTGTGAAGGGGGCCGGTCTCACGCACAGGAACCTCCCAGAGCTGCCTGGCGAAAGTATCGCACAACCCTACTTCTTCGCCTTCTGGTGCAGGACGAGCAGCTTCTTCCCCGCAGCCTCGCGGTACGGGCAGAACTCGCACAGGTCTCCCGAGGGCGGTATGGCGTCGCTCTCGAGCGTCTCCTTGATGCGTGGCAGGATATCCTCTATCCATTCCTCCTGGCCCTCGCACTCGACGACGGTAACATCGAACTCGAGCTTCCCGTCGAAGGCCTCCTTGTCGACGCTCGCGTTCGCGTACACGAGGTATCCCATCGGGGAGACCGTGAAGCCATTGTTGCGCAGGAGCCACTGGTACACGCCCATCTGGCGCTTGTACTGCTCGTTCCAGCTCGAGTCGCCAAGCGTCTCGATGCGCCCTTCCTTGGATGTGGATTTGTAGTCGACGACGATGAGCTCGCCTTCCTTGTTCACCCAGATATCATCCACCGCGCCCGATATGACGAATCCCGTAGGCTTGTGCACGTACTCCACGCCCTCGAAGTTCTCGCGCCAGGTATCCATCTTTGCGTGCGCGAAGGGCACCGCGTCGATGCCGTACTTCGTCATGAGAGGATGCGCGGTCGCGGCTTTACGGTGCCCGTCGAACTCCTTCTTGAAGAGCGCGTCCACCGCCTTGTTGAGTGTGAACTCGGGATACCCGGGACGCTTTGTGCCGAGCTTGTTATCGATATAGAAGCAGCGCGGGCACTCAACGAAGAACTCTATCTTCGAGCGCGAGAGGCGCCATTTCTTCCCGCCGTAGTTCCAGTCGGCGCTTCGATTAGGGTTGTATCGCTTGAAATCAGCCATGACTGCAAAGGGTATTCACTTCGGCGACCACCGTGCCGATGCGCTCAGGCGAGAGTCCTGCGCCCCGCAGCACGTCGCGGTGCTCGCGTACCTGATCGCACGTAACGATGCCCTGATCGATGAGGAGCCGCTTCTCGGCCTTCTTGAGGGTGGTGAGCGCGGTCACCGGGTAGAGGCTCGACGCGATGATGCGGTCGTACAGGTTCCCTTCGCGCGGGTAGCTCCACCCGAGGAGCCCCATGCCCGAGCAGGTGGCGTAGTCGATGGCTTGGCTCGTAAACTTCGTGTTCGTGATGAGGTAGCCGAGGTCGACCGGACAGACTTTCTTATCCTCCTCGCGGCACTGCCAGATGTCGTCGAAGCGAGCCTTCACGTAGAGCGCGACCTTCACATCGGTCTTGTAGCCCGCAT
>JACCDR010819972.1_pt1 | contig 10414 bp, 13 predicted proteins | sample 7446431 | NCBI WGS metagenome assembly JACCDR01 (sample SAMN15323443, study PRJNA562643) | freshwater metagenome | isolation source: river surface water | place: USA:Blue River Watershed | collected 2017-08-17 | reverse complement strand
TTCAGTTTCAAGCAAATGTTGCAGCAATGGCAGCCGCAACCGGATCGAATTGATGTTCCAGGTGATCAGTTTCATGCACAGAATGTGGGGGATTTACAGGGGTGTTGCAAGAGATTTAAAAATTAAAGCCCTAAATCTTCTGCAATTTCGCGGACGGTTGGATAGACAGGTGCAAAACGTCCACCTGCCATGATTTTCATGAATTTATTTTTTCGGGGATCATCGGGGCCCATCGCGGCCAAGGTATGTAACGCCGTGGGTACGCGAACGCCATGTACATCTTCAAGCCGTTTACTTTCAAAAGCCGGGGTTTTATCTTCGCCAATGACCCAGGAAAATTTTTGAGCTTGAATTGTTTTGGGGGCTCCAAAGCTCACCCCCGCTGACCCACCATAATCGCCTGTTCCGGAATCCTGTTCGCAAGATACATCATCATGCAAACACGCCAGAATAAAGGCATCGACCAAATTTGGTTTTATGTTCATGAGGTGATCATAGACCAAACGGATCGTTGAGATCAAATTTAACAGGGAAGGGTTATTACATCTTCCCCATCACCTCATCCAGCGTTGTTGGACGATAGGGGTATTCGGTATCCGAATTATCAAAGACACGGAAATGATCCGCGACCTTGACATATTCTGGCAATAAAATGCGCAAGGATTGATCGCGTTCGCGGATCATTTCTTCGGCCGTGTGGCGGGTTGTCCGGCTGGACACCCGACGCAAACATTCATCAACCGGGCAGTAAATATAGGTCATGTCCAACCGATACCCGGCGGCCTTGAACACCATCAACCGGTCATAATCTTCGCGGCGCACCGCCCCCATATCTTGAATAATATTCAACCGACGTTCAGTCGCCATGCGCAACAGGGCATAGCCAAATAACCGCGCCGGAATTTCCCACCGGCGATACGCCGTTTGTTTGCCCGATAACGCCAAATCATCCTGATAGGCTGGAATGGCCTGCATAATACGATCCGGATCCAGAATAAAAGCATTTTTTGGAAATTCGCCCCGTTCGATCGCGCCATTGGTAAATTCGCTTTTCCCCGCACCGGGGATTCCCGCCATCGCATAAACAACGGGCTGCGCCACGGGGGTTAGGGTCGCGGGCAAAAATTTGTCCGTTAAGTACCGGGCGGTTGCTTCGTCCAAATCTGTTTCCGAAATGACCGTCATGGCAGGTGAATAGAGCATGGGGAAACCTTCCCTTTAAAAAATACTGGATAAATTCATCGATACGCTTTATATAACTATTCTATCATAAAGATCAATGGAATGAGACAAAAGATGTCCCAAGATACCCTGCACCGCAACATTGGCATTGCGATCATTTTGGCCGAAAGCACCCATGTGTTTTGCTGTGTCCTGCCGACACTTGTCACCATCATATCCATCATGGCCAGTGTAGGCGCGATTATTCCTATCCCATTGTTTTTGTTGGATATTCATGAATTTTTGCATGAATACGAATTGCCTGTAATTGCGTTTTCGGGGGCGGTGTTAGCGCTGGGGTGGGGGTTGTATTTGGCGTCTCGCGTGACAGTTTGCGAAAAGCCGCATTGCGAACCTCATGAAACCGTTTGTGCAGGAAAAAAGGACCGGACACGCTGGGTTTTGGCTGTGGCGACGGCACTTTTTATCGTGAACATCACCATATACTTTACTTTGCATCGCGGGAATGAAGATTTATTACCCCACGGACATGCCCATGAACAACATCATGAGCATGATCATTAATCAATCCTATGGCTTATTCTCTATTATTATTTTGCTGCAAACATTGATATTCTGTACTTTGCAATATATTCATCAATTGAACAATGAATCTGCTTACCCAGATTCACAATCTGATATCCGAATTGGCACATTCCTCATGACTTTTTAACCTTATGTGGTATAATAGATATATCGTCTACGCATAGCAGAGCTTTGACCGCCTGTCCATCTTTTGACAGAAAATCGGTGCCCTCTTGCGCCTGCTTTTATACAACGAAAGGATCCTGTCATGAATGTGAATGTCCAAGGGAAACAACTGGATGTTGGTACTGCATTAAAAACCCATGTGGCTGAAAAATTGGAAGATTTAAACGCAAAATTTTTCAATCGTGCAATTGATGGAAACGTTGTCTTTTCACGCGAAGGACACGGATTTTTCCGTACACATATCACCATCCGAATTGGAAAAGATATTATGGTTCAATCCCACGCTACCGAAGAAGACCCATATTTATCCTTCGATGTGGCATCCGGTAAAATCGCGCGACAAATGCGGCGATATAAAAATCGTCTGCGCGATCACCATGAACGGATCGAACGCGACGAAAAGGATATAGCGAACGCGCGTGATGTCATCTTGGCGGCTAGTCCCGAACAAGATAACGATGTTGAAACTGGATCAGATCCGGTAATTATTGCTGAAATGACAATGCCTATTATGACCCTGACCGTATCAGAAGCTGTCATGTGTTTGGATCTGTCGGGCGAAAATGCCCTGATGTTCCGGGATACAAAATCCAGACGATATAATATGGTGTATCGTAGGTCAGACGGGAATATCGGTTGGGTTGACCCGACACAATGATACAGATGTCATTCCCGCGTATGCGGGAATCCAGTAAAATATAAAGGATCTGGATTCCCGCGAAAGCGGGGATAAAAATGTCTCCCTCACCTCACGATAGATTTAATTTCCCGCCGCGCGTGTTGAAACGTCACAAAAGCTGTCTGCAAAAATAATCCTGACATGATCCCTGCCACGATCAAATCAGGCCAGGCTGTACCTGTCCCAAATACTCCTAATGCCGCTGCCATCACGGCAATATTCCCAATCATATCATTGCGTGAACATAACCACACCGATCGCAAATTTGAATCGCCATGCCGGAATCTCATGACCAACAATACGGATACTGTGTTTGCGATCAAAGCCAAGATTGCAACGCTGATCATCACTTCGGCCATGGGGATTGATAAAATAAATATTTGATAAAAGATAGATGCCAACACATAAACGGCCATTAAAACCAATAACCCTGATTTAAAAATGGTGGCGCGTGCGCGGCCCTGTATGCTCCATGATAGTGCCCACAGGGACAAACCATAGGTCAAGGTATCGCCTAAAAAATCCAACCCGTCCGCCATCAATGATTGTGACCCAGAAAATGACCCCGCCGCCATATCAATAATAAACATAGCGGCGTTGATAGCGATCACGATCATTAAAATACGGCGTAATTCGGGTGTTACCCCTGCGCTTAAATCCACATCATGGGAATGGGTGAGCGTATGAGAATGCGCCGATGCATGATGGTCCTCATGGGAATGACAAGAAGAAGGCAAAAGAAAAAACCTTAGGATCAAAAATTAGTGGACGGTTTCACAATACACGGTTCCACGCCACGCCGGAGGTAAAATCAATTCCCGCGCCGCGACCTGAACCGAATGCAACCGCCCTTCCAGATGATGATCCCAAAAATCCAGAAAACGCAAGAGAGTGGGAAAGCGTGGCTCCAAATCATAATCCTGCCAAACATAAGTTTGCAGCATATTCGGAAAATCTGGCATAAAATACAAAATTTGTGCCGTCGTCAGGCGATAATCATGCAGCATGCGGTGGATATCACTCGTCATATGTTATACCTTTTGTTTATCGACGCATCCTGTTATCAACAAATTTCAGATTAACAAAGTGAGCTTAAAACAGTCTTAATAATAAGAATATATAGCCTATATCCCAGGCCTATGATCATCTAATCTCAGTACTATATTTTTTCCATATAGTTTGATCTCCTAAACTCGTAATCATTCTTTCATGCGCAGTTAATTCGCCATCTAATAAATTAAAAACACGTGGGGGACGAACTGGACGATCTACTTTTAAATGTTGAGCAGCGGTTAAAATATCATTCGATGATATGGCGGATGTTGTCGCGGCCATGGTCAAGGATAATCCCTGTTGCCTCCCACCTTTTAATTCCAAATACACATCGGCCAAAAGTTCAGAATCAAGTAGAGCACCATGATAAGCTCTTCCCGTCAGGTCAATTTTATACCGGCGACACAGCGCGTCTAAACTGGCAGGCTGGCCCGGAAACATTTTTCGAGCCATAATAACTGTATCAACAATAGGATTGTTTAGAGACTTGTATCCTATTTTTTTAAGCTCGAAGTTCAGAAATTTTAAATCAAAAACAGCATTATGAATAACCAGCGGAGAATCACCAATAAACTCTAAAAAAGGTTCGATAATCTTATCAAATCGGGGCTTATCCACCAAAAATTCAGTGGTAATGCCATGAATAGCAGCTGCGTCCACAGGAACATCTCGATCGGGGTTCAAGTAATAATGAAACGTGCGGCCTGTAGGAATATAATTATGAATTTCTAGACATCCGATTTCAATGATCCGATGCCCCTCATTCGGCTCAAATCCGGTAGTTTCTGTATCTAAAATAATTTCACGCATGATCTTTTTGTATCTGTTTCAATAAGCGTTGTAAATTCCGTTTTGTGTCGGCCATTGTGGCGTCAGTATCTAAAATATAATCAGCCTTTGCCAATCGTTTAGAATTCGGCATTTGGGCGCGTTTGATAGCCTTAAATTTTTCGAGCGTCATATATCGCCTTGATAAAACTCGTTCACGTTGTACATATGCAGGGGCAGAGACCACCATCACGGCGGTACAAAATCGATCGGCTTTTGTTTCAAATAACAAGGGGATATCCAGTATAATCAAGGGAGTCTGTTTTTTTTGATGTCGCGCGATAAACCTTAATTCAGCAGCACGAACTATGGGGTGTAGAATCGCTTCTAATTTCTTACGAAAAGTAAAATCATTAAAAATGATTTGTCCCAGTTGCGCACGATCAATTTTTCGAGTAGTCAAATTGTAACTTTTAGGAAAGGTAGATCTAACCGCTGCCACGCCAATACCATTTTTATTTAAAGCGCGATGGATATATTGATCTGCACTAAAAACCGGAATATCTTTATTACGACACAGTTGAGCAATGGTTGATTTCCCCATACCAATCCCACCAGTTAATCCTAATATCACGGTTATCTTATTTCTTTTATTCATGTAAAAATTATACAACAAAAAACAGGCTTACGGAATTCTCCGAAAAGCCTGTTTTCCGTCTTTGGTCTTTCTTGGGGGAGAAGAAGAGACCAAACCGAACAAAGCAACGGTCATCCGTTGGATTTATCCAGAAATATGTATACCAAATGGTCAGCGTATGCGTTGTCGCACCACACCTCTATAATGGGCCGTCTGTCCAATGTTGGATACTGAACCGACCTTAAATAAAAAAGGTATTTAATGCAAGTATTTTATCCAATTCAAAAATAGGATTATAAGCTTAATTCTTATTCAAGGGTTGGACGGTCCGTTTAAATCTGATAACATAAGTGCCAGGTCTAGGTCCTGAAATCCCTTTCAGGAAGGCTATCCCGACGAAAGTTAGGGTCTAGACTTGATTCATACTATTAAATCTGGACTCCGGTTTACACTAGGGCAACACTAGTTTTTTGAGAAAACACTAAGAATATTATGGCAGATAAAAAAGATACCGGAACGTCATTGGCATTGGGATGGGGATTATTACTCCTGTTCCTGTCGACCATGATATGGCTGATTTGGATTTATAATAAATATCAAATCATGGACGCCGTCCGGTGGGTTCGGTGGGCAGAACTTCAGCCCATACGCTTATTTATTGCCCCAAATACTGAAATGTTTGTAGATGGGAATGGAATTCCCGTGACTTTTGGACGGTTTATGGAACTGGTGCGACTAACCCCGTCGCTTGAATTATCGCCCGTTGCTGTAGGGATGATTTCGTCGATCACGATGTCCTATTATAAGTATCTTTTCACGTTGATTTTTGGAGCGATGGCCATTTGGGTCATGTTCCGAGGACCATCTACTTATTTTCGTAAAAAATATGATTTAGGCGGATTGTTAAAAGAACAATCGAAAACATTCCCCTATATCGCGCCGCTGATTGAATTTAACCCATCCGAGCAACCCTTTCGGGCACCTGGGTCTAAAGTGCCGGCGGATCTGCCCCCTTTTTCCGAAGCCTTATCCCCTGAAGAATGGATTGCGTTTCATACCATCCCAACCCTAACCGACCGCAAGATTGACGAGGTCGCTACGGCAGCGGCCTTTGCCCGGCAACTGGGGAAACCATGGAAAGGGTGGAAGGCTTTGCCGCCCTATAAGCAAGTGTTGCGGGCTTCTTTTGCTTTGAAATCCGCGCGCAAGCGAAAAGAGTCAGATGTGATGGTCGGACAATTGGCGCAATGTTGGATCAAGGGGAAATTGTCATTATCGGGGGCGCTGGTACGTGAAGCCCGTTCGGTGTTACGCAATGAAAAAATATCGGGCAAGATCATGACCAAATGCAATCAACATGCGTTTGAAACAACAGCGTTGATCCGAGGATTGGCGACCGCGCGCGAAGAAGGTGGCGTTTTAGCCCCCGCCACGTTTATATGGTTGCGCGCGTATGATCGTGCCTTGTGGTATCCTTTAAATAATCTTGGTCGGAATGCGTATCATATGGAAGCAATAGGGGCGATGGCTCATTACAAGGCAGAAAAAATGGCCCAGCGTCCCATTGTGCGCCCGCGTGTCGATGGCGCGGTTCAAGCGTTAGCCGACTATATGAAATCATTACGTGCGCGACCCATTCCGGAACTCGATTACACAAACAGCAAGCGCCGTGCGATTAAAAAAGTGGGGGCATCATCATGACCCATTCTGAGATTCAACAAATCCCGCCCGCGCAGATGAAGGGCGATTTGTTAGTTGTTACGGCGCATGATTCTATATATCCTGTCTTATGGCAGATGGACCGTGGAACGTTGCGTACCGCGGCCTTTGACGTGGTTCAGGTTGATGCATTGTGGCAATTGCGGTTTAAACCGTTAAATGACAGTCCGCGTGATATTGCTCACTATACTGATCGAGCCGGAGCGATTGCAATGCTGACCCATATTCAATCGGCTTTGATGGGTGAGAGACCTGTGCAAGGATTATCGTTTGTATGTATGCCGTCACCGTTGCCTCGTGTTGAACAAATGATTTTGACAACAGTTGCCGTTATACTATTTGTAACGTTATCCATGATGTTATTTCGGTTGATGCCGTCGCCCAATTCATCATCAAGCGTACTATCTGAACCAAGGTCGCTATCTGCCCCAGTTGAACCCGGCGTGCCGCAATCCGCTGATGACCTTCTGTTACAACAACAGGGGGGCCAGTAACATGAGTTTCGACACAAAACGTTATGAAGTTTCACAAAAATCATTGCTGCGGGACACGCGGTCGATTTATCGCCGCATGGGTGATTTTTTCCGGGATCAAAGCATTGCGATTTCAATCTTTGTCGGATTTATTTTTGTCGCCTGGTATCCACCAACAACGCCGTGGGCCGACATCACGGTGCCATTTGCGTTGATTTATTTTCGGTGGCTGCGCCGCCAGGATAAAACCCTGCCCTTCAAAATGCCCGCAACATCGGGGATGAAGGACAAACATAACGAAGGCCCGGGCCAAAGCGGCAAGGCCGAAGGGATGCTGTTTTTGGGGAACGAGAAAAAAACCGGCGAAGAACTGTGGCTGGCCCCGAATGATGCCAAAACGCACATCATGTATTTGGGAACCACCGGGTCCGGGAAAACCCAAGGGCTGATGTCGATTGCCAGCAACGCGCTGATGTGGGGATCGGGCTTTGTGTATATTGACGGGAAGGCCGATACGGATTTGTGGTCGTCGCTTTCGGCGATGGTGCGTCGCTTTGGTCGCGATGATGATTTATTTGTCATCAACTATATGACCGGGAATTCGGACACCAAAGCACCGTCAAACACGATGAACCCGTTTTCAACCGGGTCCGCGTCATACCTCACCCAAATGCTCGTGTCGTTATTGCCGGATGCGACGGGTGACAACGTGATGTGGAAAGAGCGTGCGGTGTCCATGGTGTCCGCGATCATGCCCGCGTTGACATGGAAGCGCGATAATCAAGACGTGCCGTTATCGGTATCCACCATTCGGAATTATATGATTCTGAACAACATCATTAAATTGTCGCGCGATGATCAATTACCCGTTGAACTGAAAAACGCGATTGTGGGATATCTGGACACATTGCCAGGGTTTGTGCACGCGGCCTTTGATGATAATGGTCAGGTGAAGCCGCCGGGGCCGGACACGCCGAACGTGGACACCACAACGTCCTTTACCCAGCACGGGTATTTGTCGATGCAGTTAACCCGCGCGTTGCAATCCTTGGGCGATGATTACGGCTATATTTTCGATGCGCTTGCGGCCGATGTTGATATGCTCGACGTTGTGCTAAACCGACGTATTTTGATCGTTCTGATCCCGGCGCTTGAAAAATCGGCGGATGAGACCGCAAACCTTGGGAAGATTGTGGCTGCCACTTTAAAAGGGATGATGGGCGCGACATTAGGAGCGACGGTCGAAGGCGAAAGCGCAACGGTCATTGATAATAAACCGGTCCATTCATCAACCCCCTTCATGACCATTTTTGACGAGGTTGGGTATTACACGACCCAAGGGATGGCCGTGATGGCGGCCCAGGCGCGGTCATTGGGGTTCTCACTTGTCTTCGCGGCTCAGGATTTGCCGGCTCTTGAAAAACGCGTGAAGGAAGAGGCGCGGTCAATCGTTGCGAACTGTAACATCAAAATTTTTGGAAAACTGGAAGATCCGACACAGACAAAAGATCTATTTGATAAAACGATTTCCAGCTATTTCGTGACGGAAGTGAAATCATTTAACACGCAACTGGATTCGCTCAGCAAAAGTTATTACGACAGCGCATCGGCCAGCATCGAAACCCGCACGCACGCCAGTTACGAAGAACTGCGCGGTTTTGCATCGGGCGAAGCGGTCATTTGCTTTGGCGGGACAAGTGCGATTGCCAAAATGTATTACGCGAACCCCGGCCATGCGAAAGCCATGCGCGTTGCGCGTTTGTTACCCTTGCCGCCCCCATCGGAAACATTGTTAAAACATGTGGGCGATATCACAAAACTGCGTGATCTGATGTGCAAAAAAGGGTGGACGGCAGCACAATCCGATGTGTCATCCGACACGCCAGTTGAAATTAACGGGGCTATTGCGGCGTTTAAAAAAGGTCGTGCGTTTTTTGGCACAATGGTGGACGCCTCCATCATGGCCGTTGCCGGAGCGTACGCGGCGGTGAACCCGGTTGATTTGACGGTTGCACCACCGCCCGCGGCGGCACCTGTCTCAACAACGGACACAACCGATACGGCGGCATCGGGCACGCAGGAAAGCAGTGGGGGTGCGGTCGTATCTGCCGCGCCCCAAACTGAACAACTATCATCTTCTCCTGTTGCCCCAACGGCAACGACGGGTCAATCACCCTTTACCGGGTTTACAAAACCGAATGCAGCGGCGGTACCTTCTGCGGGGATAGGTATTTTGCAAGACGCTGTTTCGACCGTATCCGTACTTCCCGATTCTGTATCAAAAGTTTTATCATCTGCAGCAGATGAAGCCCGTGACCTGTTGGAATTATCCGATGCGTAGTCATATCATTGACACATTTCAACAGTTGCCACCCCGGCGAAAGCCGGGGTCCAGACTTGATAAAATATTAAACTTGGACCCCGGCTTTCGCCGGGGTGGCAAGCAAATTTTGATTTTGGATAATAACCAATCTGGAAATATTTTTGCGATTATTTTATTGGCGGTTATTTTATTTGCGGCGTTGGTGTTTGTGTTTTCGCGTGGGCTTGATACCGGGGCGACACGCATGACCGCGGCCAGTGCACGGACCAACGCGTCTGATGTGATTTCATATGCTCAAACCGTTGAACGCGCGGTTCAGAAATTATTACAAAATTCGATCTCTGAGAGTGACATCAGTTTTGAAAACGGATCAGTGACCGGATATGACCATACACCCGCTGCATCGGCCAGCGCCAAATTATTCAACAGTGCCGATGGCGGCGGATTAAATTGGGTCGACCCCACAACCGGTCAAACACCTGCATCCACCAATAAATGGTTGTTTACCGGTGATGTGATTGTAACGGGTCAAGAAGACGACACGTTATCGGAATTATTGGCGACATTGCCCGTCACGTATGATGTGTGTATTGAAATCAACAAACAACTGAATTCGGGCATTGATATCTCATCCGCGAATGGAACGTTAAGCGTGACGAAATTTACAGGCACCTATGCCGATAATGCGACGATTATTTTTGCGCCGGGCGCGGGCGTGACATCCGGGTGTATCAAAGGGTTGATCACCAACGGAACCCAATCGGGCGAATATACTTTTTTTAATGTTCTGATCGCGCGGTAAAGATAGTGTCGCCCCGGCGAAGGCCGGG
>JACCDR010576427.1_pt1 | contig 10414 bp, 6 predicted proteins | sample 7446431 | NCBI WGS metagenome assembly JACCDR01 (sample SAMN15323443, study PRJNA562643) | freshwater metagenome | isolation source: river surface water | place: USA:Blue River Watershed | collected 2017-08-17 | reverse complement strand
GTTTTACGCTATTTCAATGATTCTCCTTTAATGGATAGACATATTCTGAACCCAAAATGGTTAATAGATGGAGCTTACTCCTTGATTATTAACCAAAGAACGATTGAAAGTCAGGGTGTTTTAAGGAAAGAACAGGCGTGTAAAATCTTAGAGCGTTCCAATAAATTTCAATTTTATGAAGAAGAAGCCACTTTTATCTTCAAAACCATGAATTTTTATGGGCTTTTACACTTTGAAGAAAGCGAACAAAAACTATACATTCCTATTCGTTTTGGCAGTAATCAACCCATTGCTTTAAGTGAGTTTTACGAAGAAGGCAAGCATTTTTATTTTGATTTTAAGGCAGATATTCCAGAAGACATTATGCCTTATTTGATTGTAAAGCATTTTTCGGAGATTAAAAATAAGCATTATTGGAGCAAAGGAGCAGTATTTACCAAAGACGATATTCGTGTATTAGCCAAAGTAGAAGACAGAACCATCCATTTTTATATCATTGGCAAGTACCATCAATCTTATTTTGATACCATCCGTAGTACTTTGAAAAAAAACTTGGAAAAATTACCCGGTTTGGAGTATGAGGAAATGGTAGAATTTGAATACAGTGGTAAAAAAATAAAAGCCAAATATGATGATTTATTAGTGGTCGTAAAAGAAGATTGGGGCGATTACCGTGACTATGCCAGCAGAACAAAGATTGATTCTTCTGAAATTATAAAAATATTAGGCGGTTATTTTTCTCAAGCTGAAATCAGACAAGTAACCAATCATTATTATGCTCCCGTAACGATAAATGACAATCGTTATCAACAAACCAATATTTTTAATGAATTAGAACGTTTAGTGAAAACCAGTCAAGAGCCGAATGACCAAAAAGAGTTAAAGGAACTGATTGAAGAATTAAAGGCTTTTAAAGATGAAAAGAAAGAAGAGAAAAAAGAAAGTTTAGGGAAACGAGTGTTAGAAAAAATCAAGAAGGTTTCTTCGGAAGTAGCGGAAGAAGGGATAAAAGATAAGTTAAAGGAGCTATTTCCTATGGTTTTACAAATGACAAGTGAGAAATTGCACAATATTGATTTTGAAGGAATTAAGGGGATATTTGATGCTTTACAATAGTTTCTTACAGGTATGATAGACATTAAACAAAGAATTGCGTTAGGGGAAGATTCAACAACTCAATTCAAAGAAAAAATACATAGTGCCGAGCAGCTTGCCAAAGAATTTACGGCTTTTGCCAATGCTTTGGGAGGCATTATTATTATTGGGGTAAATGACAAAACTTCGGCAATTGTTGGCATCGAACAAAAAGATTTAAGAAATATTGAAGGGTATATTGCTACTGCTTCTAATGATGGTGTGGTACCGCCCATTAATGTTCTGACCGAAAATGTAATGATTGATGAAAAACGTTTGATTGTGATTCATGTATCAGAAGGAGTACGCAAACCTTATCATACCAAACAAGGAGAATATTTAACAAAGTCAGGAGCAGTAAAAAGGGTTTTATCTCCAGAAGAGTTACAAAGAATGACGCTAAGAAAAATGCCTTTGTATGAAGAAATGGCAATTTATGATTCAGCAATAGAGCATGATATAAATTGGTTAGCTTTTTATGAATATTTCAGTAATGAATATCGAGATGACTTTGAAGTTTATTTAAACAAACATCATTTATCAGCTAATCAATTACTTAACAACATTAAAATTGCAGAAAACAATGCCCTGAATTTAGTTGGATTAAGTTTTTTTGCTAAAAATCCTCAACGTTTGCGACCTTTAAATGTCATTAAAGCCATTAGTTTTTATGGCAATGATGTGACAGATACAAGATATATTTCAAGTGAAGACATTGATGGAACTTTGCCCGAACAATTTGAAAAAGGATTACAATTTATTCAACATAATTTACTCAAAACACAGGCTTCTAATGGTTTTAACTCACTGGGAACATTAGAAATTCCTGTTGAAGTATTTGAAGAACTACTCGTAAATGCCTTGGTGCATCGTGATTATAGTATTATTTCTGCCATTAAACTTTTTATTTTTACGGATAGAATAGAATTGATTAGTCCCGGCGTTTTGCCTAATCATTTGAATGAGGAAAATATTCGTTTGGGCATTTCAGTGGCACGTAATCCTATTTTATTGCGTTATGCAAGTCGTTTAATGCCTTATAGAGGAGTGGGTTCGGGTATTTTAAGAGCTTTATCGAAGTATGCTAAAATTGATTTTGAAAATAACTTACTGAAATATGAGTTTAAAGTAACCATTTGGCGATGACATAAAATGCCTTTTTGTATAAAATAAAAGCTTGGCATAATACCAAGCTTTTATCGTTCTCTAAAGCTTACGATAAGCGTCCTTAAATCGCTCAAATTCTGCTTGCAAAAGCTTGATTTCAGACTCGAAATAGGTAAAATCGCAAACCTTCGCTTTTACTTCTATATGCTTGGTGATTTCGTGCAAACGCATCGCTCCCAAAGTGCCTGCATTGCCTTTGAGCGTATGCAATTCTCCTTGGATTTTTTTGCAATTATTTTCGTGATAACCTTCTATCGCTAAGTTAATTTGCTCGGTAGCTTCTTCTTCAAATCCTTCTAATATCGCCATTACAAAACTCATGTCGCCTCCTACGCTATCGGCTAATTGCTTGACAATGGCGGTGTCGATCACTTCGTAGTTGTCTGATACCTTGAAATCGGAGATTTGAGAAACATTCGATTCCAATAGGGGGCTGTGCTTGCTCGGTGCTACAGGCTCGCTGGCTATTGTGGTATGATTTGTAGGACTTTCGTTTACAGCCACAACCGAAAGCGTTTCGGGTGTAACACGGGCTTCTCGGTCGGCTTTGACCAATTTGGCAGATACCCATTCACGTACTTTCCGTACCAATATTTCGGCCCTGATGGGTTTTGGTACGTAGTCGTTCATGCCTGCCGCCAAGAATCGGTCACGGTCTTCTTTCATGGCATAAGCCGTCATCGCAATAATCGGAGGCAATGCCATAGGCAAGCTCCGCAAATATGCCGTTGTTTCAACGCCGTCCATTTCGGGCATTTGAATGTCCATCAATATCAGGTCGTAAGGTCGAATGCCTGATGCTTTCACCAATTCAATGGCTCGTTTGCCGCTGTCGGCCGTGGTGATTTCACAACCCGATTTACGCAAAATTTCACTGGCAACTTTGCGGTTGGTAGCGTTGTCGTCAACCAACAATAAATAAGGATGATAGTTGGTAAAATGATTGACTACCTGAAACTGGGCTTCGTTTTTCTTAGACGTGAGTGGACTAATATCGGTTTGCTTAATTTCGATGATAAACCAAAACGTACTTCCTTGTCCCCAAACCGACGTTACGCCAATATCACCTTTCATCAAGCGGCACAATTCTTTTGAAATAGCCAAGCCCAAGCCTGTGCCTCCAAACGATTTCTTGGTAGAATTGTCCACCTGCTGAAAAGCATTGAACAGCATTTTGAGGTTTTCTTCGGTAATACCAATTCCCGAATCTTTTACTTCTACCTTGATGCGGTTGAATTTTCCTCGTTTTTGGATAGACGTTACCGTAATATCGACTGTGCCATTTTCGGTAAATTTCAGGGCGTTTGAGGTAAGATTAGAGAGAATTTGTAATAAACGAGTTTCGTCGGCAATGACAAATTCGGGAATACCATCGCCAAAATGACAATGAATGCGATTGCCTTTGTTGGCGGCAATTTGCGAAAATAATGCCAAAAGTCGGTCGAAAACATCCTTAAATACAATAGGAGCTTCGTGTAATACCATTTTCCCTGCCTCGATTTTCGCCAAATCTAAAATATCGTTCAGGATATGGAGTAAGGTTTCTGACGATTTTTTGATGGTCAAGACATAATCTTTTTGTTCTTCGTTGAGCGGTGTATCGTTGAGCAAATCAATCATTCCAATCACCCCGTTCATTGGCGTGCGAATTTCGTGGCTCATATTTGCCAAGAAGCGTTCTTTTACCTTCAAAGAGCGTTCGGCTTCGTCTTTGGCTTTCACGATGTCTTCTTGGTATTTTTTCAAATCAGTAATATCACGCCCAATACCCGACACCTCTTCGATGACATCGTTTTTCAGTAAAATCGGGTTTAAATAAATTTCAACCCATTTTTCTTCTTCATCAACACTTTCTAATTGTATTTCAAAACGCTGTTTTTCACCTTTAAACGCCTCTTTATATCTTTCTTCCAAAATCTTTCGCTCCTCTTTTTTCACCATCTGAAACCCTAGCTTTTCGGTACTGTAGGTCAATTGGGGTTTCATTTTAAGGCGATTTTCAAGCAATTTGGCATATTCTTGGTTGAACGACGTAAGTAACATTTTACGATTAACCGACCACATCAAGTGTGAACTTCCCTCAAAAATGGCGTTCAAACGAGCCGTTTCTCTGGCAAGGGCATCTTCGGCTTGCTTGCGTGCAATCGCCAACGCCACTTGTCCCGAAATAAAGTCGAGCAACTCCAAATCTCGCTGCTCGTATTTGTTGCGTCGTTCATACGATTTTACGCCAATGATGCCCGTGGTGCGGTCGCCAATTTTGAGCGGCACACAAAGCATGACTTTCGGCACAACGCCGTACAAATAAATCTGACGAGTACGCCCCAATTCTTCGATTTGGTCGTCGTACAACATCAAGGGTCGGTTGGCGGCAATGGCGTATTCGGTAAGACCGTTGCCTAGTTTTCGTTTCGTAAAATGCACACGGCTATCGAAGTATTCGTCCACATAATACGGAAAATACAGGTAGCTTTGGTGTGGGTCGTACTGAGCGATAAAAAAGTTTTTTACATCAATTACCTCACCTAATTCTTTATGAATATTGGCATACAAATCGTCGAGATAGGTTGAATTGATGGTTGCTTGGGCAATGCTGGCGTAGAGTTTAGAAGCCCTTTCGGCACGAACTTTGGCTGTGGAGTTGTGGAAAATACAACGAAAAGCCGTGGCTTTTCCTCCTTCAAAACGGCAGTTGACCGAGCCAGATAAGTATAAGCGGCGGCCATCTTTTCTACGGAAAACGGTTTCAAAATCGGCGATTTTTTCTCCATTTTTGATACGTTCAAATTTTTTGAGCGTTTCTTCGGCGAAGTCTGGATGCAATACGTCGATGAGCTTTAAACTAGCGAGTTCGTCCGATTCGTAGCCCATGCGTTCTTGCCACGATTTATTGACGTACAAAAACCTTCCCGAAATACTCATAATTTGAATTAAATCGGAAGTATTGCTGACCAAATCTTGCAATTGTGCGTTCGAGCGAGAGAGCGCTTCCGCCACTTTTTTTCGTTCGGTGACATCCTCACCGATGATAGTCAGGTATTTTTGTTCGTCGAAATCGTTAAAAATCACCGAGTTGAGTTCTACATGACGCAGTTGCCCATTTTTCCCCAGCATGGTTCGTTCTTTTTGGTCGAACACACCGCCGTTGTCCATTGCTACGCCAAAAGCCGCCAAGCGTGCATCTCGTTCACGCTCTGGCACAAGCATCGAAAAGAAATTATTGCCTTCGAGTTCTTCGGCTGTCCAGCCCAACAGCTTGGTAGCATAAGCATTACAAAAAATAATAGTGCCGTCTTCTTCCAAAATCATCCCAAACAAGTTGAGGCTATCAACTGTTTTTCGTAAATCAACCAAGGTGCTTGTCGCAGAACTTACCTTTTCGTTGCTTTCGAGAACGTGTAATTCTTTTTTGAGCCGACGTATTTCTAAAATTAATTCGTCTTTCGTTTTATGAGACCAACGCATACTTAAATAAAGATAGAGATTAAAAAATGAAACAGACGCAACGCCTGTTTTTCATTCTTACGATTGATAGCTGGGCATCAGCAAAATTTATCATTGGCTTAATGTAACTAATTGTCTGTTGTTCAGGATTTTATTTTTATGAAAAAACAGAAAAGCATGGATAAGCCCAATGAATATACCTTAAAACTACAAAATTCGATGTAATTTTATGGAATAAATTTAACAACCCCACAAAAATTTGGAGAAGGTAAGAGCTAAAAAGAATTTAGGACAACATTTCTTGCGAGATTTATCGGCTGCCCAACGCATCGTCGATTTGATGTCGTGTCATGGTGGCTATACCAAGGTATTGGAAATTGGCCCTGGCATGGGCGTGCTTACGCAGTATTTGTTGCAAAAAGAGCAATATGAAACCTCGGTAGTTGAGCTTGATACCGAGTCGGTTGCGTACCTACAAGCCCATTACCCAAGTTTGAGTCCACGCATTCATTCGGCAGATTTTTTGAAATTAGATTTACAAAAACTCATGGCAGGGCAAATTTTTGGGATTGTTGGGAATTTTCCTTACAACATTTCTTCTCAAATTTTTTTCAAAGTACTCGAAAATAAAAACCTCGTGCCCGAAGTCGTATGTATGCTGCAAAAAGAAGTAGCCGTGCGGATTGCCTCTAAACCCGGCAATAAAGATTACGGCATTTTGAGCGTACTTTTACAGGCGTTTTATGACATAGAATACAGCTTTTCATTAGGGCCAGGGGCATTTGACCCACCGCCAAAAGTAAACTCTGGTGTAATTCGGCTTAAACGAAACGCCGTAGAAGATTTAGGATGTAACGAAAGGCAATTTTTTTCAGTGGTAAAAATGGGCTTTAACCAACGCCGCAAAACGCTTCGTAATGCCCTTAGAGCCATGCAAATAGCCGAACATCCGTTGTTAAACAAACGCGCCGAACAACTCAGCGTAGCCGAATTTGTGATGCTTACCAATATGATAGGCACAAAAATTTCGACAGAAGAGTCGTCCGACGAAGCCCAAGCAAGCGAAGAATAATTCAGCATTTATACGTATATCATGCACATACCACCGTTTTCGAGGGCATTGCTCAGGCAGTTGATTCTCCTTTGCCTCATTGTTGGGTTAGGCGTATTGATTTTTTGGCACATCAACAATTTTATCCCAGCTTTGTTGGGGGCTTATACGCTATACATCTTGTTGGGCGGTTGGGTGCAAAAGCTCGAAAACAAAGGCTTGCCTCGTTGGGTGGCTATATTGCTCGTGATGGCAGGCTCGTTTCTGACCTTACTGCTTCCACTGTATTTTGTTGGGCAAGTGTTGTTTAACAGTCATGCACTTGCACTTGACCAATACGCCACTTTTTTTGATACACTCAAGGGCTATATTACACAACTCGAAAGTCGGTATCATTTTAATATTTTAGACGAAAAGTCTTTGGATAAAGTATCTTCTTGGCTCGCACAAATGGCATCGCAATTGGTCAATGGCACACTCAATGGCATCACAGGTATTTTGTTGAGCTATTTGATGTTGTATTTTATGTTGAAAGAAAGAGAAAAACTCGAAGCTTTTCTTCGCTCTATTTTTCCACTTTCCGATACCAATGCGGGTTATCTTTTGCAAGAACTCAACAAACTGGTTTTTTCTAATGCCATTGGTATTCCCGTCATCGGGCTTGTGCAGGGCACAGCAGGCTTGATTATTTACCTGATATTGGGCGTACCAAATCCTTGGCTTTGGTTTTTAGTAACCTGCGTCGTGTCGATGATTCCGATTTTGGGTTCGGCATTGGCCTATATTCCCGTGGCCATTTTGCTCGTCAGCAACGACCAAGTGATTAGAGGTGTAATCATGTTGCTATATGGCTTCTTTGTGATTGGCTCGGTCGATAATATTTTTAGAATATGGCTTCAAAATAAGCTTGGCGATACCCACCCTTTAATAACTCTTTTTGGCGTAATTATCGGGGCTCAACTTTGGGGCTTTATGGGCTTAATTTTTGGGCCAATTTTACTTTCTATTTTTCTCTTACTCTGGCAGTTGTATGCCAAAGAATACCCACTGGATGAACGGCAAGTATAAGCGCATTTTGTTATGATGGAAAAGAATTTGGATGCGGGCAACCAACATTTGCCTTTTGAACTAACCCTTGCCTACCTAGAGCAAATTCAGGCAGCAATTGCAACACAAGATAAGGCGTTTATCTTGCAAGAAATGGAAGAACTCTTCCCTGCCGATATTACGAGTATTTTGTACGAACTCAACGGCGAAGAAGCCCGGTATTTGGTGTCCTTGCTCGATACCAAATTGGCAGCCGAAATTATTGTAAACCTCGACCCAACCGACCGCAAGCAGTTTCTCAAAAATTTTAGTTCCGAAGAAATCGCCAAATACGTTGATTGCCTCGATTCTGACGATGCCGTAGATATGCTCAATGAGCAGCCCGTTGACATCAGAGAAGAAGTGATTGCTTTTCTGGAAGACCGAGAACAAGCCCGTTTTATCATTGATTTGATGCACTACGACGAAGATTGTGCCGGCGGTTTGATGCAAAAAGAGTTGGTCAAAATCAATGTAAAACAGAGTGTCACCGAATGCGTTGAGGAAATTCGCCGACAAGCCGAAGACGTAGAAAGCGTGTATTCGGTGTATGTAATCGACGACGAAGGCACGCTATTGGGAAGGGTTTCACTCAAAAAAATCATCCTGGCGAAGCGAGGCTCTAAAATTGCCGATATTTATACCGACGACATCGTATCTGTCAAAACCACCGCCACAGGCGAAGAAGTTGCCGACGTTATGCAAAAATACGACCTCGAAGCTATCCCCGTGGTGAATATTCAAGGACGGCTGTTGGGACGTATTACCAGCGACGACGTAATCGACTTTATTACCGAACAAGCCCACGAAGATGTACAAGCCATGACGGGTATTTCGGAAGACGTAGAAGAAGATGATTCTATTTGGAAGCTCGTTCGTTCTCGTTTGCCTTGGTTGTTGGTAGGCATGACGGGCAGTTTTATGGCGGCCGAAATCATCGGACAGTTTAACGACGAAGTAGCCAAAATACCGACTTTGGCAGCATTTATTCCTTTAATTGGCTCTACAGGGGGCAACGTGGGCATTCAGTCGTCGGCACTGATTGTGCAAAGTTTGGCAGACAAATCGGGCATTGATACCAATCTTTGGAGTCGTTTACAAAAAGTATTATTGGTTTCGGTGCTTAACGGACTCATCGCTGCTTCTTTTGCTTTTTTAGGTACGATTGTGCTCGAACACAGCAGTGCTATTTCGCTGGTGATGGCCTTGTCGATTTTCTCTATTGTGATGCTTGCTTCTTTGATGGGCACTATTACCCCCTTAGTTTTAGATAGGCTGAAAATCAACCCTGCCGTAGCCTCTGGGCCTTTTATCACAACCACCAACGATTTGTTGGGCTATGGCGTGTATTTCCTAATTGTGTATATGTTGTTGTAAGAAGAAAGATAAATAGTTCTTGGAAAGCAAAACCTTCATTTTAATCAACTAATAATCAACAAGTAAACATATTTCTAAACTTGAAATTACTTGCAAATGACGTGCGTTACAACATAAGACTTTCAGTTAAAAGAAAATGAATATGGAAACGAATCATGTAGCTTTTGAGCGAAGAGAAATCATAGACTCTCATCACGGGATGTTATGGGAAGTACCATTAGAAGAGCATTTGGGCTTTGCTTATGTCCAAACCCTTTCAATGTCGGCATTCAGCCAATTAGGCACACTGGTCAAAATCCTAGATTATCGTTCGGAGCAGCCATTTAAGGGTAAGGGTGCTGATTTTTTTAAGACTATTGACTTCCTGACAAGTCCAGTTTTAGGAATTAATCCACCACCCCAACGAGGCGAAAAAAAATGGAAGAAGCTAGGCTATTTACCGATTTTAGAAGAAGATTTAAGAAGTCCTGAATTTAAAGCTGAATACATAAGGGATGATAGTATTAACATAGAAAAGCAAATATGGTATGTCTTTTATGGCATTTCAGCTTCTAATACACTAGAAGAAAAATATACCTACGACCAAGTAAAACATTTAAGCTTTTTTGGGTTTACTAATTTACGCTTTATGCGTCATCGCATAACGATGGAGTGGATGAAATATTTAGGTATGGATTATAAGTCTTATACCACGTCAGACTCACCAGCTTATATCAGGCTTGATGATCAAAAGTATTATGTCAAATGTGGCGTACATTATAGCGAAGTACCAAGAGAAATAAGAGGTAGGGCTATTAGAGATTAATTCCAAGATACGCATGGCATGACTTATCAACTGGTGCGGTTATCAACAAGTCATGAGCAGTCATGCTATGAAGTGAGACGACTTTCTGCTTTCTAATTCACTGCTTTCAATGGCTTTCCTTAGATGACGAGAAGTAAAACTTTTAAGGTTTCTTACCCTATCAGATAAATTTCCTTTTTTTGTGTCTATTTATGAATAAGTAACAATGCAATATTATCTTATATTTAAAAATGCTATAATTGTTTGATGTTCTGAATTTTAGATTCATAACTCCGCACTCACAATTCAGCACTCATACTTATGACTGGTCATCATGCAATAGGCATATACTTCTAATAACAAAATACAAG
>JACCDR010952051.1_pt1 | contig 10415 bp, 22 predicted proteins | sample 7446431 | NCBI WGS metagenome assembly JACCDR01 (sample SAMN15323443, study PRJNA562643) | freshwater metagenome | isolation source: river surface water | place: USA:Blue River Watershed | collected 2017-08-17 | reverse complement strand
CGGCCAGGGTCGCGGTCGCGGTCGCGGTCCGGCGGCCGGTGGCGCTGAGCTGGCCGCCGGTGCTGACGGCGATGGGGGACTGCCCGCCCTTGCGGCCGGTCGCGGCCAGCGTGCCGCCGCCGCTGATGCCCAGGGGGCTGCCGATCGGGCTCTGGCCGCGCTTGGTGCCGGTCGCGGCCGGGGTGCCGCCCCCGGTGACGGCGATGGTGCCCCGGTGTCCCGCCGAGCCGACCTCGCTCAGCGTGCCGCCGCCGGTCGTGGAGCCGCCGCCGGAGTCGCGCTTGGCGCCGACCGCGCTCAGGGCGCCGCCGCCGGACTCGGCGAAGGTGCCGGTGGCGGTCTTGAGGGGGTTACGCAGGAGCAGCAGCAGCGGCATCGCCCCTCCTAGTACTCGTAGCCCGTGACCTCGACGACGACGAAGCCTGCGGCGGCACCGGTGACCCCGGTGAGGCACTGCACGGTGACGCCGATGCCCGTGCCGGCGGGGAACTCCACGCCGTCGATGGGGATGCTGGAGGAGGCCGGGCCGGAGGAGTTGGCGGCGGTCGGTGTTCCCGCTCCGGCCGCGAGGGTGCGGTAGACGGGGCTGGTGGCCGTGACCACACCGGCGGTGTTGGCCCGCATCCGGACCACGGCATAGCCGGTGGTGCCGGTGGCGATGTAGGTCGCGGTGAAGCCGGTGACGCGCAGGGTCTTCCCGGCGGTCACGACGGCCGGGGTGGTGGTCGCGGCGACGGTGGCCCCGTTGCGGGTCGCCGTCAGCGACAGCAGGGTCTCGGTCGCGACCCCGGCCGCCGGGGCGGCGGTGTAGAAGGTGCAGTGGCTGCGCAGCGGCGGCTGCATCCCGACGATCGGCTGGAACGGCATGCCCCCGGCGATGACGGCCACGTTCAGGGTGCCGCTGGCCGGGCCGCCGACCGCGAGGACCCGCACGAAGTTGACGCCCGGCATGGCCGCGTTGAGGGCGATGGCGGTGCTGCTGGACTGGGCCGGGACCAGGTGGGACGAGGCGACCAGGCCGGTGTCGATGCGCTGCACCATCAGCGGCGACCAGTCGCTGCCGTTGTCGGAGCAGGTGAACGTCAGGGTGACAGCGCCGGTGTAGGTGCCCCGGGCGTAGAAGGTGACGTTGCCGGCCTCGGAGACGTCGACCGGGTTGGAGAGCTGCCCGCCGCCGGTGAAGGACAGGACGGTCGAGGCGTAGGAGGCGCCCTTGACCGACAGCCCGCCGGTGGCCCCGACCCGGGCCACGTTGTCGCCGATCGAGTCGCCCAGGACCACGACCTCGCGGTGGTCGCCGTCGGAGGTCGTGCGGGTGTCGATCTTGACCCCGGTCCCCGGGGTGATCGACACGTTGGAGTCAGCCACCGCTCACCTCCTCGGTACTTCCTGGCGCGCGAGGTGGCTCAGGCGGTTGCGGTGGCGTTGAGGTCGATCGCGCCGGAAGTGACCTGGTATGTACCCTGGGCCGCGTAGACCTCGTCGGTGACGTCGATGTAGCCGTAGTAGCTGCCGCCGCTGGCGGCCGACCACAGGCCCATGTAGGCCACGGTCGTGGACGCGGGGACGTCGAAGGTCGGGGTGTTCGACAGCGTCTTGGAGCCGTTGGCCGCCGCGTTCCAGGTCAGGCTCTTGCGTGCGTACGCGGGAGAGCCGCCGGTGATCTCGCTGGCGCCGGTCGAGCCCGGGTTGGCCGTGTGCAGGCTCCCGAACAGGGCCTGGGAGCCGAGCTGGTCCAGCATGTAGTTCTTCGCTGCTGCTGCGTACGGCATGAGACTCTCCCGGCCGCGAGGCGTCTGGTCGGGAGCTGATCGGAGCCGGTCTGCATGAATCGCAGCGAATCACCGGCGCCGCCGACGGCCGTCCGCGCATCCAGTCGGGCATCTCCGTCGGGCATCTCGTCGGATCGTCATCGGGGATGCGGGCGGCCCGGCACCTGCCTGTCGCAGAGTGCCGGGCCGCCCGGTCCACCGTGGGTGACGCCTGACACCGCGTCCCCTGGGAGCGTCAGTCGTCGCCCTCCTCATCGGCGGTGGTGGTGTCGATCTCGTCCGGCTGGCCGTCGCCGTCGGCGTCCTGGGCGTTCGGGACGTTCTGCGGCTCGGCCTTCTCGTCCGGGGTCTGCTCGGGGCTGGCGGTGCTCATGGGGTGCTCCTCTCGGAAATCCGGTGGGAACCCATTCGGAGAAACCCGCGAAGCATGGCAGTGCCGGCGCTCTGCGCCTACCCTGACGAGTCATGAACAAGGAATCGCAAGGAGGCGGCGAGGACACCGTCTGGGTCGTGGTCCAGCGGCGCTGGGACTCCCGGCTGCTGGTGCTGTTCGAGATGGTGATGGCGCAGCTCTGCCTGGCGGCGGCCATCGTGTTCGCGTCCTTGTCGGTGACGTCCCACGCGCCGGAGAACCCCTTCGGGGCGCTGTTCTGGGGATTCTTCTCGTCGTTCGCCATGTTCGTCGGCGCCCAGGGCATCTTCGGCCGCAGAAACGGAAGACCCCTGCCGGTCGGCGACTTCCCTAGGTCGCGGTACCGGCAGGGGTCTGGTGAGCAGGGCGCCCGGTGAGCTGTGTGCGCGTGGTGCGTTGATCGTTCAGTTCAGGGGCGGTGGCCACACCCCGCCGGAGGCGAGGTAGTCCACCGAGGGGACGACGAGCGCGCTGTCGCGCGGGCAGATCAGTCCGTCCATGGAGTTGATCCACTCGTCGTCCCGGGTGTGGGCGCAGTGCTCGATGACGATCCCGACCGTGGCCCAGTCGTCCTCGGTGTAGTGCGCTGCCCTCACACCATGGCTATCGGGCCTGGGGGAGCGGCGGAGCTGGTAGAAGGGCCCCGGTACCCCGATCGGCGCTTCGCCGGCACACTGCGCCACCGTCACGGGACCATGTAGCCGCGCATCGCCATGGCGACCGCGACCAGGTCCAGGACCGGGACCGAGGGCTCGGCGTCGTTCCAGGTGATGACGGTGGCGCCGCCGTGGGCGTGGATGCCGCGCACCGAGTCGATGCCCTTCCAGTGGATGTTGATCGTGGGCCAGTCGCCGCGCCACTGCACGATGGCCAGTTCGTAGTAGGGCCACCACCACCCGTCGGCCACGATGCCGGTCCCGGAGACGCCGGAGACGTCGAACTTCCGCAGGAGCTGGAAGCCCTTGCACAGCTCGGGCTGGCTCAGCTCGCCCTCGTCATGGGTCACGGCCACCACGCTCCCGTCGGCGGGCGGAACCGATCGTGGCTGGTGTAGGCGCGGCAGTTGCCGCAGTAGCCGTACTTGACGTCCTGGGGGTTGTGGCTGGTCCTGTGGCAGACCGGGCAGGTGATGCTGCCGACGGCGCCCTTGACCAGCACCTTCATGACCTCGCCGGAGTCGCCGTCGAAGAAGACCAGGGTGACCTTGTGGCCGGGGTTGGCCTCGATCCACTCCATCGCCTTCTCGTGGTCCACCACGCCGAGCATCTGCGCCTGGGGGATCGCACTCAGGGCCCGGTCGGTGAGCACCACGCCGGTGTCGGTGAAGACCTTCACCCAGATCCCGCCCGGGTTGGCGCCAGGCGGCATGCGTTCGACCATGGTCAGCAGCTTGTCACGACTGATACACGCAGCGTCAATTGCGGCGCGCTGTCGTGCGAGATACCTGGGCATGCAGAGTCGAAGGCAGCAGGCGGCCGACGCGCTGCGCGACCGCATGGAGGCCCTGGGGCTGACCATCCGGGACGTGGCGGACCAGGCCGGGATCCACGAGAACACGCTGGGGAACATGCTGGCCGGGCAGTCCTGGCCGCGTGAGCGGGCGCGCACGGCGATCGAGACGGCGGTGCGCTGGGAACGGGGGACGCTGACGAAGCTGGCCTACGCCAACGAGCCGGAGATCGGCTCGGCCCAGACGGTGGCCGGGTTCATGGTCATGCTGCTGCCGGGCTGGGACGACGAACTCGACGAGTTCCAGAAGGCGGAGGTGAAGGCCCGGACCGCCGGCTTCACGTTCAAGCTGCTGCGGGAGATCCGCGAGCAGGGGAATCTGCCACCGTTGGAGCAGGTCGCGGACCTGTCGGCCCGCTACGTCCGTACGGCCCCGGCCACACTGGACCTGAGGGAATCTACCCATGACGGGGTATAGCACATTCTGAGGGCCCGACCTACCATTGACGTACCGGCAGGCGTCCTCCTCAAGCCGCGTGGATTCGCCTCCGGTCAGGGAATGACAAGCAGACCGCGGTCTGCCCCCCGCCGGGCCGCGGTCCTGCTTGTTCCGTCATTCTTTCGGGCGCCACAAATCAATCGGCACGCCCAGCACAATGCGCGTGAGCCAATGCCATGCGCAGAATCCGAGCGTCCAGCCCATGACGCTGCTCAGCGGCTCCGGGACGTTTCGGCGAGCGTCGCCGAGGACATGGCAGACCACCACCGGCAGGGCCACGCGCATGAGCAGCACCCACACCCACTGCGGCCTGCGCGGCTCGTAGTCGGCGGCCAGCCACTGGCCCCGGCGTTGATAGAAGCCCTTCACGGAGTGTCAGGGTACAGTGACTATCCGTGTCGCGAGATGAGAGCCCCTCCGAAGAGGCGCCGACGCTGGCCGGGATGAAGGGTGACCTGGCCGCCCTGGGCGCCTCGGTCGCGCCTTCGGCCCAGCTCAAGGTCTACGACAGCCCGTCGCCGGGCCTGGTCGACGTGGTGATCCTCCAGCGGGTCGACTCCGGCCCGGCGCAGCACTGCGTCCACGGCTACACCGGCTGCATCACCTGCGGGGCCTACTGCTACCTCGGGCACGAGACCGCCGTGGCCCTGACGAGCGAGGCGGACCTGTACCCGCTGTGCATGACCTGCGCCGCCGCCAACGAGCAGCTCCGGGAGCGCTCCGGCCCGAGCAAGCAGCTCGACGACGGGCCGCACGACTAGCTAGGGCGCCACGGCTGCGGCCATGACCGGCCGGATGACGGCGGCGCCGAGCCGGGGCGGGACCGCGTTGCCGACCTGCTGGTACTGGTGGTTCTGGAAGCCCTGCCAGGGGTACTCGGCCGGGAAGGTCTGGAGCACGGCGGCCTCGGGAACGCTGATCCGCTTCGACGCGGTCGGGCTGGCCGGGTTGACCCACGCCGGCGGCTTGCCGGTGATGGTCGCTGCGGGCTGGTCCAGGGTCCGCTCGCCGCGCTGGGACTGGTTGCCGTTGTTGCTGTACTGGGAGCGCATCACCCACTTCCCGGCGGCCTCGGCCTTGGCCAGGGCCTGCCGGGCGCCGTTGCCGAAGGGCTCCGCGCCACCGGAGGCCGTACCGCCGCCGGTGACGGTCGGGGCGGGCCGGTCGGTGGCGCCCCAGCCGAGGGCCTGGGCCATCGAGACCCACTTCGGGACCTGGGCGTCGACCCGGTCCGGCTCCATCCGGTAGAAGCGGCTGTGCGTCGGCAGCGGCGGGTTGACCGGCCACTTGGCCGCGACCAGGACCGCGCGCTTGCGGGTCTGCGGGACGCCGTACTGCTCGGCGTTGAGGTTGCCCGCCCAGGCGTAGTAGCCGTACTCGACCAGGATGTCCCGGCACGTCTCCCACAGCGGCAGGACCGTCGGCACCTGCTCCCACGCGACCCAGGGCGGGTCCAGGGCCAGCACCCACCGCAGCGGCTCCAGGACCAGGGAGGTGCGGTGGTCGGTGCACAGGGCGTCCAGGGCGCCCAGCAGGGGCCTCGCCGGCACGTTCTGCCCGAGCAGCCAGGCCGCCTCCAGGACATGCTCCATGTCGTCGCGGCCCCGGCCCTTCCCGGCGGCGGAGAAGCCCTGGCACGGGGGCGACGCGACCAGGCCGTCGAGGGGTTCGTCGCCGACGACCGTCCACGGGTCGAGGCTGGCGACGTCCGCCTGGAGCCGCTGGTGCCCGGCGCCCCGCGCGGTCTGGCAGGCGTGCCAGTCGAACTCGATGCCGAGGGTGTCGTCCCAGCCGACGTCCAGGAGCGCCTGCTCCCAGCCCCCGGGTCCGGCGAACAGGTCGAGGATCATGCAGGGGCCGTCGACCTGCGCCGTCACGCAACGCACTTATGGCGTTGCGTCTTGTAATCAGCCGCGATCAACCGCTAGCGTCGTGGCGTTGGGCAGGTGGAGGTCGGGTCCGTCCTCGACCGGCGCTGCCCGGCACCGCCCATCGGCACATGGTGCGTGGGGAGATCCCGCGACAGCCACAGCGATCCGGCTGATGAAACAGTCGCCGGTGGGCATCGACCGACCGGCACATGGTGTCCGGGGAGATCCCGGAACGGCTTCCAAGAATCAGCCCATGAAACAGTCGCCGGTCGGTCTCTCCTGACTGATCCTCAGTCGAGGAAGAAGTTGCCCAATCCCTTGCCCTGCAACCGGTTGAGCTGCAACCGGTCCTGCCCCCGGTCGCGCTGCATCCACTGCCGCCCCAGGGTCTCGATGCGGGCCATCGGTACCCCGTAGACCAGGGCGAGGATCTGCTGCATCGAGCGGACCCGGTGGTGCGCGAGCTGGGCGGCTGACGCGGCGATGTCCGAGCCGGGCCCACGCGGAGTGTCCTTCATGCGCCTGGTCTTCTTCTCCAGGTCCCGCATCGCCTCCGCCAGCAGGGCGGCGGACCCGTTGTGGTGCATGGCCTCCAGCGGGTAGGGCAGGTAGCCCTCGACCACGGGGCCGGTCACGACAGGCCCAGCTTCCGGTACGCCTCCGCCGGGTCGGCCGAGGTGTCCCGGGCGTGGCGCACGACCCGCAGGAGCTGCTGCATGTGCGGGTCCTTGTCCATCCACTTGGTCTCCTCGATGGTGGGCATGCGCTGCACCAGGCCCTCGGCGGAGTCCTCGAACACGGCGACGCCGCCGCAGAAGTAGCACAGGCTCCACGACCCGGCCGCCGGCGGAACCTTGTCCGGGCCGCCGGTGTGCTTGTGCTTGGTCCCGCAGTGCGGGCACTGGGTCGGATTGTGGTAGAGGCCCTCTGGGAGGCTGTCGTTGCTCATGTGCGCCTGGTGGGAATCGAACCCACGCCGTACCGCTTAGGAAGCGGTCGCCCTCTCCACTGGGCGACAGGCGCGGACGGGCGTCGGCGGCTACGCCGGGCCCTGCTCCCGCTGCTCCCGCTGCTCGCGGGACTCCCGGAGCTGCCCGGCGAGGCGGACCATGACCTTGCCGAGCATCTGGGTCTGGACATCGCGGTCGGGGTGGAAGTCGACGACGTCGAAGGCGATCTCACACAGATGCTTCGGGGTGGTCAGGCCGGGCTCCATCCGGATCACGATGATCGGCTTGTCGGTCATCACGGCCCCGCCGATCTGGCGGCTGAGCGCCTCGTCGGTGAGGCCCTCTCGGTTCAGGGCGACGATCACCACCCCTGCGCCCTGGAGGGCCTCGGCGTAATCGGCGGAGGCGTAGTGGTCGACGTAGGCCGGGCCGTTGGGCCCCTGGACGACGTCGGTGCTGCGTGCGGGCACGAGGGTCTCCTCAATCGATGACGTGGGGCGGCTCATGGCCGTCCTGCACTCGGTCGTGCAGGACGGTGACGCTGCACAGGAGGCACAGGATGACCGGCTGGACGCCGGCCAGGTCGAGCGCGGCCTGCTGCTTGGGGGCGACGCCGACGCGGATCTTGCAGCGGGCGCAGCGCTTGATGATCGACCCGGAGTAGACCTCGGGGTCGGCGATCCCGTCGCCCTGCCAGTTCATCCGGGCCCTGAGCCACTGCTGCCCCAGGCTCCCGGTGTACTCCGAGGGGTCGATCGGGATGCACGCCAGCACGGGCGGGAGTGTCGCTCCGGCCTCGATCTCGGTCACGAACCTGAACGTAGCACCATGTAGTCCCCACATGACACACAGTCACGCGGACGGTTCAGGAGCCACTCGTCGAAGAAGAAGTCCGAGAAGTCCGCGTGAGCCCGCTGTGTGGTGGTCGCCGTCCGCATGGGAGCCCATCGGCCCGATCAACGGGCATGGCGACCCACAACCGCGCGGCAGCCGACGACCCCAAGCGCTACGACATCGCGACGGACGCGGGCCCCGCCGGGCCGGTCCCGACCTACCGGCTGGCCAGCGACGTGTCCTCCTCCTACGCCCGGGTGGTGGCGATGGTGCTCACGGAAGCCGGGTGGTCCGTAGAACTGATTCCACGTCGGGCTCCGGCGCGACCCTGACGAACGCCTCCGGGGCCGAGATCTTGGACAGCGCGCTCTCGATGGCGCCGGTGTTGCCGCCGGTCCCCAGGAGCATGCCGGCGCGCTCGCGGGCGGCCTTCCTCTGGTCCGGGCCGAGGCTGTCGTACCAGGCCGCGAGCATGACCTCCAGCGGGGCATTCCCGGCGTCGCGCTCGTCCTCGCCGATCGCCAGGAAGCCGAGCAGGATCTTGACGAAGCGGTCCTGGACCGCCCGCTCGGTGTCCTTTATCATGGCGGCGATCTCCGGCGCCAGCCCCGCCAGGCGCTGCTCCTGGGCTTCGTCGATGGACGCCGAGGCGGTCCTCACCAGCTTCGCGATGTCGGCCCACATCGCGTCCTTGGCCCTGGCCAGCGCCTCCCGCTCGGTCTCCAGGTGCTGCCGTTCGGTCCGGATGGTCTTGATCGCCTCGTGCGCCGCACGGGTTGCCTCGCGCAGCTCCTCGACCGAACTGGCGGGGGCCTTCTTCGGCTTGCCGCTCACCGGACCGCCTCGATCCTGCCCTGGAACCAGCGCAGGAACCGCAGGCCCGCCACCACGGCGAGACAGAGGCCCAGCTCGTAGCAGGCCCGCCACAGGTGCCCCAGGCCGAGCGCCACGATGCCCAGGACGCCGTGGAACGCCGCCAGGGCGCCCATGATCGCGAAGGTGAGCGGCACGACCTTGCGGGCTCGCGCCGAGTCGAACCGGGTCCAGGCCACCGTGGCACCCATCAGGGCCATCCCGGCGAGGCTGACCCACATCGAGAACGCGCTCACGAGTCCCGGCCCCCGTCCTCCAGGCCCGGCCAGCGGGGGTTGACCCGCAGGTACTCCGGGGTCGGCACGACCAGGGCGTCGTCCTTGCCGCAGCGCAGGCCCTCGGCCGACTGCTTCCAGTGCGGGCGCTCGTCCTTGGTCCCGTCCGCGTTCACGGTGGAGGTCGGTTCGCACTGGGCGTGGTCGATGCTGCGCTGGGCCATGATGCGGCCCAGCTCCCGGCACCGGCAGCCCGGCCCGTACAGCGCTGGTGTGCAGGTGTGGCCCGCGATCAGCGGCGCGGATGATTGATAGACCATAAACACACGGTAGCGTCCGCGAACCCAGCGCAACCGGCATCCGGGGAATGCAAGTTTGACGCGGCGTGAGTAGGTAGCATCAACCTGTGACCGAGACGCGCCGGACGTACGGCTGGGACGAGATCCTGCCCCCCGAGCAACGCGAGGTGATGGTCGAGTTCCTGCGGCAGTTCCGTCGGCCGTGGCCGATCGTCGGGTCGATCGAGATCGCGATGCGGGCGGGCGTGCACCGCTCGACGGTGAACAAGTGGCGCAAGATGCAGGACTTCCCGGAGCCGATCGCCGACCTGGCCTCGGCCGCCGAGGTCTACTGGTGGCCGGAGGTGCGGCTGTGGCTCGGGATGACCGGCCGGACCACCCGCAAGCCGCGCAGCCGGCAGGAGATCCGGCCGGACAAGTTCCACACCGCCTACCGCAGGCGCGCGAGGCGCGGATGAGCCCACGCTCGCGGATCAGGACGCCGTGCCCCTACTGCGGCAACCCGATGAACGCCACCACCGACCTGTTCGAGGACGACCGCGAGCCGGACGAGGGCTGCTACCTGACCTGCTTCGGGTGCGGGGGCCTGCTCGTCTGGTTCCTGGGGCGCCCGACGATGCCGGGCGTGGCTGAGCGGGCCGAGGCGCTGCGCAACCCCGGGGTGCAGCAGTCCCTGATGGCCCTGCGCGCCTTCTGGAGCATGCACGGCAAGAAGCCCGGAACCCTACGCCGGAAGCTGGAGGGCCAGTGACCGCACTACGCTGCCGCATCAGGAAATCCGCCTCGACCCTACGCTGCATGGCGCGGGAGGCGCACGAAGGGCAGCACTGGGCCTGGAACGGCGACATCCTGCTGACCTGGACCGACGCCGACGCCTCGCCGGTCCGGGCGCCCCGCAGGACCCGGCCCGACGGCTAGCTGTCGGCCGGGCGGGTGCCCTGCCCGTCCCACGCGGTCGCGAGCCTCTCCGCGATCAGCACGTCGGACAGGTTGCGGCCGTCCGGCAGGGTGATCTCGGCCATGAACTCCCCGCGCTGGTCGTCCGGGCCGCCGAACTTGTAGGGCTTCACGGTGACCAGGTCGACCGTGCCGGCGACCAGCAGGGCCGTGACCCGCGCGCAGGCCGCCTTGCCCTTGGCCGAGGACAGCTTGGGCGCGTTGATCCGGTTGAGCCGCAGGCGGATCGGGAACGTCGCGGAGCCTCCGAAGCCGAGGTCGCGGGTGACCTGGACGTCGATGGT